>SMVB01021033.1_pt1 | contig 62716 bp, 59 predicted proteins | sample 2456461 | NCBI WGS metagenome assembly SMVB01 (sample SAMN11095934, study PRJNA526329) | marine sediment metagenome | biome: Marine sediment; feature: Surficial sediment; material: Deep marine sediment; isolation source: Hadal surficial sediment | place: Pacific Ocean | collected 2014-05 | depth...
AGAAAATACTGAATTAACTCGACGATACTTTCTCGGCGCTTATCCTGTGCAAACTTGTAGTTTAAGGTTTTAATCTAGATAGAAACTAAAGAATTAGCAGTATTCACTGGATCGAGCGGAGTTGAGTCACCTGGTCCCGGTGCGCACAATCAGGCCATGTTTCTGTCGTTCGCTTTAGCCAGGTGAAGCGAGGACTGTCTGAGCCGTAGGCGAGTTCCGCAGCGCTGGCTAAAGTGAAGGATAGTTGGTCGTGCGAACTGGGACCAGGTGACTCAGCTTCGCGAGTAGTCTATAAGAGACATTCGGGGATTGCCAATCACTCAATAAAAATCAGACTAACGATCTTTGGATATTTATGGGGATATCTTAGACACAATGCCTATTGAGAGCAATGAGAAGAATAATTGATTCAGCCTTCGCTTTTGTCTTATCAAACCCCAAAAGCCAAGGTAGGTCTGGTTGATTCCAACTCTAACGCCAGTAATGTTTGTTTAGTCTCAAGTCCACCACCAAATCCAACCAGCTTACCACTACTACCAATGACTCGATGACAGGGAATAATGACGGGTATCGGATTTTGACCATTTGCGGCCCCGACCGCCCGGGACGCTTTAGGTCTTCCTATTTGTTTGGCCAACTCTCCGTAACTCAGGGTTTCGCCATAGGGAATCGTTTGCAGTGCTTGCCAGACTTGCAACTGAAAATCGGTACCTTGTGGGGCAAGCGGTATGGAAAATTTTTCCAGCTCACCGGCAAAATATGAAAATAGCTGCTCCTTTACCTGCTTGAATACGCCACCATTCTTAAGCCAATCGAATTGATGACGTCTAGCACCTTTACCACCAGGAAAACCAAGCTCCATCAGCAATTCACCATCGCCGGCCAGCATCAGACTACCAATAGGGGTCTCCAGGTAATCGTAATAGATCGTGCTCATGGTAATTTCTCCTTCGTATTAAAGATTAAAAACATAAACCAGGATCTGGCTTATTGCGTAATTTGTTGGTAGTGACGCCATAACAGCATTACGGCGTAGGCTCGCCACGGCTGCCACGCCTCGGCTCTCTTGAGTAACTGTCTCGCCGTCAAGGGTTTATCTGGAAAACCCGCTGCGCGTTGTAATATTAAATCACCATGGGGAAATGCATTGGGATCACGGAGCGCCCGAAGTGCTATGTATTGTGCGGTCCATTCACCAATGCCCTTTATCTGACAGATGCGATTGACAAATACCTCTGTTGATTGACTACCATCGAATTTCAGTTCATCTGTGGTGACAGCTGTCGCGACCGCGTGAATCGCTGAGATTCTTTGGCCAGTGATACCCAGTTCTGAAAGATCAGCCTCAGCCAGTATTGCGGCGTGGGGAAAAATACGGTGCAAGCTCCCATTTTCTTCTGCGGATTCACTTTGATAGGTCAGTCCGTGTCGTTCTGCAATTCGAGTCATAAGGGTCGAAGCTCCTTTTACTGAAACCTGCTGACCGACTATCGCTCTAACTGCAATTTCAAATCCGTCCCAGCAACCAGGAACTCGTAGACCCGAGTGTTTTTTAGTCAATCTTTTGATAAAGCTATCCTGATTCAATTCTCTCTCGATTGCCGCGCTGTCTGCCTTTAAGTCAAACAGCTGCCGCACCCGCTCGACTATTTTTAACAACTGTTCCGTATTTGGAAAATAAACCGTGAGCTGTGCTGAAGGGGTTGAAGCAGAAAATACCAGGCTAAATTCCCCGTTTACACCATCAAGAGATAGGGTGCGTCGATAGCCATTTTGGAAAATCTCTTCAACGGCAGGAATCGCTCTGGTCGCCAGGAAATTCAACATCGACTGCCAATCATAGGGTGGACGATAGCTCAATTCGATACAGATACCGCGGTTGTTTTTCCCCGGCTTCTTACGGCGATCTCGCAATTGCCTAGGTGTCAAACCATAGGTGTTTTTCAAAACATCATTAAAACGGCGAATGCTACTAAAGCCAGAAGCAAAACAAATATCCGACATGTTCATCGTGGTTTCATCTATCAGCTGTTTGGCGAAGTGTAGTCGTCGAGTTTGAGCTACGGCAACGGGAGATGCCCCAATGTGTTTTTTGAACAATCTGGACAACTGTCTAGGCCCTATCTCCAGGCTACTTGCCAAATGATTTACCGAACCATCATCCATACTACCCTGCGCTATGAGTTGTAGCGCCCGCGACACTTTGTATGATGAACCAAGCCAGGCAGGCGTTCCTGGAGACACTTCTGGACGACAGCGCAAACAAGGACGAAACCCGGCTTCGGCTGCTGCGGCTGCACTGGGATAAAGGCGCACGTTTTCCTTTTTTGGAATACGTACCGGGCAAACGGGTCGGCAATAGATACCCGTTGTCAAAACACCGACAAAAAAACGACCGTCAAAACGCGAATCCCTGGTTTGACGAGCTAATTCAAAACCCTCGGTATCAAGATTCACTGTGTTAAATCCGGGTAAGTTGTTTGTTGATGTTTAATTTCAATACAATAGTACAGACTGAGTCTAACCGATTCTAGCTGTTTTCGGACCCTATCATAAAATGAGTTTTGACCTGCAACAAAAGGCTGAGAGCCCTGAATTATGGCTATTAGCCAAATGATTGGTGTATAGTTAGGCCCCATTCATCGACCCTTTGAACGGGAGCAGGCAAGTTATTAACGCGTTAAAATCAGTACTCATGCAATAACTCCAGCAAGACATAATATGAGCAAGAAAAATCTTAGAAAGTATTCCAGTATTGTTGTAGATGGCGTCCAACAGGCGCCGAGTAGAGCCATGCTTCGCGCCGTTGGATTTACTGACAACGATTTCCAAAAACCCCAGGTAGGGATCGCCTCCACCTGGAGCATGGTCACGCCCTGTAATATGCACATCAATAAACTAGCAGAAAACGTTAACTTATCGGTTGATAAAGCAAACGGTAAAGGGGTCATTTACAACACTATTACAATATCGGATGGGATATCCATGGGTACCGAAGGTATGAAATATTCTTTGGTTTCCCGTGAAGTGATTGCCGACTCAATAGAGGTGGTTTCCGGGTGCATGGGCCATGACGGAATAATTGCCATCGGAGGCTGCGATAAGAACATGCCAGGTTGCTTGATGGGACTGGCCAGGCTCAACCGACCATCAATATTTATTTATGGTGGCACGATTGAACCCGGTAAAAACCATACAGACGTTATTTCAGTGTTTGAAGCTGTAGGTGGTCATGCTAATGGCAGTGTTTCGGACATTGAACTTAAAGAAATAGAAGAGACGGCAATCCCGGGCCCTGGTTCCTGTGGCGGAATGTATACAGCCAACACCATGGCTTCAGCGATAGAGGCCTTGGGCATGAGCCTGCCCAATAGTTCAGCCCAGAATGCTATTTCTCAGGAAAAAGAAGACGATTGTTTCCAAGCCGGCGAAGCGATCATGAATCTCATCGAACGAGATATTAAGCCTTCAGATATAATGACCCGATCTGCCTTTGAAAACGCCATTAAGGTAGTCATTGCCCTGGGTGGTTCAACCAATGCAGTCTTGCATCTGCTGGCGATGGCACACACTGTCGGTGTTGAATTAAGCCTTGATGATTTTTCTCGCATTGGTAAAGTCACTCCCCTGCTGGCTGATCTAAGACCCAGTGGCCAGTACCTGATGTCAGAATTAATCAAGATTGGCGGCATCCAACCATTGATGAAAGCCATGCTGGATGCCGGCATGTTAAGTGGCGGGTGTCTGACAGTGACGGGGAAAACACTGGCCGAAAACCTGGCCGAGGTTCAACCGTATCCGGAAGGACAGGATATTATTCATTCTTTTGAGGATCCAATTAAGAAAAACAGTCACCTGGTGATTTTAAAGGGAAACCTGGCACCTACCGGTGCGGTGGCTAAAATAACCGGGAAAGAGGGGCTTAAATTTACCGGTATTGCCCGTGTCTTTCACTCCGAGGAAGAGTCACTTAAGGGCATTCTTGATGGAACAGTTGTGGCTGGAGATGTGGTGGTTATACGATACGAAGGGCCAAAAGGTGCACCGGGCATGCGTGAGATGTTAAGTCCTACGTCTGCCATCATGGGTAAGGGCTTAGGCAAGGATGTAGCGTTAATCACCGATGGGCGGTTCTCTGGTGGCAGTCATGGCTTCGTGGTTGGTCATATTACTCCGGAAGCAATTGAAGGCGGACCTATTGCTATCATTGAGGATGGTGATCAGATCACCATCGATGCTGAAGGTTATGAAGTTTCCCTGCATTTAAGTGATGAGGATATCAAACACCGATTGGAAAGCTGGCAGAAACCGAAACCTCGCTATACTCGCGGTGTATTGGCCAAATATGCAAAGACAGTCTCATCCGCATCTGAAGGAGCTGTCACTGACAAATCTCTGTGATAGCGGGGATTGAAGTTACCTATACCATTCTGAAATGGTTCAAAACCCTGAAAAATAAAAATTACCAATGAATGCATTTACTTCTACTTTAGCCGATTTAATTTCTGGCAGTATGTTTCAGGAAGCCTCCCTGTATCTGTTGCGCAACGTGCCCGGGTTTCCACCCATTATTCAGACTGTTCATATTCTGGGTATTGCTGTGGTGATGGGTTCGATCGTCATTCTTGATCTGCGAATCCTAGGACTTGCAGCACCCAGCCAAAGCATCAGCGAAATGACAAACCGGCTTATGCCCTGGCTCTGGTCAGCGCTGGTATTCAACGCCATCTCCGGCTCGGTATTCGTGTTTGCCCGCCCCAACCGCTATTTCAACAATCCTGTTTTTGGCTGGAAGTTCACCTTTCTCATTCCGGCTGTTTTACTTGCCTTGTTTTTTCAATACATGAACCGGCAACAACCCGATTTTTGGTCATCCAATCCACAACGAGCATTAGCTGCAAAGGCTATAGCCCTGTTATCCTTGGGTTTGTGGATCATGGTAGCAATGGCGGGCCGTTGGATTGCCTACTCTGAATACATCTATTTTCCGGCAGAGAACTTTTGACCGAATCGTGAAATCAAGAGAAAAAGTAATTTTATGAATGCCCTACTGAATCAGGAATTCTGGATAAAAGTGGAAAACCTGTCCATTTCCTGGGCAATCGGTGGCACCTGGTGGTTCCCTTTTCTCGAATCTATTCATGTCATTGCGGCAACCATGGTAGTAGGTAGTATCCTGATGGTAGATTTAAGGCTGTTGGGATTAGCGGCTAAGCATTATTCGATAAGTACCATGTCAAGTGAATTGGCACCCTGGTCCTGGGGAGCATTTGCTGTTGCCACTGTAACTGGCATTGGTATGTTTATTACACGCGCAGCTTCTCATGTGGTTAATCCAGCATTTCAATGGAAAATGTTTCTATTGTTATTGGCTGGCATCAATATGGCCGTGTTTCACTTCAAGATTTACAAGAAAATCAGCACCTGGGACACAGCGTTTAAAATTCCGGCAAATGTAAGAGTCATTGGGGCAAGCTCTTTATTAATCTGGGCTGGTGTCATGCTCTCGGGGCGCTGGGTAGGCCATATCGTTTAATCCTAAGTGAGGTAAGGTATGAATACACGACTGTCTTTAGCACTCTTATGTAACCTAAGCATGTTGGCCGTATGCAGTAGCGCTTTGACTGCTACGGTAGGCGATACCCTGACCCAAGCCACTGCGGTGGACGGAACATATATCAGTTGGCGCGAGCATATTATCGATGATCCCGTCATAGCTGGATTCCTGTTAAGCGGTAGTGACGGTTTGGTGATGGCTGATATAGACAATGATGGTTTCGAGGATATTGTTTCGGTACATGAATACGACTCAACTTATGACTCAGCCGATTATCAACCCGGTTTTGTAGCGCCAGCTGAGGGTCACGTACGCATAGCGTTCGGTTCTGCTGATCCCGATAGCTGGACCAGTATTACTGTGGCTCAAGGCAGTGATGCTCCAGCGCCTGAAGACGCGGCTATTGCCGATGTTAATGGAGACGGTTATCTCGATATCATGGTGGCGGCCGAACTGTCCCATCTTATCTACCTGCAAAATCCTGGCGCCAATTCGCGAACTGCACCCTGGCAAAGATTGATTTTACCTATGACCAGTGGCCGCGGGTCCTATATCAGAGTATTTTTTGCCGATTTTGACGGCGATGGAATCCCGGAAGTCTCCGCGCCCAACAAGGGCGCGCAAATTCCTGGCCCGGAAGACTACGCTACTTCCAATCCTGTCTCCATATACCAGGTTGATGGCGACCCATTGGACGGCAATAACTGGAGGGAAATAGTATTAGGTTATTACAGTGTGCCGCAGAATGCAGAACCGGTGGATCTGGATGGCGATGGCGATATGGACATAGTGGTAGGAACCCGTGGAGAAAATCGGCTAGTGTTCTTTGAAAATATCGGCGACGGCGAACTTCGTTTCCAGGAGCACGCCATAGGTATTAATGGATCCCGCGCGGCCGGTTTCAACTTGGAATACGCTGATCTGAGCGGGGATGGGCGGTTGGATATAATCGGCAGTATGACCGGAGGCCTGGGCTGGATCGAGCAACCTTCTCGTATTGATGATGCATGGAATGCTTTTTACATAGGTACATTTTCTCCCGACAGTATAACCGGGCTGGAAATTGCAGACATAGACGGCGATGGCGATATTGATATTATTGCTGGCAGCTACAGCCGTGGTGACCGGCAAAATGATGGAGCAGTTACAGCTAACGACCCCCTGGGAAGAATAGGTTGGTTTGAGAACCCCGGTAATGCGAAAGATGAATGGATTCGACATGATATCTCACGCAGAAAACGCGGCATGTTCGACAAGTTCATTGCCAGAGACATAGACCAAGATGGCGATATAGATTTCCTCGGCACTCGTGGCAACAGTGCACCTTATGATGGTGTGTTCTGGTTGGAACAAGTTCGTTCCGATGAGCCATTACCTGCTTTTCAGCGAGCCCGAACTCAAGACAGCGAAGAAATGCCGCTTCCTTGAGCTCTAATTGGACACCATGACTGAATCAAGACCCGTATGTGCAATAGTTGGTGCAGGAGATTACATCGGTGCTGCCATTGCTAGAAAATTTGCCAGCGAGGGCTTTGCCGTATGTGGCTGTCGCCGAAATGGAGAAAAACTGACACCTCTTATTGAGGAATTAAACACACAGGGTCACCAGGCCTGGGGCTATGCCATGGATGCCCGAGATGAAGACCAGGTGAAATCCTGGTTCGCTACCATCGAACAAGATATTGGCCCAATTGAGGTATGTGTATTTAATGTTGGTGGCAATGTTAACTTCCCGATATGTGACACCACCCAAAGAGTCTTTTACAAAGTCTGGCAAATGGCCTGTTTGGCAGGTTTTCTCACTGGACGCGAAGCGGCCACTCACATGCTCAAACGTAACCGGGGTTCAATCTTTTTTACTGGGGCAACAGCCAGTTTACGAGGCGGCGATGGGTTCGCTGCATTTGCCAGTGCAAAATTCGGCCTGCGAGCGCTGGCTCAAAGTATGGCACGGGAGCTGGGACCGCAAAACATTCATGTGGCGCACCTAATAATTGATGCCGGTGTGGACACTGCCTGGGTAAGGGAACGCATGGCCGAGCGGGGTATTAAGACGGACGACTTACCACAAGATTCTCTGATGAATCCTGATTCAGTGGCTAATGCTTATTGGAATTTGCACAATCAAAGTCGTGACGCCTGGAGTCATGAGATGGATCTACGCCCGTCGATCGAAAAATGGTAAATTTAAAGGAGTAAGGAGGCTAATAGAGTGACCGTCAAAGTAGAGTTCCATTTTGATTTTGGCAGCCCAAATGCTTATCTCTCCCATCGAGTCATTCCCGCAATAGAATCACGTACCGGTGTGAAGTTCATTTACGTCCCTGTATTGATCGGTGGCGTATTTAAGGCTACCAATAATGTTTCTCCTGCTGTCGCGATGAAAGGCATTTTGAACAAGGCGGAATACATGGCATTGGAGACCCAGCGATTTTTGTCTAAACACAACATTTCTGACTTTAGCATGAACCCTTTTTTCCCCATTAACACTTTGCAATTAATGCGCGGAGCCATAGCCGCCGAGAAGATTGGCGTGGAAATAAACTACATTGATGCTGTATTTAAAGGAATGTGGGTAGACTCTATAAATATGGGTGAACCTGGCGAAGTATCCCGTACATTAAAAGACAGGCAATTTTCCATCTCGGAAATTGTAGAAAACAGCTCAGATCCGGTTATCAAACAACAGCTAATTGAAAACACCGAGGAGTCCGTGAAAAGGGGCAATTTCGGTTCACCGACATTTTTCGTCGATGATGCCATGTTCTTTGGTAAAGACAAATTAGCCGACGTGGAAGAGAAAATAGTCCAGCAACTGGAACATTGATAAAGCGGGTTTTCTCCGGGCACCCAAGGTAATCATTAGTGCTTACACTTCAGGAAATCGACATGAGTCATCAGGCGAAGTTTCTCGCTGCTGTGGCACGTAGTCAGAATTTGCATTACCCCTGGGTTTCTCCTGCAAGCAATTCCACTCTGTTTGCTGCCCACTTGGAAAAATACCAGAGCGAAAACAACATCAGCTTATTAGCTGTAGATGGAAACAGTGAACTGGTAGCCTGCATCAACCTTAATGAGATCGTTCGCGGTATTTTACAGTCTGCCTATCTTGGCTATTATGTATTCGACCCTTTTGCTGGCCAAGGGTTAATGTTCCAAGCCATGCAACAAGTTATTGAGTACGCTTTCGTGAATCTTCGGCTACATCGGTTAGAAGCTAACATTCAACCGCAAAATACCAAATCAAGACATCTGGTGACGGCATTGGGATTCCGTCTGGAAGGACTTTCGCCTCGCTACCTAAAAATTGGCCAGGATTGGAAAGATCACGAACGGTTTGCATTAACGACTGAAGACAGGCCGGGCTATTCCAACTGATTAGTCTAAGTGACCTTTATTATTTTATAAAATGCCAATAAATTTTTTTAACTCTGTCGTAATTCAATAACTTTCTTTCAAAGCAAAAATTTGCCCTTTAATTCACTGCTGTCGCGCTGACTTTCAGGCCGTGAATTTGGTGTTTATTGAGGCGACCGTCTGCCGTGTGGCAGGAAAGTGCACCTGCATTCCCGCCATCCATGGCGACCCGATGCGGGCGTCGAACCGGCAGGATAGGTTGACGGCGTGCCGCCGCAATTAATACCGGGTTCCTGTCTGTCACTGAAGGATAAGGTCTCAATCGATTTCACCAAGAGACCTCAGGCTATTAATAGCTAAAGTTGACGGGACAATAATATTTTTTATTATATAATTAAATCAATATATTATAATGACCTCTAAAGGTATCACTCGAATAGTTAGCCCCCTTGACAGTAACAATACGGTGAAATTACCCGCTTAAAACGGTAAAAAAACTCTCTATACACCCAGTTCTGTGAACCAGTTCCAACCCCACTGTGACCAACAAATCATTTCGTCCTTCACAGATTGTGAACTGATTCACAGCGGCAGCAGGGTCGAAAATCCTATGATCAGAATCGTTAGATATTCAATTATTCAGACCCGTTGATAGAGATCGAAATACAAAACGTTGGAGTCACTGGTAAATTACACGTTTTTTTAAAAATTGATCTTAAAGGCTAAAACGAAAATGACCAATTTAATGCACAAGCTTGGCAAACTGGCATCAGGAATCACAACTACTGGTTCATACGATGATGTGGCCAAAGTACTGGCAAACCTGAAAGATACAGGTAACAAAGTTGCCGTTAAGTTTCAAGGCGATTCAACATCGTACTGTAGCTCAGTGTCTGCGTTCAATGCCAAACATAAAGTGTTCGTTCTCGACAAAATGCAACCACCCGCGCCCCCATCAGCATTTCGTAAGGGGCGTACTGTAACCGTAACGGCAGGTAATCACGGTCAAGCAATTGAGCTGGAAAGTAAATACCTGGAACCACTGGTTGCCAATCAAGACATAGGTTATCAGATGAAAGTGGCAGGACGACTCCATGTGGTTGAGTCAGAAAGCGAGTTCGACTCAATGCTCAGCCGATTGTCCAGGGCAAATTCGTCAATACACGCGGTCAAGCAGGCAAAATACGCTGAGTTATAATTCTACAATGGAAAACTTGACGAACCGAAGCTGAAAATCAGGCCGTCATCATTTTAATTCAACTACTTCGATTGAAAAAAAACCCGCCATCAGACGGGTTTTTTTCTGATCACGGAATAACTAGTCAGTTTGCTTTCGTAGGTGTCCATACATCATTTCCTCAACAAACTCGACACACTTGAATTCCAGTAGCTGCATGTTCTCGTCCATGCGTCTATACAGTGGAAATCTGACAGTCCAAGGTTCGGTATAAACACTCGGATCTTCAAGAATCGCCTCATACATCAACGTATTGAGCCCCATATGGGTATATCGTTCGGTAACTCGTAAGGTATCACTGTGATGATTTCCGGCATGATCGAACCAGGTGTCAGGCACTTGGTCAGTTACGTCGATCACCAAAGTGTCCCCTTCAAAATGCCCGCGCGAGTGTCCCATCCAGCTTAACAACGGGGCTTCAAAATCTGGTCTTTTCATATATACAATTCGACTGGCACTGGCAAACTCGTAAGCAATAATTAGGTGGTCAGGAGATTGCACTATTTGAAATGGAAATGGTAGGTAGTTTGCCCTTGGGATACCTGGCATATAACATTTTACCAATGGATCCTGCCCTAACCAGTCTGCCTTATTAGCCTGCTGTGCAGCCCGAGCTTCAGGCCTATAGGGAATCCCACCTCCTACTACGATCCCCAGTCCGGCAGGGACAGAACCAAAAGCGCCTAATCCAGGGAGCGGAGGAAAATCAGCCGCATGGGGCTCTATGTCCCAATGGGCTGCACCGATAGCTTGCCATATACCGTTAAAGTCTGGATTGCCATCGGCAGTTTGCGGGGGTGTATAATTTTCTGCCGCAAAACTCGGCGTGGTCAAAGGTAAAGCCAACGCCATGAGCAAAACCACTGACAATGATGTGAGTTTCATCATTTCTACCACCTCTTCTTATTTTTAGATTGCATACTTTATGTCTCTTTTTTTGGCTTTGTTCTTAGTGGAGTTAAATACTGACCAGTCTATGATTAAGCCGTAAGGACTGCAGATTCTAGCACAGCTGCTCAAATCGTCATCACCCAGCGATAAATAGCTACGGTGTGAGGACAGTCCGACATGGTTTTAGGCTACGACTATCAGTATGATTACAGTCATAATTCCACTGATTCTAATCAGGACATCACTATGACATTCAGCAGACGTAATCTTATCAAAGCGGGAATGGTAGCCGGGCTCAGCTCCAGCACAACTCACTGGAACTCTCTTCTCGCCCAGGGCAATCAATTAAATATGACAACTATTCCTAGCTCTGGACAGCGTTTGCCGTCCATTGGTATTGGCTGCCGTGACTTCCGAGGACCAGAAAATCCTCAACAAGCGAATGAATTCAGAGACACGTTTGCAACTTTTCACCGTCTGGGCGGAAAAATCGTAGATACCTCACCGAATTACGGTAATTCAGAGGAAGTGATTGGCAATATTATGAATAACCTGGGGGTCCGTAATGATCTGTGGATTGCCACCAAAGTAGATCGTCAATCAAGTCAGGACGGAATCGATCGCATGGAAAGTTCATTCGAGCGACTGGGCGGTGATAATTTTGACCTGATGCAGGTTCATAATCTGCGCGGTACCGACGTACAGTTGGAAACCATGGGCGCCTGGAAAGAGCAAGCCCGCTTCCGTCACATCGGAGTAACTACTTCCAGCGATCGACAATACTCAGAGATGGAAGCCATCATCAACCGCCATACCCTGGATTTTATTCAGGTGGATTATTCTCTAGGTAATCGTGGCGCAGCGGATCGGTTATTGCCGCTGGCTCAGGACCGGGGAATTGCTGTGTTGGTAAACCTGCCATTCGGGCGTGGACGATTGTTCAGTGCCGTTGGCGATCGATCTTTGCCGGATTGGGCGGCAGATATTGGGGCCACCAGCTGGGCCCAGGTTTTTCTAAAGTATGTTGTGTCTTTCCCCGGCTCGGTTATCCCAATACCAGGCACCACTAAGCCCCATCATGCTGAGGATAATCTTGCGGCGGCAAAGGGCAGTTTACCGGATGCGAATATGCGACGAGAAATGGAACGCTTTATTGACCCGCTCCTGGCTTGAATCATGTATCCGTATAAGAGTACTAACAACAGCGTTCATTGAAACTAGCCGGCCTTGTCATGTATTTTTTCGCTCGTATTGAAGAAACCGGCTTTAGTATCTGGTTAAGAGAATCTGATTGGGGATTCTTTACCGCACTCACCTTTCACTCCCTTGCCCTGGCAACGGTTGTTGGTATAAATCTGGCAATTAATTTGCGGGTGCTCGGTTTTGCCCACCGCGTTCCGATTAACCTAATGAACCGTTTCCTGCCTGTCATGGGAATTGGGCTGGTTGTGGTAGTTATATCCGGTATTCTCCTGCTGATTGCTTACCCGGCTAAGGCGCTGACCAATGTGGTATTTTATTTGAAGATCGCCGCCATAATTGCCGCTCTGTTAATTACCCAACATTTTAACAAGACCTTAATGCAGCCCTCTAACCAAGGCATTGCAGAAATAGATTCAAAGCAAAAGAAACTGGCGGTTGCAGCCCTGGTTTTATGGATAATCAGCATTAGTGCTGGAAGGTTTCTCGCCTACACTCATTCCGTTTTACTTGCATCGCGGTTTTACTAGCCAAGAACCAAATGAATAATTGTCAATGATAATAGAGACCCTACTCAAATTTTCTCAGAGTACAGGCATATATAATTTTATGAATTCTGTCTGGGGCTGGCCGATCGCTGAATCAATTCATTTTTCAGGGATGTGCCTGTTGATTGGCACCGTGGGTGTTTTCGATTTACGCATGCTGGGCATTGGCAAGGGTATCCCCATGTCCGCTCTGCATAAGTTGATACCTTTTGGAATAGCCGGATATTTATTAAATGTTATAAGTGGCACCATGTTTTTCACCACAGCACCAGACCAATACCTTTACAATCCAGCGTTTCAGACCAAGATGGTTTTCATGCTGCTGGCAGGTCTCAATATGGTTATTTTTTACCGTGTTGCCATGGCACAAGTTAAAACCACGGCGCCTGAATCCAAGGCGCCTTCCAGGGCTATGTTAATGGGATCAGTGTCGCTAGTTTGCTGGGCTACAATTATAGTTTGTGGCAGGTTGATTACCTACTACCGCCCGCCCTATCACTGGTGCTTCTGGTGCACGTAGTCAAACAAAGCCATAGCGGCCTTTAAGCTTTGACGCTTCGCTTCAGCCAGGAAGGTCATTGTGGTTGAATTAACAACTGATCTGGCTTAGGCTCACGGCGATTTTAACCCAGTGCTGATTACAGCTTTTCAGGATAACTATGCCCTCCTCGAGAGAATTTGAAATTGGTCCGTTTAAGATTCGGATTAACTGGCTAATTTTCGCTTGCGTTTTGTTCACCGCCTTTACGTTTATACAATTAGGGTTGTGGCAACTGGGAAGAGCTGATGAAAAACTACTGATACAAAGTGAGTATGAGCAGCAACAGCAGCGCAACGCAATTGATATAGAAAATATTCCCACCGCTGAGCTAGATTCGGGAAGTGACGATCTTCCTAACCGCCATGTTGCGCTGCAAGGTGAATACATCAATGAACGAAGCATTCTGGTTCTAGCTCAGTTTTTTGACGGCCAGATCGGGTATGAAGTTGTGACCCCATTTCGCTTGCAAGGTAGTAGTCGATTGGTACTGGTAAGTCGAGGTTGGACAAGCGGTATATTGCCTCCGAATACACCTCCAGATCTTCGACCCGTAAGCGGTCTACAAAGGCTGAACGCACAAATTCTCGTACCCGCGATTGATCAGCGCTATGCGTCGAGTCAGATAGACCCCAGCCAATGGCCACTCAGGGTCAGGAATATCCAAATTGATATTTTGCAATCTATTTTTGACCAAGCTTTATTTCCCTATGTCGTACGGCTTACCGCGGACCAACCTGGTATGCTAGTTCGACATTGGAGGGAAACCAATGTTGATATAAATACCAACCTGTCCTATGCCTTTCAATGGTTTACTTTTGCTGCCCTGGTGGTGCTTGCAGGCATTCTAGCAAGCAGTAACCTTTTTAGACTGTTACAAGACCCGGAAAGCAAAAAATTCAAATAACTAGAGGATATTCACGGGTTTTAAAATGTAGTAATCGATTATTCAAGGAAATCGACCCTTTTTACTGATTTTATACCTCAAATCCCTATTATGGTGATTCAAAAATCACCCTATTAATGATAAAGTCCCCGGTTATTCTAGGCAGTCGATGGGTAAAATCATCTGTCCGATAAAACGGTAATAATCTACAACTTTAAGCGTAATTAAACCTAGCATTGGGGAGATTGGAAAATGCGATTTTTAAGTGTTGTTAAACTTATAAGTGGAACTGCCGCATCACTACTGATGCTGGTACCAGTAGGAACTCAGGCCCAGTCTGATGCTGAAGTTACTTTCCATAGAGACATCGAGCCTATTTTGCAACGCAGCTGTCAAAACTGCCACAGAGTAGACGGCGCAGGTCCTATGCCCCTGGTGACGTACGAACAAGTCGCGCCTTTTGCCGGCCTGATCGAATACAAAACCGGACTAAGAGACAGGGCTGGGGCAATGCCTCCTTGGTACATGGAAAAGGACATCGGCATTCAGCAATTCAAGCAGGACCCTTCCCTGTCTGACGAAGAGGTTCAAGCTATTTCCACCTGGGCACGCTCCGGCACACCAAAAGGAGACGTTGCTGACGCGCCCGAGCCATTAGTATTTGACGACAGTCTTAAATGGCGCGCCGGCAAGCCTGACTTGATAGTAAAGACCAATGAAGTAATTAAACTGGCTGGAACACCTGACTGGTGGGGTGAGATTGATCGCGTCCTTATCCCTATTGAAGAAGACCGCTATGTAAAATCAGTGGAAATTGTTGAAGTCAACGATGTGCCCAAAGCTGGAAGTGGCCGTGAAACTGTTGGCGGTAAATACATATTCCATCACATGATCTGGAGCACGGCTGACATAGACGAAAATGGCGAACGTACAGGTCCGTCTACCTCTTGGCCGGTGCATGAAGTTGGCCGAAACGCTGATATTTTCGATGAAGACGCAGGCAGACTACTTAGGGTAGGTACCTATGTCGTTTCAAACTCAGTACACATACACTCCAATGGGGTTGATACAACTGGCCATTTGGAAATTGGTTTCCGCTTTCATCCTGTAGGGTATGAACCCAAGTATGAGCGCGCCACATTGGGTTTAGGCAATGGCGTCGACATCAGCATCACTGGCAACCAGAAAGACCAAGAGTTGCACGCGTATACTGTGCTTCAAGATCACACCAAGTTAGTCACTTTCGAACCTCACCTGCATGCACCAGGTGAACGTATGTGTCTCGAAGCCATCTGGGGTTACACAGTAGAAACCCTATCTTGTGTTGGATATGACCACAACTGGGTTCGTGGCTACCCCTATGCGGATGACTATGCACCGTTGCTGCCTAAGGGAACAATCCTGCACATCGTCGGCTACATGAATAACACGGATACTAATCCTAACGTGCCTGATCCAAGGAACTGGCAAGGTTCTGGCAATCGCTCGGTAACTAACATGTTCATTGATCTGGGCATGCGGGTAAAGATGACCGACGAGCAGTTTATGGAAGAAATGGCCAATCGTCGTGAAAGGCTCAACCTAGGTCCTAATGACCATGTCATTGGATGCCCTTTATGTCTTGCCCCACTGGTTGCACCGGTGCCGGAGACTACAGACAGTGAAGACGAGTTGACCGATGATGTTGCGCTACAGGCCAGCAATTAGTTTCTTATCATCTAGTCTGTATCAGTAATACAGGAACGCAAGGCACCGGGGACTGGGCCTTGCGTTTTTTTACCCCGCATGAATGAAAAATAGTAAAGAGTTTTCCCAAGAGGAATAAATATGCTGCACAACGAGTTTCAATCAACACCGCTTGGCAAATTGACGACTGTACTCCTCGCCAGCTGGATATTGCTAATTGCGCTACCCGCCACCGCCCAACTGACGTTTAGCAAAGGACAACACCTTGAGCTTGCCTATGAGGGCTGGCGTGAAAATGCAGATGGCACTTTCAGTTTTATGTTTGGCTACTTTAACGAAAACTGGCAAGAAGAGTTGGATATTCCAGTCGGAGACAACAATTCATTCTCACCGGGTGACGCGGACCGCGGTCAACCAACCCATTTTCTACCCCGTCGAAATCGTTTTACCTTTGAGGTGGTTGTGCCCGCTGACTGGGGTGACAGAGAACTGGTTTGGACGGTCACTTCACCCAACGGTGAAAGCCGACGTGCCTATGCTACGCTGGACATTGACTTTGTCGTTGATAACGTGGTTATCGCGTCTGAAACAGGGTCATTAGGCGCCGGCACCAGTAGCCCCGAGTCACGAGCTAACATTGCGCCAATGGCGGAATTAATTGGCGACGAGATTCGCACCGTAAGCGTGGGTGAGCCCCTTAGCTTTCAAACCCGTGTAACCGACGATGGCGTTCCCGAAGTGACTGATATTGTGGAGCAAACCCGACGTTTCCTGGAGTTTACTGGCCAAGATGCCATTGCCGCATTTCTTACCCCAGAAGGTGTCTACAAATTACGCATGATGCGCCCCCCAATAAAGGTAACCGTGCAAAAAACCAATGGGTTGTTCTTGTCCTGGAACGTCTACCGTGGACCCGAAGGCAAAGTAGAAGGGGTTCAAGATATCGTTCATTTCGATCCACCCCAGATAAAACCTTGGGAAGATACCCGCACATCTGCTAACTCGCCCTGGGGAGGTTTATGGTTACCTCCTCCTATTCCAGAGGATGGTTTATATGATGTGAATGTCACATTCGATGAACCAGGTACCTATGTACTATGGGGACGAGCTGATGACGGTGGGCTGTATCATGATCAGTACCTGACCGTTAATGTAACACCTTGATTTTTAAAAGTAATCAATACTACTTATTGGGGAAACGATAAGAATTACTGCCAAAAAGCAATTGTCTTCACTGTTATTCTTGGCGCTGGTAATTGTGCCGCTTTAAAATACTAACCTGTTCTTATCATCCACTGTTTACATTGAATACGATCGGTAAATAGGCATAAGATTTGACCACCACAACTATTTAGATACCAACTTTCATTTGGAGTCAAAACAACAATGTTGATAGACAATAGGCCCAAAATTAAGAAATGCTTAATCTGGAGTTCAGCTGCCCTGCTGATACTGACTTCCAGTTCAGCTTTTTCCCAGGATACTTATCGCCGAGGACAGGTTGTTGAACCTGCTTATGAAGGTTGGTGGGAGAATGATGATGGAACTTTCAGTTTTAGCTTTGGCTATATGAACGAGAATTGGGAGGAGGAATTGGATGTGCAAATTGGTACGGAGAATTTTTTCTCACCAGGCTTTCAAGATCGCGGACAACCTACTCACTTCCTTCCCCGGCGCAACCGCTTTACTTTTGAAGTCGTCGTCCCGAGTGACTGGGGGGACAGAGAGCTGGTCTGGACACTCACCAGCCATGGTGTCACAAGGTCTGCCTATGCCACTATGGTGATCGATTATACAATTGATAATATGGTCATTGCCTCGGAAACTGGTTCTTTAGGTGCGGGAACCAGTAGCCCCGAATCCAGAGCCAATAGGCCGCCGGTGGCTGCTGTCCAGGGAGATACGATCAGGACAATCCAAGTAGGAGAACCCCTTAAGATCGTTACCCATGTCGCTGATGATGGACTGCCAAAACCGCGGCGCCGTACCATTGAACGTAACGAAGAAGACACAATGGAACGCTTGTTCCGCCGACCTAGAAGGTCGACCGTAGGAAAAGTAAACGGGTTGTTTTTATCCTGGAATGTTTACCGGGGTGAAGGCAGTGTGACGTTTGACCCACCTCAAATTAAGCCATGGGAAGATACTCGAACTACAGCAAACTCTCCTTGGGGATGGATGTGGAGACCCCCTCAGGTCCCAGAAGATGGTCTCTACGAAGTTGAAGTCACTTTCGATGAACCTGGCACCTATATGCTCTGGGGAAGAGCGGACGATGGCGGTTTGTACCATGACCAATACCTAATGGTGAATGTAGAGCCTTAACGACCCTTTGTTTATTTTAGTTTAGAATGGGTGCGAAAGGGGGTTCAAACTTTCTGGGTTCGTCGTTATTGATAATAATCTCAGCTGGATCGAGACCTAATCGCTGCAACCGTTGAATCTCCGGCAAGATATTACGCATATCGAGCAATAAGGCCTCCCGTTCCTTATGTACCGATGGTGATTCAGCTCCAGCACCAAAAGTAAAACTGAAGCTGCCCCTTACCAGCAAATCACCGGCTGCTAACACAGCCCAATCGGCAGTATAGTAACTTGTTCGTTGCAGGTAGGGGATAGGCCAACTGAAACTGGAATCTGGCCGAGGGTCATATCTGAAATTTATATCTATCCATTCCTTTTTTTCGTTATACAAAACCAACTTTACCAGGCGCACGGTTTGTGGAAAATTCAAGCCCAATTGTGACGGGGCCATAGACAATACTTCATCATCCGAAGGGGCTGACTCGGCTATAATCTCGGTCGAAGTTCGGCTAAAACTAGTTTGCAAAGCCTGAGCAATTATCGACTTTGTTGTAACTTGAGCAGAAACCGCAGATTGCAGTAAACAAAACCCTGCGATTAGCAAAATCAATTTTGTCAAGACAGGTCGGTAATTTAGGTTTGAAATGGGCATGAAGTACAATATGTCATTCTCTTCGATAGGAAATTCTTTAAATACCACAGTCTAATTCTATCCGTTATAACAGCCATCGCAAACGTAATTATACCAATTCTATGGCAAAAACCTTCAGGGCCGGGCAAGTAAAATGAATGAACTGGATTTACCTCAAATACTTGAGCAATTGAGACAAAGCAAAACGCACGATACTCGATTCAATAGTACCTGGACCCAGGGTAGAACAGCATTCGGCGGGCTGAGTGGGGCGCTTGCTGTTTGTGGTATGGAAAAAATACTACCTTCACCCCAGCCTATACGCTCCCTTATGGTGTCGTTTATTGCCCCTGTACCGCCAGGAAAAGTAACAGTAGTTCCTGAAATTATCCGACAAGGAAAAAATGTTACCCAATTAACATCCAACCTGGTGGTTGATGACGTTATCTGTTTGCAGGCGATGGCTGTGTTTGGCAACTCCCGGTCGACCTTGGAAATCACACCTGACCCACAGTTCAATCCAGAACCCAGGATGGGAAAGTATAACCTCGAAGGCCATTCTGGAAAACTACCGGCGTTTTTGCACTTCTTTGAAGGTGATTGGACCGGGGGCGGTATTCCATTTTCCAATTCAAAAGATAACCGGCTGGGAATCTGGGTAAAACACCGCAGTGATATGTCAGAGTTCCCGAATGAAAAAATTCTGAGCATAGCCGACATTCCGCCTCCGGTAATTCTGTCGCATTATGATAAACCTTATGTAAACGCGAGTTCACTGACCTGGTCGCTGGAATTCGTTGTAGAGCCTGAGGACATAAAAACTGATTGGTTTTACCTGGATTTTGTTGTTGATCACGCCGCCCATGGTTATACACAGCAGTCAGGCAAGGTGTTTTCTGAAGATGGTCGCTTGTGTGCCCTATCACGGCAATGTATGGTCTATTTTGATTAGAGTTTACCCGGTAGTATTAAATTGAAACAACGCTTGAGCTGGTTTATGCTTTTAACTATGAACAACAACAAGTCACAGGCTATTTCAATGCCTTGCAATAAACTGTACCAGGTAAAGTTGTTGCTGGGGGCCGCGGCCTGTACGGTGCTGATTTGTTGGTCCAACTTAACCTTAGCTCAACATACTCATGGCGTACTTTCTCCGTCAGTCACCTTTCCTCAGGATGACTCAGTGCTGACTGAAGCCCCGAGAATGCTCACCATGAGCTTTAGAGTAGATGTGAGATTATTGAAACTGGCTTTGTATACCGAAAACGGGGAATGGATAGATATCGGCTTTATCTATGATCCGTCCCGGGTCAATCACAATTTCGTCTTACCGATACCTAGTGAACTACCCCAGGCAGATTATTTCATTGCACGTTGGTCCGTCGTAGATGAACGTCAACGCTTCCTTAATGGAGAATTTACTTTTTCGTTTGGTCCTGGCGCCGTTCCCCCCTCAGAAACCCTCGAAGCGTCTTACCGTAGTGTTGAAGAGGAAAACCTGCCATCCACTGGAGCCTATTTGCAGGGCCGAGATTGATACACACAGACAAAAAAGGGGATCATATAGCGCAAACAAACTTGAAGCGGCTATCGCTTTTATCTTGAAAGACTTCCTGAACCTCCTTCGGACTATTGATTTTATAGCAAAAATTAGTTACTGATCATTCAAGAAAAACACAATGACAGAATTAATTACAAACACAAAAGCTTTAATCACGTGGCCCTTCGGGTTTGATTTATCCTTGATATTTAACGAAATACAAACCCTTGTGCCGCCAAAAATGCTTTCATATGGGGCCTGGATTTTTCCGCCAATAATACCGAAACCTGCTCGCTCCAACTGACACCGTGTCCGCCACCGGTTCGCGTTCGGTAATATTCTCGAATCTGTTCATCATAGGATTTAATTGCTTCAGCATCGCCTTTTTCGTTGTAAACCTCGTCTTTCATTATCACTGAGACCGGTAACCTGGGTTTGACTTCAGGATTCTGGTCCGCATAGCCCAAACACAGTCCGAATACCGGATATACGCCTTTTGGTAATTGTAACAACTCACTTACTTCGACCGGATTATTGCGAATACCACCGATATAGCAGATGCCCAGGCCTTCTGCTTCCGCCGCTGTGACAAGGCTCTGGGCAAACAAAGCAACATCAACTGTGGCAATTAAAAAATGCTCGGTATAATCACCCTCGAAAGGCTTACCGTATTCACGACAATAATTACCCGCTCGTTTAAGATCAGCGCAAAAAACCATAAACTCCGCAGCTGACTCAATATAAGGCTGATTACCAGCCAACCTAGCCATTTCCTGTCGACTCTTTTCATTTCTCACTCGGACAATTGTAGTGCCTTGTAAGAAACTGGAGGTAGCCGCCGATTGACCGGCTTCAATAATTCGCTGAAACAATGCTTCGTCTATTTTTTGCGAGGTGTACTTGCGGATGCTTCTGTGGGATTTGAGCAAATCTATAACGGCACTCATGATGTGAATTCCTGGAACCTGGTTGATATTAGAGAAGGATTTTTAATGATTACTGTACGAGACTATCTAGAAATGCCGGTACTATGTCGTTGGCAACATTAGTTTCAGCATTAAATAGCACCACCATACCGATGTTTTTTTCCGGAACAAGCGCGACCTCAGACCGAAAACCACGTACCCCACCACCATGGTGAACTACTCGCATACCGCGATAGTCAAACACTCGCCAACCGAGAGCATAATATGCTCGTTCCAATCCTTGCCAGCGATTAAAATAATTTCCTCTTGGGGTTTCAACTACAGGATCGTGCTGAGTCCTGAGAAATGATTCAGAAAGTACTTCAGGAAAGGCTCCAAGGTTTGCCCGCACCCATATAGCCATGTCAAGAATACTGGCGTTGATGCCGGCCGCGGGAGCGACGCTGTAGTAGGCTGGATTATTCGTGGTTACCCGCCAGTTTCCCCTGATTTTTCTGTGCGGTGATGTCGCATTCCCGCTAGACTCAAATTGTTCAAGCCCAGTCGAGGCCGTGGACATGCCAAGGGGCTTGAACAACTCCTCGTAAAGATAATCTTCATAGCTCTTCGCCGTGGTGACTTCCACGACATCGCCAATGAGAGAAAACACAACATTTTGGTAGCCGTAACACTCACCTGGTGCACAAACTGTTGGAATCTCATGAAATTTTTCCCGAATTTTTTCATATACCACACCGTCATCAAGCAGGTTTGAATAAGCATGTGGCATCAGCCCGGTTGTATGACTGACGATGTTCTTAAGTGTCATGGAATTAGAGGATACCTGTGTGCCAATCTGAATGCCGGGCAAGACCTGGTTTATTGGTGTATCCCAGTTTTGCTGATTGTGGGCCAACATCAAGGAAGCAACTGTCGCAGCGAAGGTCTTCGATACCGATGCGATTCGGAACAATGAATCTACATTTACCGGGTCCGCCGTCTGACTGCTGCGAACCCCCCATGTCTGTACATCTACTATAGCTTCCTTTGACACTATAGCCATTGCAGAGCCCGGAAGACCCTCGTCGGTAATTCGCTGCTTGAGCCAATTGGTAAAGGCGCTAATATCCTCTCGGAAAACCTGCCCGGTATTGACATTTTCCCGGAGCAGTGCATCCGCTTGCTTTTGTGCATGGGAAGGTGAAAAACTTAAGCAAATACAAAGATACAAAGCCGATAAAGGCAGGTTGATTCTAAAGCTTGTAACAGTCAAAATAGGTACCAAGTTAGGTTATCTGTGCTGATTTCAAAGCGCGCCAAATGATACCTTTCGCGATGATCCATTCAAAGCCCGATTTTAAGATTTTTCAACGAAAAACAGTCCTCAGTTTTCAATTCACTTAATCTACAAAAAAGGCCGACTTAATTCGTTATTAAATCGGCCAAGACCTAGCGGTATTGAACTCAGGAAGCGGTTACAGACCATAATACTCAATCAGTCTGACTCCGCCTTAATAGTTAGTCTTTCATTCCCCAGGCAACAGAATCATCATTCGCCTTTCGTTGCGTAATACGGTGAAGGCAATAATCCCGTCTGCCTCTACAACAGCTCGGTTAAATTCGGCCAAATTGGCGACCTTCTCACGATTCACCTCGGTTATCACGTCACCTTGGCGTAATCCAGCCTGCCAGGCGCGGCTTTGCTGATCCAGGTTGGTAATTACTACACCACCCGAAGGTGACGCTTGACTACCTGGCTCAACTGTTCTCAAGCGCGCCCCGGCGAGTTCTCTTCTATTTGCCGGACGACGATCAGAGCTAGCACTGGCAGTCCCTTGGGCGACACCCAGAGTAGCGGCTATCGCTATTTCCCTACCATCGCGAATAAGACTTAGATTTACTTCCTCATTTTGTCTAACTAACCCCACGTAATTACGTAAGTCCCTACCACTCTCAACATTATGTCCATCTATTTCCACGATGACGTCATAAACCTCAATACCCGCCATTTCTGCAGCGCTATCTGGAAGCACATTGGTTACCAGTGCACCTGTGCTTATATTAAGGTCAAGTGAGCTGGCAATGTCAGGAGTCAGATTACTGATTTGAACCCCTAACATCCCCCTCCTGACCTCGCCGTCGCGTTTGAGATGATCAATGACGGAAGCGACCATATTGGCTGGCACAGCAAATCCTATGCCATTACTACCACCTCCGTTACTGCTGATTATTGCTGTATTGATACCGACCAGGCGGCCTTCCATGTCCACCAGCGCGCCACCTGAGTTTCCTACATTGATAGCCGCATCCGTCTGAATAAAGTCCTCATAGTTACTACTGTTCAACCCGGCTCGACCCAAAGCACTCACGATCCCCGCGGTGACTGTCTGACCAATTCCGAAAGGATTGCCAATTGCTACAACAAAATCGCCAATCTGTGCAGTATCGCTGTCGGCCAGCTCCAATGCAGTCAGGTTGTCCGCTTCGATCTGTAACAATGCCACATCCGTACTGGCATCACTGCCTACCAGTGACGCGATGAATGTTCGTCTATCGTTTAAGGTCACTGTAATTTCATCCGCCCCGTTGATGACATGATGATTGGTGACAATAAAACCTGCCTGGGCATCAATAATTACACCAGATCCAGACCCCATTGTTTGTTGTCGGGGAACGAAACCGGGTACTCCTGGTTCACCAGGAAATTGAAAATTGAAATATCTCTTCAGCTCCTCCGGAAACTCTTGGCCTTCAAAATAAAACTGCTGTTTAGGCATAAAGGTTTTACTTACTCTGATGCTGACCACAGCCGGAGTCACTTCTTCAAGCATCGGAGCCAGCGAAGGAATGCCTTGCTGCGGCGCCGTAGCGCTTAGTGCGTTGACTCTAACTGTAAATGCTACAGCCGCTACCATAGACAACACCAACACTGTTATGACTTGGCTCGAAAATATTCTGGATTTCATTAGCCCTACCTCCTGGATACATGGATATTGAAGTCGTACTTTCAATCTAAGGGCTGGATAAAGCCCCAACAGAGTTTCAATGGTGGGAATTGGCGACGCTAAAAACCTGTCGGGAGTATGAAGAAAATATCCAGAATAGGTGAACCGAAGGTTAACGGGGTACAGAATTTCAAAAAAGTATTTAAACTAGGTAAAGAACCAAATTGGATTAGATTGCGTCTACTTACTAAACCAACTATTAAAATACTTCTGATTAATAGCTAGGAATGACAAAGTACGCCAATACAGGGTAACGGGGAAAAGTGAAAAAGAACAATGCCATAGTAAGCACTGTCTGTTTGGTTCGACTAATAACAGCGCCTCCCAATTGATTCCAAATTTATTTATATAAATCAATAAGATACTTAATATGAAAGAATCTAGTACGATTTTGATTGAACCTATAAGGCATAAATTTGTGCTCGGTAGCTGGATAGTCAGCCCGGAACTAAATTGTCTATCCGAAGACGGACAAGCGGCAGGTAAATGCTTATTGGAACCGCGTCTAATGCATCTGCTTTGTTTTCTGGCGGCAAACCCGGGCCGGGTATTAACCAGGGATCAGCTTACTGAGGAGTTATGGCCTAAGGTGATTGTTAACGAAAACTCTCTGACCCGAGCAGTTTCAGAACTACGAAAGAAGCTGAATAGTGGTAAAAATTCAAATAACGGCTATCTTGAAACTATCCCGAAAAAAGGATATTGCCTTACACCCGGAATTCTCTGCAAAGCGGAAAGTGAAATACAGCCCAGGTTTATCAAGGCAGGAAAGCCAAACAAATGCGACTCCATCAATCCATTAAAAGCCTGGCAGCCAGTTCTCACAGCCGCATCGTTTGCATTGGCCGTGGCGCTGGCATCAGGACCGTTTGCTATGTCGGCTGACAATCCCGCCTTAGATAACCAGAATCCTGTGATTGCGGACCAGGTTATTGGCGCGAAAGTAAACTATGGGGGAGCCAAAATTAGCCTGAGCAAAACATTCAGCCCAGATAGTGGATACTCCCCGTTTCGTGATCAAATACCATCGATCGCACCTCCTTTAGTATCGAAGGACGGTAAAACCCTTGCCTATATTCGGTATGACGATAACATCTCCACTATTTTTCTAAGCTCATTAGAATCCATCGAAACACCGCTGGCAGTATTCAGCAGCAATAAGAACATGTATAACTTAAGCTGGTCTCCCCTTGGAGATGCGCTCCTGTTTGCCAGTCAACCCATGGCAGTTACAACACTATTAATGGAACAAACTGTAAAGACGGCAAGCTTACTGATGCTGGACTTGGAAACATTGGAAATCAAGGTGCTGATCGACAGGGTCCCCGAACGACAAGAAAATCGTATCTCTCGAGAAATATAATTAACCTGGAATTGACTGGACCTTTATTCACCCGACTAACTGAGACCCGGGCCCACAACCGTCGATAGATAGACCGTTATCGTCAAAATAACCGCAGCGAGTGCCATTTCAGTGGTAATACTGGTTCTGAGTCTAGTCATATAACCTGCTTTGTGCAGATTAGGTACCAATCTCCAGCGATTGAGAGCCGCCAGCGTTAGTAGCCCACATACCACTGATACCTTTGCAAGCAGGCTGAGACCATAAGGACTTTGGGTTAATTCACTCGCACTGGTTATCAGCTGGATAGCCATAAACACAGCAGAGATCAGCAATCCTCCTACTATAGCGAAAGCCCAATTACCGAATCTGCGCATGATGTACTGCACCTGCTCCAAGTCATAATCCAGGGTGACTCTTCGTAGTGGGTAAAGCGTTCCAATCCATAGCGACACGGCTAAAACATGTAACACTAATGCTAACCGGGGTATGAGTGCCAATGGAGCAATATGGCCTGTAACCTGGAGCGACAAGCACAGGGCAATAAGGCAGCCAGCATTAAACCGATAAAGTAGACGAAAGAAAAACTGTGTTGGCGGTTTCTGTAATCTGTTCAGATAGTTCAACGCAATTAGCTGACCGATAATCAACGCGAGTAGTATCGCCATTCTAAATAAGCTCGCCTCGCCTATGCTGGTTTGCAGGAAAAAGACAATCATTTGCCAGTCCGCCATTCCTGCTAATCCATCATCATTAGCTATTCCCACCTGAAGCAGAAAATAAACGAGCACACCGTGGAAGCCGACGATTGACCCGAATAACACATAATAGAGATTTCGAACTAGGAAGCGGCGGGTGTTTTCACCGATAAGCCATAATGAAAAGCTGCCACCTGCGACACAGATGACAGCTAAGTACCAAAGTGATTTGCTAATGAGACTGGCTAGATCCCAACTGGCCAGGGCCGGAAACATAGGCTAGCTAGTGCCCGTGACCTCCGCCAGATTCGGCGCCATGGCCATGGCTAGGCGTTGCATTCGGGTCAATCACAAAGGAGAAGGAGTTTGCTACCGTATGTCCATCTTCGCCAATTACCGCCCAGTCTACTTTGTACTGCCCGGTTTGCATGAGGGGCACAGCCATCAGGTATTCGGTTTTGCGCTCAGTGCTTGGGGTAAAATCTAACTCAAGTTTCTTTCCAGAACTATCGGTCAGGTTAAATCTGACCAAAGAGACAGCTTCTGTAAAGGTCAGTTGCAATTGTTCAGGAGCTGTATTCACCACCGATCCATCGGCTGGATTAGATGATCTCAGGTCAGTATGGGCCGCTGCCGATGCGTAAACACACATCAGTACCACGGCTACAATAAATTTGTACGAATCGCCGGACAAGCGACAAATCATGTTAATCATAGGTATCTCCCTGGCTTCAATTAACCGTAATAAAATCTTACTTCGTTCCTCAGAATCGTTCCTATTATGACAGCTGTATTGCTGAATGAATACTTAATATTAGTTGCAGTTCTCATCGAAAGGTAAATAGCCTCTATAACTAGGTACCGGATCAAAGCTACTGGTCTTTCGTGAGATACAGTCAACATTGTGTACCTGACTAATGCTACTGGTATTTCATACCCTACAGTCAACATCGCATTGTCAGTTACTAATGGTTCCTGTTTCTGTATATTGCCTGTGCAGAGGAAAACCAAACAATGCAAAAGAAATCTTTGCGCACCGTGACGTTCAGATCAGCAACTGCACTGGTGATAGCGAATATCATCGGAGCTGGCATATTTACTACCACTGGTTTTCAGGCCGCGTCTCTTGGCCATCCTGTTTTAATATTTAGCCTATGGGTAATCGGGGGATTTCTCGCCTGGTGTGGAGCCATGTGTTATGCAGAACTTGGCGCCATGATGCCTGAAGCTGGAGGGGAGTATGTTTATCTCCGGGAGGCATATGGACCATTATTTGGCTTTATGACTGCGTTTGTCTCCTTAGTGGCTGGATTTTCCGCTCCCATCGCCGCCGCTTTAAAGGCGCTGGCTCGTTACCTGTCGGCTTTTTTCCCAATCCTTAACCAACAACAAGAGTTGCTCGGCGTTATTAGATTGGAAGATTTACTGGCAATTGCCTTGGTCTGGATCCTTATTATGGTCCATACTCGAAGCTTGAAATTTGGGTTTGGTTTTAATGATGTCATCACCTTATTTAAGGTGTCAGGTATCACTCTAATAATCGTATTTGGATTTTCCATTGGAAACGGTAACCTGGAAAATTTTCAGGTTGTTGCCCCGGGATTTTACCAGTTAGGCGTTGTCGACCTTTTCTCTGCATTTTCTGTATCACTCATTTTTGTAATGTTCTGTTTTAGTGGCTGGAATGCAGCAGCTTATATTGCTCATGAAATCGAAGATCCGCAGAAAAACCTTCCCAAAGCTCTTTTTACCGGGACACTGATAGTAACTATTTTATATCTCGCTCTAAATGCTTTGTATTTTTATGGTGCCGACGTAAATCAACTTGCTGGTGTGACCGAGGTTGGGCTTGTCTCGGCACAGCAGCTATTTGGTCAATTGGGAACCAATCTCACGGTAATTGTTTTAGTAGTTTCTATATTTGCTTCAGCGTCTGCCATGACCATCGCCGGACCTCGAGTTTATTATGCGTTAGGCTTGGACCAGAAAAACCTGAAGTTCCTAGCCAGAACCAAACAAGGTAGTTCGGTACCTGTTGCAGCACTTTTATTACAAGGAATAATTACGACGATGATCATCCTGTCAGCCAGAATCGACCAGATAATTCAATACGCAGGATTTACATTGGCACTGTTTTCAAGCTTGGCAGTTTCTTGTGTTATTGCATTTCGTATTCGGCATCCTCGACTGAAACGACCGTTCAAGGTTATAGCCTACCCCTTTACGCCGTTACTATTTCTGCTTATAAGCGGTTGGATCATGGTCTGGAATCTGTTTGGAGAGTATTGGTTTGAGTCTTTAATGTCACTACTGACAGTCTTTTTGGCGGCACTGCTATTTACTGCTTTAAGCATGAATTCAGGATCTCCCAAGGCTGAATAACCAGCCAATAGGCTAGTTTCACCGTAGTTCACCCGAATGTTCCGGTGGAACGCTGCTTCTTTAGTATCCATGCTTGGGTTAAAATGGCGCACTTTTGCAGTTTCATTGATCGATGACGGAATTTTTCCATGGCATCCAGAGATTCCAACAAGCAGACACTCATACCACCACAGGAAGTGTTCACGCCCCAAGAGCTGAAAAAGCTGGTTTCTCGAATCCAGGCAAGTGGGGAACTTGGACGTTCGAAAGTCTATGTCGCGTTGCTTGACTACCTCGTAGAATGTTCAGTCTCTGGCAAATCACCAAAAGAGTTCGACATCGCACTCAATGCATTGGGTAAGGGTTCTGATTTTGACGTTTCCAAAGACTCCGCCGTGCGAGTCTATGTACATCAATTGCGTAAGAAGTTGGATAGTTATTACCAGAACCATGACCCCGAAGCCAAGCACCGCATAGTAATTCCTAAAGGCCAATACGCGGTGGCGGCCATGTCTAATAATCAGCCTTTAACTTCTGACAACCTAAATCGTTCAGGATTGAGAACGATCAATCTGACAAATGGTCTAATTGCTGCCCTGATTGTTATGTTAACAATTAATTTATTGTTCATATTCAATCGGGACAGTACTGCCCAATTTGACCCGGTATTGGCTTTGGCGGAATCAGAGATTTGGCATGGGTTACTGGATGACGATTTGCCAATTCTGTTAGTAATGGGTGATTACTACATATTTGGCGAATTGAATGACAACGGCAACATTGGTCGAATGGTGCGCGAATTCAATATTAATTCCAGAGAAGATCTAGAGGCACTTCACTTCAGTGATTGGGAAGCCACGCATAATTATCAGGATCTGAATTTAAGTTATATGCCAGAGGGCAGTGCTTATGCCTTGACACGAATCATTCCGATACTGAATTCCAGCTCAAAACGATTGAACATCACTATGATGTCTGACCTGAAAACATCAGACCTGCGCAGTAATCACATTATCTATATTGGTTATATCAGCGCACTGGATAAGTTGATTGAAATGGCGTTTGCTGCATCAGATTTAAAAATAGGCAGAAGCTTCGACGAGTTGCTAAACCTCAAAACAGGACAGTACTACACTAGCGATGCCGGATTGCCGGAGGCAGGACAGCAATTTCGAGACTATGGTTTTTTCTCAACATTTCCAGCGAGCCGCGAAAACCAGGTTGTACTCATCAGTGGTATGAGAGATGCAGGATTGATGCATACAGCTCAAGTTCTTTCTGATGAAAGCGCTTTAAATGAACTGGAACAACTGCTTGGCTCTAAGTCGGAAAATGAAACCAGTACCGGTCTTGAAGCCCTCTATGAAGTCTTTGGCATGGATCGCATGAATTTTGAAGGTAGCCTTATTTACAGTAAATCCCTGGATTCCAGTCTTATTTGGGGAAATCAAGACTTGGTTAACTAACTTGCTCAGGTTAACATTACCCTTGAGGAACATTTATCATGATCAGATCTTTATCAGTCTTCGTTTTATCCGTCTTGCTATTTGCTTGCACATCTAGTCTTTCTAGCAACGATCAGCCGGAGTATGTTGCTACCGGCATGCTTAAAACACGTAACTATATAATCACCTTGTACGCTACCCAAGGCAGTCCACTTTATTCGGTCGAGACCCTGGACGGAACTGTTCTGCAGGAAGACATCCCCATAGAAACCATGATCGCACTTTATCCGGAACTGGAATACTTGCGAAGTAGTGACAATATCAGTTGGGCAGGACTTGACGGGATCGCCGCACCGGCCATAAGAAAACCTGAGTAATTTTATCGGCGCGTTAAAACTGTATGCCTTTAACGGCCACTATCCTAAGCTAACTCTTCCGCGACGACGTACCACAAACAATCATTCCGCGCAATTTCTGGATTAGACGTTATCATAAACAGTTTTTGATTGAGCCGCGGATAAAGGCAGCCGTTTTCTTCGCGATACAATTTCTTAAAATGGTTTGTTCTTTCAGCATCGAAAGCCGCCAATTTGTCCATTGCTCCGGGGTTGACCCAGCCAAGCAAAGTGTCTGTAGTCACCAGTCCAAAATTGTGATGTTCAATATCAGTTTTTAGTGTGATGTCACAGTTGCCTATAGGTTCGTTTCCATAACCCAGACTTGTAGCCTGATGCATTTCAATGCGTAGGGGATTAAAGTACAGCTCTATTCCGTAGTCTTTTGATTCTGGCGAAAACAGGTCTCTTACGGTAAAAAATCGTTGTAGACCTTCAAATGCTATCCGATCTGCAGTTGCCTCGAAAACACCACCACACTCGATTGTCACTACTGGAATAGCGTCAGTATTCGTTTCCATAATCGCCCCAACCGCAAATATGTCACGATAAGGCGATCGGTAAACAATGAGACTATTTCATCATGCTTTTCATCGAAACTGGTGGTAACACCGAAGGAAGGACCTACTCCAGAAGTATTATGCATATCTACCACAGCTTCAGGATTCAAGGCTCGAATTTCCTCAAGCAATCTTTCGCATACTGGTCCCTGGTCATCTATTTCAAATGGGGGTTGGAAACAACGGTTGTAGTCTCGTTTGCCTGGTACCTGGCGGTGACTCAACAAAGGTTTTAACATAGCCGCCTCAATCGCAATCAGATAACAGAAAGTATCAACGGCGGGCACACATTCCTGCTTTAACAACTGGTGTAAAGCAGTAAGCCCGGATGGCTCGTTACCGTGCAATAAAGTAACTAGAACTCGACACCGAGATGATTCTTTACCTGAAATTTTAATTCGAGTAGGGCCAGGTAATTTCCGCAGGAACTCTTCAATATTATTGCCAGTGTCGCCCAACGCCTTCGCATCAATATGCCTAATCAATAGATCAGTAGATTGCTGTTTCAACATTGGCTAAATTTCCAACACGGGTGCTATTGCCATTCTGATACCGGTATATTTGCCATACACTGCTCGTAATACTTCTCTAACATGATATGGCAGGCTGCAGACGAATCGTGATTTCTGACAAGGGAGTTAAAGCAGTTCAACTGCCAAGAAGCGCCGCTTATTCTTCGGTCGATTCGTTTTTTTATTACCCCCAGGTATTTTTCTATTTCTGACTCTGCTACACCTATAGATAACAGTCCTTTCTCGGCAGTTGGCATCAAGTATTGCAACAGCTCCAGCACAGGAACTTCAGTTAGTTCCGAGCAGTCAGTGTCAGGCCAAAGAATGTTACTTTGAATGCCATATTCCGCCGCTCGATAAAAATTGTAATTTGCATAACTAAATGGCAGCGCATTAATTAACTCATTTATCTTGGGTCTTAGTCCTTCCGCAAGGCCGATAGCAAGAGCAGCATTTGCCATCATATCCACCACGCTCGGACCTGACGGAAGCGCTCGTAATTCAATGCGTAAATGCCCACCGGCCGAATCATCATATATTGGGCGGTTCCAGAGCCATACAGTGCTTTGCTGTAATCGAAGCTCACTTAACTTGGGAATATTTCCCTTCGCCACAACCTCGAGGCTATCTTCATCTCCAATTATAGGTAGCAAAGATGGATAGAGATGAACTGTTTCAGCAAACAGCTCGTGGATTCCTTGTCGTACCCAGCCATTTCCAAAATTGACACGGGGTAATTGGTGCCAGGGAGCATTCATTAGAAGTTGTTCTTTTCGTGCGTCAATTGATTTCTTGAACAAGGGTATTCGAGTTTCATGCCACAATCGATGACCGAATACCGTGGGGGAATTGCTCGCTGTTGCGAGTACCAGTGGTGTTATCAATTGAAACGCGTTAAATGTGTCTGAGTAGCAATCCGGTCGGATTCGATAATGTATCTGGAAAGAAGTATTGGCTCCTTCCAGCGTTATGTCTTCAGGCTCAAGGCGAAGTTCATCCAATCCTTTAATATTAATCAAAAACGGTCCGCCCCGGTCCTTCTTAAGTCGATTTGCCAATGCATGATAGCGTGGCACATCCGTCATCGTATTTTCGTTAAAATCCTCTATTTTTAGCGTAGGCAAAATCCCCACCGGAACGATGCGAGCCCCCATTGTTGCAGCAGCTTTTTGTACCTCCTTAATCGCCGCTAACAGTTCGTTTTCACTTTCAGTAAACGGCAGGTTGTCTATGGGGAAAGGGGTCAGGTTATACTCTAGGTTAAAGCGATTAAGCTCAAGCGTTAGCTGGGAATCTCCCAGCATTCTCTGTATTTCCTGGTTACCCGAAAAAGCATTTCCTTCTCGATCGATGATATACATTTCCAATTCAGCGCCAAAAGACCCGGAACCCTCTCCGAACCCAGGTTGACCCAATAACAATTCAAGTGCACAGAGATTCTCCCGGAGACGTTGGTCGAATTCCTCGTAGTCCCTAGCTTGAAATTCGATTTTTTCGATCGACTGCCCCATTTTTACGGTTTACCTCGATAAACTGTGCACATCCAAAAAGCTTTTTGATTTGAGCAGGTAAAAAAATACTGATTAAGCACAACGATAAAGCCGTGTTTTTGGCATATACCTTAAAAGCAAGTTTTCGACAATTTCTACCATTTCTGTTTCCTGATCCACTGAATGAGAAACAAGCCCGTCACGTTGGTCGTAGCTTTGGGCGTAAAGTGGCTCATCAGGATATAATTCAACTATGTTTTTGAAAAATGTTTTTGGCATTCGGAATAACCCAGTACTGACCGAATGAATATTTCTCGCATCCAGTTTATCGAAAATACAGGTAAGCAATTGCTCATAGCCTATGGCAAAATTCTTCTGATAAATTAACGGCTCAAGCCTTAATGCGACAGGCCAGCCTTGTTCCTGTAGTCGGCTCAGCGCTTCCAGACGTTTATCTATACTTGGGACTTTATGTTCCCATTTTTGAAAAACATCAGAAGGAGTAAAGCTCATGGCTATTATACAGTTTGAGATTGGCGGGCGATTGGACAAACTTCGCACCTGGGTGCTTTTAGTTCGAATCTCAAGTGTTGACTTTGGCTTTCGGGCAAACCAGTCAATGAAATAATTGGTAAATTTGCTGACAGGTTCCAAAGCAAGACTGTCACAATCATAGCCACTGTAAAATACGGCGCCTTTTGAATGTTCGTCTAACTCAGCCTGCAGTGCTGAAGTAAAATCTTCATAGTTAACGAATAGCACATAATTTGCAGAGCGATACATCCCTTGTAGAAAACAATACCTGCAGTCATACACACAATTTAACATATGGGAAAAGTAGAAACTGGGAGCGTTATTGAATCCGTAACCTGATGGAGCAGGTAAAACAAGTTTGCCGTGTTTCTTGGCGAGTATAAGAGCCGGTTTTTGCTTCTGTAGTCGGAAATTTTGTGATCGGCGATTGAACACCTCGCCGTAACGACCGACGATCACTTTTGGCATCTGGGGTAGTTGTCGAAGAATGTCCTTCACTCTTGGCATATCTACAATTTCTTCTTCTATGTAGATGCTAGAAAAATTCATATTGCCTCAATCAGAAGTGTAAGTGAATTGATGACGCTTTTTGCAGATTTGTAACACTCAGGCTTTAGTCTGTTGTGTAATTCGGTTCCTCCAAGGGCGTGGTATCTACGAACCAGTCTTTTTAATTGAACTTGTTGACTGGAGGTTAGGTACACCTTATCAGCCAACTCCTGAAATTCGTTTGAGGGAGAGTAAATTGATTGATACTCAGCTGACATTGAAAGTAGCTGCTCCACAATGTCGACAATTAGCTTCAGGTTTTCTCTCACCCAACCCTGAATTTTACTCTCGGTAACGTGTTCTGCAGACTGATCACTATTGTCAGAAACAATTTTAACGACCTGCACCAATTCAGACGTAACAAAGCGGCTCGCGGTACTGTAGAACGCGCTCCCCTCCATATCGTAGGCTGAATTGTCTATGTATTCTGTCTCTGGAGTATCAACACTAATCAGATCGGTGGTTTCACAATCAATATCCAATAACAAAGGAGGATAAAAGACATTGTCTCTCTCCGAATCCGTCACTTTATGAACCAGCAAAAGCTTACCGATAGGGGCGTGTTGATGACCCGCTATACCCATGTTGAGCCAAGCCGACTTGCTAAGACGGCTGTTATTTTGCAATCCGGCCAGATATCCGCAGGCTGTAGCCACTGCGATTTTTCCCATTCCACTAACTATCAGTGTTATATCCTGATCGTTTTCGTAAACCTTAAAACCCGCGCGATCACTAGTTCGTTTTAAGTTGAAGTGCTTAATTAGTGGTTTTGCCTCACAACTCAACGCCACGACGACATTCACATGGCCAGCCCGGTATGACATTCGCTTACGCATTCGTGCTCGAAAATCTAAGTTTCATAACTATTGATTTTTTCTCGATAGAAACTTTCACGGTCCAATTTGCCACGTTTCAAAGCTCCATTGGCAAGTATTCGACACTTATTGAGCAGCATTGTTGTGGCCGCATTGGACTGCTTCTGGTCTAACTTGCCTGAGGCAATTATTTTTTCCAGCGAAACGACTCGAAACCTATCTAATCCCCAGAATCGGTGTGATAACTGATCCCGATGTCCGCCGTATTTTTTCAACAATGGCTGTTCGAGATAAATCACCGGATAACTTGCGCAAATTCTTAACCAGAGATCATAGTCTTCACAGGCCGGTAATGCTTCATCAAAACCGCCGATTTCATCCAATAATGCCTTTCTTAACAAAACCGACGATGGCGATATGGCGCACAGTGGCAGGCACCGCTCAAAAATCTCCCCACCCACTTTTTCGTGTTTGTTCAATGGGTTCACTCGTCTTCCATTACGAATCCATATTTCGTTGGTATGGCATAGATGATAATCAGGATTGTCACGCAATGCCTGAACCTGGTGTGCAAGTTTGTCGGGTAACCACTCATCGTCCGAGTCTAAAAAGGCAATCCAATTACCCTTGCTAATGTTCACACCCAAATTCCTCGCGCTGCTTACCCCACAATTGTTCTGGAACAGATAAACCACCGATGGGTAATTATTCCTAATAAATTCCCTCGTATCGTCAGTCGAACCATCGTCGATCACGATAATTTCTGCGGGCGTCAATGACTGATCAACTATCGAATCTAGTGCTTTTGATAGGCAATGGGCTCGATTAAACGAAGGTATGATTACACTGATGTTGTATTCCATTTGCCACCCATCGAGTTATGTTAAAGTTGCCCGCCAAATCATACCCGGGCACTTACTTATAATTACCAATTACGCGCAATTACCGGCGTTGTGAAGCAAAATTTGCAGGGACACGATTCCCATGGTGTGGGGATGTTACCAATATATATTCATAATATTAAGAAAGGCTTTTTGCTACCTAATACACAAGTGAAAATCGTTAAGGAGGCCGGTAGTTTACTTTTCCCAGGTGAACCGGAAAGAATTACCAAGAGGCAACGTATGAACCAAGGTATACATTGATACCAATACCTGGCAGGAATTGAAGGACACAGCAGTCAGAGTGGGCATACAGGCGGCCTACATAGCTTCTGTAGGCCGTGAATGAATGAAACTGCTACTGATTATATTTAGCCAGCTCTTTACGTGCCACGACACGGCGATGGACCTCATCCGGCCCGTCTGCTAGTCGTAAAGTTCGTTGACTGGTCCAAAGCGCCGCCAGGGGAAAGTCCTGGGATACACCGGCAGCCCCGTGCATTTGTATAGCTCGGTCTATTACTCTTAATGACATATTAGGAACAGCAACCTTAATTTGAGATATCACATCGCGTGCGGCTTTGTTGCCAATTGTGTCCATCAAATAGGCCGCCCTTAACACCAGTAGCCGACACATATCTATTTCTATGCGGCTATCGGCAATTACATCATAGTTGCCACCAAGTTCAGCCAGTGGCTTACCAAACGCTACGCGACTCAAGGAACGCTTACACATGAGTTCAAGTGCTTTTTCGGCGGCTCCGATAGAGCGCATGCAGTGATGTATTCGACCTGGCCCTAAACGGCCTTGAGAAATTTCGAACCCCCTCCCACGACCAAGAATTATATTAGACTCAGGAACACGAACATTATGAAACTTGATATGCATGTGGCCGTGGGGAGCATCATCACGGCCAAAAACCTGCATTGGCCGAATTACCTCCACTCCGTCTGTATCCATGGGAACTAGAATCTGGGACTGCCTAGTATACTTGGGGGCCTCCGGATCGGTTACAACCATTACGATCATGATCTTGCAACGCGCATCCCCGGCACCGGAAATATAAAATTTCTCTCCATTGATAACCCATTCGTTGCCATCTAATACAGCTAATGTACTTATATTAGTTGCATCTGAAGAAGCTACATTGGGTTCAGTCATGGCAAACGCCGATCGAATTTCACCAGCCAGCAAGGGTTTTAACCATTGCTCTTTCTGCTCCTCGGAGCCATAGCGTTCCAGCACTTCCATATTTCCCGTGTCAGGCGCACTGCAGTTGGTGGCTTCAGAGGCCAGGCGGCTTCTTCCCATGATTTCCGCGAGGTGAGCATATTCCAGATTGGTAATTCCGGCACCACCTTGGCTCTGTGGCAAAAAGAAATTCCACATTCCCATGGCACGCGCATCGTCTTTAAGACCGTTGAGGATTTCCTCCTGCCTTTCAGTTTGGGACCACCGGTCACCGACACCGACTTGTTCTTGGTATTCGCGTTCCAGAGGTTCTACTTTATCAGTGACAAAGGCACGAATTTTCTCTCGCATCTCCACCATTTCATCGGATAGTCCCAAATTCATCATTTTTATATTTCCCCAATCAATTTAATTTCTTATGCAGCCAAACAGTGTTGCAGTATGGATTAGCCTGCGATTGTACCACCACCGTCTACTACTATTGTTTGACCTGTAGTAAAGCTGCCTGACCCTGACGCCAGATAAATAGCCGCGCCAGCAATTTCGTCAGGCTCCCCTATTCTTCGCAGTGGGTACCGTTTAACTGTCGCCGCATAGGTTTCCGGATTCTCCCAGAGAGCCTTCGCAAAGTCGGTACGAATCAAACCGGGCGCTATACAATTTACTCTGACATTACTAGGTCCCCACTCTACTGCAAGATTACGTGCTATCTGCATATCGGCGGCTTTGGAAATAGCATAGGCGCCTAGCTTATCGGTTCCCTTGAGTCCGCCTATTGAAGAAATAATGATTACAGACCCCCCTTCACGCTCTGCCATACCAGGAATTATTAACTGGCAAAGCCGATGCACGCTACCAATATTGGCATGCATAACTTTATCAAATGCTACATCTGGAATTTCCTGAATGGGGCCATAATAAGGATTTAGTGCCGCATTACAGACAAGAATATCCACCGGGCCAAGCTGATCACGTGTCACAGTGGCCAGATTTTCCAATTGCTCCTGATAGTTAATATTGCAGGCCATGGCGATTGCATCACCACCATTTTCACGTATGCCCTGCGCTACATCATCGCATGCATCCTGATTGCGACTGGAAATTACTACCTTAGCGCCGTGTTCGGCCATGCGTTCTGCGATGGCTTTACCAATGCCTTTAGTTGAACCTGTTATAAGCGCGACTTTACCGCTCAAATCGAATAAATTCATAACCCCCCCTAAATGGATTAACCAGACCCGTTTTAATTCACCGGACAATAGAAAAGAACCTTCAGTAATTTTAAATTCAATTACGAATCAGTCTGTCCATGGCTTTACACCTTTACTAATGCTGCTGCCACCATCTACCGGTATCACGGTGCCATTGGTATAGGCTCCAGCCCTTGAGGCTAGATAGATTATTACACCGATAATTTCTTCAGGCTGACCAATTCGCTGTAACGGCGAATCAGACTCAATATCTTTTCTATAATGTGTAAGCACATGGTCTGTCATCTTAGATTTAAAAAATCCCGGTGCTACGGCATTGACAGTTATATTTCTAGCGGCCAGATCCACTGCAAGTACCCTGGTCAAATGGTGTAATGCGGCTTTACTAGCTGAATAAGCAAAAGTGGGAACACGTTGAACAACTGGAACCTGCAGTCCATCCATTGAGCCGATATTTATAATTCGAGCTGGGTCGCTTTTGCTACCGGCTTTCTCAAGCAATGAAACCAGGTCACGTGTTAATGAAAAAACCGCATTGAGATTGGTATCTATTACTTTTGCAAACCCTGCATCGGGATAATCTTCGAGTTTTGCGGCCCAGTTAGTGCCAGCATTGTTTATGAGAATAGAGAGGCCGCGTTCTTTTTCCCGGTTAGTAATCTGATCAATAAGGCTTCGTCGATTCTCTTGATTGGTAACATCCGCACAAATTGCAACACATTCACCGTATTCTTTTAGTTCAGAAAGAGCCTGTTGGCACTTTTCTTGGTTTCTTGAGCATATGTACACTTTAACGCCATTTTGCAACAGTCCTTTCGCCATCACCTTACCGAGTCCGCTCGATCCGCCAGTTACCAATGCCGACTTACCATTGAGTGCAAATAGATTGTCGATCGAATAATCTTCCGGCATCGATTTCATTCGTCTGCTATCTTAACCAATTGCTTTCCAAAGTTTTTACCCTTCAACATTCCTCGAAACAATTCAGGTGCATTCTCGATTCCTTCACCAATTGACTCTCGATACTTGATCTTTCCCTCACTGACCCAGCTGCCTAACTGACGGGTTGCCTGTACCCAGCGTTCAGCCCATTCTGTAACAACGAAAAAACGATGCTCAGGTACAGGCTCCAGTTTTTGTAGAATATGAGAGGGCGTTTCAGAATGGGTTATATCTTCATCATTGTAGTTAGATATATAACCGCAAATTGGCACTCTTGCTCCCTCCTTGAGTAGAGGTGCAACAGCGCGAGCCACATCACCGCCCACATTCTCAAAGTATATATCTATCCCATCAGGACATGCTTGTTGCAATTCTTGGACGAGGTTGCCAGCTTTATAATCAATGCAGACATCAAATTTCAATTCTTCTCTAACATACCGGCACTTTTCAGGACCTCCCGCAATACCAACAGCACGCAGTCCCTTAATTTTGGCAATTTGACCCACTACCGAGCCGACTGCACCGGAAGCCGCTGCAACCACCAGCGTCTCTTCAGGTTTAGGTTTACCCACTTCTAACAGGCCAAAATAAGCTGTACGTCCAGGCATTCCTACCACGCCAAGATGAGCCGACAAAGTTCCGTTATTGAGATCCACTTTCATCAGTCGTGGTGAATTGTCATTTACTACCAGGATCGACTGCCAGCCTGCATGAGCTGCCACATAATCACCAATAACGTATTCATCGGAAGTGCTGTTCAACACTACACCGACACTTTCCCCTGTCATTACATCGCCGATTTGCAACGGCTCAGCGTAGGACTTTACGTCGTTCATTCGAGGACGCATATAAGGATCAAGAGATAGCCATAAGACCTTGATCAAAATCTGGTTTTCTTCAAGCTCTGGAACGTTTACGTCGTCTATTTTAAAGCAACTATCCTCAGGTTCACCTAAAGGTCTCTTAGCAAGCAAAACACGTTTATTTTTCATTTTCCCCATCCTATACAACTAAATATCGCCGCTCATACTATCTCAGCTTATGAAGCAGCGGCAAGTTGGGACTCCATGGACGCCAGAGAACTGTGCATAATTCCTAAAGCCTTATCTATATGCGTAAGCACAACAAACAAATCCGGAATTAGTCGAACGATGCCATTACGCGTAAGAGTCACCAATAGTCCCTGTTGCTGACATGCGTCACTAAAATGCTGGACCAGACCATCATCAGCCAATTCAAGCGCTGTTAACAATCCAATTCCTCGGGCTTCGATTATCAGTCGAGGATATTGCCTGGCCAACATTCTCAATCCCCACAATAGGTAATCTCCGGAGACTAACGCTCGTCTTGCAATGTTGTTTTCCTGCAAGTACTTGATCACTGCTGTTGCCACGGCATATCCCAGGGGATTTCCACAATAAGTACCACCGTGATCTCCTTTTTCAAGCTTCCCTGCTAACCGCTCTGTTACTGCAAATCCGGCAAATGGAAATCCACCGGCGATCCCCTTCCCCATAGTAGGTATGTCTGGCTCTATCTTACCGTCACCGTGCTCAAGTGCAAAAAACCTTCCGGTTCAGCCGAACCCGGTTTGAATTTCATCGACTATTAAAAGAGCCGAGTGCTTTTTACATACACGGCCAATTTGTTGCAAATAGTCCATCGAGGGAATTCTTACTCCACCTTCTCCTTGAACAGGCTCAATGATTACCGCCGCCGTATCATCGTTTATCGCCTTCTTAAATTCACTAATATCGCCAAAATTGACGAAATGTATGTCAGGCAGGGTTGGTATATATCTGTCCGTATAAACCTTGCCTCCTGATACTGACAGAGTATTGAAGGTCCGCCCATGAAACGATTCCTTAGTTGAAATAATTCTGGTTTTTCCACTCACCTTACGCGCCAGCTTTATCGCTGCATCGTTGGCTTCCGCACCACTGTTAACAAAAAACATCCGATTAAGATTACCCGGTAATAGCTGGCGTAACTGGTTAAGTAATTTCGCTCTTGCTGGAGAGTAGGTAAATCCTGAATTAGAGTTTTGGATTAACTTTTTCGCCTGCTTGTGCAAAGCTTTTGTTATCACAGGATGGGCATGCCCCAGACAGGTAGCCCCCCAACCGGAGGTGAAATCGAGATACCTGGCGCCTTTTTCGTCCCAAACAAAACTTCCTCTTCCGTTTTCAATTACGAGTAATTGACGGTCACAAAATTGTATGCCGTACTTGTCTTCTATTTCCATTACGTTCATGGCATTGCTCCTGAGCGCAAAAACTCATTGCGTTTTTTCTCGATACCAATATCGATAAAGCGTTTTGAATCCCAATTTGTTGTATAGTTTGATGGCCGCTTCATTACTTTCTTCCACTTGCAAAAAAGCATGCGTAGCCCGCCCTCTTCGTCCCCGGGCTAACAGGGCGTCCAGGAGTAATGTTGCAAACTGTCTACGTTGAAATTCAGGACTGGTAACAACGCTGTATATTCCAATTACGTCATTAAAAAATATGGCTATCGCACAACAAACCGGGTCACCTACTTCATTCTCCAGACAGACATACAATGGGCTTCCATTAACTCGCCGCAACAAGCGGGTATGTATATCCCGTTGAGAAAGTTCCTCACCGCTGATTTCATAATACACATCGAGCCATGTATTTATGTCTAAGTGCAATGGCTTGATTGATGATGAGCAGGATTTACTCAGCGCCTTAAGCATAACTCTGGAAGGAGACGTCACGTTGTACCCGCAACCTTGCAAAACCCTGTCAAGTTTGCTGGTCGATGAGAAAGAAGGTACGCGAACAATTGCCGGTTGCTTACGACGGCCAAAGAATTCTTCACACTGCTCAGCCAGCTCAATCCCATCAACATAGACATTGCTGAAAAGATTCATAGAGTTCGCTCTTTTGGTATACCCATGGGCAAAGCGCAACAACCCATAGGGTAGTTGTTTCTCTTCGATAGAAGGCCAGGCATGTCTGGCCGCATGTTCGATAGTCATATAAGTCATGGCGGTTAGTTCCAATCGCAGGTAAAAAAAAACCCCTAAGGTCTGAGACACTTAGAGGTTTTTTATAAAACGATTTTATTTATGTTCTACTTAATACCAGGCATCTCCGATGTATTGGCCGCGGGCCAGACGGAAGGCTTTTTCCGTAAGCACACGACCACAATACGCCGCAATACTAATTGCTGTGTACATGAGCGAAATTGAATTTTGATATGTTTTCATTGTCTGAATTCTGTACTACTTGCAAATTGAAGTCGCGAACTCTATTGGATCAGCCTATCACTGTCAACGGTTTATTACTCTTGTTTGGTAATCCACCAATCATCGCCTGTTCTCAAACTGTTCCGGGTTATTGAGGTTCAAATCGAAATAGGGATTTTCAAAAGTATATACCCTTGATTCTCGATCCATCACAGCTCCCTCGATAACCACAACCATGATAAAGCTGACTATGACACTCAGTAAAAGGGTATATCTACTTTTTAATACATACTTTTTCATAGTTTATTCCAGAATTAATATTTCCAAAATATCGACTCTAACTCAGTAAACAACTAACTATTCTGCAAAACGACGCATATAGACCGCACCTGTAATGAGTATGGCACCCAACATTATGCCAAATAACATATCGTAGCTGAACAGGCGCTGGAAAAAATCACTGGCCTCAAAAATAATATAATTGTAATTTGAGGTTCGGCTCTCGAGCCAGTTTCCGAGAAATTGAGTACCAAAAATTATATCTTCAAGAAGTAACAATAGAACAAAAGCTCCGATGGCCCACAGGAAAGGCAAGTTTTTAGCAAAAGCGGAAAAAAGTAAGAACCAACCTGCAGTGGGAAATAGCCAGAGAGCGGCCAACACGGCCGTCATATAAACCAGGAGCAGACTATATACCGATGCAAGAAACAATTGACCCAAGCTCGCTAGTTCGACGTCATAGCTCAATCCCAATACAGTCGCAGTGATAATTACAAAAAGAAACAGTACAGAAATAGCTGCAACTACAAAGAGCGGAGCCACAAAACATACGGTTACAACCTTGGAGAGTACAGTGTATAAATTCGATACCGGCATGGACTGCCAGAACAATATGCTTGAATCTTTCCGGTCCTGGTAAAGCGCATTAACCAGATAAATTAAGGTGCAAATATACAGAATAACCATATACGGAGTGGCAACAGTCATCAAAAACGGTGCCAGGTTTAGCGCGCCTACACCCTCGGTTGCGGCTCCTAACTGACTGATGGCTTCGGCCAACGCCCCTTCAGGTAATTGCGGGATAACCCAAAATATCGCCACAACCAATAGTATAGTTAGCACAACAGGCGCGGCAATAAACAGGTTTTTACTTTCCCACATTTCTCGCTTCAGCAGAATCAGAAAAGCCCTCAAGTCTCTGTTATTCATCACCGGATGCCTCTTCCTTGTACCCATTCTGTTTCATTATCGCGACAAAAAGGTCGGACACACCAGGTGTATGTATTTCACCAAGGTGAGCGAGTTTTTCACGAGTCTGGCCTTCATAAATAAATATTTTCTTGCCAATTACCTCCCTGGAATAAATAGGAGATAACTTTTTTGCCTCTTCAATCTTGTTTCCATCAACTATTACCTCGACAAATTGTTCTGAGAGATTATCCATCTGAGTATCAAGAACTATTTTTCCGTTATTGATGAAAATCAACTGAGTTAACAGCGCTTCAATTTCTTCCACCTGGTGGGTGCTGATGATGACAGTACAGTCACCGTCGTAATATTCGTTCAGCAGGCGATCATAGAATTCCTTGCGATAGATTATATCCAAACCTAAGGTAGGTTCATCCAACACCAGTAATTTGACATCAATTGCCATCACCAACGCCAAATGTAACTGAGCAACCATTCCCTTCGACAAGGCTTTTACTTTCTTATCGTTAGGAATTTGTGTGCCGGAAAGAAATTTTTCAGCTTTCTTTCGGTCAAACTTAGGATGGACAGCTTCTACATAATTTAGGGTTTGAGAAACTTTCATCCATTTTGGCAATATCCCAACATCCGCAATAAAGCACACATCTTCCATGAGCTTATGTCGGTCTATGCGCGGGTCACGACCCACAACGAGTAGCTCCCCTTCAAATTCACATAGTCCTAACAGCGCTTTCAAGGTTGTAGTTTTTCCAGCGCCGTTGGGGCCAATAAGTCCGGTGATAGCTCCAGCATTAATGGAAAAGTTAACGTCATCCAACGCTTTAAAGTTTCCGTAATACTTCACCAGGGAATTTGCACCAACGATTTCACTCATCGCTTACTCTCTTCCTTCATGCCCATTAGTTTCGCCAGCAATAGCTGCCTTGATGCCAGGGAGTTTACTGATCTCCAAGCCAAGCCGCGCAATGCGCTTAAGAATTGCCGGCCACTCGTCGTTAAAGAATTTCTCTTTTTCATTACTGGTAAGTTTTGCTCTTGCGCCTGTAATAACATACATTCCACGCCCCCTTCGCTTTTCGACCAGCCCTTCATCAACCATTATTTGAAAGGCCTTCGAAACGGTGATTGGATTAATTCGCAGTTCGCTGGAAATCTGTCGAACAGATGGCAAAGCTTCACCTTCTTGCAATTCATTTTCCAGAATCAGCTCGGCAAGCCGCTCCCTTAATTGCAGGTAAATCGGTTCTTTGTCATTCCAGTTAATTTGCATGGCAAAAGATTGTCTCTTTAGTGTTATACATAACTATAACACCAAAACACAAATAGGCAAGAAAAATTTGGAAAGTTTTATGAAATCCCGCGAGTGAGGTCGCTAAATCGGTTTAAGTCATTGATTATTTGCGCTTTTCTAGAACGGCACTGTGTTCAATCAGTTCACTTATTTCAGCTTCGCTAAAGCCAAATTGCTGAAGAATTTCTCGACAATGTTCACCGTATTTAGGTGGCAAGGCATTAATTGCGCCCGGAGTACGCGACATTTTGATTGGGGTTCCAGCCATTTTATACCAGTCTTTTTCAATGCTCATTTGGCGATGTCGGGTATGGGGGTGGTTTACCACTTCTTCGGTATTGTAGATTGGTCCAGAGGCCAGGCCAGCATTTAATAAACGCTGGTATACTTCATTTCCGTCCATACCGGCTAACGTTGATTCCAATTCTTCAGTAAGGTCGATTCGATTATTCACTCTATCGATATTGTCGGTAAACCGTTCATCAGCAACCATCTCCGGGCGGTCTAATTCATTACATAGCTTGGCAAACGCGCTGTTATTGCCAGCCCCGATAAAAATGTCCACAGTTCCAGTTCGAAAGGTATCGTAAGGGCTTATATTAGGATGAGCGTTGCCTGTCGGACCTGGTACTTTCCCTGAGAAATTGTAGTTAGCTATGTGAGGGTGCATAAGTGATACGGCACAATCAAACAGTGTCATATCCAGATATTGACCGTACCCGGATTGTTCCCTCTCTGACAGCGCCATGAGGATAGCTATAGTCGAATAAAGGCCGGTTCCCATATCCACCATGGCCAGACCCATACGAGTTGGTTGACTCCCCGGTTCACCATTAACACTAAACCAACCGGCCATTGCCTGGATAATCGCGTCATAACCTGGAAATCCACCCAACGGCCCATCCGCACCAAAACCACTGATGCGGCAATGGATGAGTTGAGGAAATTTTTGTTTTAGCACATCGTCGTAACCAAGACCCCATTTTTCCATCGTACCGGGTTTAAAATTCTCAACCAGAATGTCAGCGCCTTCCAACATGCGCATGAGCACCATGCGCCCTTCCTCTGAGGTAAGATCTATTCCTATGGAACGCTTATTACGATTTATACCAATAAAATAGGCAGAGTCGCCTTCGTGAAAAGGGGGACCCCAGTCCCGAGTTTCATCACCTTTTGGTGGTTCGATCTTAATTACTTCTGCACCATGATCTGCCAATATCTGGGTGCAATAAGGACCACCAAGAACTCGCGACAGATCGATTACACGCTTTCCTGCTAGCGCACCAAACGGGCTTGTTGATTGCGTCATCCAAAGCACCTAACTGTAAACAAAAATGCGCCGGATTCGGCGCATAGGAACAATGAGCAGCGAGAATAATTCAGCGCTACTTATTAATCAAGAGTTACGCCAATACAATGGTTTCTTAAATTGCAAAATATCAGCTCAATCAAAGCCTGACTTGTTCAAGTAAGTTCATACAAAATATCTCTGGCGACGCCGTCCCGGCCCATGATTAAGCGTAGCTGTTTAAGACCTTCTATCTGAATCTGCCTTACCCGTTCACGAGTAAGGCCAATTTCAGAACCGACGTTTTCCAAAGTATCACTTTCAAAACCCCCAAGGCCGAAACGTCGGGATAACACCTCTCTCTGTCGGTCTGGTAATTGAAAAAGCCACTTTGAAATTTGCCCAGCAAGCTCCGAATTCTGAAACTTATTGGCGGGTTCGGTGACACATTTATCAGCAAGAAAATCCAAAACAGTTTGCCCTGAGTCCTTTAGTACAGGCGTATCTGCAGAAGTAACCTTGTCATTTAGGGCCAGTAGCCGCTTTACTTCTTTTACCGGTTTGCTGGCATGCGTTGCTATTTCTTCAAAGGATGGCTCCATTCCCAGTTTCGCCGTAAGTTCTTTACGAATGCGCAAGTAAGTATTTAGTTCTTTGACCACATGAACTGGTAGCCGTATGGTACGAGTCTGGTTCATTAACCCGCGTTCTATATTCTGTCGTATCCACCAGGTGGCATAAGTTGAAAAACGAAACCCCCGCTCTGGATCAAATTTTTCCACTGCCCGTATCAGGCCCAGGTTTCCTTCTTCAATCAGGTCCAGCAGCGACATACCGCGATTGACATAACGTCTGGCAATCTTAACCACCAGGCGTAAATTGCTTTCAATCATTCGATCCCGACTAGCTTTGTTACCTTGCAGCGCTGATCGTGAATACTTAACCTCTTCTTCCTTACTTAACAGAGGAACTGTGCCAATTTCTCTCAAGTATTGCTGAGTAGCGTCTACTGAGCGACTTACCGAGCCTTGAACTGGAGATGAGATTCTTTTTGTAGAATCACCGAGATTTGTGATGTGACTGTCATCTGAGACGGCTTCAATGCCCGAAATTACAATGGGTATTGACGCAGAATTGCATTCGGGCAGTTTAACTTGATTGGTGGTATATGCCGAGGCGGGCGCATCAGCGATTTCTTGCGTGTTTTCTTCGTCCATTTGTTTACCCTTCCCTGGTAACCCACTGGCCAATTCACAACTTCCCATCCGATAGGAAGGCGCCTATGTGGTTCGAGTCATAGTCCATTTAAATTCAGCATGCAAATCCTTTGCGAGCTGTTATTAGTATAGATGGTTATTCCGTTATTTCTACACTCAATCTACTAAACCTTATTGACTTAATTGCAGCGAGCTGTGCGAGACTCAATCAAATAGTTGAGACTCTCGCACGCCTAACGATTATCGCGGCTGGTAGTTCTGTAGCGTCTTGATAATTACCGTAATTACTCTTCTGTTTTGAGCTTTTCCTGCAGCGTTATTATTGGAAGCAACAGGTCGGGATTCGCCATACCCCAGCGCCGTAACACGGCTGGCCTGGATATTAAACTGATCAATTAACACCTGGCGAACAGCATTGGCGCGTCTTTCAGATAGTCCCTGGTTATAATCCTCATCCCCATCACTGTCGGTGTGACCCTCGAGCTCTACTATGACATCCGAGTACTGTTGCATGAACTCAGCAATCTCTTGTATTTCGGAAATGTACTGGGGTCGTACTTCGGATCTGTCGAATTCAAAATTTATCTCCAATTCAACCCGGGCGATCTCCTCTACAGGAATAGGACAACCCCTGTCGTCTACTGCATAATTACGCGGAGTATCGGGACAGTCATCTCGATTATCAGGCACGCCATCGCCATCAGTATCAACTACCACCGGAGCGGCAGGCGCCGGATCTTGAGGCACAGCGACTGCGGCAGGTGGCGAACTTCGTCTCGAACCACCAAACCTGAATACAAGTGTGGTTTCTATACCAATATCAACGTCTTCACCATCCCGATCACGATAGTTAAATCTACGTGCGGCAGTGCGCCAGGTAATTGAATCAGTAAGGTCGTAACTTACACCTGCACCAATATCTAGCGCCGTATCATTTTCACCCTGGAAATTAAAGTTACCAATACCGCCAACCAGAAACGTATCCAGTGGGCCAATATCAAAATCAAGCCCGTAAAGTAAGTCAATCTTCCAGTGATCAATATCTAGCTCGGTTGATGAGCCGGTCTTGGGATCCAAATCAAATCCGCTCAATTCTACGCTCCAGCGATCGGTAATATCGTAACCCAGCCCAAAGAACCAACCCTCATCATTGTGCAGCAATGTCCTATCATCAAAATTCATCCACTGTATACCAGGGGCAATGTAAAACTGGCCCTCATCAGCCAACAAACTGGCAGGCCTAACGGCTACAGCCAGCAAAAACAGGAATAAGAAAAGGAGTTTGTGGGATTTGTTTCGCATGTAATTTCACCGAATAGTTATGAAGAATTAGCAGTATTGGTTGCCACATCATTAGTGCCGAATATTAGTTCAGTTATTATACTTTAAGCGTTCATTTTTTCATATATTTCTCAATTCAATAGCCCAGCATTTGTTATTTTTCTCATAGGCCGTTGCGAAATTAAATTTGAAGAATCTTATGGAGTTACTTTTACTGAATTTATTTTTATCCAAGAACCGATACAAGTTACCCCCCCCCAAATTGTGAAAATTCTTGTACCTGTTACTAAGGTTCATGCTAACACTCTCCGAAATAGTTTCCTGGCAGCTTTACTATGAAACACTAAAAAACTGCGCGATGACAAAATTGTGACTATTTGGGGCTTTAAAAGAAATCTCTTTGCATCAGATTATTTCGGTTCATTCAGTTTGTATCTGGCCAATTGAACTGTATGTGATATGCTGTTTTTCCTAACCCAGCTACGCCTTACGTCTAGGGAAAATTCTGGCTTCTTGTGAATTTGGCTCAAGTACGGCTAAAAACCTGGATCCTGAAAGAAAACAACTTAAAATAATCTTGAAATGTCCGTCAAACAAACAACAGACAATGTGACTGATATAGCCACCAAACTGGCATCAGCAGTTAACGAAAAACAACCCCTAACTGAACCCCTTGAAGCACCGGTTATTGATCTTGGTAACAGTGAGTACTACGAGAATCGGGAGCTCAGCCATTTACAATTCAATCTGAGGGTATTGGAAGAAGCCAGGAATACTAGCCACCCGCTACTGGAACGGCTTATGTTTTTGCTGATTTTTAGTTCGAATCTTGACGAATTTTTTGAAATTCGCGTATCGGGATTAAAGAAACAACTGGATTTTGGTCGACAACGGCAGGGACCTGACGGTAAATATCCTGAACAAGTATTAAAGAGCATACATCATCAGGTGCATGATGCACTGGAAGATCAGTACCGGATATTAAACAATGATCTGCTTCCCTCCTTAAGAAAACAGGGCATATTCGTACTGAATCGAGAGGAGTGGAATACCGAGTTAAAAATTTGGGCTAGATCGACCTTTCATGATGAGATATTACCGATAATCAGTCCACTCGGACTAGACCCAGCACATCCGTTTCCCAGACTGGTTAACAAAAGCCTTAATTTTATTCTGTCACTTGAAGGTAAAGATGCCTTTGGTCGCGACAGTGGTCTAGCCATAGTTCCAGCACCCAGATCCCTGCCCAGGCTAATTAAGATACCTAAAAACATTCGACCCGACGGTGACAATTTTGTATTTCTGTCTTCCGTCATACACGCGCACGTTGAAGAGTTATTTCCAGGAATGAGAGTTAGGGAGTGTCACCAATTTCGCGTTACGAGAAACTCTGATCTGGAAATGTCCAACGTAGAAATCGAAGATATGGCCAGTGCTTTACAGGGCGAACTACATTCACGCCGTTTTGGTGCTGCAACCAAGCTGGAAGTCGCTAAGGATTGCCCAGGATACTTAACCGACTTCCTGTTAAACCGCTTCAACCTGCAAGAAGATGAATTGTACCGCCTTGATGGTCCAGTCAACCTACAACGCATGATCGCAATTCGCGAAATGGTTGACCGGCCCGACCTTTGCTTCCCACCTTTCTCACCAGGCATGCCAGGATTACTAGAAGAAGGTAACTGTATATTCGCAGCTGTTACTAAGGAAGATCAATTATTATTGCATCCTTATCAGTCCTTCATCCCAATTATCGACTGGGTTCGACAGGCAGCACGGGATCCAGCTGTACTTTCCATCAAACAAACTCTTTATAGAACCAACGAGTCCTCAGAATTGGTGGAGGCACTTTCCGAAGCGGCGCGTAATGGTAAGGAAGTCACTGTGGTGATTGAACTTCGGGCACGGTTTGACGAAGAAGAAAATATACAGTTTGCCAGTATCTTGCAGGAAGCAGGAGCCGTAGTCGTATACGGTGTGCTGGGATACAAAACCCATGCCAAAATGTTGTTAATCGTCCGTCGTGAAAGCGGTAAATTGAAATACTATGCCCATTTGGGAACTGGTAATTACCACCGGAAAAATTCCCTGGTGTATACCGATTATAGCCTCATGACTTGCAACGTTACTCTTTGCGCTGACGCCCATAAGGTGTTTCAACAAATCACCGGGATGGGTAAAAAAATCAATCCTGAAATCTTATCGCACGCTCCCTTTAAATTGAAAAAGTCATTGATTAAAATGATCCAAGAAGAACGGCTGGCAGCACTTGATGGCAAGAGCGCACATATTATTGCCAAGATAAACGGGCTTACTGAACCAGACATAATCAGAGAATTGTATGCTGCTTCCCAAGCTGGCGTTAAGATTGATTTAATTGTTCGTGGTGTATGTTGCCTCAAGCCAGGCATTGCGGGAGTGAGTGAAAATATACGGGTCAAATCAATAATAGGCAGGTTTTTGGAACACTCTCGGGTGTATTATTTTAAAAACAATAATTTTGGGGTTTACTGCTCTAGTGCAGATTGGATGGAGCGAAATCTGTTGAACCGTATTGAAGTATGCTTCCCTATCCTTAAGAAAAAACTCGCAGCTCGAATTGTCAATGAATTGGAAATGTATCTTGAAGATAAGGTGCAGAGCTGGGAATTGGGAGCAGATGGAGAATACGTAAAATCCAAACCTCTACCTGAGGATATTCAAGAGGGCGTTCAAGTCAGGTTACTCAAACTGCTGTCACAAAATTACGATCCTGCGTAGCTTACTCCAGGCAAATCATTGTTGGCTAAAGTTTGTGCTGTTTTACCATTATTTACCATGAAATCCATCATCCCCTCACGCAAGGCACTGGCGCTAAATACTACTAATTCACATTCAAGCGCTTGCATCAATCCAACCATAACGGCATAGCCTGGCAAAAGCAGATCTCTTCTTTTGTCCTTAAGACCGGGTAGCTCAATCTGCTCAACAATGGCATTTAACATTACACCTCGCAATTGTTGTAGAGCGAAAAGTGTCAACTCCCCGTTACCGATTCCGTGTTCCTGACAAACAGTCGTAAGCATTTTTGCCGTTCCAGAAGAGCCATAGACATTTTTCCAATCATATTTATTGACTCCTGGCACAATTCCTTTGAATACCTCTACTGCCGCCGTCGTAGCCTGATCCAAAGCGTGGGTAAGTGCGGCATAATCGCCCTTGGTAGCGTCAAAATACCTGTCACGCCAAGCTACACACCCAACCGGCAGACTATGAGTAATGAGGCGCCGATGTCGCCTACCTACTATGATCTCGGTGCTGCCGCCGCCAATATCAATTACCAGTCGATTATCGTCGCTATCGGGTAATGCAGAATTGACTCCGGCATAAATTAAAACCGCTTCTTGGACTCCGCTTATAATTGAAATTTCAATGCCGATATCATCAGCCGCTTTTACAAAACTGTCAGCATTTCCAGCGATGCGGAAAGTGTTGGTACCCAGAGCCCAATAGCGCTGCACACGGTGAAGGCTTATCAAACTCTGGAAATGTTGAAGACAATCAAGCCCTCGATCGAAAGCTTCGGAGGATATTTTACCGTTAGCCTGAACCCCCTCTCCTAGCTGAACTTTTTCACTATAGCGTTCGACCAGCTGGATTTTACCTTCCTCCCATTCAGCAATTAGCAAATGGAAGCTATTGGACCCTAGGTCGATACATGCGTACATTGATATTAATACAACCCTAACGGTGGAAATAAACACAATTGGCCAAAGACATCGCCCCGCTTAATCTTATCGTCAGATTCGATTGGACTATTAACCGGATGCAAAAACCCGAAGGCAAAAATAACCTTTGTCATTACAGGTGTCGCGAGTCACTAAACAATTTCCAAGGGTACCTTCTAGGCAGGTTAAAAAGATCCTTAAAATGACTTAGCGCTAAAGTTAATTCTATGGATTTCTGGGACGCTGCGAATTTAACCGAAGGCATGATTTGCTGGTTCAAAGATTATTTAAATCATCGATTGCTGGTAATTTTCCAGCCCTACCCTGTCGATCAAGTTCAACTGAGTTTCTAACCAATCGATGTGTTCTTCCTCGCTGTCGAGAATCGCTGCAAGCAGATCTCTGCTAACAAAATCATTAACAGATTCACAATAGGCGATGCCTTCTTTCAAATCGGGGCAAGCAATCATTTCCAGTTTTAGATCACATTCGAGCATTTCCTTCGTATTTTCACCGACAAGCAATTTGCCTAAATTCTGTATATTGGGTAATCCCTCAAGGAAAAGTATTCGTTCAATTAGCTGGTCAGCATGTTTCATCTCATCAATTGATTCTGCGTATTCCTTGTCACCTAACTTGCTCAATCCCCAATCCTTATACATACGGGAATGGAGAAAATACTGGTTAATGGCTACCAATTCATTAGCCAGCCCCTTATTGAGATGCTTGATAACAGAGTTGTCCCCTTTCATGAAAATTTCCTCTAGAGTGTAGATGCCCGAAGAATGGCTTCAAATCCAATCACTGTCAAGAAAAATGCTCGTAACCGGTTGAAATTGCTGGAAATATGAATAAGAAGCAATCCCATTCAGGATTAGACTTCAATTCCGATAGATGTACAGGTTGCCGGCTGACGTAGGCAGGATTTGTTGGTTTGACGTTTTTTAGAGGCTGAAAAACTAGCCGACATTCATAAATGTTGTAGTTTTACTGAATTCACTGATGATGGAACGGGCATGCTGGCCACACTTGCCGCATTCGCTGGCCACGCCTAGTTTGGCGCGAATATCGGACATCTTGGTGTTACCGTCGCGGCAAATATCGCGTATCTGCTGATCGGTAATTTGGCGGCAAATGCATACGTACATGGCTTTTCCTCAGTTAGGTGATTTTAAATGCTAATGAGAATGATTGTCAACTACATTAATATTTGATACTTTATACCCCAAGCCGGGGAGCTATTGTTAGCCCCTACATTCCGATAAAACATGCTTTGGCATTAATTTCAGTCGTAATTATCGATGACCAAAATCGCACTATCACAAGCATCTACGGGCGATTCATGCCTGGTTCTAAAAATTGAGCCAGAACCACCCGAACTGAGAAGCAGGCTTTACACGCTTGGTATTATTCCTGGCTCTTTATTACAAGTCCTGCGATTCGCCCCTTTAGGAGACCCCATGCAGCTACGTGTAGGGGGATCATTCATCAGCATTCGCAGAGCCGAAGCGAATGTGATTTCGGTAGAGGTGCAGTAATCCGATGCAGAAACTAGCGCTCATAGGTAATCCTAATTGCGGCAAGACTACACTTTTCAACGTACTCACCGGCGCCAACCAGAAAGTTGGAAACTGGCCAGGTGTAACAGTCGAAAAAAAAATCGGTAATTTTCATCTGGCCAACCAAGAAATTGAATTAGTAGACCTGCCGGGAATCTACTCGTTAGAACAAGCCAGTCAAAGTATTGATGAGCAAATAGCGCAGAATTATTTACAACAAAATGATGTCGATTTGATCATCAACATAATAGATGCCACTAACTTAGAACGCGGCCTAGTTCTCACTCAGCAAATTCTAGAGACCGGGCGACCAGTTATTGTGGTGCTCAATATGGTTGATGTTGCTAAGCAACAGGGCATTAAAATAAATGCCCGAAGTCTAGCGAATAAACTGAATGTTCCGGTGATTGCTATTATTGCATCGCGTAAAACAGGCATGGATGAACTGTATGAACACCTGCACTCATCCGTGGAATCTGTCCAACCATTTAAAGGTCAGCAAATTACCGATCAAACACCGGCTGACGAGGAACAGATATTGCGTCGATATCATCGTTCTCGACAGCTTGTTGATGGCGTAATGGAAGTAATACCTTCAAATCACAGTTTGTCAGAAAAAATAGATAGCGTGCTGATTAATCGTTGGTTGGGTGTGCCGTTTTTCCTGCTGATGATCTATTCGATGTTTGCAATTGCAATAAACCTTGGTGCTGTTTTCATTGATTTTTTTGACATTTTGTTCGGTGCCATATTGATTGACGGAACTACTTGGGTATTGGAACAGATCTCTACTCCGGCGGTGCTCATCACGCTTATTGCCCAGGGGCTTGGAGGTGGCATCACATTGGTAGCTACTTTTATACCGGTTATCGGCTTTCTTTTTCTGTGTCTTTCGGTACTCGAAGATTCAGGCTATATGTCACGTGCTGCATTTGTTATTGACCGACTTATGGCAGGGGTTGGTTTGCCAGGTAATGCCTTCGTACCACTGATTGTAGGTTTTGGTTGTAACGTTCCATCCATTATGGCATCCAGAAGCCTGGGCCGGGACAGTGATAGATTGCTTACTATCGCTATGGCACCGTTTATGAGTTGTGGAGCACGCCTGACAGTTTATGCTCTGTTTGCTGCTGCTTTCTTTCAACAGAATGGTCAGAACCTGGTGTTTCTACTTTATCTGCTGGGTATTGGCCTTGCTATCTTCACCGGATGGATATTTCGTCGCCAGCTATTTAAAAGTGAAATTACGCCTTCGTTTCAGGAAATGCCGGCGTACCATATTCCATTGATTCGTAATATTCTAATTACGACCTGGTTCCGATTGAAGAGTTTTATGTTTCGCGCCGGTAAAACCATAATTTCGGTAGTGGTTGTACTAAGTTTTTTAAATTCAATCAGTACCGATTTGAGTTTCGGGAATGAAGACACTGAAAATTCAGTACTGAGCGTTATTGGCAAGTCCATGACACCGGCATTTGCTCCCCTTGGAATTGAGGAAGAAAACTGGCCAGCCACAGTGGGATTATTCACCGGTGTGTTTGCCAAGGAAGCCATCGTTGGCACATTAGACGCGCTCTACAGCGATCCAAATCAGAATTCGGTAGAGGGGCCTCCAGATATATTGGCTGCTGCTAGGGCCGCATTTAGCTCCATAGGCAATGAGCTCATGGCTCTCGGCAATACCTTTACAGACCCTTTGGGAATCTCAATCGGGGATGTTTCTGATACAGCTGTGGTTGCTGAAGCACAGGGCGTAGAAACCGGGACTCTGACCAATATGGCCTCCCTGTTCGCTAGCCCTCTTGCAGCGTTCTGCTACCTGGTATTTGTACTTCTTTACGCTCCTTGCATAGCTGTACTCGGTGCTATTAACAAAGAGGCTGGCTGGCAATGGATGGTCCTGGTATTTGGTTGGTGCACCGGACTCGCTTATATCACAGCAACTGTCATTTACCAGATCGGCACTTTCACTGCCCATCCAGTATATTCATCAGTTTGGGTGGTTGCTATGCTCTCCTTATTGGCCGTATTCATTATGAATCTTAAAAAACTGACGAGCAAAATATTACCAGAAAACCTCATAGAAGTTGTTCAACTTTAACACTTCCAGGAAATATAAATCCTAACGCACAAAAATTACGTGTGTTGTTCGACTTAGAATTCACTGAGTAATTCCATTGCAATCCTCCACTCATTACTGGCCGAAAACCGCCAGATCCTCAAATAGTTAGCGCGTAACCCCGACTCTCCCTGAATGTCATTAGTAGTCATAACACCATAGGTATATCCCAACTCCTTAGACGTTGAAAGGTATCCCCCCATGTATTTGACATTAATTGGGTTTGTGGTGGCAACGCGGCTATCCAGAAATTTGCCGTAAGCAATACTGGCGGCTTCTGCACCGACAGCCGGTGCCATGCCAGGCAAATAAACTCTTTGATTTTCAAGCCCGTAACGAAGACGTGCGCGCTGGCCTCCTCGAAAATTAATAGATAATCCAAACAGATTATCCGCATCGATTAGGCTTTGCATATCGATATTTTCAGTCATTGCCGGATGAGCAGTTTCCGCCAGTACCTGTTGCGTGGATCGGTAATCAGTTTCAACATCCATACTCAGAAAACCAGGAACCCGCACAACTATCATAACCATCAATTTCCAATTGCCATCAACCTTATGCCATACGTTTGCCAGGTGGCTATAACTCTGTAAACGTTCGTCGTCGTCCTGATCCCCTTGATTACCGGTAAACACATTTGGACCGACAGTAATTCCAATATCACCGTCCCTGGATACATCAATAAAATGGCGACGCCAGCTCAACTGGTCCAGGCTATACAATGATTCATTCCGTTGATACAACTCCCTGGCGTCAACAGGACCCTCTCGAAAAAGCAACGAGCCTTCCCCCAGAACGTCTAAAAAGGCCTCGGTACGACCACGCTCAGTTGCTGCCTGGGAGAAATCAGTATCCACCGTGGCCAGTTCCTGCCAATAACGCGCATAGCTGTCGTCCTGAGCAAAAACAACCGCAGGAAACAAAAAGAAGAAAAGACAGCCGGTTCTAACTTGTATTCCCATAGCATCTCGATTTTCAAAGTAATGATTTCGCCGTTAGTATGACCTAATTCAATGCATGGGTATAGACGATACCTGAGAGACATTGAACCCGTGTTCTCGGTGCATAATCGGGTGTTCTATTTGGCCCTTAATCCCTTGAAATCTAATAGTTTCACTTTTGTCCTGCAAAGGTTTACCTGTTACCATACGCCGCCATCATAGGATACATACAGTCTAACGTTTGACTGAAACCACTACCGATTCAGGATTTAATAATGGCAAACAAACTGTGGGTAAAGCTAACTGGAGAAGCAAAACTGTTAGTCAAAAGAGAACCCTTGTTGGCAGGTTATGTCTATGCCTGTGTGCTAAATCATCGAAGTCTGCAATCAGCCTTAAGCTTTATTCTGGCTAACAAAATTTCAGATAAAGTAATGCCTGCGATTGCTGTGCGCGAATTGTTCGACGGTGCGTTTGATGCCTCTCCCGAAATAATCCAGCACGCAGCCAATGATGTAAAAGCTGTATTTGAACGAGATGCAGCTATTAATTCCTATCTTCCCGTGATTCTTTATTTGAAAGGTTTTCAGGCAATTCAGGTACATCGCCTTGCACACTTTTTGTGGAGTACTGATCGAAGAGACTTGGCGCTTTTTATTCAAAGCAGAAATTCAGAGGTATTCGGTGTAGATATTCATCCAGCCTGCTCAATTGGCAATGGGATTATGTTCGATCATGCAACCGGCATAGTTATCGGTGAAACATGTGTTATTGAAGATGATGTTTCAATCTTGCAGTCGGTTACCCTTGGTGGAACCGGTAATGAGCAGGGTGATCGACATCCAAAGATTCGGACTGGTGTCATGATTTCTGCCGGAGCCAAGGTTCTTGGAAATATTGAAATTGGGGTCGGCGCCAAAGTTGGTGCCGGCAGTGTCGTTTTAAGTGATGTGCCTCCCCATACAACAGTAGTTGGTGTCCCCGCCAGGGCAGTGGGCAAGCCCTGTTCCGAATCGCCATCTCAAACTATGGATCAGAACATATTCAATGACGAACTAAGCTCCTTATAATTGAGCTTATTCCAGCGAAGTTCGATCTGCGAAATAATCGAACAGGTCAGCGGGTCTTTACCGAATACAACTCAATTAATTTCCACGGGATTCCTACCGATGACGTCAATCACTCTTGCAAGTAGAAAAATTAGCCTGTCAGTTATTAGTGCATTGCTGTTGGGTATCGCTCCAAACTTGTTCGCTCAGACACAGCTGCTGGACGAGCAGTTCAGGGTCGAGCTTCAAACACTGATAGACAGCCCAAACCGAAGTGAGGAAGCCCGTGCCCGAAATCAGTTTCGTAATCCATTGGAAACCCTGGATTTCTTTGACGTAAGACCTGCGTTGACCGTGGTGGAAATTTGGCCGGGCGGTCAGGGAGGTTGGTATCGAAGTATACTAGAACCTTACCTTGCCGGAAGAGGCAACTATTTACCTGTGCTCTCCAATTCTGAATTTCCTAATCCAGTGGCTAATGTCCCACCGGGTAGCGCCGATAGGGTCCTTGTTTTTCGGGCTCATGGATTCATTATTTATGACCCTCCAATCCAAGATAATTACGCTGCTATCTACACAATGTTAAAGCCGGGTGGAATATTTGGCATTGTTGATCACCGAGGAGACGAAACTGTACCTCAGGATCCAGCAGGGGAAAATGGCTATATTAACCAATCCTATGTCATTGAATTGGCAGAAAATGCCGGATTCGAATTACTTGATCAGGCCGAAATTAACGGAAATCCATTAGATAACAAGGATCATGCCGATGGCGTTTATTCTTTACCCCCGACATTGAGAGGATCAACGTTCAACCGGCGAGCCAGGGCCAGATACCGGGAAATTGGTGAAAGTGACAGGATGACTCTGAAATTTATTAAGCGCTAGCCACCAGCAAGCTGAATCAAAATCCCAGCGGCGATAGCGGAGCCGATCACACCAGCGACATTTGGCCCCATTGCATGCATTAATAGGAAATTATTGGGATTAGCTTCCAGCCCCACTCGATTAGCAACTCTAGCAGCCATCGGAACGGCAGAGACACCAGATGCCCCTATCAAAGGATTTATCTTGCTACCAGGAAACAGATTCATAAGCTTTCCCATCAACACGCCCGTTGCCGTACCAATTGAAAAAGCAACTATTCCCAAGGCGAGGATGCCAAGGGTAGACGCCACCAGAAACTCCTCAGCTACCAACTTCGAGCCAACGGACAGTCCTAGCAAAATTGTTACAATATTAATCAGCGAATTCTGTGCCGTTTCAGACAAGCGATTTACCACACCACATTCCTTCATCAAATTACCAAAACAGAACATTCCAAGCAGCGGTGTAGCACTTGGAACTAACAGGGCGACGAGAATCAACAACAGTAATGGGAATAGGATTTTTTCAGTTTTGGCTACATCCCGAACCTGAGTCATGACAATTTGTCGCTCACTTTGAGTCGTCAAAAGCTTCATTATCGGCGGCTGAATCAACGGTACTAATGCCATGTAGGAATAGGCTGCAACAGCTATTGCACCTAATAACTCCGGCGCCAATATTCCCGCCACATAGATAGCAGTCGGACCATCGGCACCCCCTATTATGCCAATTGCGGCTGCCTGTTGAATGGTAAAATCAAAAATTCCAATATCAGTAAGAAACAAGGCCCCTAATAGGGTGGCAAAGATGCCAATCTGTGCAGCGGCTCCGAGCAGTAATGTTTTTGGATTTGCCAACAGCGGCCCAAAATCTGTCATCGCACCCACTCCCATGAAAATCAACAGTGGGAACACGCCGGTTTCCAAGCCCATTGCGTAAAACTGATGGAGTATCCCATCGCCAACTGCAATATCAACACCGGGAATATTCGCCAATATGCCACCGAAACCAATGGGCACCAAGAGCAGCGGTTCAAAACCCTTCTTAATCGCAAGGAATAACAGTAAAAACCCGATGAGTATCATCAGCACCTGGGGCATGACAATCTGGGCAAGGCCAGTAGACCCCCATAGCTGAACTAACTGATTCATATAACCTACCCTACCGTAATCAGCGGATCACCGACTTTCACAGCATCACCTACTTTTACAAGCACCTCGGCGATAGTACCGGTGACAGGTGATCGAATTTCCGTTTCCATTTTCATTGCTTCCAATATCAGAATGACATCACCTTCAGATACTGCTTGCCCCGGAGCAACTGGCACATCGAATACATTACCCGCTAAGGGAGCTGGTACAGGCTGGGCAGCACCCATTGAAGCTTTTGGCGGCTCCGCTTGGGTTGCTGGACTGGATTTGGTTTCGCTGAGTTGAGTGACATCTCCACCCTCAGTTACCCTTACTACATAACAGGTGCCACTGACCTCAACCGTAAATACGTCACTATCGCTCGTACTAACCGAGCTAACGGCGGGAGCCGGCTCAGGTTCTGTTCCCGGCACCGGTTCGAATGCATCAGGATTATTTCGATTCTTAAGAAATTTCAATCCGATCTGTGGGAACAAGGCATAGGTCAGGGTGTCGTCTACTTCATTCGCCAGAGAAAATCCTTGTTCCTTTGACAAATTCATTAATTCTTTATGTTGCTTATCAAACTCCGGCTCGAGTAAATCGGCGGGTCGACAGGTAATCGGCTCACTTCCTTTAAGAACTTTGTTTTGCAGCTCAGTGTTTATCGGCGCTGGGGTCGCACCGTATTCACCTTTAAGTACCCCCTTGGTTTCCTTGGTAATGTTACTGTAGCGCTCTCCCGTGAGCACATTTAAAACTGACTGGGATCCTACAATTTGGGAGGTCGGCGTGACTAAAGGAATATAACCCAGATCTTTTCGGACCTTTGGAATCTCTTCCAGAACTTCGTCGAGCCGTTCAGATGCATTTTGTTCGCGTAGCTGACTTTCCAAGTTGGTAAGCATGCCACCAGGTACCTGGGCAATAAGAATTCGTGAATCAACGCCTTTTAATGCACCTTCAAATTTTGCATACTTCTTGCGAATTTCTCTGAAATAGCTGGCAATCTCTTCTAGGAGATTAATATCCAGGCCAGTGTTCCGATCTGTTTCTTCTAAAATTGCCACCAAGCTCTCCGTTGCTGAATGGCCATAAGTCATGCTCATAGATGAAACAGCGGTATCCACATTATCAATACCCGCCTCCACTGCCTTTACATAAGTAGCTGTTGACATACCCGTGGTCGCGTGACACTGCATGTGAATTGGTATGGTCACTGTTTTCTTCAATCGAGTGATCAGCTCGTAGGCAACATAAGGTTTTAACAAGCCTGCCATGTCTTTGATGCACAGTGAATCCGCGCCCAAATCTTCGATTTTTCGAGCCATTTCGAGCCAACTGTCGATGGTGTGTACGGGACTGACGGTATAAGACATAGCTCCTTGGGCGTGTTTCTCCACCTTACGTACTGCCTTGATCGCTGTTTCCAGGTTACGCATATCGTTCATGGCATCAAACACTCGGAACACATCTACGCCATTGGTTGCGGCCCTTTCCACGAATTTTGTTACCACATCGTCAGCATAATGACGGTAGCCAAGTATATTCTGTCCGCGGAACAGCATTTGCTGTGGCGTATTCGGCATTGCTGCCTTGAGCAAGCGTATTCGCTCCCAGGGATCTTCACCTAAGTAGCGAATGCAGACATCAAAAGTTGCTCCTCCCCATGATTCTATTGACCAGAAGCCTACCTGATCCAATTTCTCTGCTATCGGTAGCATGTCATCTATTCGCAATCTCGTTGCAAACAGTGACTGATGGGCGTCCCTCAGGACAAGTTCAGTTATCCCCAGCGGATTCTTATTCTCACTCATTGTTTCTTCTCATATTTACTGCAAACTTATAAGGGATTGAAAATTCCCCTACCTATTTCTTATGCGAAACACGATATTGCCGAACAGCAGCTATAATCACCGCAATCAACTGGGTGCTTTCAAGATTTTTTGTCGAAATTATCGATTTGGCCACAATTGGCAATTGAGTTGTATCTCCCCCTCCGAATCGCAAGACCAAATAGGACATGCCTCTAGTAGCAAATATCAGCATGACAAGGAACACAAATACTGTCCCCATGCCGTAGACCGTAAGTTCCAGCCCCTGCTGTAAGAGATTTTCTGCCATTAGTCCCACCTTGAAGATACGAACGCGAAATCATACTAGAAGCAGTCGTCAGAATCTAACCTAGCGTCAATGGCAGGCTATTTAGACAGTTTGGCGGAAATGCTGCAGGATAGTCATTGATCAAATCTGTTTATATCAGAAGCGCTAAGTACTACTGAAGGCCGAGAGACACTCCATTGCATTCCGCGCTGAACTGCAGTTTGTGAACCCTCTTTGTCAGCTCACCAAGCGCACTAGCAGACTCAGGGGTAAACCGAGAATTTCAATCCCTTGGAGCCGGATTCAATTTTTAAACTATCACCTATGTACCTGCCGGAACACTTTTCTCAAGGAAGGCAAATCAAAAGAAAATGGCGTAATGTTACTGTCAGTGTTGAAGTGTAGTAGTTTCATGTTTTCCCAATTATACTGGCGCAACTCGAATCGTCACCTATTGGAGGAAATGAGAGTGCAACTTAATAAAATCAAATCCGGACTAGCTATAGTCACATTGGCAGCCGTTCTCGGC
>SMVB01342332.1_pt1 | contig 62670 bp, 61 predicted proteins | sample 2456461 | NCBI WGS metagenome assembly SMVB01 (sample SAMN11095934, study PRJNA526329) | marine sediment metagenome | biome: Marine sediment; feature: Surficial sediment; material: Deep marine sediment; isolation source: Hadal surficial sediment | place: Pacific Ocean | collected 2014-05 | depth...
CAACTTAAAGCTTCGATTCTGCAACCAATCTAACGTTGAAGCATTCGATTGTCTGGCCCAGGCAAGCCACAGAGTCCCCAGCTTCGCCGCGGTACCGTCGTCAGCGGGACCAGCCAGTCCACTGACGGCGATGCTGACCTGGGCGTCGCTACACACCAAAGCTTTCTGCGCCATGCGCCTGACAATGTGTTCGCTGACCGCGCTATATTTTCCGAGCTCAGATGCATCGATATCCAACATGCGGGTTTTTGCCGACAGGCGATACGTGACAAAACTGCCTTCAAACCAGGCAGAGCTGCCAGGCTGGCTGGTGAAGGCACTGGCCAACGCCCCTCCGGTACAAGATTCTGCTGTGACCAGGCTCATGTGGGCGTTGAGCAGATAGGCCGAAATCTGTCCGATAGCATCGACAAGGTTAGTCACGGTCCGTTAACCCTCTTGGTCTTACTGACGATGAAACAAGCTGCATAAACCACTAGCTGCCCTGCTGCAGCGATGGCTATATCCGCCTGAGCATCCCAGATATCACCCTGGGTGCCTAGATAAAGCGTTCCCAGATCACCGCCAAACAAGACCGCTGCCGCCCATTCGATAAGCTCATATATCGCCGAGGTAGAGACGATGATATGAAAGGCAAGAAACCGAGCGGTAAAGGTGCTGATCTGAAGCTGTTAGCTCAGTAGGCCTGCCACTGGCAGGGCCAGGCAAACTCCGTATAACAAGTGGACGATGAACAACAGCATAATGCTGATTTGGGATGAAGTGGAAAATGGAGGCGGTGATAGACGCAACAGACAAGAACGGCTAGCGCGCACAAGGTGGCGAACTGCTCATGCAACCACGCCTCGAAATCGTCAGGGTTGATCGCACAGGCGACCCAGACAACAACACAAACAATGAAGATTATTTGCGTTTTGTAGTTGGATAGATCCATAGCGCCGTGATCCAGACGTTAACTGCTGGTCTTCGGCAGGCGTGCCTTCTCCAGCGTGCGCGCACCGCTCATTACATTCGGCATCGCGTAGTTCCCTTCATGACAAGCAAATTCATAAACCTTACCGGTGCTGGCCCGCCAGGGATACTCACCACCCCAAGCTGATGACCAGACTGTTGGGTCTTCTATCTGGAAGCTGTAGAGTAACGTCCGCGCATCGATACGTCGCAAATGCTCTACGACGTGCAAATTCTCATCTGCGCCGGATAGTGCCGGCGTACTCTTGAAGTTGGTGGTATCCACAACCAGTACATCACCTTCCCAACGACCAATGGAATCTCCCAACCAGGTTTTGATATGCCCGGGCCGGTGCGTCGCGTTCATGCGGATGACACGCGCGTCGTGATTCATCTCGGTGAGAATCACCACGGCGTCCTTGGTCTGCACGACGCGTTTGTGATTGTTGTATACATTAGGCAGCATTGGCGGCCCCGCCGTAGATCTTGAACCGATTACACACCGCTCAGCCAAGGGACGTTGCTCCATATGGTCGTATGGACCATCCGGGCTGCCATCATCAAGCCACCAGGCAGTGCTGCCATTTTTGCTCGTAGTGGGATCAGGATTTCGCCACACAATCTGCCAGCTATTTAGCAGGCCTGCCATACGTTCCACGCCCTGCCGGGTCATCTGTGGAATACGACCATCGGCTGGTGAAGTGATGAGTGATGTTCTAAATCGTCCATCCAGGCTGATCGCCGTGCTGCCGAAATCGACCCAGAACAGATTGTAGCCATTGGTGAATTTACCTTTTGGCGGCGCACCACGATCTGGATCACTCGCTCGCGCGTCGTTATCTAACATAGCGGCTACCCGGCTCGCCATTTTGCCTGCCTGCTCTGGTGTCAGGTAGAGATTGTTACCGAACGCTTGCGGCCGTTGCAGAGGGGTGAGGGTACCAACGTCATAGGTACCTGAAAGATCGGGTTGGTCTGCGGTAGCGACGGCGGCAATGAAAAAAACGTGCAACAACAGGAAACGACACCCCAGTGAATCTGCTTTGAGTCGAGATTGAACATTACCGGCCATCTAACTCTCCAAATCGCCATTGTTGTAGCGCTGGCCGCGGACACTGGCATGGCGTTGTTCCTCTGTCCGCTGCTCCAACTCAGGGTATTTGGCAGCGGTCATAAAACGCGCGAACCAATCCTCAATCAGTGCATCATCGTTTAATGCTTCACGTAACAGCTTCTTCGCTTGTTCGATAAATGCTGGATGGATTTCCTCACTGGCCATGGACGGGTTCAGCTCCGGATCCGTGTAATATTTATCGTTGCCCTGGGCCAATATTTCTATCGCCAGATCACCCAACATGTCGGCTAACGTGGGCGCGCGGAAGCCGACAGAAAAAGTCAGACAGTCGGAACGCGCAACACCCCAATGGCTGAGCAGCGGTGGCAAATAGAGCATGTCTCCGGGGTTCAGCAGCCACTCCTGGCGAGCTTTGAAGTTTTCAACAATTTGCAGATCTGTACCCGCCACAAGTGGCGTTTGATCTGAGCAGACATCACCGATTTTCCACAGCCGTTGGCCTTGGACCTGAAGCAAAAAAACATCGTAGTGATCGAAGTGCGGGCCAACACTACCGCCGGCTACCGCGTAGCTTGCCATAATGTCATCGAGCCGCCAGGCCGGTAAAAAATCAAAGTGGTGCAAAATGGACTTTGCTGCGGGCACCCATAGGTCTATCGCTTGCACCAACAAAGTCCACGCCTGTTCCGGCAGGTTGGCAAAATCGCTTTCCTGGAAAGGACCGTGGCGTACTTCCCACGGACCCGACTCACCCTGCTCGAAGACAAGCCTCGATTCGACGTCTGTGTCGAGGGCCAGTCCGGCAAGCTCGTCGGCACTCAGAGGCGAAGAAAAGTCCGGTAGTGCATTTCGTACCAGCAATGGCTCGCGCTGCCAATACTGACGCAGAAACTGTTCAGGGGAGGTGCCGCCGAGGATATTTAAAGACGCATTTGTCATTTAGAAAAGCGGTTAAATTCCGATCGGTCGTGTAGCGAATTCAGCATCAAGTACGCCTCTCCAAAATAATCTCTTCAGCAACTTCGTTGGGAATGTTAGCCGTAGTAGATCAAAGATTAAATGGTCTTCGCGATAAGCCAATCTAAGGCTCCGTCGGCGCACATCTCCACCACTGTATCCAGAGGGCTTTGCAACCCGCTTAGGTTATACTGCCGCGCTTTATTTAGGGAGCCCACTGTCCATGACCGGAGCCATGCTCGGACCGAACTCACACAGCTACTTTTCACAACGCCTGCGATTGCACTATGTCGATTGGGGCAATGCCGATGCACCACCGATGATTCTGATCCACGGTGGGCGCGATCACTGTCGCAACTGGGATTGGGTAGCAGAGCAGTTTCGCGACGAATACCACATCATCGCCCCGGATTTACGCGGCCACGGTGACAGTCAGTGGATGAAAGGTGGCTCCTACAATCAAATCGACTACGTGTATGACATCGCTCAATTGTTGGATCAAAAACAGATGGCGCCTGTGACTATTATCGGTCACTCGCTGGGTGGCTCTATCTCCTTGCTGTATACCGCATTGTTTCCAGACAATGTGAAAAAACTGGTGTCCATTGAAGGCATGGGACCACCACCATCTATGCTGGAAGAACGTGTCAATCAGCCCATGGCCAAGCGTATTCATGTTTGGATGGAAGACTTGCGTAAACTATCCGGGCGCCTGGTGCGCCGTTATCCCTCGTTAGAGGAAGCGTTTCAACGCATGCAGGCAGAGAACCCGCACCTGTCTGAAGATCAGGCTCGTCATCTGACCATTCATGGCAGCAACCAGAACGAAGACGGCACCTATTCATGGAAGTTCGATAACTACATACGTGCATTTCCACCGGTCGGCATTCCCATGGAGGAAACCTGGAACATGTTCGGCGACATCAAATGTCCCACGCTGCTGGTGCGAGGGCTTGAGTCATGGGCAAGTGATCCGATCGCGGACGGCCGTACTAAAAATTTCAACTGTCCTTTAGAGGTTGAAGCCTTCGCGGAGGCCGGGCATTGGGTACACCATGACCAGTTGACGCCATTCATCAAGCGGGTACGGACCTTTCTGGCCGACTGAAATCATGTCTGTACGCGCCACTGAACTACACGACAGCGCCTGGCTTGGCGTTTTCTATCTCACCGGTGGCGGTGTGAGCTTACTGGCGGAGACGCTCAACACCCCGGGAGCTTCACAGACGGTTTTGGAAGCCAGCGTACCTTATGCTGCGACTGCGTTGGCAAGCCTGTTGGGCCGCGCACCCGATCAAGCAACTTCGGCTGCCACTGCACGGCAGTTGGCGATGGCGGCCTATGAACGGGCCCACGCACTGGTCAGCGCAGACGCTGCAACAGACGCTGTTAGTCTTTTTGGCTTCGGTTGTACTGCAAGCCTGGCGACTAACCGGGTAAAGAAAGGCACACACCGGGCACATTGGGCGATCCAGAGTGCAGACGACACATTCACATTCAGCGCGACATACGACGGCGACAGAGACAGCGAAGAGCAATTGCTGCTGGAGCAGATGTGGCACACATTGCGCCACTGCCTGATCACTCGCGAGCAGCCAGTGGACGACACGCTGATGGAACTGCACGCTCGTACAAACCCGCAGTTGCGCCCTCTGTTGCAGCCGACACCTTATAAAACCTGCATCGGGACCAGTGACGGTAAGCTACTGTTACCCGGATCGTTCAACCCCATTCACGACGGGCACCGGCAGATGTTGACCGTCGCAGAAACCATGACCGGTCTGCAAGGTAGCTTTGAGCTTGCAGTGCGCAATGCCGACAAACCCAGCCTCGACTTTTTAACCATGCAGGAACGTGTGTCGAGTATTGGTGATACGCCGATCTGGTTGACAAATACACCAACATTTGAAGGCAAAGCCCTGCTGTTTCCCGGCACGACTTTTGTCCTCGGGGTAGATACGTTGGCCAGGATTGGTGAGCTTCGATACTATCAAAACCATGTGGATTTACTCGATCAGGCGTTGGCGACTTTCGTCCAGACCGATACCCAATTCCTCGTCTTTGGACGGCTTATCGATGGGCAATTCATGACCCTGGAAGATCTGCACATCCCGGCGGTACTCGCTGCGCGCTGTCGCTCGGTCCCCGAATCGCACTATCGCAACGATGTGTCTTCCACCGCCGTCAGGCTCGACCCGACGCAAACGCGCTCATAAGTTTTCCAGATCCTCCAAGCGCTTCGGCCAGTTGTCTTTCAACAATCTCGACAAAGACCGGTCGGCCAATATCCTGCCTTCGGTCTGGCAATTGGCGCAATAATTCGCTTCATTTTCCGCATAGACGATGCGTTGGATAGGGGCTGCACAAATAACACAGGGACTTTTGTACTTGCCGTGGACAACCATTTCATCGTGAAACGCCGTCACCTTGGTCGGGAATTTGCCCTTAGCCTTGTCCCGCAGGCGCTCTATCCACTCGCTCAACACCGCCTGACAGGCCTGATGCAAACGCGCTGCCTCGTTAGTGCTGAGCCTGGCGGATTGCTTAAACGGCGACAGGCGTGCGCGCAACAGAATCTCATCGGAATAGGCGTTGCCAATACCGGCAAACACGCGCTGATCGGTGAGCGCCCTTTTCAACGTGTGGTTGACGCTGTGCAATCTGTCTACAAAGGAAGTTTCATCACAACCCAGCACTTCCAAGCCTCCCGGATTGAGCGCCTTAAGAGCCTCCGCACCCTGGACAATGCGCAACGAGGCCCGCTTCTTCTTGCTCGCTTCAGTAAACATCAGCGTACCCGAACTGAAGCGGAACGCGGCCAGGCCATTGCGCTTAGGCGGTGGTTTATACCCATCTACCCATTGCAACCGACCCGCGATCATCAGGTGAATAACGAAGTAGTAATCATCTTCGAACGCAAACACCAGTTGCTTCGCCAGGCGAGAGCAAGACAGGAACCTGCGTCCGATTAGATCATCGACCCCTGGCGTCACGGTACGTAGTAAAAAAGGTGACGCGATGGTGATGCCTTCCAATTCACTGCCTTGGAGGCGCTCTTGTATCGCCTCCACGTAGACCGTGAGATCAGGGAGTTCCGGCACTACCCACACCAGTACGCTCATTGGAAACAACGGTCTTCCAACGACCCTGGTGAAAACGCCACACCAGCATGGCAGCTTTCACAATGTAATCACCAATGATGGCGGCATAGACATAAACAACCTCCAGACCCATGTATGTCGCAATGCCGGCGATGCCGCAGCGCATGACTAACAACCCAAAGATCGTGGCAAGCAGCGGAAACCGTGTATCTCCAGCCCCGCGCAAAGCGCCGCCAATGGAAAATTCAACCGCCAGCAATGGCATCATGCCACCCAGAATATAAATAAGCTGGACCGTGTATTTAATGGTGAGCGGGGCATCGCCGATAAAAAATGTCGACAGTTCCTCGGCGAAATAAATAATCACCAGACCCAGTGAGCCCATGGATAAGATCGCAAACACCATCGCGCGCCAACCACTCCTGGCCGCACCTTCATGATCGTTGGCCCCCAGATGTTGACCGACCAAAGTGGAACCTGCGATGGAAAAACCGAAGCCAACAGTCATGCACACGGCTAGCAGGTTTATGCCGATGTTGTAGGCCGCGAACGCTTCAGTGCCGTAAAAATTGCCAATCAGCATGAGGAAAATGAAGAAACCGATCTGAAACACACCCTGTTCAAGCGCCGCCGGGTAGCCGATGTCGAGCAGACGTTTGAGGCGGTCCCGGCGCCACCAGCCTCCGGACACATGTTTGAGGCGAAAGCGCTGTTTGATCCACATGATCAACAATACGCCCACACCGATGCTGAACGAAATCCCCGCAGCAATCGCTGCACCGGCCACACCCATTTCCGGCATTCCCCAACGGCCAAAAATAAACGCATAGAGCAGCGGGATGTTCATGATGTTGACGCCCACACTCATCCACAGTGGTGTCCATGCATCGCCAGAAGCGCGCAGTGCAGCGCTCAATATAAACATCCCCGCAAAGACAACATTGAACGCAGATAGCCAGCGGATATTGCGGCTCGCCATATCCAGGGTCGTCTGGTCCAGACCGAAAACACCGGCAACAGGCGCCGCAAAGGCAATGCCCAACACGGCAATGACCAATGCAAAGGCTGCGCCTAATACCAACGAAGCCATGGTGACACGACTGGCTTCTTCGTAATCACCTGCGCCCCAGGCACGAGCAACAAGGGCCGTGGTCCCTGCACTCACGGCCATGAGGATGGCTTGCATGGCGAAGAAGATTCGCTGACCAGCGCCTACCGCGGCGAGCCCTTCGGCACCGAGGCCAGCTATGAACTTGGTTTGCACCATGCCGACGATGGTGTACGACAGATTACCGAGAATGGATGGCAGGGCGAGTTCCCAGATGCCCGGGCGTTGCTGCTCTGCGGTTTTGGCGTCTTCGTCGATTTGGGCTACTTCATCCACTGGTGGTGCGTTACCTTTGTCTCGGGTGTTATTATCACCGGCTCACTTTCTCAGGAGCAAGCAGTCGTGACCGCGCGAACCTATACCGATATAGAGGTTTCACTCGACGGCCATGTGGCCACGGTGGAAATACAACGCCCGCCGCTCAATTTCTTCGATCAGAGCCTGATCAGCCAGATTGCTGACGCCTTTGATACGCTCGACGCCGAGCCTGATTGCCGCGCGATCGTTCTCGCATCTGACGGTAAGGCATTCTGCGCCGGCGCCAATTTTGGCACAGGACGCGAAGATGGATCCGGAAGCACGGATTTTACCGAAGAAGGGTTCCGAAACACCACCGGAAATCTCTATAAAGAAGCGACCAGGCTGTTTACCAACAAAAAACCCATTATTGGCGCTATTCAAGGTGCAGCAATTGGCGGCGGTTTCGGGCTTGCGCTGGTGCCTGACTTCCGGGTGGCGAGCCCGGCAGCGAGGTTCGGCGCCAATTTCGTTAAGCTTGGCATTCACCAGGGCTTTGGCGTGACGGTCACGCTACCTCGCCTGGTTGGACAGCAAGCCGCTCACAACATGCTTTACACCGGTCGCCGGGTCAGTGGCGAAGAAGCCTTAACCATGGGGCTTATCGATCGGCTGGTCGACGCCGACCAACTGCGTGAAGCGGCCATAGAACTGGCCGCCGAGATCGCCGAAAACGCCCCCTTAGCGGTGATGTCCGTGCGCGCCACCATGCGCCGGGGTCTGGCAGAAGCCGTCAGCGCCGCCACGGAACACGAACTTAAAGAACAACAATGGCTTCGCGCAACCGCGGATGCCTATGAAGGGATCAAAGCCGTGGCAGAACGCCGACCGGGTAATTTTACCAGTACCTAGCTAATTTCATCTAAGGGAGCACAACATGGATACAGGCAAACTAGGCGTCTGGTATTTCTTTGACGGTTTAACCTCAGCGGATGCGGCAGCAGCGGCACAGCGCATCGAGTCCCTCGGCTACGGCACCTTGTGGATCCCAGAAACCGTAGGCAAAAGCCCGGTTGTACTCGCTTCCTGGCTGCTGGCCAATACCAAGACGCTCAATCTGGCGACTGGCATCATTAACATCTATCACCGCGAACCCGGCGTCACCATGGCCGCGCAGCAATCCCTGGCGGAACAATCGGGTGGACGTTTTCTACTGGGCATGGGTGTTTCTCACAAGCCACTGGTCGAAGGCGTTCGCGGGCTGAAATATGGCCCGCCGGTTGCAACCATGCGCACCTACCTCGAAGGCATGGCCACCGCACCGTATAATGGTGTTGCGCCGGCAGAAGAACCACCCACCGTGATTGCCGCACTGGGACCGAAAATGCTGGAACTGGCGGCAAGCGCCTGCACTGGCGCTCATCCCTATTTTTCTTCCCCAGACCATACACGCATGGCTAGAGACATTATGGGTGCAGACGCCTGGTTGTGCGTGGAACAGAAAATAATTCTCGAAGCAGACCCGGCCAAAGCACGCGAACTGGCGCGACCGGTTGCACAGATTTACCAGGGACTGCCGAACTATCGAAACAACTGGTTACGCATGGGTTTAACTGAAGACGATATCAACAGTCTGAGCGACAAGTTTATCGACACGACATTCGCCTGGGGTGATATCGACGCGATCAAGGCGCGCATTGAAGAACATATGGATGCAGGTGCCAGTCACGTTTGTGTACAGCCGGTCAACCCGAGCGGTAATTTTGGGGAGTTGCACTGGGAGAGCTTGGAAGCCCTGGTTGCCTGAGTGGCGACACACTGCGAAGCACTCTTCAATCTCTACGAGGAACTGGAGAATCCCGTGATAAAGGCGTTAGTGGGCGCTGTTAAGGAACCGGTTTCAGCCAGTGCAAAAGCGGCGGCGATGGAGACATCGTTTTATGTGTATGATCGGGCCAATATATACACATAAAGCATTCGCATGAGAACCAACATTGTCATCGATGATGAACTGCTTTCTAAAGCACTTGAGGTCACAGGAGCCAGGACAAAACGAGAAGTTGTAGAGCTTGGCCTGGCAACGCTGGTGAAGTTGAGCAAACAAGAACGAACCAAGTCTTTTCGCGGAAAACTGAAATGGCAAGGCGATCTTGATGCCATGAGAAAGAGTGCGTGATTCTAGTCGACTCGAGTGTCTGGATCGATTACTTCAATGGGATTAGTTCCAAACAAACAGACTATCTGGATAGTTTGTTGGGGGTGGAACACGTTGCCGTGGGTGACTTGATTCTGATGGAAGTGTTACAAGGTTTCCGCAAGGATGCGGACTATGAACAAGCAAGAGATCTTATGCTTTCTTTCGACATCCATGAAATGTTAAGTACAGATCGCGCGTTGAAGGCCGCGAATTGCTATCGCGAATTGAGGAAGAAAGGGGCTACCGTTCGTAAGTCGAATGACGTGATTATTGGTGCCTACTGTATCGAAGTTTCTATTCCACTATTGTTCGCAGATCGTGATTTCAACTTGATGGTGCGCCATCTGGGGTTACTGAATGCGTTGCCGAACTGATCTAAGCAGCCCCGAACTGACCGTATTTCCCCCGGAAGAACAACAGCGGCGCATTGTCGTCGGCGACAATTCGAAAATCCCGCACCCGTCCAATCACAATAGTGTGATCACCCGCGTCGTGTTCGGCTTCGATATCACAATCTACGAAACCCAATACGCCATCGAGAATCGGTGAGCCGGTAATACCTGTCTGCCAGGCGAAGTCCGCAAACTTATCACCACCAGGGCGAGCCATGGTCTCACACACCGATTGCTGATTCGAAGACAATATATTGATGCAGAAACTGCCTGAAGCACGCAGCTTAGGCCAGCTTGTTGAGTCTTTGCCTGGGCACAGGGCGACCAGCGGCGGGTCCAGGGACAGCGATACGAATGACTGCGCAGCAAAACCGGCAGGCACACCATCAATCGCGCCGGTGGCGATCACCACGCCGGTGCAGAAGTTACCCATCACACTGCGGAATGCGCGATCATCGAAATCCGCCATTAATTGCCCCTATCGTTCACAGTTGTGGTTTTCGCGGCCAAGACTATACCGGAAGCCGCTGGTTTTGCTCCTCTTGGATTGGTAGGAGAGGTTTGCTTAAATAGCGCACCTTTTGAGCATCGTCAAAATATCAAAGAGACCGCATCAATGAGCGACATCGAAGTTTTTCGCAACGAAACGCGCACCTGGTTGGAAGAAAATTGTCCTCCCTCCATACGTACTGCAACACCCGCGGATGAAGTCATCTGGGGTGGAAAAAACCAACAATGGGTCAATGCAGATTCCAAGCTATGGCTGCAACGTATGGCCGAACGCGGCTGGACGGTGCCGCGCTGGCCGGTTGAATACGGTGGTGGCGGCTTGTCTGCGGATGAAGACAAGATCCTCAATGAAGAGTTGCGCCATATCAACGCGCGCTCACCCCTGCAAAGCTTCGGCATCTGGATGCTCGGACCTGCCCTGCTGGAATTTGCCAGTGAAGAACAAAAACTGCACTACCTGCCACAGATCGCGCGTGGCGAGATCCGTTGGTGTCAGGGTTATTCAGAACCCAACTTCGGCTCAGATCTAGCCGGCTTGCAGACAAAAGCCGAAGATAAAGGCGACTATTACCTGGTCAACGGCACAAAAATCTGGACATCCTACGCCGATGAATCAGATTGGATTTTCTGCCTGGTCCGCACTGACCAGGATGCACCCAAACATGAAGGCATCAGCTTTCTGTTGTTTGATATGGCCGTCGACGGCGTAACCACCAGCCCGATTCTGTTGATCAGTGGCGCTTCACCTTTTTGCCAGACTTTCTTCGACGACGTTAAAGTGCCAAAAAACCAATTGGTGGGGGAACTCAACAAAGGTTGGACCATTGCCAAACGTTTGTTGCAACACGAACGTCAGATGGTCTCTGGCATTGGTGGTAACACCGCCCTCGGTGGATCCGGCACCAAACTCGAAGACGTGGCGAAACAATATATTGGCGAAGATGGTGGCCGCATCGCCGATCCGACGATACGCGAGTCGGTCATCAACCACCGCATGAATGACCAAGCATTCCAGTTGAGCATGTCGCGCAATGCTGAAGAAGCCAAGATAGGAAAAGCGGATGGCAACCTGGCTTCGATGTTCAAGTTTTACGGCACCGAGCAGAACAAGCGCAAATATGAACGCATGCTGGAGATGATGGGCACCCAGGTATTTGGTTGGGAAGACAGTTCTTTCTCGGCAAAAGAACTCAGCACCACCCAGCAATGGCTACGCTCAAAAGCAAACTCTATAGAAGGTGGCACCAGCGAAGTGCAACTGAACGTCATCGCCAAGCGCGTTTTGGGCCTGCCAGACTAGTCTGACAATCTACACGGTGACTATATTGGGTCTTGCTGAAACGTTTAGAAACATGTTCAATTCGTACACATCGCGTGTCACACGCTAAAACATGAGCTTTCGGGGTCAAAAATAATGAGCAAATCAAGACTTTGCCCTGGCGGTCAAAACAAGCTCTAAAACACAATCTCGGTTGGTCCTTGATGAAGACGTTATTGCAGCAGCGAGCACAAATAATATGCAGCAGATCGGCGCGCGCTACCTCGCCTCCGTCGCCGGTCGTCTTGCCAAGAGCGGCCGTTTCATAGACAAGATGCCCCTCAACTTTTTGTATGTCGGCTTCATTCTCAACGCTCTACCCAACGCAAAAGTCGTGTGTCTGCGACGCAACCCGCTGGACACTTGTCTGAGTAATTTTCGCCAACTGTTTGCTATCCACTTTTCCTACTACAACTACCACTACGATCTCACCGACACGGCCGGTTACTACATATTGTTCGATGAACTCATGAGCCATTGGCGCACAGCCTACGGTGAGCGCATCTATGAAGTGCTAACTGCCGAACCAGAAACTCAGGTCCGCGCCCTGCTCGACTACCTTGAACTACTCTGGGACCCTGCCTGTCTTGAATTCCACAGCAACACCACTGCCGTGGCGACCGCCAGCACCATGCAGGTGAGACAGCCGATCTACCAGACATCTGTGGCCCGATGGAAAAAATATGAGCCGCAACTGCGTGACGTAAAGGCCATGTTCGACCGCCATGGCATCGACTATAGCCGGTAACAAAACCGGGCTAACGCACCAAGCGCGACGTAAATGATTGAAATTTATAACAATTGCTCCATCATAAGACCTAGCTCTCTAATCAAACTGGGACCCGTTTATGGAAACCATCATCGTACTTGTCATTATCGCCGCCCTCGCCTTCTGGGTCGCCGCTATCTACAACCGGTTGATCGCGCTTAAAAACAGGTTCAAAAACGGCTTCGCTCAGATCGAAGTGCAGCTGAAAAGGCGCTACGACCTGATACCGAATCTGGTAGAGACAGCCAAGGGCTACATGAGTCACGAGCGCGAAACCCTGGAAGCGGTTATCAACGCCCGCAATCAAGCCATGTCCGGCCTGCAGGCTGCCGCAGCCGATCCTGGCAACGCCGAGGCGATCAAAGGCCTGGCCAGCGCGGAAGGTATACTCGGCAGTGCCATGGGCCGTTTGAGCGTGGTCATGGAAGCCTACCCTGATCTCAAGGCCAACCAGAATATGATGCAGCTGACCGAAGAGTTGACTACCACCGAAAACAAAGTGGCCTTTTCGCGTCAGGGTTACAACGATCAGGTCACCGAATACAACGTTTACCGCCAATCCTTCCCGCCGGTTGTGTTTGCCAACATGTTTGGTCATAGCGACGACGCGGAGCTATTGGAGTTCGAAGACTCGCAGGCCATACAGGCAGCGCCGAAAGTCTCTTTCAACTAACCAACACGTGCAACCTAGATGAATTTCTTCCAAGCCCAGGATACTGCCAGGCGCAAAACCGGGCAGCTTGCGCTGATGTTCGGTGCTGCCGTGGTCACGCTTATTGTGCTGACTAATGTGCTGGTGGCGATCGCACTTGGCTGGACCGGCAGCCAGGCTGGCATGACCTTCGAACAAACCATGGCCGACATCCCACTAGAAAGCTGGCTATGGATCAGCGTTGGCGTGGTCGGTGTGATCGGTGTCGCCAGCATGTTTAAATATCTCAGCCTGCAAGCCGGCGGGCGCACCATCGCAGAAGCACTGGGCGGATCACTGATCCACCAGAACACGCAAAACCATCAACAACGCCGCCTGTTGAACGTCGTCGAAGAAATGGCCATCGCCGCAGGTGTTCCGGTACCACCGGTCTACCTGATACCGGAGCACAGCATAAACGCATTCGCGGCAGGATTCGGTCCGGACGATGCGGTGATCGGCATCAATCAAGGCACCTTGGATCAACTCGACCGCGCAGAACTGCAAGGTGTCATCGCACACGAGTTCAGTCATATCTTAAACGGTGATACCAATATCAACCTCAGGTTGATTGCCATCCTGCACGGCATTTTATTCCTCGGTATCATCGGCTTCGGCTTGCTATATGCTGGTCGCTACAGCCGCAAGAACGGCATGCCACTGCTCGCCCTGGGTGCTGGATTGCTGGTAATCGGTTATGGCGGTACTTTTTTTGGCAAGCTGATCAAAGCCGCCGTCAGCCGCCAGCGCGAATATCTGGCCGACGCATCTGCCGTGCAATTCACCCGGGACGCAGGCGGCATAGCAGATGCTTTGAAAAAGATTGGTGGGCTGCCAGACGGCTCGATCATGACCAGTGCCGCAGCAGAAGAGGCCAGCCACATGTTTTTCGGCGCTTCGGCAAAGAAACTTACCAGCAACTTAATGTCAACCCATCCACCGTTGGCAGACCGCATCCGCGCCATTGATCCCAGTTGGAATGGCTTGTTTACGCGAGGCACCAGTAGCCCCCGGGCCGGCTCTGACAAGGCAAGAAGCGGGTTGGCAGAAGGGCTGGTTTCCGGCTTTGCCAGCGCTGAAGCCATCGTCGCCCAGGTCGGCACCCCCAGTCAGGTCAGCCTTGCGGTCGCGCAACGGCTCATCGCCGACAACGACGACAGCCTCACCAGTGCCGCCCACGACCCTTTTGAGGCGCGAGCGCTTATTTATGCAACCCTGATCGATGCGGACGAAGATGTTGCACGTGCCCAACTGACGTTGATCGAGACCGATGCCGAGACCGGCATTGCCGCCCACACCCTGCGGCTTCTCGAACACACCCGAGGCGTTGACCACAGCCATTTGCTGACCCTGGTGGAAATGAGCATGCCGGCTCTCAAAGAGCTGAGCCACAACCAATACAAGCGTTTCAGTCTGAACACGACCCGCTTGATCACTGCGGATAACCGCGTCGATATCTTCGAATGGGTGCTGCATCGCATGCTGATGAAGGAGTTGTACCCACATTTTGAGGGACCGCAAAACTATCACGGACGCATCGGCAAAGTGGCAAAGGTGGCCGAAGAAGCGGCTCTATTATTGGCAATTCTCGCCAGCCACGGACATGCAGAACCCGAAGCACAAAGACAAGCTTATCAGGCCGGTATCAACGAACTGGACCTCAACCTGCCCTACGTTCATCAAGCGCATTTTGACTATCAGAAAATGAACGACGCGTTAGCCAAGCTGCGCAAACTTAAGCCGCTGGTAAAACCGATATTGATCAAGGCTTGTGCCGCGACCGTGCTGGCCGATGGTGCAGTCAGCAGCGTCGAAGGGGCATTGCTGCAAGGTATCGCAGCAACGCTGGACTGCCCTTTACCACCGAGCATCTATGCCGAATCAGCTACCTGATCCCGGTTTGTCGGTCTCGGCAAGCGATGCCAACCCTAGCCAACAGCTCGGTGCGCTCGATCTGGGTTCAAATAGTTTTCATCTGTTAATTGCCCAGGAATCCCACGGTCGCATCCAGGTCCTCGATAAATACAAGGAAATGGTTCGTCTGGCGGAAGGCCTGCACGACACATCTACCCTGGCACCCGCCGTGGCCGAACGTGCGCTTGCCTGTCTGGAGCGATTCGCGCAGCGACTGCGTCCGCTGGAATCACAGTATGTGCGCGTGGTGGGTACCGACGTGTTACGCAAAGCAAACGATGCGAACTTTCTACGGCAGGCAGAAGACATTCTCGGCCACAAGATCGACATTATCTCTGGCCGGGAAGAGGCACGCTTGATCTACCTGGGGGTCTGCCACGATCTGGGTGGCGAAGATACGCGACGCCTGGTTATCGATATCGGCGGCGGCAGCACGGAACTGATTCTGGGCCGCAAATTCACCCCTGAGACGCTGGAGAGTCTGCATCTCGGCTGTGTCTCCATGTCGCAACGGCACTTCTCCAAAGGTAAAATCACCAAACAACACATGCGCGCCGCGATCAACGAGGCGTTGATTGAGCTTGAACCCATCGTGCAGAAATTCATCGGCCAGGGTTGGGAATCTACCGTTGGAGCATCCGGCACCATCAACGCTGTGCAGGACGTCATCGCCGAAGCGCACGGTGAGGATCAGATAACCAGCGCGGGGCTGGCAGAAATACGCGATCAGATGATCGCCTGTGGCGAGTTGGATAAACTGCAAATGACAGGTCTCAGTGAGGAGCGCAAAGTAGTCTTTGCCGGCGGTGTAGCTATCCTCTCAGCGATATTTGAAGCCCTCAACCTCAGCCAGATTACGGCTGCCGAGAGCGCCTTGCGGGAAGGTTTGATATACGATCTGCTCGGCCGCCAGCATGCAGACGACGCTCGGGAACATACCGTCGCCAGTCTCATGCAGCGCTACCGCATTGATCACGTGCACGCACGTCGGGTGCGCGAAACCGCCATCGCGCTGTTATCCCAGGTAGCGACAAGCTGGCAACTCACCAATCCCGAACACCAGCTCAGCGTTGCCTGGGCGGCCAGCCTGCATGAGTTAGGCATGGACATCGCTCATTCGAGTTATCACAAACACGGTGGCTATTTGTTAGAGCACATGGATATGCCGGGCTTTTCTCGCGGCGAGCAAAAACAGTTGGCGTGCCTGGTGCGGGCACACCGGCGCAAACTCTCAGCCGATCTATGCAACGAGCAACAGGCGCATATCATTCGGCTTGTGGTGCTATTGCGTCTGGCGACGGTGCTGCATCGCAGCCGCAGCCACGACCCACTACCCCACATTGAAGCCTCGGCCAAAGACAGCACACTGACCCTTTCACTTCCCAGGCAATGGTTGCAGGCGCATCCACTGACGCTGCAAGACCTGCACAACGAAACAGTCTATCTGGCGTCCATAGACATCGGCCTGCAGGTTGTTACACGCTAGGCTTCAGCAAGTAGTTCGAGCAACCGCTCCTGGGCTGAGCGGCGATGCTGTTTGGATTTATTCGCGGTATAACTACCGTCAGGATTAAGTTCCCAGCTCTGGGAATTATCGTCGAGATAGATTTCGATAGTTTCACGGAACACCCGTTCCTTGAGTTTCCTTTTCTCCACCGGAAAACAAGTTTCCACACGGGAAAAGAAATTGCGGCCCATCCAGTCGGCACTGGAAAGATAAACTGCCAGGTCGCCACCGTTAACAAAGCAGAACACTCGGGTGTGCTCCAAAAAGCGTCCAACAATTGAACGCACGCGAATATTTTCCGAGACGCCAGGCACATTGGGACATAGGCTGCAGATGCCGCGCACAATCAGCTCCACCTTGACCCCCGCCTGAGACGCTCTATACAGAGCCTGGATGATCTGCGGCTCAGTCAACGAGTTCATCTTGGCGTATATCGCCGCTGGTTTGTCATTCTGGGCATGGCTGATCTCTCGCTCAATAAACTCCAGCATGCCGGAATGCAAGGTGAACGGTGCCTGCAGAATCTTCTTGAGCTTGCCCGCTTTGCCCATCGCGGTGAGCTGTTGAAAGACTTTTTGCACATCATCGCCTAAGCCAGGATCACACGAAAACAGGCCATAGTCTGTGTACAACCGTGCGGTGCGGATGTGGTAGTTGCCGGTACCCAGATGAATATAGCGAGCCAGCGACTTGCCCTCTCGTCGTATCACCATGCACATTTTGGCGTGGGTCTTGTGGCCGACGACGCCATACACCACCTGCGCACCGACACTTTGTAACTTGGTGGCCAGTTCAATATTCGCTGCCTCTTCGAAACGCGCGCGCAACTCGATGACGACCAGCACTTCCTTACCCTGTACCGCTGCATCAACTAATGCTTCGACAACTGCAGATTCAGAACCGGTGCGGTACAACGTCTGTCGAATGGCAATGACGTTCGGGTCACGCGCAGCCTGGCGCAAAAAATCCACAAATGGCGCGAACGATTGAAACGGGTGGTGCAACAATATGTCACCCGCTCTGATCGCCTCGAACATGGCATCTGCATTGCGTATCTGTTTCGGTATCGACGGGGTAAACCCTGGATATTTCAGGTCCGGACGATCGACAAGATCAGGCAGGGCAGCCAAACGCATCAAGTTGACCGGGCCATCACAGCGATAGATCGACTCTTTTCCCAGGCCGAACTGTGCTGCCAGAAAGTTCGCCAGCTCCTTTGGGCATTGCTTGGCCACTTCAAGACGTACCGCGTCGCCATAGCGCCGTGATGACAGTTCACCCTCCAGCGCACGGAGCAGATCATCGATTTCTTCTTCATCGACAAACAGGTCACTGTTGCGCGTCACCCGAAACTGATAGCAGCCGGTTGCCTTCATGCCCGGAAACAAATCGGAAATGTGCGCCGAGATGATCGATGACAGCAAAACAAACTCGTTGTCGGTAGTCGCACAGGCATCGTCTACCCGCACCACCCTGGGAATGGCGCGGGGTGCTTGCACAATCGCCTTGCCACTGTTGCGCCCAAAGGCATCTTTACCTTCCAAGGTGACAATAAAGGCGAGACTCTTGTTCAACGGCTCGGGAAAGGGGTGCGAAGGATCTAGCCCAACAGGGCTGATTATCGGCGCCAGCTCTGAATCGAAAAATCGCTTCAGCCAGGCCTTGTGTTTACTGTTCCAGTCCTGTTCACGCAGCAAGCGGATACCCTGCATGTCGAGCTTGGGCAGCAGCACATCATTTAATATGGCGTATTGATCAGCCACTATCTGCTGCACGATAGGTGCTATCTGGCGCAGTTGCTCCACTGCAGACAAGTTGTCTGGACCGCGTTGCGTGCTGCCATAAGCTTCCTGCTGCTTGAGCCCTGCTACGCGGATCTCAAAAAACTCATCCAATACAGAACTTGCGATACACAAGAATCGCAGCCGCTCAAGCAGTGGGATGGTTTTAACCTGAGCTTGCGCCACGACACGCCGTACAAACTGCAACTGAGACAATTCACGGTTTATGTAGAGTTCGGGGTTGGTTAAATCAATTTGACCCAAGATAGTCGGCTACTATGTCTATGCGACAATGTTAGCATGCGCCCCGGCAGCAAATGTGAGGGGGCGTAAGCGATCAAACCCCTGTTTCATTACATATATACGAAGCAAGAATGCCAATGCGCGACCGGGTCTATCGTTCCAACACCACACAAATAGTAGATTTCGCGTTTACCGAGGAAGTCGCCGCGGTGTTTCCGGATATGATCCGCAGATCTGTGCCTGGATACGAAACGGTGATCCCGCTTACCGGTCTCATCGCAGCGCGCCATCTTGGCGAGGATGGCATCGCATTCGACCTGGGTTGTTCCTTAGGCGCAACCACATTGGCTATTCTCGGGCAAAATGCCAGCCCGCAGATCCGCGTCACCGGCATCGACAATTCTGCGCCGATGATAGACGGTGCGCGTCAGACCGTTACGGACGAACGGGCTGCATTTGTCCTCGAAGATATTCGCGATAGCGATGTCAGCGGAGCTTCGGTAGTCGTGCTGAATCTGGTCTTGCAGTTCATCGATCCTGCCGAACGATTACAGATTCTACAACGCCTGCGCCAACAGATGCGTGGCGATGGCATGTTGATCGTGTCTGAAAAAGTGCGCCACGACGATTTGGACCTGCACAATTTCTTTGATCAGACCCACCTGGCGTGGAAGCAGGCCAACGGTTATTCCGATCTGGAAATCAGTGCCAAGCGCACCGCCCTGGAAAACGTCATGCAGATTGACACAGAGCAAGATCACGAAGCCAGATTTCAAGCGGCCGGATTTACCAAAGTTTACCAATGGTACCGCTGCATGAACTGGGGCTCGTTCCTGGTTCAACCGTAACAATGTTGACCAGACTACCGGCGGATCTTCAAGGCTGGCCATTACAGCGCGCGCAACAGAGGTTCAGTGCTGATTATCACGGCGACTATCCTGAGTGGGCGCAGGTGTTGGACCAGCTGCCAAGCCTCGACAATGTTGCGCTGGACTATGCAGACCAGGTTACGGTCACTGGCGAGCTTCCCGCCGGAATAGATATAGACGCGCTGGAACATGTGCTGCAAGGCTTGCACCCCTGGCGCAAAGGACCCTTTCACATCGCCGGGCTAACCATCGACGCCGAATGGCGGTCGGATTGGAAGTGGTCCCGGGTGGCAGACGTGCTGGGTGACATGAGCGGTCAGCGCGTGCTCGATATCGGCTGTGGTAATGGTTATTTCGGCTGGCGTATGTTGAACCAGGGTGCCCGTGAGGTGATCGGCATCGATCCGACCCTGCTGTTTTGCATGCAACACCTGGCCATCCAGCACTTCACCGGAGATGCAAGAAACTGGGTGCTGCCGCTCAAGGTCGAAGAGCTTCCAGCCACCACCCAATTCGATACGGTTTTCAGCATGGGCGTTATCTACCACCGGCGCGACCCCTTAGCACATGTACAACAACTCGCTGCGCTGACCGCGCCGGGTGGCCGAGTGATACTCGAATCCCTGGTGGTTGATGGCGACCGCGCATTAGTGCCGGATGCTCGCTATGCGCGGATGCGCAACGTCTGGTGCGTGCCCACCAGCCACGACCTTGAAGCATGGCTACGTGCGGAGCAGTTCACCGACGTGACAACCCTCCACGTCGATGTCACCAGTTGCGAAGAACAACGCACGACACCCTGGATGCGTTTTGAATCGTTATGCGACGCCCTGGACCCAGGCGACCCAGGTCAAACCATCGAAGGCCACCCTGCACCCGCTCGCGCTCTGATCATTGCCCGCAAACCAGGTTTTTGCTAAAAGCGGCAAGAGGCGTTATTTTTACACGCTCATTGTTTCAGATCAGCTCCCATGTTCGGCATCATCCCTTTCAATTTCAGGTTTCGTGGCAAAGTGCGTCGCATCCTGGATATTTATTATTGCTTCATTGACGAAGGCAATGTCGCCCTGCACCCGACCCAGATCGCGCGTCTAACGGGGATCAGTTTTATGGAAGTTGCACGCCGTCTGGACGCCACCCCGGAACTTTTCGTCAAACTGCCGAAACGCGACGGCATAACCCGCTATCACGTTACATCGAGTGCAGCGACGCGCACGGTCGAGGAGACCGAGGCACTGCTGCGTAAATATGCACAACGAGAATCGCTGCTGCTCTATGCATTTGGCTCCATGGTATTCGCGATGATGTTCATCGTTGTATTGACCATCGCACCGAACGTATAGCCTGAGCCTCTCACCTGACCAAAAAGGAACCTCAAGTGCCCGAATCCCTGACCCCGGAGTTGCTGGCGTTGGCGCAAACCTGCGAAACCTTCGCCACCCAGGTGCTCATTCCAGCAGCGGACACATCGCCGCAGGCAGCACGCGCCAAGATCAGAGAAGCCGCAAAATCAGCAGGATTGTTTGGCATGACTCAACCCGAAAGTTTCGGCGGCAGCCAAGCCGGTCAACTTGCCTTATGCGTTGCCCGGGAGTCTCTGGCTGCGCATAATCCTCCGTTCATGGACGCCGTATTCGGCTCCAGCCCCGGTGTCTTGGCTAGTGTCGGTGAACCGCTGAAGAGCACTCATCTGGCACCGCTACTGGCTGGCGAGAAGCGCGGCAGCTTCGGCTTCACCGAAGCCGATCACAGTCAGCCCACCAGCGGCATCATCGAAGCGGATGAACTTATCGTCAGCGGCCACAAATCCTACGTCACCGGCGGCGCAGACGCCGACTTCATCAACACCCTGGTGCAAATTGCCGAGCGCGGACCATCGATGGTGGTGATCGATACCAACAGCCCTGGTGTTGAGCTGCAGGAAAAATTTACCTCCCTGGACGGTTCTCACCACGCCGCGTTCCGTTTCGAAAACGTGCACGTGCCGCTTAACCACATCATCGGCGAACCTGGCAAAGGGTTACCCCGCGCCATGCGCCAGATTGGCGATACCCGGCTACTCATTGCCGCCCACGCCTGCGGCTACATGATCTGGACGCTTAAGCTGCTGAACGACCATCTGTTGGCGAAAGATAAGTCCGGCATCCCGCGCGGCGACAAAGACGTGGTGCGGTTACGCTACGCTGACCTGCGCATCAAGGCCTATGCCGCCCGCAGCATGCTGTACCGCACAGCACGCCTGGCCGAGGCCGGAGAAAACATTGTCAACGAAGCCATGGCCTGCAAGGTGTTCTCGACAGAAGCCGTGGGTGAAATCGTCGATACCGCGATCCAACTGGTTGGCGGCACAGCGCTGGTGGAAGGACATCCACTGGCAAAGTTATACCGACTTGTGCGAGTCTGGCGCCTGGCTGAAGGTGCAAGTGATGTGCTGCGTTTGAACATCGGCCGTGGCATTCTAGAGCTTGGCAAAGGCCGTATTTAAATCCCTTTCAGGGAAGTTCCACACAAGGATATTTGCATGAAATTCTTCTACCTGTTCGCCATTCTTGCCCTCACCGGCTGCGCTTTTGTGCAACTCAGCGAAGCCGGCGCTGGCGTGGCGCAACTCAGCACTGGTGATGTGGCGAATTGCAGGGAAGTGGGTGAGGTCTCCACCCAGACTAAAGACAAAATCTTAATCAGCCGCGGTGAAGAAGTGGTGCGCGAAGAACTGACGATACTGGCTCGCAACGAAGCAGCGGGGCTGGGTGCAAATGCGATTGTGCCGATTGCGCAGCCAGTCGAAGGTACACAACGATTCCGGGCTTATTTTTGCGAATAGCCTCCTCTTGAAAATCGGGGGCAGAGTAAACTTTGGTTACTCTGGCACTTTACTCCGCCCCCAATTTTTCTCGATTTTCCAGTGGATCACTCTTCAGGCCGTGTTGTTCACGATTAAACTCACGGGCTGCTGGTGATTTACGTACCAGAACGTACACTGCCCCGACACCACCGTGTCTGGGTTGCGCAGAACAAAAAGCGATCACTTCGGGGTGCTCTTCAAGCCAGCAGGCGAGATAACTTTTCAAGCGCCCCGGCGTATCGCTGAACTCACCTTTGCCTGGCGCAATCCGCAAGTTCCGCCAATCCATGGCGCTCGCCTTATTGAGGAAATCGAAAACCAGTTTGCGCGCCTGCTTAACGGTTTTGCGGTGTAGATCCAAACTACCCTGGCTGGCATATCCGCCACGGCGCAACTTGTCAAAAACGGCATTCTGCACACCATCTTTTTTCCACCCAAGCACCTCTAATGGCTCTTTTGCCGGGACCTCACCGAGGCAGAGAAAGTTAGGATCGAGCAAATCCTTGTTCAGCCCCAAGGCTGCTTCACGGCGCTGTAACTGAGCATCGGTGACTTCGGTTTGGGTGTTGGCTTCCAACTGCCGGCCTTTGGTGCCCGGCGCCATGGGTGCAACATCCTGCATGGCCTGAGCGAACAGATCTTGTTCGTCACCGCAGCCGCTCATAATACCAGCGGGATGCTTGGAAACCCCGCCGAACGGGTACCGGGAATCGGCTTGTTTTCCCGGCGATGATAGGTGAACACCGGAGAAAATTTGATCTGCTGGCTTTCATTGCGACCGGCAGCGTGAAACAGGCGACAGTGGAACAGCAGCACATCGCCAGCTTCCAGATCCACCGTTTCTGCCCCCTCGATCAGTAACCGATTCTGTTCGAGTTCATCGCGCAGAAACAAATCACGATCCAGACGGCCACGGTCTAAATTGAGATGCTGGCTTCCGCGAATTACCCGCAACGCGCCATTGCTCTGGTATTCGTCACCGAGTGCAAACCACGCCGATACCAACTCTGGCTGGTCGAAAGACCAGTAGCGTATATCCTGGTGCCAGAGGCTCGCGCTGCTGTAACCGGGATGCTTGGTCATGACACAATTGTGGTGACACTGGGACAGCATCACATCGGCACCTAACAAGCTAACCAATGTTGCCACCACCTCAGGCTGGAAAGCCAGATCTCGCAGTAATTGCGATCGCGCATATGCGTGCAACAGTCTCCGCGGTGTTGCGCCCCCTTGCGCCTGGCGGTTCTGCGGGGAGCCCGGGTAGCCGACATCTGACTCATATTCTGCCGGGCCCACCAACGGCGTTAGCGACTGTTCAATGAATTCGCGCAACTCAGCGCGTTGTTCACTGCTCACCACGCCACGCAATACCATAAAACCTGCGCGCTCAAATGCGGCAAGCGTGTGGTTGGCGGGACTGCTGTGACTACTCATCATTTGTTACATCTTCTACTTTCTTCAACGCATTTGTTGTCGCACGGTCTTTAACATCTTCTCTCCATAAGGCGGTCTTAGACCTGCCAGCTCGGCGATGTTCACCCTGGTCTGTTTATAAATGGCTTTCGCATGGCTGAACGTTTTAAAGCCGTCCAAGCCATGATAGGAACCCATGCCTGACGGTCCGACCCCACCAAAGGGCAGATCTTCCTGGGCAACATGCATCACCACATCATTGACCGTAACACCACCGGATGTGGTGTGGGTAAGCACGCGTTCTTCCTCCCTGCCATCGGTGCCGAAATAGTAAAGCCCCAGCGGTCGAGGATTCTCATTGATATAACCAATGGTGTCATCTATCTGATCGTAGGATTTGACCGGCATCACCGGTCCGAAGATTTCGTTCTGCATGATCGCCAGATCGTCGGGCGGGTCGATCACCAGGGTTGGCGGAATCTTGTGATGCGGTTGCTGTCGAAAATCTTCGTTGGCCGGGTTGATCTCAATCACCTCTACTCCGGCATTTTTCGCTTCTTCAACATATTCATTTATGCGGTCAAAGTGACGCTCATTGACCACCGATGTGTAATCCGGATTGTCGAGCAGCGTGGGAAACATTTTCGCCACAGAGCGTTGACTCGCGGCAACAAACTCACGCATGCGCTCGGCAGGCACAAACACATAATCGGGCGCCAGACAGATCTGCCCGGCATTCATGGTTTTGCCTGCCATTATCGCATCTGTGGCTTTTTCGATATCGGCACTGCGGCCGATTATCACCGGTGATTTGCCACCCAGTTCCAAGGTCACAGGCACCAGATTCTCGGCCGCGGCGCGCATCACATGTTTAGCCACGCCGGTGGCACCGGTAAACAGCAGGTGATCGAAAGCCAAGCCGGAGAAATCACCACCTGTTTGCGGTCCGCCAAGAACAACGGCTATTTCTTCTGCACTGAATTCACTGGCGAATGCTTCTGCCATCGCCTGGGAGGTAGCCGGGGTAAATTCACTGGGCTTTATCATGCACCGATTGCCCGCCGCCAGAATACCGGCCAAGGGCGTAAAGGTCAGGTTGATCGGAAAATTCCATGGACTGATAACACCAACAACGCCCAGCGGCTGGTACTCGACCCGGGCCTTGGCACCGAGCAAATTCAGCGGGAACGGTCCGACCTTGCGTTTCTGCGGCTTACTCCATTTAGCCACATGCGCCTGGGCGTGCCGCAACGGACCGACCGAAGCGGCGATGTCGGTGAACATCGACTGATGCTCACTGCGATGGCCGAAATCAGCGGACATCGCCTCGACAAACCTGCTCTGATTGTTCTTCAGCGTGTTGATCGCTCGCGCCAGACGATCGACGCGGACCGCGGTGGTCACCATACCTTCGTTCAGATAGGCACGATGTTGTGCATCGAGCAGATCCTGCATTTTTTCTTTGCTTGTTTCTTGCGACATGATGTCGAGCTTCCAGTTGCTACCTAAGCTGGCTATTTTGGGTAATCTAGCGCTATAAAGTCCACTCGCAAATTTGAAGAGTTGCTATGCGCGCAGTCTTAATGGAAAAAGGCTCACTATGGGTTGACGACATTCCCACACCTGAGCCGGGTCCGGGAGAAGTGCTGGTTAAATCAATCGCCTGCGGCATCTGTGGGTCTGATCTGCATGCCGCCCGTCATACACATGATTTTGTCACCACCAGCCGTGAAGCTGGCGGCGCATTCAAACTGACTACTTTCAATCCGGTGGTACTGGGTCATGAGTTCTGCGCCGAAATTATCGACTACGGTCCCTCTACCGAGCACAAATACGCCGCCGGACAGCTTGTCTGTTCGGTGCCCGTGCTCACTCGAGCGCAGCCGGAATCCGTAGGCTACAGCGACCAGATCCCCGGCGGATTCGCCGAATACATGGTATTGTCCGAGCGCTTGTTGTTGCCGGTGCCACAAGGAATCGATGCGTCCGCAGCGGCGCTGACCGAGCCCCTGGCAGTGGGTTATCACGCGGTCAACAAAGCTAACCTCAGTGGCGATGAAGCAGTCATCGTCATCGGCGCTGGACCGGTCGGACTGGCCGTGATTACGGCGCTCAAGGCGCAGAATATCGGGCCGGTCATCGCTGCTGATTTTTCGCCGGGTCGGCGTCGCTTTGCGCTTCAACAAGGCGCAGATATAGTGGTCGACCCTGACCTTACCAGCGCGTTTATCGCACCGGAGATAAAACAAAAAAATGTGGTGGTATTCGAATGCGTCGGTGTACCCGGCGTGCTCGACAACATCTTTCTGCAGACCCCACGCGATACCCGCATCATTGTTGTCGGGGTTTGTTTACAGGCTGATTCAATTCGCCCGCTCATCGCCATTAACAAAGAACTATCGCTGCAATTTGTGCTGGGTTACAGCCTTGATGAATTTGCCACCAGCTTGGCGTTCATCAGTGATGGGCGGTTCAACGTAGAAAATCTTGTCTCGCACAAAATTCCATTGGAACAAGTCGCAGAAACCTTCATCGCCCTGCAAAATCCTGAAGAGTTCGCCAAGGTCATTGTCGAGCCTTGGCAGACCACCTGACACCACCGGACAGGCCACCGTTTGCCTAGCCGGCTAGCGTTTCTTCCAACACCGGCTCACCGTTGACCGTCACTGCCAGTTTTCCGGAACTGGCCCAATAGCGGGCTTCTACGTAATGGTGTTCTTCCCACTCCAACTCCACATTCGTCCACACGTACTGTGGCTCTCGCTCACTCGCCTGCCGACGTTTGCGCAGGCAATTATCCAGGTACAACTCCAACGCGCCGTCGTCGGTAATATGCAGTTCGAATGTTTTATGGCGGTGCGTAAAAGTAACGATGTGGCCCACGTAGTCTGTCTCCTGATTTCCGGTAAGCTAGCATGCGCAACGATGCACCGCACACATGTTGAGGACAAAAGTAGTGGCAGAGCCAACCGAGAGATTTGCCAAAGTGCTGAAGACACCGGAGGTAATCACCCTGTCTTTCGGCGCAATGATCGGTTGGAGCTGGGTGCTGTTGACCGGTGTATGGCTTACCGGCGCAGGCACCCTGGGAACACTCATCGCCTTTTCTATCGGCGGCTTCGCCATCTCGCTCATCGGTCTCACCTATGCTGAACTCGCCGCAGCTATGCCCAAAGCAGGTGGCGAACATGTTTACACGAATCGTGCGCTAGGTCCGAATTGGAGTTTTGTGTGCACATGGGCATTACTTTTTTCATACGTCAACGTGTGCTTGTTTGAAGCGGTGGCGTTACCCACAGCGGTTGAGTATCTGCTGCCGCAAATCCGCCTGGGGACCTTGTGGCATGTGCTCGACGCGGACGTCGACATCGGCTTCATTCTGATCGGCGCGGTCGGTACCGCGATCGTCACCTGGGTGAACTATATCGGCATCCGCACTGCAGCATTCGTACAGACTATGGTGACCATACTCGTCGTTCTGGCAGGTTTGTTATTGATTACCGGTGCTGCTATCAACGGCGATGCAGCCAACGCCGAGCCCTGGATCGCTACGCCCGCCTCAGGCATTCTCACCGTGCTCATCATGGTACCGGCAATGCTGATCGGCTTTGACGTCATACCGCAGTCTGCTGAAGAGATAGACCTGCCGCCGAATAAGATCGGCCGGCTATTGGTGATCTCCGTGTGCTGCGCAGTCGTGTGGTACATCTGCATCAGTGCCGCCGTCGGTTTTGCCATTCCCGCTGCGGACATGAGCAGCATGCAGATGGCAACAGCGGATGCCGCCACGCTACTGTGGCGAGATTTTGGCGCACAAGGCGCGTGGGCCGGCACGATTCTGGTACTTGGCGGTGTCGGTGGTATTTTAACCAGCTGGAACGCGTTCATTATTGGCGCTTCAAGAGTGCTGTTTGCGCTGGCAGAATCAGGCTTCGTTCCCGCCGCTTTTGCCCGTCTGCATCCCAAATACAAAACTCCCTATGTCGGCATTCTCGCCATCGGCGCGTTGTCTATGTTTGCGCCGTTATTCGGGCGCACGATTCTGGTGTGGTTAGTGAACAGCGGTAGTTTTGCCGTCACCATCGCTTTTCTGCTCGTTGCCGTCTCTTTTCTGGTTCTACGCAAACGCGAACCGGACATGCCGCGCCCATTTCGGGTCAGCTACCCAAACCTGGTGGGCTATGGCGCAGTGGTGATGTCCATTGGTCTGTTGTCGGTTTTTCTGCCCTGGAGTGAAGCCGCCCTGGCCTGGCCTGACGAGTGGCTGACCATTGTCGTCTGGAGCCTGCTGGGCGTTGGCATTCTCTGGCGTAGCCGCAGCCCAGCCTGTTAAGACTCGGGCGCGGGTTGCGCCGGGAAAAGACGCAGCATATGTGCCTCCGGCAACGGCTGTGTGAGTTTCGATACGATCACCGTCACCGCCAGAGAAAATAGTTCTCCCATGGCCGCACATGACCATGGATTGGGGGCTTCTATGTTCAGCCAGATCGCAGCATTTTGCAGGGTCCCAGGCGGGAACCACTGTGGATCGATCATACGGTTAAAGACAACAATAAATACCAGGCCGCCGGAGATTAACCCAGCAAACGCACCCGCTTTAGTGACACCCTTCCATACTGCGCCCAAAATCAAAGGACCGGCAAACGCCGCCATCAGGCAGCCCGTGCCTATCCAGACAATGATCGTGACATTCATATCGAGCATTGCCCAGGCCATGGCCGTGCATAACATCATGATGACCACGGTGCTGACGCGACTGATGTTGAGCACCCGCCGTTCAAGTTCTTGTTCGCTTAAATTGGCTCTGAAGCGTGGCGCGAAGGTCAGTCGGTAAAGATCGTTGGCGACAATCTGCGAAGACGACACTACCAGTCCGTCTGCTGTGGACATGACCGCCGCCAGAATGCCCACGCCCAGCAGCGCAGCCAGCCAGCTTGGAAAAAGCTCGATAAACAAAAGTGCCAATGCCTGATTGCCGCTCACTCCCTCACCGAGGATGACGCGCGCGAGAATCCCACCCAGGCCCAACATGCCGCTGAAACCCCCGCCTATGCCGTAGCCCATCAAAAACAGGCCCATGACTAACAAGCGAACCACAACCATGATAAAGCCCTGCACGGCATCGGTGAGAATATCTGCGCGAGCACCACCGAGCGCAACGTAAATTAACAAAACACAACAGCAGTTACCCCCAGTGCAACCGCCGGCGATAAGCCGAGCATGATCTCAAACATCACAATGCCTGAAACCAGTTGCCCGGCCAGATAGAAAAATAGCGACAAAGAAAAAAGCGAGACTAATACGCGGATCAAATCCGACTGACAACGGCTGCCGAGATATTCTGGAATAGAGCGGTTACCGAACTCATGGCCACTGTTGCTGACCAGGCGCATGCACAAGAGCACACCCAGATAAACCCTATGGGATACAAAAATACCGACCAGATTGCTGCCATGCCAGCGTTGTAGCCGATACCCGGAAAGCCGACAAAGGTCGCCCCACTGGCTGTGGTGGCGGCAAAGGCGAAGGCTAGAAACAATGGGGTAAAAGAACGCCGAAGCTTGGCAGCAACTCTGGTGTCTAGAACAGATTGAACTGACGATCTGACGCAGCCGCCGGCCGCAGGAATCGGTCTGTGCGCAGAGGCGCCAGTTTGTCATCTTCGAGGCCGGCCTTTTTCTTGGCGCCGGCAAAACGTTGACTGATCAGTTCGGCAATCGGGCCCTGGCCGACCATGCGTCGATGCCATTGGGCGGCATAGGCTCTGCCGCCTCGCGTATCCCGAATCGCCGCCATCACGCGTTCGGCTTTTAGCGGATAGTGATTGTGCAACCATTCTTCAAACAGCGGCCGCACTTCAAGAGGCAGTCTGATAAGTATGTAGCCGATCGCCTGGGCGCCGGCAGATGCACACGCCTCGACCAGATCCTCAATCTCATGATCATTAATAAATGGAATGATGGGGGCCACCATTGCACCGACAGGCACGCCTGCTTCCCGCAAGGCGGCTATCGCTCGCAGGCGCGCTCGCGGCCCTGCTGTGCGTGGTTCGAGCTTGACCTTCAGGGCGTTGTCCAGCGTAGTGACGCTCAGATACACATGGGTCAGACCCGACTTAGCCAGGTCACTGAGCAGATCGAGGTCGCGCAGCACCAGCGTACTCTTTGTCACAATGCTTACCGGATGTTGCAACTCCAGCAAAGTCTGCAGAATTTCGCGCATCACGCGTTTGTCTTTTTCCAGCGGCTGATAGGGATCTGTGTTGGTGCCTATGGCAAGGGTGCTGCACTGGTACTTTGCCTTGCCTAACTCATCCAACAGACGCTCACGGACATTGGTCTTGAAAAACAACTTCGTCTCAAAATCGAGCCCGGGCGACAAATCCAGATACGCATGAGTGGGCCGTGCAAAACAGTATATGCAGCCGTGTTCACAGCCCTTGTAAGGGTTTATCGACTGGCTGAAGGGGATGTCTGGCGAATTGTTTTTGCTGATGATCTTCTTGGTACGATCGGCAAAAACCTGAGTAGGCACCCGAGTATATTCTTCCGCAGCATACCAACCGTCATCCACCGCTTCCGTGTGCAAGGAAAGATAACGACTCTGTGCATTGCTGCCGCTGCCACGGCCTTTGTGCAGTTCTTTTCTCAAGTGATATTCAACCAATCGGAGTGCTCTTTATAACTGGTTATATATACAGTATCAAGCGTCAACACCCGCCTTTAGACTAGCCAGCCGAAGGATCACGCGTCGTCTAAGAAATGCGGATATTTATTCTAGCTGGAGCTCTGTTTTGTTGCGGCTGCGCACAAACCTCCCAGCAGGAAACCCTGGATGCTCTGCGCCTTGATTTGCAAACGTTGCAGAGCAGTGTAGTGCTATCGAATACCCGTATTACCGGGCTGCAGGCAAGCGAAGCCGCTGCTGAAACTTCCATCGATACTCAGTTGGCCGGGTTGAGTGAACTTATAAGCAACCTGCACGCAAAGGTGCAAAGTACCTGTGGACGCTCTGCACCGGTGACTAACCTGCAATGCGCAAGCATTGCCAGCCCGGTCATCCTGTCTGCTGACAATAAAATGCTGTTGGGTGAAATCGAGTATGTCTGGTTAGACCCGCCGGGTTTGTCGGTTGCTGCTCGCGTCGACACCGGCGCGAGTTACAGCTCTCTGAATGCGGAGAACATCATCCGCTTTGAACGCGATGGTAAAAATTGGGTGCGCTTCGACATCGGTGGTGCCGGAACTCCGGTAAACATCGAGCGGCCGATCAAGAAGTTCGTGCGGGTTTTTCAGCAGGCCGACAAGCGCGGCTCGCGCCGACCTGTGGTGGACATGCGCCTCTCCCTTGGCGATGTCAAGGACACCTTCTCTTTCACCTTGGCAGACCGCAGCCATTTGGAGCACGAAATAATTCTCGGTCGAAATTTTCTGACCGATATCGCGTTAGTTGACGTTAGTCAGCAATTCGTTCAGCCTGCCCATTCAACTGCGGAATAAACACCCATCGAAACCCAGCAATGAACCAAACTGGTCCCTTCCTTTTTCTGGTGTTGCTACTTGTCATCCTTGGTATCGCGGCAGCCGAATTTCGTCACCAAACCTATAACATACCCTGGCTCCCAGGCGCTGAGACACAAATCTGGCAGGTAGAGGCTCGTATTGAGTTCACCGCCACTGGCGGTGCAAGTCAGGTGTTTTTAACTTTGCCACCCGCGCAGCGAGGCTTCGCTGTGGTCAGCGAGGCTGCGGCTTCGTCGGGCTGGGGGTTCGCGATTGAAAACACTCTGGAACAACGGCAGGCACACTGGACGCAACGCCAGGTCAGCGGTCGTCAGGTATTGTTTTACAAGCTGGATATTGCCGTCAGCGATGCCGATACCTGGATGTTAGCACCACCCCAGGCCTTCGCCGCCATTGCCTGGGACGAGCCCTACCAGACCGCGGTCAGCCATTTACTGGATACGATTCTACCGATCACTGCAGATGCCCACACCCTAACGACGCAATTGATCCATGCCATCAACCGTACACCGCCGGATCAGAATGTTTCCCTGTTGACCTCCCGTTACGGGCGCACCGACTTGTTACGCCGGGTGTTGCAAACAGCCAATGTTCCGGCCCGTTCCGTGCAAGTGCTGGAACTGCAAGACGGCCGTCGCCGACAAGGTCTGTCTGCATATCTACAGACCTGGGATGGCAGTGACTGGCGCTTGTATGACCCCTTATTGGGAGAGGTGGGCGAGCACAGCAACTTACTGCTCTGGCAAACGGATACCCCCGGCGTACTGGAAGTGTTGGGCGGCGCCAACAGCCGGGTCTCATTTTCCATTATCAGTCAGACGCGTTCAGCCCTGTTGCTGGCCCAGGAACAGGTGGGCGATCTCGCCCTGTCGCTCTACAACTTACCCATCGCCGAACAGGGCATGTTCAAGCTGATCATGCTGCTGCCGGTTGGTGTCCTCGTGGTTGTATTATTGAGCGTGTTGATAGGCATACGCACCTCAGGCACCTTCATGCCGGTGTTGATCGCGCTGGCGTTTCTGCAGACCGAGCTGCTGCCTGGCCTGGCCAGTTTTATAATTGTCGTCGCTATCGGACTGTCGATCCGCTCCTACTTGTCTGCGTTGAATCTGTTGCTGGTTGCCCGTATCGGCACGCTGGTGGTGTTGGTCATCGCCATTATTTCTCTGTTCAGCATCATCAGTTATCGCCTCGGACTCATCCAAGGCCTGACCATCACTTTCTTCCCGATGATCATTCTAGCGTGGACCATCGAGCGCCTGTCCATTACCTGGGAAGAAGAAGGACCGAAGGAAGTTTTCATTCAAGGCGGGGGCAGCCTGTTTGTCGCAGTACTCGCTTTTCTGCTCATGGACCTGAACGTCGTCAAACATCTGGTGTTCAACTTCCCCGAACTACACCTGGTTGTATTAGGCGTAATCCTTTTGGCGGGACGCTACACCGGCTACCGATTGCTGGAGCTGAAACGATTCGGGGCGTTCCACGCATGAGCGGTTGGATTGCTCCCGGCCCACTGAAGAAACGCGGCATCCTCGGCATGAACCGCCGCAACATTGCCTATATCAATCGCTACAACGATCGCCAATTTTATCCCCTGGTGGACAACAAACTGACCACCAAGCTGATCGCTAAAGAGGCTGGCCTGGCAGTACCGGAACTGATCAGCGTGGTGCGCACCCAACATGAAGTCGCCACCATCGAAGACACTCTGCAAGGCCTGAATAAGTTTGTTGTCAAACCCGCCCAGGGTAGTGGTGGCAAAGGCATTCTGGTCATCACCGACCAGCAACAGGAGCACTACCAGAAAGCCAGCGGCGAGCTGATCTCCATCGCCGAGGTCAAACGCCATCTAACCAATACGCTGAGCGGCCTGCACTCGCTTGGCGGGCGCACTGATGTTGCCTTTCTGGAAACCCTGGTGCGCGTGGACCCGGTTTTAGGACAATACAGCCATGAAGGCGTGCCAGATATTCGTCTCATCATTTTTCAGGGCGTGCCGGTTATGGGCATGTTGCGAGTCGCCACTAAAGCTTCCGACGGCAAAGCCAACCTGCACCAGGGCGCCATCGGCGTGGGTTTGGATATCGCCACAGGTAAAGCGATCCGCGCGGTGCAACACAACGACTTCGTTACCCATCACCCGGATACCGGCGCGGATCTAGCAACGATTAGTATTCCAGGTTGGCACCAGCTTCTACACCTCGCTGCCAAATGCTACGAAGTCACCGAACTGGGATATCTGGGCTGCGATATCGTCATCGACCGCACCCGCGGACCGCTTATTCTCGAACTCAACGCACGTCCCGGGCTGTCGATACAGATCGCCAACAACACCGGTCTGCTACCGCGTCTGCAGCAGGTCGAAAGCACCAGGCTGAAGAAAATGGCCATTGTTGATCGAGTCGCTTACGCTGTCGAACACTTCCACCACGTTTACCATTGAGAGAGAGCTATGATTGTCGTCAATGCCATCATTCGCGCCAGCGTAGAAAACATCGCTGCCAACAAAACCGCTATCGCCACTATGGAAACCGCCAGCCGTGCTGAAGCCGGTTGCCATGACTACACTTTCAGCGTTGAACTCAACGATCCGACGGTGCTGCGCATTACCGAGCAGTGGGAATCCACCGAAGCCCTTGCTGCGCATTTTAAGACATCGCATATGGCAGACTTTCAAGCGGCTTTAGAGGCCAATCCACCGGCTGGTGTTGAGGCAAAATTTTATGAAGTCACCGAAATCGAAGCACCTCGTCCGTAATGAGCAAGCTACAAATCTGGGGTGGCGCAACCGGCAGAACCATCCGCGCACATTGGATGTGCCACGAACTGGGCCTGGACTATGAACCTATCCTCATCGGCTCGCGCACTGGCGAAACTCAGACCGCGTCATTCCGTGCGCTGAACCTCAAGGAGAAAATCCCGGTACTAGTCGATGGTGACCTGGTGCTGACTGAAAGCGCCGCCATCGTGACTTATCTGGGTGATACCTATGGTCGCGACAGCGGCTTGGTGCCTGCACCGTATACCCGGGCACGCGCGCTCTACAATCAATGGAGTTCCTTTGTACAGATGGAACTCGATGCTCACACGCTTTACATTATCCGCAAGCACCGCGACCTGGCCTCTTTGTACGGCGCAGCACCCGCGGCCATCGACGCCGCTATCGCTGGTTTTAACAAACAGGTTAAGGCTGCGGAACAAGCTTTGAACAATGCCAACTATCTGCTCGGAGAATCATTCACAGCAGCAGATTTAATGCTGACCACGGTGCTGACCTGGGCGCAAAACTATGACATAGAACTGAGTGCAAGATTGTCTGAGTACGCGACCATGCAAACCTCACGCCCGGCATTCAAGAGCGCAGCAAAACTGAATTTCAGCATCAGTCCCGGCGCCTAGCGCAAACGCATTACGCCAGCAGCCAGTCCAGGATGCGTGGGTTTTCTTCCGTCGGATACGTATGCGATAGATCATCGATCTCTCGATACTCTACCGTTGCGCCAGCCGCCCTCAATGCATCACGCGCTGAACGTGCCACATCTACCGGGAACATCCAGTCCAAAGCACCGTGCATCAGATAGATCGGTAGATCTTTTATCCGCTGTGCATCGACTACCTCAACCAACATCGGATGAAATGACGCGGAACTCGGCGCCAGATGGGTAAAGGGTGAATCGCTTTGCATACCGGATACATAGCTGAAGGTGCCGCCGTCGGACATGCCTGTCAACAACACCCTGTCGGTATCGATATTCCAATGTTCCGCCGCGTAGCTGACCATGGCATCAATATTTTTCGAATCAACGTCAGGGCCCATCAGCGACCAGGTACCCTCGACGGAGGTGGGGCTGATCACTATGGCGTTGCGCGAACGCGCAGTACGCAACCAGGTCCACAGGAAACTTCGGCCGTGTCCGCTGCCACCATGCAATGCCACTATCAGCGGCACCTTCTCGCCGTCGTAGTACTCGGGCACATACATAGAGAAACCGCCGCGCTCATTGCTGGCATTGGCGGCGTGCATGACGCCGACATTTTCCCGGCTAGCGTCCGCATCAGCGAGACGCTGCAACAAGGTTTCATCATCGCGCTGTTCCGCATGCAGGAAAAAGCGGCTTACCGGCGGCAACATGCTCGAGACCGGGTAGATCGCCTCAGTGGCCTTGGTGTTGTAGCCCATGGCTCGGTACGCGGCCATGGTCGGGTTGCTTTGATTTTGTGCACTCAGGAAATCATTGAAACTTTGCATCACAAGCTCTGCACTTCTGGTGCTGTGTGCGACAAAGTTTTGCAGATGCTGCGGCCAATCAACTTCTGAAAAAGCCGCCAGGCCTTCTTTGACCGGCATCCGATAGGGCTCTAATTCTTCCATGAGTTGAGGGATGTCTGGCGGGTGCATATGCCTGCCGGCGTGCGCCAGAACATCTATGCCCGTCAGCAACGGTGGTATCAGTAAGGTGGTGGCCTCAAGCATTGCATCTGTATCGTCCATAACGTGACTATAGCAACCTCCCCGGCACGCACCGAGATAAACTTTTCTTGTATAGTGGGCTATCTTTAGAGCAGTTCAGCCCAGCAACGAGATAGTATGAGTCAAGCCGAAAACTTCTATACCACAGACACCGAGCCCTATTACCTGGCATTAAACGACGAGGTCGAAATATTTCATGCCGCGTACAGCGCGCGCTTGCCGGTGTTGTTAAAAGGTCCTACCGGATGCGGCAAAACCCGTTTTATCGAACACATGACCTGGCGCTTGTACCGGGAGACCGCGAACCCGCTGGAGGTGCCGCTGATCACCGTGTCCTGCCATGAAGACCTGACCGCTACCGACATGGTGGGCCGCTATCTGCTCAAAGGTGACGAAACCGTCTGGTCCGATGGGCCACTGACGCGCGCCGTGCGTACCGGCGCTATCTGTTATCTTGACGAAATTGTTGAGGCGCGCAAAGACACCACAGTGCTGATCCACTCGCTCACTGATCACCGCCGCATCCTGCCAATCGATAAAACCGGCGAGCTGGTCAACGCGCACTCGGAGTTCCTGCTGGTTATTTCATACAATCCCGGCTATCAAAGCGTGCTCAAAGATCTCAAAACCAGCACTCGCCAGCGATTTGTCGCGCTGGATTTCGACTACCCGAGCGTCGAGCTGGAAAGCATCATCATCGCCCATGAGGCTGATATTGACGCGGCCCAGGCAGAGCGCCTGGCCGTCATCGGCGAGCGCGTACGCAATTTAAAACAGCACGGCTTCGAAGAAGGTGTGAGTACCCGCTTGCTGATCTATACGGCAGACTTGATGAATGCCGGGATCGCGCCAAGACGCGCTGCTGAAGTCGCCATCATCACGGCAATATCAGACGATAGAACAGTTCAACAAGCCGTCGCAGACATCGTCGATGTCATTCTGCCGTAAGTAATACGAGCCTGTGGCAGTTCTCGCGGAGACCGAAGATACCTTGGCGTTGTTCACCGAAGGCATCGCCGGGCGCTATTTCCACATCAAAGCAACAGACGAGTTCAACAACCACCGGCGTCTGGCCTATACCACCGAACGAGCCAGCCAAGGTGGTGATGCTCTGTACTTACCTGAACAGGTGGACGCGCCAGACAACAGTTGCTACCGCGTGCTGGTGATGGAGCAACTGGGGCTGCGCGAATGCGGTACCTTCACCTTTCGCATGGAAAAAGCTTTGCAGAACATCGCCGAACTGAATGCGCGATACACAGAACCAAAAGGCGCGACGGCGCGAACGGGTGATTTTCACTTGTTATTCGGCTGCTTTGCGCAACCGGCTCTAGCGACCGATCTTTTTAACTTGCTGGAAAAATCCCGGGTTCAAGGCCACTTGCAGCGTGCCTACCCGGGCTTGCGACGCCATCAGCAAAGCTATTATCAACACCTGTTGCTCACCGAAGAACTCAGCGATGACCCGATCAACATCGGTCACCGTTACCTGTGGGGCGAGATTTCCGGCGCAGGTCAATGGTCTTCATTGGGTACGGCGCTTGAATATCTGGCGGCTACGGAAACTTCCGTCTACGACAGCGTGCGGGCACTGTGCCAGTTCTACGATGAAGTAGCCGCTAGTTACATCTTCCAGCCGAACAGTCTCTATGCTGAACAGGATGAGTCGATGACGGACTGGCTCAACCGCGAACAGCGCGTCGAGGAATGGGATGAACAGCTGGAAAAGGTCGACGACATGGTCATGGCGCTGGAAATGTTGCAGGCTGAAAATATGGATGCTGAGCGCGGCGACACCGGTGATGGCGCCGTGCGTGAAGCCGACGTCGATATCAATTCTTTGACCGACGAGCGTGACACCCTGAAGCGCCGTATCGATATGGAACGCTCCTCCATCGCCCACGCTCTGGGCGCGGACCGCTCTGCCGCCAGAAGCTTCCGTTATGACGAGTGGGATTATCTGCAGCGTCGCTATCTGTCCCGTTGGTGCCGGGTGTATGAGGAAACTCTGCTGGGCACCGGCGAAGAAGATACTGCCAGTTTGGTTGAAGCCGTACGCACCTTCCAACCCATGGTGCAAAAGCAACTGGAGCAGATTCGTCCGAGCGGTTTACAGCGTGTCTCCCGGGTGCAGGACGGCGACGAACTGGATCTCAACGCCATCGTTGAAGCCCGCCAGGACATACGCGCCGGGCACAGTCCCGATGAACGATTTTATTCGCGCAAGGAGCGCCTGCACCGGGATGTGTGCACCATATTTCTGGTCGACCTGTCTGCCTCTACCGACGATCCTATCGACCCACCGGAGCCTTTTGACTGGGCCAACTACGATGAAAACACCGACGACAATATGCGCGACCCCTGGTATTCCGACCTGGCCGAGGGTGAAGACGAGGGTCCAAAACGCAAGATCATCGACATTCAACGCGAAGCCATGGTGGTGATGGCTTCAGCCCTTGACGCGCTTGGGGACAGCTACGGAATCTACGGCTTTTCCGGCTATGGGAAAGATTGTGTCGAAGTGTTCGTCGCCAAAGAACCCAACCAGGGATTCTCCCAGCGCACCCTGCAGTCCATCGCGGCGATGAAACCAAAACGCTCGACCCGCATGGGCGCCGCGATTCGCCACAGCACCCACAAGTTGATGCAATCTGGTCACGCGATGAAAGTTCTCATGGTCATCAGCGATGGATTCCCGCAGGACAGCGACTATGGCCCCGAGCGCGGCAATCATGACTACGGTGTCGAAGATACGGCGCGCGCCCTGGCCGAGGCACAACAGAAAGGTGTGGAGACATTTTGCGTCACGGTAGACCGTTCCGGTCAGGACTACTTGAAACGCATGTGCCCGGACTCGCGGTATCTAGTCATAGAAGAGATGGCGGATTTGCCCGGCCAGTTAACCAAAGTCTATGCTGCGTTAACCGGCCGTTAACAGCCCTAGTCGTCGCCACCAAAGGCCATCAGCAAATGCAGGATCGACATAAATAGATTATAGATCGTCATAAACAGCATCACCGTGGCACGTATGTAGTTTGTCTCACCGCCATGAATAATGGCGCTGGTCTGCCACAGGATCATCGCGCTCATGAGCAACACGATACCGGCACTTATCGCCGTGCGAATGGCACCAAGATCGAAAACCAGGCCCATGATTATGGCGCCCAACATGACAAACATGCCGACCATGATGAAGCCGGTCATGAAGCTGAAGTCTTTCTTGGTAACCAGCGCGTAGCCACTCAAACTGAGAAACACCACCGCGGTCAGGCCCAGTGCAGACATGACTGCGGAACTACCACCCGGCATGGCGCTATATAGCGAGATCACCGGGCCGATGTAGAACCCTATGAAGCCTGTAAACAGGAACACCATCAACAGGCCCAAGGCGCTATCCGCAGTTTTGTGGATGAGATAACTCAGTCCGAAAACGCCGATCAGAAAGATCCACGGATTCATCAGCGTAACGCCCATCGCCACAGATACACCGGCGGTCAGCGCACTGAAGGCCAGAGTCACCGACAGCAGCAGATAGGTATTGCGCAAAACTTTGCTGGTTTCCAGTTCTGCAAGACCCGCAACGCTGGCGTGTGAAATAGTTCGTTCAACCATAGTAATAAAATACCAAATTAGGATGTAACAAGACTCTATATTGGGGTTTGTGACGACAATTGCAACCTCCTTGCAAGCACCCGTCAGGCCTACTAAATTGACCGGATTCACTTGTTAGCGGGTCTGATTTGGCAGAAAAATATGATGTGGTCATTGTCGGCGGCGGCATCATCGGCTGCAGCATCGCCTATCACCTGGCCACCTCCCAACCTGGCCGCTCGGTTTGTCTGCTGGAGCGGGCCAAACTGACCAGCGGCACCACCTGGCATGCTGCCGGTCTGGTCGCAGAACTGCGCGCATCGGCCAATCTCACGCGCCTGGCGAAATACAGCGGCGAGTTGTACGAATCATTGCAAACCCAGGGCGAATCACTGGGTTACAAGCGGGTCGGCGCGTTGACCGTGGCCAAGCACCCGGCGCGCGCATTTGAGTTAAAGAAGCAAGCTGCCATGGCGCGTCACAATGGTGTGACCTGCAACTGGCTAAGCACCGCTGCAATCGCCGAGCGCTGGCCTCACCTTTTTACCGACGATCTGGTCGGTGGCTTATACATGCCCAACGACGGTCAAACCAATCCGGTAGATACAACCCTGGCACTGGCTCGAGTGGCGCGTCAGCACGGCGCAGTGATATTGGAAGACACACCGGTCACACAGATCACCGTTGCAGGTGGCCTGGCGGTAGGCGTGGTCACTGCCGAAGCATCCTATCGCGCTGAACAAGTGGTCCTGTGCGCAGGCCTGTGGACCCGAGCACTCGGCTTGGCCGTTGGCGCAAATTTTCCCCTCTATCCGGCCGAACACTTCTACGCGGTGACGGAACCGGTGAGCATTGACGGTGATCAACCCATTGTGCGCGTGCCGGATGACGGTATTTATCTGAAGGCAGACGCCGGGCGAATGCTCATTGGTTGCTTCGAGCGTACAGCCAAGCCCATAGCTGTAGAAAGCCTGCCTGCGGATTTTGCTTTCGCCGAACTGCCTTTCGACCTGGATCACTTTGCCCCCTATCTCGAGCCTGCCCTGGCACGCATTCCCAGCATCGCCGATATTGGCATACGCACCTGGTTCAACGGTCCTGAGAGCTTCACCCCGGACGGTCGTTACCTGCTTGGTGAAAGCCCTGAGGTAGCGCAGCTATTCGTGGCAGCGGGTTTCAACTCGATCGGCATACAATCCGCCGGCGGTGTGGGAAAGGTCATGGCCCAATGGCTCGCTGAGCGGCGACCACCGATGGACCTCTGGGAAGTCGATGTACGTCGCTTCGCACCGTTTCAAAACCAGGACGAATATCTCATTGAGCGGACAGCAGAGAGCCCGGGGCTGCTGTATGCCATGCACTGGCCCTACTTTCAACATGCCAGCGCACGGGGTCAACGTCGTTCACCGGTGCATGAGCAACTTGCTGCCAACGGTGCCTGTTTCGGCGAACTGGCAGGCTGGGAACGCGCCAACTGGTTTACCGAGCCCGGCACCACCCCGCACTACGACTACAGTTACGGCAAACAAAACTGGTTTGAACATGCGCGGTCTGAACACCAGGCAGTGCGTCAGGAAGTCGCGCTGTTCGATCAATCCAGTTTCGCTAAATATTGCATTGAGGGCCGCGATGCCTGCACTTTTCTGAACCGGCTGAGCACCGCCGATGTCGATGTCGAACCAGGCAAAGTGGTGTATTGCCAATGGTTGAACGAGCAAGCCGGGATTGAAGCAGATGTCACCATTACGCGCATAAATGAAACAGGCTTCTGGGTCATTTCGGCGGCTGCCAGCGCCGTCCGAGACCTGCACTGGCTGCAAACACACCGCGGCTCTCAGCAGGTAAACATCAGCGACATCACCGCAGAATTCGCTGTGTTCGGTATTATGGGCCCCCAGGCGCGCACCCATCTGCAAGCGCTTACGCAAACATCGTTGGCCCATGACGACTTCAGTTTTGCCACTTCGGTTGAGATCAACATCGCTCAAACACCGGTCCGCGCCACCCGCATTACCTACGTAGGCGCTTTAGGTTGGGAGTTGTATGTCCCCTGGGATAAGGCGGCGAATGTCTATGCAGCCCTCACCCGCAGCAACATAAAACTAGCCGGATACCACGCCATGGACAGTCTGCGCATGGAAAAAGCCTATCGTCACTGGGGCGCCGACATCACCGATGAAGACACGCCACTGGAAGCCGGTTTGTCGTTTACTGCAAATTGGCACAAAGCACAGGGCTTTATCGGCGACATTGCGTTAGCAGCGCAAAAAGAACGTGGCCTTCGCAAACGCCTGAGCTTGTTTCAACTCACCGATCCCGATACTTTGCTGACCCACGATGAGCCAATCTGGAGCAACGGCAAAACCGTCGGACACATTGTTTCCAGCGCTTACAGCTACAGCTTCGAGTGCAGTCTGGGTTTCGGTTACGTGCACGGCGAGAGTGCCTCAAAGCGGGCTGATCTGCTGGCACAAAGCTACGAAATTGAGGTGGGCGACAAACGAATACCCGCAACACCCTCATTGCGTGCCTTGTATGATCCAGACAACCAACAAATTCTCTGCTAGCTATGCCGCCTGAAGCCGTCGAAGTTTTCGCCGCCGATACCCGCGCACCGGTCACCGACGCCGCCTTGGTTCTCAGCGCTGTCGGCATAGACAACGAAGTTCGCCGTAATGACCTGGGTTGGGGTTTGCTGGTCGATGTCAGAGACCAACCACACGCCCACCAGCAGCTGCAAGATTACTGGCAGGAGAATCATCCGACGGAAGAAAGTCCGATCACTGCGGAGTTGATCGATAGCGGATGGCCGGGGGTGATTGGTTATCTGGCGGTGATCTGGGTTGTGCCGGCGCTGGCATCTTTCGTGCAACTCGACTTTCATAGTCTGGGCCGACTGTCTGCCGGCGCCGTCGTCAATGGCGAATGGTGGCGCACCGCCACTGCTCTGACTTTGCATGCAGACATCGCTCACATTGCGGGAAATTCGTTGTTTGGCTGCGTGTTCGGTTTGTTTGTTGGCCGCTATCTGGGCTCGGGTTTAGGCTGGTTGCTGGTGTTACTGTGCGGCATTGTCGCCAACCTGGCAAACGCTTACATACAACCGGCTCAATTCGGCGCCATCGGCGCATCAACCGCGACATTCGCAGCGCTAGGCATTGTTCCGGCGTTCGGCTGGCGACGAGGATTTTTCCGCGGCCGCGGATTCAAGCGTGGCTTCGCGCCGATTTTTGCCGCCATAGCTCTGCTCGCCTTTACCGGCTTCGGCAGTGAGAACGTCGATGTGCTAGGTCATATCTTCGGCTTCATCGCCGGCATTTTGATGGGTCTGGCAGTCGCCAATATCAATTTGTCCCGCATCAGCAAAGCAGATCAGCAGCGCGCCGGCGGGGCCGCCATCGCCATCATAACAACGGCCTGGCTCTTCGCGCTCGGCTAACTCCTGGTCAGCAGATACTGCGCTACCAGCTCTGGGACCTCTAACGGCAGCAAGTGCCCGCCGGCAAGTTGTTCGAAATTACCCTGCGGAAAGAGCGCGGCGATACGCCGCAAAAAGTCCTCCGGGAAAAAACCCTTGCCAGCCCGTATGAGGTGCACCGGCACCTGCACCCCAGGTGCATAGTCCAGCACCCCGAGGCTGCCGGTGGTGCGAAAAATGTGTGCTTCCACTTCAGGAGGGCACTTCAGCGCCACCTGACCATCAGGCAAATCACCCATGCCCTCCTGCAAGTACAACTCAAACGCAGCCGGATCCCAGGCGGCAAACAAAGGCTTGTGCTGCCACGCTGACCGCGCTTCATCCCTGGACTTCCAGATGGCGCGCCGACGCAGTGTCTGCTCCACCAACTGTCCGCGCATGCCGCTTTCTTCAGCCAGCATAGCCAAGCCCAAGGCGGCAATTATGTCTGCGGTGGGGTGGATCGGTGGGTCGAGCATGACGATCTGCTCAAACAACTGACCATGCGCTGCCTGCGCGCCAGCAGTGACAATGCCACCAAACGAACTACCGACACCGAGGGCGACGCTGTGCTGTCCGGTTTCCACCAGCACCTGTTGCGTGACGTTAACAAGATCTGCGACAAACAGGTCCCAGTGGTAATCCTCGGGCACCTGCAAATGGCTTGAATCACCATGACCACGCGCATCGAGGGCAAAAACATGAAAATCATCTGTTAGCAACCTGGCCACCAAAGCCCAGGTGGCCCCGCACATGCCGTTTGCGTGGGAGAGCATGACGATGGGCTTATTTTCCCCAGGAGTGCCAAATTCCCAGCCGGCAATGCTCAACTCGCTGACACAGCTTGCACTCGAAGTACTGGAACGAGGTACCTGCCAGCGTCGTGCCTGGGCGATATCCGCTAGCATCAAGGCAAGATCTCCTTTAGCGCAGCCATCACCCGGGGGCCCGCCTCGGCACCTGCTGAAACCGAGGTTAAATACGACCCATGTGGATATTCGACGTCATCGGCAAAATATTCAGGTTTCAAAATGTACCCCATAGCATCTTGTGTCAGGCCCAGCACGAAGCTATGGCGAGCATCCAGTAAATCCCTCGATGCCAACGAATAAGCAGGTGATGTTTCCCCGGGATGCGTCACAAATTGTGCTTGGCCAATCTGGAACCAAGCCACGCTGGTACGCATGGCACCATCATACAACTCGCGCTCCAGCACACCTAACCAGATGAGCAAGCGAAAGCCCCAATTATCCAATGGCACATCAAAGCTACGACTGGCGAACTGCAAGGGTGCATATGCATTGTCATCCGCCTCAGACAGAGCAGCCAGCGCAGCGTCTGCCAACGACATACCCAGTTGTAGCGCCAGGGATTTAGACCGATCGCCTTGCACAGGCTGCACCCAACCACCTATGGCGCCCTGTAGAAAGAGATGTTCACCGGCCAGATTTTCTGCCATCTGGCGATAAAAGCCGTCCACATAGTCTGCAGACACCAGTGTGTTGTCCGGTCCCAGCACCGTTGGATGACACGCATAGTTGGTTAACGTGGCGATGGTCTCACCCGCCATGGAGACAAATTGCAACACGGCCAAACGCGCATCCAGCAAATCTCGCTCACTGACATTTTCCACCCATGGCATCGGCATATCCACGCTGGCAACCCGGCTGGTGGCCGGCTGTACGGCATTTGCGGTCTGCACAACCAGTTCTATGGCGGCGGATACAAGTCTGTCTATGTACACTTCATCCCTGCCGCTGCGCCAGAACGCCGGCCCCCAGATACCAACCACATCGGGTCCCGCGTGAGTATGGGTTGACGATACAACGACGTGCACCCTTGGAAGCTGGCTTTTTACGCCAGCCTGTATACGCAGAATATGCGGCCGGGTCAGTCCGATACAATCAATCGTGACCAGCGCCACCGTCCCACTTCCGGCCTCGATCACCACCACCTTGATCCAGACATCATCAAATACTCCGGTCGACTTTCGATCCGCCCCATAGCCAGCCAGATAGGTGCCAACTGGTGGTGTTATCGGGGTGGCGGCAGCGGCAACTTTAAAACTCTCAGCCTGAACGGACAGATTGGCAGAAAACAAGCCAATCAGCAGGCTCACAACGACGCGCATACGCTTTCTCTACAACGGTATGGAGCCCGTTAGTCTACCTGCATTACACGCCTTTTTTCGGCCATAGGGGTTTCCCCGTATTCATGCAGGACGCTGCAAAACGCGAAAATACCAGCCACGGATCAACCCAGACGATCCAGTATTTTTTCCAGGCGTGGAAAATGAACTTAGAAGACCCGAAAGTGACGCTCTTAACAGCCGGTATCGCACTTGTAATCGGTAAACAATTGTTATCCAGTGGAGCCTATGACATGTCAGATCACCAATATAAACACATAGTTTGCGCGATCGAGCCGAATGACGAGGTGACAGATATCGTCAATATCGCAGCTCATCTCGCGCAACGGGATAGTTGCGGTCTGACCTTGATCCACGTTGTGCCGCCAATGTGGCAACCCTATGCAGACCTCAACTTCACCCCCATCGTCGAGGGTCAGATAGCGCTTGAAGAGGCGCTTCTGGAGAGCGCACAAAACAAAATGAATGACTTGATCACCAAGGCGTCTATCGAAGCGGCCGAAGTGATCGTAAAAACCGGCGATCCGGTGTTCTCGATTGTGGCGTGTGCCAAACAGCACGAGGGCACCCTGGTCATTATGGGGGTGCACAATCGGCATGGCTTACAGAGGTTGTTGGGCTCTATCGCCCACGCTGAGCAGTACAAGGTGATTACCGCAGTGCGCTCGCTGGCCGCAACCATGAGTAATCTCCAGGCCGCAGCCTTTGCTTCGAGTTGGCCGGTGATCGAGATGCAGGAGGAACTGGTAAAAACCGTCAAAAGTACGATCATGGAGACCTTAACAGAGGCCGGCGCAACATTCTCGATCGCATCTTGCTCGGCTCTACAGCCCATGGCGTGCTCAATCACACGCCTTGTGATGTTTATATTGCGCGCTGATTGCAAGCAGAAGAGTGCCTAATTTTTTAACTTGACTGTTCTACTTTCGGGAGCGGTCGTTAACTTCGAGGGGAGCGGGGCTCGGGCGGGAGGCTGGGCACCCCGTAGGGGCGCAAGCAGCGAAGTAATATGAATCCTGAGCTAGAGACCGCTGCCGAATGTGACCAACGCCAAGCAACAAATTGGGCCCAATTTCGTTAAGTTTAGGTTCAGCTACCCTGCGGTAACCTGCTAAGTATTGGACAAATGCCAATTTCCTGGCAAGGGGTACAAGATGGCTTCAGCACAACGATTCACCACAGTTCTTCTGCTGTTGTTCGGAGTCTGCAGCGGACCGTTCCTGTACGCCCAATCCACCGATGACACGACAATTACCGTTGAAGCCGTTGAACTGTTGAACGATGAGGCTTTGCGGGAACTCGTTTCTCCAGTCGCCCTTTATCCGGATGATTTGCTCGCCATCGTGCTACCCGCATCCACCTATCCACTGCAGATTGTCGCCGCTGCGCGCTATCGCGCCGCTGCTGAATCAGACACCAGTCTGGAGCCTGATGAGAATTGGGACGAATCAGTGGTGGCACTGCTCAACTATCCCGAAGCGCTGAACTTTCTCAACAACGATCTCAACTGGACATGGGAACTTGGCCAGGCAGTGCTGGCCCAGCAGGAAGATGTACTGACAGCGGTCAGCGCCTTTCGCGAAGAAGCCCAAGCGGCTGGCAACCTGGCCAGCGATGAGCGCCAGGTGGTCGCCGTTGAGGATGACGTGATCACAATCACACCGGCAGACCCGGAGGTTATTTACGTACCCTACTACGATCCCTATGAAGTGACGGTGTACCAACCACGGCGGGTTTATTACTACTACCCCACCGCCTACCCGGTGTACTACTACCCGTACAGCTACGGCCACCGTTTCTATGATTACTATGGCTTCTGGGGAGTGAGTTCAATATTTGCGTTGTCCTGGGACCATCACTATGTGAGTCACTACTACCACTACGATAGTTACCATCCCTACTACGGACACAATTATCATCGCGATCATTTTCGACGCACCCGACACTACTACAGTCCGCGTGCTCACCAGCGCCGCTCTGCGCACCGCCGCAACGAGCATCATGAACTTTACAATTCTGCAGGTTGGCGCCCGAATGACCGATATGCCGGCGCACGCCCGAATTATGCCCAGCATCGTCAGCGTGCGGTGCAGACAGGTACGCGACATACGCGACGGGAAACAGCGCAGCCAGCACCGTATACATCTTTTGTCGACCAGAACGGGGCCGTCCGAATTCGCCCGGAAGACTCGGTCATAACACAACGTCGTAGCACTCGGCAGACTGCTACACAAAATTCCCCTCGCAACGCTCGAAAGGGGCGGGTTCGAAACAACTCGAAAAATCAACCAGCAGTGGCCATCAGACCCACCCGTTCGGGCAACCAGCAACGCCAAAGCACCAGCCGGATCAGACCTGAGCAGATAAAAAGGACCCTCGCGCAAAACACACGGACACAACGTCAAAGCCGCGCTGGTGGCCGTCGCGAAGTCTCACAGCAACAATCCAGAGCACCACAACGTCAGCGTCGGCAACAAGTCGCCCTGAAACGGACCCCTACGCCACGGGCAACACCTCAGGTAGCACGGCGGTCAGTAAAACAAAAAACGCCACAAGCCAGCGCCAGACAATCCTCACCGCAAAAAGCAGCCCCGCGTGCGGTACAAATTTCACAACGTTCCGCCCCGGCGCGTCAACAATCCAGGGCGCCTCGACAAGCTAAAGAGCGTCAGCAATCTGCCCCACGGCAGAACAATCGAGCACAGCAGCAGCGATCTTCCAGGCAGGGACGTGGCAGCAGCAGGCCGAGCCATCAACGCAGCGCTAGTGCCTCGCGCCACCATTAGTCTAGGCTGTCCCGGACCAATCCGGCTGGCGGCGTTCCAGGGCGCAAACAACGAAAACCATGGCCAGACCTGACACCGGGCACCAATAAAAAAACGCGATGCCAGCCTGGCTCATCCACACAACGAGGCCACAGGCCACCGCAAAACCCACCAGTATGGTAGCCAGCCGGCCAATGCCAATCCGCGCCAACACGATACTGCCGAAAATCGCGCCATAGACGTAATTGGGTAGCTTGAATGTCAGATCTAACAGTCCCTCGGCCGAGTATCTGCCAAAAAACATGGCGACACCGAAAAAGACCAGACCCCAAAAGCCCATCAGCAAACGCGACACAAACACATAGTGCGTTTCGCTGGCGGCTAACCGAACATATTTTGCGTAGATATGAATAACGCTCAGGTCAGAGCTCTCTGCCAAAGCAGAATCCAGGGTAGAGATCGCCGCGGCGAAGATGGCTGCAATGAAAAGGCCCGACAGCCCAACCGGTATCTCGGAAATAATGAAATAGGGGAATATCCGGTCAGGGGCTGATTTCAGTTGGGCTGCAATATCGGCCGGAATCTGGTGCTCTGTATAAAACACCACCAGAGACAGACCGACCGCCAGAATGACCAAATGCATGAGATAAAAAAGTGCCGCGTAGTTGTACGCTTTTTGCGCATCGCCGACGCTGCGGCACGCCCTGACACGCTGCCAGGTACCCTGGGTGCTGCCTTGGGCGACATTCAGCGCGATGCCACCGATGACACTCGCCCAAATCGTGTAGCTTCTGGTCGGGTCGAGCGAAAAATCAAACAACACCAACTTCGCCTGGTCGTCGAGTTGCGTCAGCGCCATGGTGAAGGACTGCTCAACGTTAAAAGCCACGAAGACCACAACAAAGACCGCCCCCGCGCTGAACAATCCGAATAGCAGAAAATCAGTCCATATGACGGTTTTAACCCCCGCCAGCGCACTCCAGAGCACACTGACCGCCACCACAAACAAGGCACTGCCCGATAAACCCCAGCCGGTGATCACATCCAACACCAGACTCGCCACCAGCAGCTTCACAGCAGAGTTGATGATGGTCAGCAATAAACCGAGATACATCGATATTTCACCCGTGGGCGGATCAATGCGCTGGGCAATGTACTAATAGCTGGTTTGTGCGGTTTTAGCTTCGTAAAACGGGCGCGCCAGGATCATGCCCACGGCTATCTTGCCAAGCGCGAGGCCAATGATGACTTGCAAGTAGGTAAGGTTGCCGCCGGGCGCAAACACCGCAGCCGGCACCGAAACGAACGTCACCGCACTGACCAGGGTGGCGAGAATACTGGCGGACACTGCCCACCAGGGCAAGGTGCCATCTGCCTGAAAGAACGATCGCCGATTGGCGACAGATCCACTCAAGCGATGGCCAAGAAAGGTTACGCCGGCCATCACTGCGATGATGACCACGAGGTCGATAGCGGCTAATCCGTCTCCCACAGAATCTCGTCGGCCTCAGTCGCTCGGCCCTAGTTCGCCGTTGGGGATGTAAACACCAGTTTGAATTCGCGCCGCTGGATCTTCCAGCCAGCAGGCGTGCGCACAAATTGATCATGATATTCACCAATCGCAGCAAAGCCCTGCACCGGCATTGGGCCATCTCCCGGCGGCGCGGTGTATACCGTTACATAGCTCACCCCGTCGGCATGGTCTTCATCGCGCGGAAATATTCTAATGGTACTCATCATATGGCGAAAAACCGGCCCCGCCGCAGCGCCCTGAAGACGGGCACGAATCTTCTCACGAGAAGCGTATTCCTCGCCCGATACAATGAGCGTGCCGTCCTCAGCAAACAAGTTGGCGAAGGCATCTGCATCCGGCCGGTCGCGGTAATAGGCATAATCGAGAACCAATGACCGGCAGGCCGCCTCCGTTGTCTCTGCTTGAACCTGAGACGCTGCAAATACCAGAGCAATCAATAGTGCAACACGCATTAATCTAACCTCACAATCCGGGTACCCAGATTACCACCACTCAACAGATCTACGAACGCATCAGGCGCAGCTTCGAGGCCGCGCACTTCATCCGTCAAACTCTTGAGTTGTCCTGATTGCAACCAACCATGCAGCTCCTGCCGCGCGCTCTGGTACTTATCTGCAAAGTCGAAAACGAGAAAACCACGCATGTTGATACGCTTGTTGATCAGCAGACCAGGTATGCCCTTGGGACCGGGTTCCGGACGGTCGGTATCATACTGGGAGACCACCCCACAACAGGCAATGCGCCCACCCACATTCATACGAAACAGCGCCGCGCCTAAGATCATGCCGCCGGTATTGTCAAAATAGACATCGACGCCCTCAGGCGTAGCGGCTTTGAGCGACGCTCGAAAACCGTCGTCTTTATAGTTCACCACCGCGTCGAAGCCTAACTCGGATTGCAAGATCGCGCCCTTTGCATCGCTACCGCAAACACCCACCACATGAGCGCCCTTGATCTTTACAAGCTGACCGACCAGGTGCCCGACCGAGCCTGCTGCTGCGGAAACCATCACCGTGTCACCGGTTTCAGGTTGGCCGACATGCAGCAAACCAAAGTAAGCCGTCAAGCCATTCACCCCCAACGGCCCGAGATAGTGCAGGGGGTCATGCTCAGGCGGGATAAGCGACACATCCTTTGCCTGGTGTACGGAATACTGCTGCCAACCCGTGGGTGCCATGACTGTTGAGCCTTCCGGCAAGTCTGCAACGTTGCTCACAACCACTTCACCGACACCGGTACTATTCATGACGATGCCCGCTTTGGGTGCCCCCGCGTAACTGGCACTACCTTGTAAGCCCGCCCGGGTGCCTGCTGTGATGGCAAAAGCCATGGTTTTCACCAACACCTCGGATTCTCCCACCTCAGGTACAGTTGTGGTGACCATGCGATAATCTGTTGCTGCCAGCTTGCCCTGGGGCAGTGCGTTTATCAGTACTTGTTGATTCTGCGTCATCAAACCTTCTCCCATATAAAATTATTGCTGTTAAGCACTCGCATTGGTCGCGCTGACCAACCACACGGCACCGCCGAGATCCAAGCCTTTGGCCGTCATATGTGAAGCGAACAACTCGCGCACGGCCGCCAATGCCTGCGCCCTGTCATCGCCGCTCAACTCAGACAACACACGCGCCACCGGGCCGACTTCTCCCTGGGCCTGCATGGCGGAATCGAGATCGTCACCAATGTGTAAATCCATGGTGCGAGATTCGATGGAAATACTGGCAAAGCCAGCTTGCTCCAAAATACCGCGCAAATAATCGGCATTGGCAAAAGCAAATGGGCCCGGCGCGCGTGGATCGATCGGTTCTCCTTCGGGTAGAAATGGTTGCACCACCCGGCCCGCCAGAGATACCCACGGATTCTCGCTGGGTGCCTGCCAACAGATAAATACCAGCCTGCCGTCTTCACTCAAGCCGCTACGCAGATTACTAAACGCCGACACCGGATCAGCAAAGAACATCACCCCAAAACGCGAAAATATCAGTTGGTGATCCGGGGTCAGTTCCTGAGTCGCTGCGTCCGCTTGCGCAAATGCGATGTTTTCCATGCCCGCGGCACGTTCTTTAGCCCTGGCTAACATCGGCGCTGAGATATCTATTCCACAGACACTGGCGCCCCGCTCAGCCAGGCCAAGTGCAGTGGTGCCACAGCCGCAGCCGACATCGATGACCCGCTCGCCGGGTTGCGGCGCTGCCTTTTCAAGGACCATCGCTGACAGGTCCGTCAGCATGGCGTCAACACGCTCCTGGCTCCGCACCCAGGTATCGCCTGCTGCACCATTCCAGAATTCAATTTGTTTGCTATTTCCCGACATCTGTTCTCTCATAAAGGGCTAAATACCACAGAATACTTGGGCCGACTGCAGACCACCACTGCGAAAACTGTAACCATGGCAGGAGTCATTGATGGCGTTACCGGAAAATTTTAAGGAGATCATGCGCAACGCATGGCAAGGCCGCATCTCCGGCTGCATGCTGGGTAAGGCCGTTGAAATATTTTCCATGCGTAAAGGTCATGGGGCGCTCAGTGAATATCTCGGGGCAGTCGAAGCAATGCCATTGCGAGACTACATCCCCTTTGATCCGGCCCACGCATCAGAGCTTCTGTTTGAACCGTGCTGCCGCGGCAACATGAGCGCCAGTCAAGCCGATGACGACATCAACTATTCGGTGTTGGCACTCATGTTGCTGGAACAGCATGGTGCCAATCTGAACACCACCGACGTGGCTCGAGCGTGGCTGAAATATCTACCCCTGGCCAGTACCTTCACCGCCGAGAGAGCAGCCTATAAGATTCTTCTGCAACACGGCGATGAATGGTTCCCGGAAGGCCGGCCACTGGGTTTCGATATCAGCCAGTGTGCGGATAACCCTTACAACGACTGGATCGGCGCGCAAATCAGAGCGGACGTGTATGGCTGGGTGTGCCCAGGCAACCCACAGCTCGCCGCCCGACTCGCCTACCAGGATGCCGCCCTGTCCCATCGTGAAGACGGCATTTACGGCGCCGTGTACATCGCTGCGCTAGGGGCATTATTGGCCGGTGGTGAATCCATCGCCGTAGCCATGACCAAGGCGCTGGCGCATATACCCGCAGAATGCCACTGCACCGAGGTAATCCATCGCGCTATGGACCTCACCCAGGACGCAGCAGGTGGCGACATAATTCGCCAGCACTACTCAGACTTGAGTGTCGTGCACACGATCAACAATCTGGGCTTGGTGGTATGGGCATTATCGCGCTACCCGGACGATTTCGACGCCGCCATCGGCGATGTCGTCTCGGCAGGCCTCGACACAGACTGCAATGGTGCAACCGTTGGCGCACTATGGGCGCTGCAAGGCAAACCCATAGCCCCGCATTGGACTCTGCCGTGGCAGGATAGAGTCGGCGTATCGCTGGCCGGACTCGCGGAACTGCCATTGGACGAGTTGGTAGAGCGCACAGTGGCCGTTGCACAGACGTTGAATTAAAGGACGATAGATGAGCAATTTAAGCATCGGTTACGTAAACGTTTTCGTCTCGGATTACGCAGTCGCGGTCAAATTTTTCACCGAAGCGCTGGGCTTGAAACTCACTTCAGGTGATGAAGCGTTCGGCTATGCATCCTTCGATGCAGGTACCATCAGCTTTGCCATCGCCAAGACCGACGACGCCGCCTTAGTTGGTCGTCACACCGGTGTCGGTTTTATGGTTGACGATATCGATGCCGCCTATGCGGAGCTGCTGGAGCGCGGGGTGGAGTTTGAAATGGTGCCGACCAAACAGCCCTGGGGCGGAACGCTGGCTCTGTTCAAAGACCCGGACGGCAACATCTATTACCTCGATCCGGGTCATGATCATTAGAGCAGACTGCTAAAGCAAATCAATAATACGACTGTACTTGAGCACGAATTCCCGGCGTTTTTTGATCGGACCACGCACCATCTCATCGTCTACTTCGTTGTAAACCAGATACAACCCGGCATTAGCAGATTGCAGCCAGGCGAAACGCAGGTTGGTTGCCACCAGGTCACTGCGGTCGTCGTATTGCACCAATGCTTGTAACAGTATTTTGGGTGTGAATGAATAAGACAGCCGTAATTGACCAACGTTGACTTCAAAGTCACCGTTTTCTACCGGCAGATCAATGTTGTTGTAGTTCCAGGTCAGTTCGCTGGTGAAACGTTCACCAAAGCGGAAGCGCAGGGTCGTGCGCAGGTTATCTCGGTCGCCGCCAAAGAATCCACCATGGCGCCAATTGGTGGAAAAACTGAATGCTTTACCTTCGTCGGTCTGAAACACCAGCGCCGTCTCGGATTCGTCGTATTCACCTGGCAGCACGAAGGTGCCTGGGTTGATCTCAAATGCCTCCGTCACCCCTTCATGGGTGAAGTTCATGCCGGTATGAATTTCAATGCCGTTGTACCACTCCCAATGATTGTCGACATGGAAAAAGCCAGATTCCCAAAAACCCGTGTCATCCCAATATCCGTTGAACACGGCGTGGGGTCGTAGTTCGTACAAACCCCATAGATCATCAGGGCGATAGCGCCGGAAAATACGGAACTCGCCTTTTTCGTAGTTGGAACGACGCAGGAACCCCACTTCCGGATTAAAATCGCCCCCGACTTTGGTGTAGCCAATAGCATTGGTCCACTCAGCCGTGTCGTAGCTGGCCTGCAACCGATAAGCCGTATCGTCGTCGCGCATGCCCGGGGTTTCTGTTTTTGCGACATAGCTGCGCAGGGTTATTTTTTCACCGATGCCCCACTGCCCGTCAACAGCGTAGGTACGGTTGTAATCGCGGTCATCATCTCCAATGATGGCGCCATCACCTTGTCGCTGGATATAGATGGCGCCCAGAGACGAGCGGTTAGGCAACTCCTGATTAATCCGGGCCACGGTAAAATCATTCTGCGGAACGGCGCCATCCACCCCGTCAGCACGCATATGCAATAAACCAAGATTAGTTGAGCTGCCAACTTTGCCGGAAAGTCTGATACCACCATCAATCGGCGTTTGCACGCCACCAATGCCGACGCCAATACGCCGGCTGAAAAACAGCTCTACCTCACGCGGCGTACCCACCGCAAACTGGCCCGCATTTTCCAAAAAGAACGGTCGCTTCTCCGGGAAGAACAGACTGAACCGGTCCAGGTTCACTTGTATTTCATCGACTTCGACCTGAGCGAAGTCGGTGTTGTAGGTGAGGTCGAGGGTCAGGCTCGGGGTAATCGAGTATTTGGCATCCACGCCGAACTCTTCGTCGTAGTCCGTACCTTGAATGTCCCCACCACGGCGGGCCTGCATCAAGCCATAGGGTGTGATTTTCAAATTGCGCTGTTGCGGTGGCTGCAATCCTGCCAGGGTACCGGCATCCGAGACACGATACAGATTGTGTTGCCGCGATAGCGGCGCCCAGTACGCGACTTCGTTGTTGAGCCGAATGTTGCGTTGGAAGTTGACACCCCAGGTTTGCACCTCATCCGCCGAATAGCGCAGCGATTTGAACGGGATCTCCATCTCGGCACTCCAGCCAAAGTCTCCAACCTGGGTTTTAACCGACCAGGTGGTATCCCAGTTCAAGTTAAACGCGCCGCCGCCAGAACCGAAACCACCACTGCCTTCATTGGTCACCTGGCCATCGTATTCAACCGCGGCAGGCGTGGTGCCAAACACAAATCCATTTTGCTGGTCGTGAAAGACATCGAGGATAACCCGGAAGCTGTCGCTGTCATCTAAGGAGGAGTCACGTCGGCTGTCGGTAACCACTACGCTGGCCGGATTATCGTCGTAGCAGATCACACCGATATAAAGAGCGATGTCAGTAAAGCCGACGAAAACTTCCGTTCGTTGACTGGCGGGGACGCCTTCAAATGGCCGGACCTGGTGAAAGCCGGTCGCGGGTGTCAGGCCATGCCAGGCGATATCGTTGCGCACATCACCATCGAGCACCGGTGCCTGGGACAATTTGCGGGCAGTGATACTAGGGGGCCCCTCTAGCTTTGCGGCATACACAAAATCAAAAGTAGACAGGCCTGCACATAGCAACGCAAGTAAAATTAGCAAACGGCTGGTCATAAAACTCGTATCTGTAGAAATCGGCGGCGCAGCACTATGCCGCGATATCGCGCATAGCTCAAGTTCAATGCGTATTAACTGGCCGTCATGACACGGCTGAGAAAGCCGTCCATATCGATATCGTTGTCCAGCAAGGCACACACAGTGTCGACAAACGGCGCATCCAAGTTCATCCCGGCAAACAAGTCACGAAACATACGCGCGGCGCGCACCCCTTCACTCACCATGACCATGGCTTGTTCGGCCTCGGCCAATGTCTGACCGCGGCCCAAACGCTCACCCATTTCTCTATTACGTCCATGAGGCGAGGTCGCGGTGACGAACAAATCACCTATTCCCGCAGCGCTCACTGCAGTTTCTGTGGCAGCACCCAGTTCTGGTAACAGCCGTACCGCCTCCCGATAGCCTGCGGTGAAAACCGCAGCCTTGAGATTATCGCCGCCACGACCGTCTTCCTTCAGGCCATCAACAACGCCGCAGGCCAGGGCGATTATATTCTTGAATGCACCCCAATACTCAGCACCCAGGGGGTCGTTGGCGGCCGCCAGGATCAATGTGGTCGTGCTCAATGTTGCAGCGATGCGCGAGGCCAATGCCGCATCGCCACTAGCCACCAACGCAGTGGTGTAAACACCCCTGGCCAATTCCGGGGCAATGGTTGGCCCCATCATGACGCACAAAGGATTGCTGCGGCCTTCTTCCTTTAACCGTTGTTCGATGACTTGAGAAATGAGCTGATCTCCCGGTGCTAAGCCTTTGGCCAGATCGAGTAACACCTGATCGTCGTGCAAATGCGGCATCAAATCCTCAAAGACCTTCAGCACAACACCTGAAGGCAATGCCAGCACGACAATCTCAGCGCCATTAATAGTCGCGGCAATGTCCATGGATACCGTCAGCCCCGGCAACGCTATATCCGGCAGATACTTTTCATTGATGCTGGTCGCCTGAACACTGTCGAATACTTCCTGTTCTATCGTCCAGCCGCTGACCTCATGACCGCCAGCAAGCCAATTGCGCGCCAATGCCGTGCCAAAGTTACCGAGCCCTAATATCGCAATGCGGGCCATATCAATCCCCTGTCTGCAACGCTTCGGTCTTTATCAGCAAGCGCACCAGATCTGCCAAGGAGCGAGAATGGGTCTTCTGCATGACGTTGCTGCGATGAATTTCCACCGTGCGCTCGCTGATCCCCAATTCGATCGCAACCACCTTGTTGGCCTGGCCGCTGGCTACCCTTTTGAAAACTTCTCGTTCACGCGGTGTCAGTTCTGCAATTTGCTCTTTAACGGACTCAACATCTGCCGCTTGCCCACGGTTGTCGGCATCACGAGACAACGCCTCTTGTATCCGGTCCAGCAGTTCCAGGCCGCTCATATCCGGCATGCGTCTATCCAGCACCAGACAACTCACCTCACTGGGATCGACACCGTCGAGGAAAGACTGACCATCCGGGTAAGTCACATACGGAATATCCACGGTTTCGAGCAACACGCCGATAGAGTCTCGTACCGCTTCATCGTCATTAACTACGAAAACCCGTTCTTCCACACTCATCTATGTCTCCATCCGGCAAACGAAAGAAAAAGGTACAGCCGTGTCCTTCGTTGTTGGTAAAATTCAAGTCGCCACCATGTTCACGCATGATCGACCGGCAGATAGGACGGGCCCATGCCCATGCCATCTGCTTTGGTGGTGTGAAACGGACTGAACACCATTGATTGGTCTGAGTCCGCTACACCCGTGCCCAGGTCTTTCACGGCCACTTCGATATCGTCACCGTGCACCCGGGTGCGCACCATAATCTTGTTACCGCACGCACAGTCTACTTCCAACATGGCATTCATGGCATTACGACTAAGGTTCAAGGCCACCTGCTGTATCTGTACCGGATCGCAATACACAAGTGGCAGATCAGCTTGCAAATCAAACTGCAAGTCTACGCTGTGCAGGAAGTGATCAACATACGCCTGGTGATGAGAACGATAAGGTTCCGGCATGAGCATGGTCAGGGATTGTCCAATCAACTCACTCGCGTCGTAGCCGAATAGCTTTTCAGTGGCCTGGTTAACAGACTGGATCAAGCCATGGTCGTCAATCGTAATGATCGCGTCGACCACGGAATCCAGCACTTTGAGCGCACTATCTCGTAGCCACTGTTGTTCTTTTTCTACCATGGTCTGCTAAAGCGCGTTCAAGCCACCGTCGATGATAAATTCGCTACCGGTGGAGTACGAACTTTCATCGCTGGCGAGAAACAGCGCCATGTTAGCCACTTCGGCCGCCTCTGCGATGCGCCCCAACGGCGTTCGTCGAATGAGCTTTTCGTTATTGCCACCCAATTCATCTGCCATGGGCGTTTCGATCAGACCTGGGTGAATTGAATTGACCCGGATACCCTTGCGGGCCAGCTCAACAGCCGCAGCCTTGGTCATGCCGCGCACCGCCCATTTAGAAGCACCATAGGCCAGCGCACCCGCCGCCGCTCGCATGCCTGCCAGGGAAGAGATGTTGACGATGGAGCCGCTACCGCCTTTGATCATCGCCGGTGCTGCCGTCCGCATGCCCAGGAACACACCCGTGCAGTTGATACTCATAACCAGTTCAAACTCTTCGGTGGGCGTATCGATCAAGCGGTTGGAGCGAAAAATACCGGCGTTGTTAATGAGCACGTCGAGCTGGCCATCTGTCTGCACAATCTCATCTACCAGCGCACTCCAACCCGCTTCATCTCGCACATCGAGATGTCGGTACTGGCCATCGATTTCAGCCGCCACCAATTCGCCATCTGCATCCAGCACATCGACAATCCAGACTTTGCCGCCTTCGGCGGTAAATAATCGCGCCTCCGCTTCACCTTGACCTCGCGCACCACCGGTAATCAAACACACCTTATCGTCTAGCCTGCCCATATTTTCCATCCCTCACAGAAATTTGAGTGTTAAAAATTGGAGCTTACGCGAACTGGCCAGGCCGTGCTGAGGCAATGATGCTGACACCCACGCCGCGCTGGTGATGTCCTGAATGGTCACATCTTCAATATGCCTATTCGTCATGAGTGCCCGGGCACTGTTTCAGTTGTCGACATACTGTTTCGCGTCAATAATGCATTGCATGAACAATGAGAAATATGACATCGCGATCATCGGATTGGGACCTGTCGGTTGCACTGCGGCTATCCTGCTGGCCAAAGCCGGCTTGAAAATCGCCGCCATCGAACGCGACGCCGAGGTCTACAAACTGCCACGCGCGGTCAATCTGGATGGTGAGATTGTCCGCGCCATGCAACCGGCCGGCTTGGCCGAGGACCTCAACGCATTGCTGCAACCGGTTCGCGAAGGCGACCGCGTGGGCTTTGCGAACTCCAGGCGAGAGTTTCTATTCGGCAATTACACAGCGAAATTCGGTGCCAACGGCTGGCAACCCATGAACATGTTCGATCAGCCGGAAGTCGAAGGATTCTTACGGGATACCGCTCTGGCGCAAGACAATGTCGACGCCTTTATCGGTTTTTCGGCCACCGCCATAGCCACAAAAAATGACACCGTCCATGTCGACGTTGAGGCCGGCGAGCGCACCGAACAGATCTGTGCCGACTACCTCATCGCATGCGACGGCGCGTCCAGCTTCACCCGCAAAAGCCTGGACATCGGTTGGATTGACCTGGGCTACGACCATGACTGGCTAGTGGTCGACGTTATCACCAAGCCCGGCCACACCCTCAACAATACGACCCTGCAGGTATGCGATCCGGATCGTATCAGCACCTATGTCTGCACCAAGGATCCTTTCAGGCGTTGGGAATTTAAACTCAACGACGGTGAAACCTGGGATGAGATGTTGAAGCCGGAACGCATACATTCGCTGATCGATCCCTGGACACCCCGTGGCACTTACGAGATCCGCCGCGCGGCCATGTATCAGTTTCACGCTGCCACAGCGGACACCTGGCGAGTTGGCAGAATTTTTATTGCCGGTGACGCTGCACATCAAACCCCACCGTTTCTGGGACAAGGTATGAATACCGGGTTGCGTGATGTCATCAACCTGGCCTGGAAGTTACCGATGGTCATCAATGGCGCTGCCGGCGAAGAATTGCTAGACAGCTATCAGGCCGAGCGCGATGCCCACGCCCATGACCTCGTTGACTGGGCCGTGTCCATTGGTCGGCTAATGGAGCACTTAGCGGCAGTTGAAGCCGCTGAAAGAACCGGGGCCACCCGCCCGGAGACGCCACCAAAGCTGCGGTCAGCGGGGTATGGACAAGGCCGCGAACAACCACCGCTGCGCAAAGGTGTGTTAATCGAAGAACAGGTTCGGCACGACGGCGCGGTGGGTTATCTGTTCAGCCAGCCTGTTGTTTCTCAGGCAAACGACGAAGTGCGCATGGATGAAATACTGGGGCCGGGTTTCGCCGTAGTGGGAAAGACCGCCGCCGATGTGCAACTATCTGCCGCATCGAAGCTGATTCTTGACCAACTTGGTGCGACCATCTTAAGCCTGGAAGGGTTACACGAGGTGCGCGGGCATTTCGATCGCGTGTTCGAGTTTGCCGATGCCGTCATCGTACGTCCTGATCGTTACGTTTTCGGCCACACAGACGACCAGCACAGCCTCGACCAACTGGTCGATATACTGGCTACCAAGCTTTGTCTGACTTAAAACCATCTCAATAAACAGGATCTGCTCAATGAAACTTGCGACTTTTTCCACAACAGACAATTCGACACCCAGACTCGGCGTGGTGGTGGGAGACAACATCGTCGACCTGGCCGCAAGCCCCGGCGCGCCAACAACCATGCAAGACTATCTGCTCGGCGGCGCTGATGCCGTCGCTGCGGTAGACGCCGCGGCTGAGAGCGCAGACAACACTGTGGCTGTTGCAGATGTGACACTTCATGCGCCAGTTCCCAACCCGGGCAAAGTGCTGGCCATCGGCCTCAACTATGCCGACCACATTGCAGAAACCGGCATGGATACGCCGAAGGCTCAGATATGGTTCAACAAACAACACAACTGCATCAACGGCCCCTACAACACCATTAACCTGCCGTCGGTCTCCGACAAGTTGGACTACGAAGCAGAGCTGTGCCTGGTCATCGGTAAGCGCTGCAAGCATGTGCCGAAAGAACGGGCCAGCGAGGTGATCGCCGGATATTTTTGCGGCAATGACGTGACCGTTCGCGATTGGCAAAGGCGCTCACCGACCATGCAGATCGGCAAGTCTTTCGACACCCACGGCCCGATCGGACCGTACATGGTGACCCCGGACGAAGTCGGCGACCCCCACAATCTGAACATCCGCGGCACGGTCAACGGCGAAGTACGACAAGAATCGAATACCAAGCATCTGATATTTGACTGTTTTGACGCCATCGCCCATCTAACCCAGGCATTCACTCTCGACGTCGGCGACGTGCTCTTCATGGGCACACCCTCAGGTGTGGGCATCGCCATGGACCCTTCTCAGTTCCTCAAAGAAGGTGACGTGGTGCGGGTAGAAATCGACAAACTGGGTTACATCGAAAACAAGGTCGCAGCAGAAAAAGCCGATTGCATCATCGAATAGCGCCAGCCACTTCGACGGCTGGCCCGACATACTCGGCGGCCGGTCGAAATATGCGATTGTCTTGCCGCGACTCGATGAAATGAGCGACGTAACCAAACACCCGAGCCATTGCAAAGGCAGCGGTAAAAAAATGGTTCGGCAAGCCGAGGATGCGGTAAACCAGGCCTTTGTAAAAATCTACATTGGCGTACAGGGCTTTGCCACGTTCTCTCATTTCCACACTGAAGCACGCATCAATCTCGCGTAAAACGTCATAGGTCGCCTCATGCTCGGTACCTATCGCCAGACGATCTACCCAGCGCTGCAGCAACTTCGCCCGCGGATCAACCTGCCGATATTCCCGGTGGCCCATACCCGGAACTTTGCCTCCTGCAGCGAGGGTTCGCTGTACATAGTCACGCGCTTGCGCGACGTTGTTACAGCTATCAGCGATCTCCAGAGCATCCTGATCAGCACCGCCGTGCAACGGCCCGGACAACGCCCCGATGCCGGCCGCGATGCTGGCCTCAACCGGCGCCATGGTAGAAGCGACAACCCGAGCCGCGAAGGTGCCGGCATTGAAACTGTGTTCTATCTGCAGAATCTGCGCCGTGTTGAAAGCGGCAACGTGGTCCGGGTCCAGCGCATTGCCGATAGCCGCTAAAAACGCCTCTGCATATCCCTGATGCGCCCCTATGGTCACCGGTCGGCGCATGAGAAAGGTGGCTACCACTGCCGGTAATTTGGCGGCAACGTGCAGGCCCTGATCGGCTTCGCCATGACCAAGATCATTGCAGCGCGTCATCAGCGGCACTATAGACTGCAGCAATTGCATGGGATGGGTTGTGTCCGGCGCAGCCAACACGAAGTCGGTCTCACGTTGGTCGAGATTCACCGATGACGCAAGTATGTCGCACAAATGATCATCGAGAACATTGTCCACCACCAATCCGGCAACGTTCAGGAAAGGCTCGTTGACCAGGGCATCGATGTTTCGCCCCCGGTAACTCAAAGCACCTTCTGCGCGTACATCTGAGATTGCTGTCTGATCTACCACGACCCCGGCCAGGCCTTTTGCGACACGCGACATTTATCTCTCCAGTTATCCATGAAGTCGATAAAACTAGCCGAATCAGGCCGAGTGAAACAGACTGACTACCTTCTAGATCTATAAGTACCTCTTATATTAGTCCCCATATATCACTATTTATGCATCATCAATAAGTTCTACTTATAGCTAGAGCGGATCAATTCAACTAAGGTAGGCAAAACCAATTTGAGCTATGTGTGCAGATAGAACGACACGAGGTGCGCGTATTCGACGCCGTCATCGAAGCGGGTGGCTTCAGCCGGGCAGCTGAACGGCTGAGCCTGTCGCAGTCTGCGGTCAGCCAGGCTATCGCCAATTTGGAACACAAATTCGGCACCCAGCTGATAGTACGTGGCCGGCGAGGTGAACTCACTGAGGCCGGGCGCAGAATGTACAGCTACGCGCGCCTGCTGTTAAACGAAGAACGACAAACTGTTGAAGACATCGAACTGATCAGAACAGGTGCGCTGTCTACATTGAGTTTGGCGACCAACTCCATGGTGAACCGCTACTTCGCCCGCGACCTGATGTTGGAGTTCTGCGAGCAGAATCCTTTAACCCGTCTTAAGTTGGATGTGGTGCCCAGCAAAGAAATAATCTA
>SMVB01095277.1_pt1 | contig 61792 bp, 60 predicted proteins | sample 2456461 | NCBI WGS metagenome assembly SMVB01 (sample SAMN11095934, study PRJNA526329) | marine sediment metagenome | biome: Marine sediment; feature: Surficial sediment; material: Deep marine sediment; isolation source: Hadal surficial sediment | place: Pacific Ocean | collected 2014-05 | depth...
GTGAAGCCGAACATCAGAAAAAATGGCCAAAAGGTCACATCAAACAGGTCGGCCCCCGAACAACTGAAAAAGTCGCCCGTGAGTGGGAAAAGGACAAGGGCTATACCTGACTCGTTGGCCCCCGTCGCTATTCGAGCGAATCGTTTGGATCAGCGACGGGGCCACATTTGAACTCCCCGCCGACAAGACGGGCGCATAAGTGACGCAACATTTCTATCTCCCGATAACACACACAGCCCCGAGCTCCGGCTGGCCAGCCAAATCGCCGCTGCGGTCGCGCCCATGCCGTGGAAAGTCAAAAGCATCGCCAGCCCTTCGGCCCCCAGGCCAAACACCTTGCCCGCGAACCCCGGCAGCAGGTCGGTGACCGGCTTGGCCACGATTCCCACCACGATCAAGATCGCCAGTTGCGTCCGGATGCCCCCGTGCCCCCTGATGTAGGCGAGCCCCTCCATGGTCTCGGCCAGCATCGAGCGCTTCTCCCGTGGTTGGGGTTCGGTGGAAACCCTCATGGCCGCCAACACCATGGCATAGACCAACAAGAATGCCGCCGCCACCACGAAGGCCCAGCCGATGCCCCAGGCCACGATGACCCCCCCGCCGATGGCCGGGCCGATGAAGCGCGCGCCGTTGAAGATGATCGAACCCAGGGCGAGCGCCGGGGCCATGAGATCGCGGCCGACCAGGGGATAGATCAGCGCCATGCGCGAGGGCCGGTTGAAGGCCAGCAGACAGCCGCGAAAAATGGTCATGAAAAACAGCAGCCAGATAGTCATCACCCCGGCCAGGGTGAGCACCGCCAGGGTCGCGGCGAAGGCACACGACAGCGCCTGGGTGACCCGCATCAGCTTGAAGTAGTCGATGCGGTCCACCACGGTTCCGGCGATCAGCGCCAGGACCAGGGTCGGCGCCGTTTCCGCCATGGCAATGCCGCCAAGCCAGGCGGTGGATTCGGTCATTTGCCAGGCCAGCCAGCCCATGCCCACGCGCAGGGTCCAGACGCCGAGGCCGTGGGAGATACTGCCGATCACGTACAGCCGGTAATCCCTGATTTGGAGGCAACGCCGAAGCGATTCGAATCCGCCGGGAATCTTCATCGCTGGAAGGGGGTCCTGAGAGGAGCCGACATCGGGCGCCGGGGCCGGTCAGCCGTTGGGGAGGGCGGGAAGGGTGGCAAGCAGGCGGCCATAGCCGCGCTGGGGTTTCTCGATGCCCAGGCGCTTCTGGATCTCCCAGCACCGCGCCGCCACGGGATGGATCACCGGCACGCCGAGGGTCTGTTCCAGGTCCTCGACGATGTCGAGCACGCGCCATTTGCTGCCCTGGATATAGATTCCCTGGGCCGAGGGATGGCGCCCGTGGAGCTCGACGATCAGTTGGCTGACCCGGGCCGAGGACAGGTCGTTGATGTCCTCCCAGGGGATTCCCCGGGGCCGGTCGAGATCCATGACATCGAAGCCGGCGTCGCGGAAATACCGGGCGACGATTCCCATGTCCTCGAAATCGTACCCGACGCCGACGAAACGCTCGATCCCAAGGGCCCGGAGGGCATTCACCTGGGACATGGCGGAGGTAAAGACGGGAATGCCATGGGCGGCTTCCCACCGGGCGACGGTCTCGCGCTCGCCGGCCAAGCCCAGCAACATGAACGGCGGCGTTCCCTCGGGATGGATGAGGCCGACGCCCGCCTCGGCATGTTGGCGGACGGCCTCTTCGTATCCGGCCATGATTTCGGTGAATTCCTCCAGCGTGCCGTGGCGGACATCGAAATGACGGACCAAGGTCGCGATGCCGTCGGGCAGCAACCTCTCCAGATCGGCATGGGATCCTGAATTCCTGGTGGGCTTGATGCATCCCACGGTGGCTGATTTGGGCATGCGGGCGTTCCCCTGAAGCTTGTTTTTCCCGCCTCGGCCGAGAGTCCTGCCGCGCGGCGACTTGGCGCCAGGATTTCATGGGAAGCGGTCGGTCGCGCCATTCCTCCGCTGAACCGATGCGCCAGGGTATCGCATTTCGGCGCTTGCCTAGCCGCTTTTGTCCAAGCCGGTCTATACTCAGGTGAAGCGTCGATGGTTTGAGAACCGGGATCAGAGAACCGAGGGGACACAACATGGAGCGGATCGACTACCGCAGGGCCGCCCCCGGCGGGTACGAATTATTGGGCAAGCTTTCGGCCTATAGCCGTCAATGCGGCCTCGAGCACAACTTGCTGGAATTGGTGAAGTTGCGTGCGTCGCAAATCAACGGCTGTGCGCATTGCGTGAATTTGCACGCGGGGACATTGCGCAAAGACGGCGAAACCGAGGAACGCATCCAAAACGTCGTGGTGTGGGCTGAGGCGACATGTTTCAGTGAACGTGAGCTGGCCGCCCTCGCCTGGACCGAGGCGGTGACGCTGATCGCCGAGAGCCGCGTGCCCGATGACGTCTTTGAGCGTGCCCATGCCCAGTTCGACGAAAAGGAGCTGGTCGATCTCACGGTGGCGATCTGCACCATCAACGCCCATAACCGGCTCGCCGTGGCGTTTCGCAGGACACCGGGAAACTAGTGCACTATCCCCCTCAAGGGAAAAAGCCCCCCAAGGGAAAATGATAGTCCCCGGACCGGCGCCCAACGGCGATACTGGCATTGACCCGGCGCCCAAGGGCGCCACCGGCATTGGGAGGAATCGACATGGCCGAGCAAAGGCAAAAGCGCCCAACGGCGCCCAAGGGAAGAATGACCAGTATCGAAATTGACGGGCGCGCGATTGACGCTTACGCCGCGGTTCATCACTCGGGAAGCGGGCCGGGCGTGCTGCTGCTGGCCGACGAGCAAGGGTTGGATTCAGGCATGCGGGTGCGCGCCGACTTGCTGGGCGAGGAAGGATACTCGGTGCTGGCGCTGGGGTGCGGGCTTTCGGTCGCCGAAATCGCCGGGGCGGCGAAGGCCTTGGGCGAACGGCCTGAAACCGAAGGTGCCAACGGCGCCATGGGCCAAGCCGGCATCGCCGCCATCGGCCATGGCGCCGGCGGGGTGCTGGCCTGCCGCGCGGCGCGCGACGCCGGGTTCCGGGCGATCGTCGCGTTCGACGCCCCGGCCCTCGCCGATCAGCCGGAGTTGCTGGCGGCCATCCCTTGCCCCTATGTGTTGCAGTTCGGGACCGCCGCCGCGCCGGTCGCGGCGGCGGCGGCGGACCGGTTGGCTGCGGCGCTCGACCGCAAGGATGGTTCACGGGTCTATCAGTGGCCCGAAGCCGGGCCCGGTTTCGCCATCCCCGGGCGCGAGAGCTTCCACAAGCTGGCCGACAGCCTGGCGCACACCCGGACCTTGGAACTGGTGCGCCGGGTGCTCGGGCCCTATTACGACTTCGTCGCCCTGTTCGCCGCCCATGCCTATCACGAGTTCACCACCCGCGACGTCGATGCCGCCATGGCCACCATGATCGACGAACCTTACGTCAACCACGTCCCGACCCTGGCGGGCGGCGTCGGCCACGACATGCTCAAGCGGTTCTACAAGTATCATTTCGTCGACCAGAACGCGGGTGGCCGCGACCGCACCCGGGTCTCCTATACCCTGGGCGCCGACCGGCTGGTGGTGGAAAGCTACACCAAGTTCCGCCACGATTCGGTCATCGACCGCTATTTCCCGGGCATCGAGCCGACCGGCAAGGTGGTCGAGATCGCCACGGTGATCATCGTCAAGTTCCGCGGCGACAAGGTCTGCCACGAGCACCTCTACTGGGATCAGGGATCGGCCCTGAAGCAGATCGGCGTGCTGGACGCCCAGGGGCTGCCCCTGGCCGGCGCCGAAGCGGCGCGCAAGGTTCTCGACGAAACCCAGCCGTCGAACATCTTCATGCAAGAGGCCTGGGCCACCAGCGAAGGCAAGCCCATCTGAGGGCCTGCCCGCGAAGGCCCGCCAACGCCGGCCCCGCCGGCGCGGCGCACGCGGCCGATAACGCCATGGGCAGGGTTGACGGACCCTCAGGCGTCGACGATATCGGCGATCCAAGTCATCGCCGCGGCCGCCTTGGCCAATCCCATGGATGGAATGGCCAACAGCGCCACGTGGAGAACCTCGTCTTTGGCGAGGCCTTCGCCGAGGGCCCGGCGGGTGTGCGAATGGACGGCGCCCTCGCTCTCCTGGCCGATGGCGACGGCGAGCTTGACGAGACGGCGGGTGCGCGCATCCAGCGGCCCGGCCTCGGCGCAAGCCGCGCCCAGGTGTTGGTAGGCGGTCCAAACGGGGGGATGGTCCTCGGCGAGCCTGGCGGCGCCGGAAGGAAGTGTCTCAGCCATGGCGGTTCCAATCTGCGTCCCGCTGGGGACGCCAAGGGTGCGGTCTAGCGGAAGTGGAACCGTATCACCGCCCCGTCACCCTGTTCAATGGCCCCCGCGCGGCACGCGGGCAACCCCCGCCCTTACCAATCGTTGCGCAGGGTGCGGAGACCAAGGAACACGTCCTTGGGAGCGGGATCGTCGGGGAAGTCGGGGATGGCCTCGCGCAGCCGGGCGATCACCGTCGGGCTTTGCAGGCGAAAGAAGGTGTTGATCTGTTTCTCCAAGCCCAGGGTGGTGACCATGGCGTCATGGGGGTCCTGGTCCTTGAGTTGCTCCGCCAGGGCAAGGGCGGTGGCGTTGTCGGGCTCGCGGTCCAGGGTAAAGCCCAGGTTGTTGGAGATGTAGTCGTGGCCGGGGTAGATCAGGGTCTCGTCGGGCAGCTTAGCCAGCTGTTCGGCGAAGGTGTGATAGAGGTGCTCGGGATGGCCGCCGCCGCGGCAATGGCCGGCGCCCGCGTTGAACAGGGTATCGCCGCAGATCAGCGCCGGGCTCTCGCCATGGGCCAGCAGGCAGACATGGGACATAGTGTGGCCCGGCGTGTCCAGCACCTCGAGCTCGACGCTGCGGCCCACCTTGACCACGTCTCCGGCGCCCAGGCCCACGTCCATGTCCGCTATCTGCTCCTTGGCGCCGGCGTGGGCCAAAAGCCTGGCGCCGGTGGCCTTGATCACGGCGTCGTTGCCGCCGGTGTGATCGCGGTGGTGATGGGTGTTGAGCACCTGGGTGATCTCCCAGCCCTTGTCCTTGGCGGCATCGAGGCACATCTGGGATTCCAGTGGATCGATGGCCAGCGCTTCGCCGGTCTCGTCGCAAGCGATGAGATAGTTGAAGTTGCGGTACGCGTTATCGGTATAGATCTTCTCGACGATCACGGCATCTTTCCTCATCACCCGCCCATGAGCTCACGCCCCCCGGCGCCCTGGATAACCTGTGAAGGCCACCGCCACTTAGGATTATATCCGGTTTTCGGTGAACGGCGGAACTTAGGTTGCCAAGCCCGATACCCCGCGGCGCAGGCCGACCACGGTTAAGCCTTGATCCGCGAGGCCGCGTCCGCCGGCGGTTCGGCGCCGGCGACATTGGCCATCATCGCGGTCGCCGAGAAATGGCCGATCACGCCGACCACGTCGGCCATGCGGCGATAGCCTATGGCCGATGCGGCGGCCTTGAATCCGTCGGCCCCGAGCGTCCCCGTCTCAAGAAGCTCGCGGGCGACCGCATGTACCGTCTGGTCGGCGCTGTCGGTGAATTCCGGTTGCGCGCCGGCGTTGATGGCCTCGATCACCGGCCGGTCGAGCCCGGCGCGGGCTGCCGAAGCGGCTTGGGCGCTCCACGGATAGGCCGCGTTCCAGTGGCGCACCGTCATCAGCGACACGATGCGGACCTGCTCCGGGCTCAAGGCGCAGTTCGCATGATGCGCGCTCGCCGCGTCGTGGTTCCGCCACAACCCCGGCGAATAGGCAAAGCCGATCGACGGCCCTTTGCCGACCCGCCCCGACGACGCCAGGATAGCGTCGTGGACGCTTTGCTGCTCGGTATCCATCTGGTCTCGTTTCAGCACCGGTATTCTCGACATTTTTCCACTCCCCATTCCATTCCCGACCCGCGTCAGGGGCGAAAGTCTATGCAAAAGCCAAAGCCGAGTCCATGGGGGCGCCCTGTCCGCCCATGCGCCGTGGAATCAGGGGCGGGTCCGAGGGCCGGTTGGAACCGGGCGAAGGCCCTTCTAGCCGATTTCCCACAGCGGTTTGTGGTCGAGCTGCTCGGCCTTCTCGATCCGAACGAGGACCGCGCGGCCCTTCTTCTCCGGGTCACGTTCGCGCTCGTGCGCGATCATGCCGTTCCACACTTTTTCCCGCACGTCGTCATCTTCGGCGTGGACCTCGGCAATGCCATAGAAGCGCGCCACCCCGCCAGCCGGCAAAAGTCCTTTGCCCCCTCCGCCGATGGCGCCATTGCGGAAAAAGATGGTGACTTTGGCGCCGGTTTGCACGGCGTCGTGGGTGGTCCCGGAGCCACGGTCCCAATACCCCAAGGTATCCTGGTCATAGACATGCACGCTGCCCCGCGGCGAGACCTGGCAATAGCCGTCCGGCTGGCTGGTCGCCACAAGGCAGACATTGTCCGGATACGCGTCCAGGATGTGCCGGTTGAGAACTTCCGGAATCTTGCCCATTTCGACCATCTTCCCTTCCGATGAGCCTTGGGACTCCGCCCTTGGCTATTTCCACACACCGGCGACGGTACCAACATTGGTTATCGATAGAAAGCGTGCGCCTGCGATGCCAATCGCGGAATACAGGCCGGGGGCTCGGCAAGTCAGAGACCCGGTCCGCCATAGGGAGGCTGATGTCCGCTTCTACGAGGGGACTTCTATCCGGCAGCTTCTATCCGGCTTGTCACGATGCAGCGTGCATGGGCCATCACGGGACAGGGATGGGAATAATCATTGGGGCGGCAAACCGGCCAAGGGCCCGGGCCAACAAGAACGCCGGCTTGGCCCTCCGCGCGCCTAGCGGTCCCAGTCGCAAATGGTGGCGGCGGCGAGCGCGAAAACCTGGGCGGCGCGGAAGATTTCCTCGATCTCGACCTGCTCGGAGCGAATCTTCCAGCGCTCCCCGCGCGGGCCGAATTTGCACGCCGGGATGCCCATCTCGTTGTAGATGTTGGTATCGGTCCAGATGCTCGACCGCCCCGGCGTGACCGCCGGCGTCGGTTCGCCATAGAGCCTCCGGTGGGTTTCTTCCAACACCTCGGCCACCGGCTCGACGCCGACGGCCTCATGGCCGAGCAAGGATCCGTACATCTCCAACGCGGTCTCGAATTCCAGCCCGGCCAACACCGCGCGCAGTTGCCTTTGCACCTCCATGGGGGTGGTTTTCGGCGGCATCCGCACATCGACGTAAAGATCGCACACCCCGGGATAATAATTGGGCCGGTACGGCGCGCCGCCGCGGATGGCGCCGATGTTGACCTTGGAGAGGATCGGCCCGTTGGCCGAGGTGTAGACCATCTTTTGTTCGAATTCCTCGGCCCAATGGTCCACCGCGGCGACCACCTCCACCATCTTCAAAACCGCGTTGGACTCCCGCGGTGGGGAATCGGCGCGGGTCTTTCCCCAGGCCGAACGCGGGTTGCCGAAGGTCGATATCTTGAACTGGGCAACCCCGGTCTGGGCCCAGATGATCGACAAGGCCGAGCCGTCGGCGACGATGGCGAAATCCGACTGCACCCCGTGGGTCAGCAGGTGCCGGGTGCCGGTTCCCTCGCCGCGGTAATCCTCGGACTGGTAGGGGCCGATGGGGGTGCGCGAAATCTCGCCGGCCACCGCGGCAAGGATGAGATCCCCTTTCAACCGGGCGCCGCAGCGCTGGATCGCCTTGCCCGCCACCATGAAGGCGGCAAGCCCGCATTTCATGTTGGAGGCGCCGAGGCCGAACACCTTGCCGCCATGGATGACGCCGCGGAGGTCCTCCACCGGTTCCAACTCCCGGCACAGGACCAGGTCTTCGTCGGTGCCGGTGAAGGAAGTATCCATGTGGCCGTTGATCATCAGCGCGGTGCCGCCGCCGGTGCCCCCGACGATGCCGACGGCATTGATGCGGTCGGCGCCGACCTCCTGGGTAATGGTCTTGAGACCATGGCCCTTGAACCAATCGAGGATGAATTCGCCGATGGCGCGCTCATGGCCGGTGGGGCTCGGGATGTCGACCAGGTCCTTGGTCAGCACCGCCAGCTCGTCCCGGTTGATGTGTTGAAGAATTTCCTGGCTCAAATCGTCGGAAACCATGAATGCCCCCTGTTTTTCTCAAGTTCGGCGTCGGCCCATGCCGCTTGCCGCCATTGTATAAGAAAACTGCGGTGCCATGGGACGGCCATTACCGGCGCCCCCGTGCCATTTGCCGCCCTTTCAGCGCCGGGTGCGGGGGATGAACCGCTCCAACCCGACCTCGGTATCCCACACCCGGCGGTGGGCGTCGAGCAGGTGGGGCAGGGCGGCGGCGCGCGATGCCACCACGTCGGCGAAATCGGCCCTGAAGCCTTCCATCAGTTCCGCCACTTCACCGCGCAGCGCGTCTTCGTCGATGGTCTGGACCACGCCGCCCGCGATCACCACCCGGCCGTCGACGACCACCGTGTCGATGGCCCGCCCGGTCTCGGAATAGACCAATTGGCGCGCCGCGCTGTTATAGGGCAGATACGCGGTGTCGTTCATGTCGAGCAACACCAGGTCGGCCTTGAAGCCGGGTTTGAGCGCCCCCAACTGGCCGTCGAGCAGGGCCGAGCGGGCGCCGCCCAGGGTGGCGTGAGCCAAGGCTTCATGGGCCAGCGGCGGGCCCGGTTCGGGATCGCTGACGGCGGCCAAAAGGCAATACATCTTCATCGCCTGGAACATGTTCTGGACGTCGCTGCCCGAACAATTGTCGCACCCCAGCGCCACCCGCATGCCCGCCTCGCGCATGTCCAGGACCGGTGCGATGCCGCTCTTGAGCTTCATGTTGGAGAGATGATTGAGCACAGCGCCGGCATCCGCCGCCGCCATGCGGTCCATTTCAGAGCGCTCCAGCCAGACGCTATGGGCGATGTTGAGCCGGTGGTTGAGAAGACCAGCCTTGTCCATGTAGGTGATGAACGAGCCGCCGTAATCGCCATAGAGTTCGCGCGCCATGACGATTTGGCCGCGGGTCTCGTAGACATGGATATAGATCGCCAGATCATGGCGCGCCGCCAGGTCGGCGCAGCCTTCGAGCAGCTCGGGCGTGCAGCGCTGGGGCGCGAACGGGCCGAGGGCCCAATGGAGGCGTCCCCCGGCCGGGTGCCGTTTGATCTGGGCCTCGAGGAAATCGATCTGTTGCTTGGCGCCCGCTGCGGTGGTGCCCATCATCTCCTGAATTTCAGGCGGCAGGCTGTCTTTGTGCCGCAGCATGGCCACGGCGGGGATATCGAACACCATGGGGGAAAACACCACCCGCGCGCCGATTTCCTCATAGGCCTTGAGGACCACGTCCAGGTAATCCTCGCGGAGCGGGATCAGCCCGACCATGTCCTGGACCGTGGTGATGCCGCAGCGCAGCGATTCCAACGCCCCCACCAGGGTCCTAAGGCGCACCTCGCGCATGCTTCGGCGGGCGCCCATGGGCAGCGTGTAGAGCAGCCACATCTCCAGCGGCAATTCTTCGAACAGCCCCCGGCACAGGGTGTCGTGGGAATGGTAATGGGCGTTGATCATGCCCGGCATGACCAGGTGGCCGGTGGCATCGATCACCCGCGCGCCGGCGGTTTGCCCAGGGGGCAGCCGCGGCCCGACGGCGGCGATAGTGGTGCCCTCGATGAGGATATCGGCGATGGCCGGGCGGTGCACGTCGCCGTCATGGTCGTAGACGCGGCCGCCGCGGATCAACAGCTTCTGGTCATCTGCGGCCATGTGAAACCCCCCTACCTGTTCAAGCCGGAGCGGCGGCGAAATGGGCTGGATTCGTATCGGCTACCCTGCCAGCATAAACCATGGAAGCCACTGGGGATTGCCGAACCCGGCGCCAAGCGGGTTCGCCATGGTGGTGGCGGCGCCAAGCGCGTGAATCAGGACAACATGAATGAGGAGAACCTTATGGTTGGAAACACGCCGAATTTGCAAGGCCAGGAATTGTTGGACGAACTCAGTTCCCGCTATGTGCACATCGACGACCTGCCCTGGGTCGATGGGGGGAGCGAGGGAATCCAACGCAAGATCCTTTTGGAGGATAAGGAAAGCGGCATCCTGACGGCGCTGATCCGCTGGTCGCCGGGGGCGAAACTGCCCATGCACCAACACCTGGACTTCGAACAGACCTTCGTCCTGGAAGGCTCGCTTTGCGATCATGAAGGCGAATGCAAGGCCGGGGACTATGTCTGGCGCCCGCCGGGCAGCCGCCACCGCGCGTGGTCACCCGACGGCTGCCTGTTGTTGGCCATATTCTTGAAGCCCAATAAATTTCTCGAAGGCCCAAGGGCCGAGCCGAACAAGGAGGGCGATTAGCCGATCGAGGCCCAGGGCGGCGCCAAGACCGCCGCCGGTAGGAAACAGGGAGGCAGCCATGAGCGAAGTAAGCAATTTCCACAAAGCCCTGGAGGATGCGGTGGCCGAGCGCCACTGCGCCAACCACCCGATGACCGAGAAATGGGCCAAGGGCGAGCTGAGCCGCAACTGCCTGAAGGGGATCGCCGTGGAACATTGGCACTGGATCAGCCATGCGCCGGAATGGAATTTCCCGATCTGCGGCAAGGCGCCGCGCGACGTCATCGACCTTCAGCTCACCAATTGGCGGGAAGAGGCCGATGTGGACAAACCCCATCTCTCCATCATCCTGCGTTTCGCCGAGGCCAACGGCGCCGATATCGAGGAGGTAAAAGCGGGCCGCGGGCTGCCCACCACCCGGGCCTGGGTGGACTGGCTGAAGAGGGTGACATTCGAGCAGCCCTGGTGGTGTTCCATCGCGGCGGGACGGGTGGGCACCGAATCCCAGTCCCCCCTGCTCTACGGCAAGATCCTCAAAGCCTGCCGGGAAATCTACCAATACACCGAAGAGGAGATGGAACATTTCTCTCTCCATTCGGAGGTCGATATCGAGCACGGCGCGCGCGGATTCGCGATCCTGGAGAAGCATTGCACGACCCCAGAGATGCAGGACCAGGCGATCCATTTCGCCCGGGAAAGCGCGCGCATGCGCTGGTTCTATTTCGACGGCATCTATCTTCATTACGAGCAGGGCTACGACTTCCTCTGATTCCGCTTCCCCCAGCCCAACCCAACCCAACGCCCTTAGGCTGGTGCCCAAGCTGACCGATAGGTGACCGTGCCGCCCGGGCGGCGGACGAGCTCCAGACCGGTGCAGGTTTATGAAGTCCCGCCGCCTTAGTTAAAAAACGTCTTATTCAACCATCTGGTTGAATAAGACGTTTTGCGGCCTAGAGCAATTCCGGGCCCTACTCGGGTTCGCCCTCGACGCGCTGGTCGAGCTTCTTCTCGAATTCCACAAGGTCGTCGGGAAGGGGCATGCCCGTCGCGCGCAGTTCATCGAGCAACTCCTTCACCTTGAAATGAACCTCGTGAAGGTCGTCGGGCTGATGATCGAGACGCTGGGCCAGAAGATTGATGGCGGCGAGAAGTTCGATCCTATCCATGTGGCATCCCCCCGATGATTGCCGCAAGTCTACCCCTGCGGGGAACGCCACCCAAGCAAAACCGCCCGGCGCGCCGCGCGCCATGGATCAAAGGCGGGCACGGAGGATTTGAAGCGGCGGATTATCCCGAAAGCGACCAGTCGTCGGTCTGCACGAAGTGCTGCGCGGCGAAGCGATAGGTTTCGCGAATGGCGTTTTCAGTGTCCGATTCCTCGGAACCGTCACACCGATCCCATAACCCCAGAATTTCCTCCCACAGAAGATAAACCTGGCGCAGTTCGTCGCGGGTCTTGCGGACGTATTCGACCTTGGCGTCGTACTGGCGGAGCGTATTGAGGATCTCGCCGATGGTGGCGTCGAATTCGTCGAATTTATTGGCGATCGCCTGGACCGGCTTTTCCATCAGGGTGTTGGACCTCAACAGCGATTCGCCGAGAGTGGAATCGCCATGATAGTTTTTGTAGAGACCCTTGAGCTTGGCCACCAGTTGGTTGATCCTGCCCAGTTCGCCGCGGAGCGCCTCGATATAGGATAATTCGTGGGCGAAACGGTCGACCATTTGCACCACCTCTTCGCGCCGGTCCTCGCCAATGCCCAATTTCTTGGCGATGTCGGCGAAGGCTTCCTGCACGACTTTTTTGGTCTCCGGATTTTCCGCCCGGGAGAGGATATCGGACAGGTCCACGGAATCGAAATCTTCACCGGTGATCCACGCCACCAATTGCATCATGACGCGGGCCTTGGCGGCGGCGGCATACTTCTCGTCGACCATCCACGACGCTTTCCCAGAGATAACTTCCGAGGGAACCGAATCGCCGGGGTGGATTTCACGGACGAAATCCAACCCCTTGGTTACGTATCCCAGGAGTTTGTCGTCATTGGAATCCGCGGGAATTTCGAAGCCCGATTTGATCTGCTTAATGGTGATCGCGGCCACCGATTCCCCCATGGGGATGAACAGCGCGACCGTGCCGCTGCCGCTGGTCTTACGGAAAACGGCGCCCTCGACCGCAAACACACGGTTCTCGAAATCAAACTGCACGTTTTCAGGGTCTGCCATCGTCATCTCGTTCCGGTGGCGGCGCGCTCGGCCATGGTGAGCGTTTTGCCGCACCGGACGATGGGCTCCCGCCGGCCCGGGAGTGCGGGGGTTGCGCTGGATAATAGGGACGCCAAGGCGGTTTCCTCGCCGATAATTGATCTGTGGCCCAAATTGTCGCCAAAGGGGGTATAAATTTCCTTAAAATATGGAAATTCAAAGAGTTGGTGCCAAAATTCGCCCCGGCCCGGGTGCCGGCGGCCCGCCGGTGCGTGCCGGCGCCGTGGAATCGCCTATTGGCCGGCGATCACCGGGTTGGTCATTTCGCCGATGCCTTCGATCTCCATGCGCACCACGTCGCCGGGCTTCAGGAAGAGTCCGCGCGGCCGGCCGACTCCCGAAGGCGTGCCGGTGGAAATCACGTCGCCGGCCCGGAGCGTGAAATGCCGCGACAGGTATTCCACCTGTTCGTTGACGTTGAAGATCAGGTCGGAAGTGTTGGAATCTTGCTGCAGCTCGTCGTTGATCCAGAGCTTGATGTCCAGCCCATGGGGATCGGCGATGGCGCTGGCGGGCACCATCCAGGGCCCCATGGGGGCGGCGCCGTCGAAGGATTTATGGCCCAGCCAATCCATGCCCCAGTTGGGCCAATCGGGCCTGCGGCCGAGGTCCCGCGCCGAGACATCGTTCATGATGGTGTAGCCGGCCACGTGATCCAGCGCCTCGGCGGCCTTGATATTGCGTCCCGGACGGCCGATGACCACGGCCAGCTCCACCTCCCAGTCGACCTGTTGCGACGTGTGGGGCAGCGGGATCGGCGCGTCGGGCCCGATGACGCAGTGGCGGGGCAGCTTGAGGAAGAAATAGGGGCGGCGGGTGGTCTTGTCGAATTCGCCGCCGGTCATTTCGCGGACATGCTTGGCGTAATTGGCGCCGGCGCAAATCAGCGCCGATGGGTAGAGAAGAGGCGCCAGAAGCCGGATCTCAGCCATGGTGCCGATCCTGGCGCCGTCGAGCGCGCCGGCGGCGGCCTCGGCGCCGAGCGCGTCAAGACGGGGGGCGCTCGCCTCCCAGTCCATGATCAGGTCCATGGTGGTGGCCGGGCCCATGACTTTTTCGAGGCCGTATACGCTGCCTTCAACGGCGATGGCGGCGCGGGGCGCGCCATCGGCGCCTTGGATGTTGAGCAGGTTGTACATGGCAGGCGTCCTCCCTGGTTGCTTTTCCGCCTGCCCCAATTAGAGCATTTTCCGGCCAAATTGAACCATTTGAACGGAAAATGCCCGGGGCATTGGGGCTATAGTGTTTCCCCATATCCCCTGGCCAGCCGTCTTGAGGAGACCGAGACCATGCACGAGACCGTGCCCCCCTCTTTGCCATGACCGCGGAAGCCCACGCCAACAAGCAGCCGGCGGAGACCAGCGAGTACAAGACCTTCGCCGGGCGTCTCGATATCCGCGTCATCCGGTCGTTGATGCCGTTCCTGTGGTCGGCCAACGGCTTCGAGCTCCGCGCCCGGGTGGTGATCGCGCTGGCCATGCTGGTCGTCGCCATCGCCGCCAATGTCGGCGTGCCGCTGGTCTACAAGGAGGCGGTGGACGCGCTCACCCCCGGCAAGGAATTGGTGTTGGCGCTGCCGTTGGCCATGATCGGCGCCTATGGGCTGTTGCGGCTGGTCTCCGTGGCGTCGGGCGAGATCCGCGACGCCATCTTCGCCAAGGTGACCCAGCGCGCCATCCGCACCGTGGCGCGCAGGGTGTTCGAGCATCTTCACCGGCTCTCTATGCGCTTCCATCTCGACCGCCAGACCGGCGGCCTGTCGCGGGCCATCGAGCGCGGCACCAAGGGGATAGAATTCACCCTGGCCTTCATGCTGTTTTCCATCATTCCCACCATCGTCGAGATCCTGGTTGTCTGCGCCATCCTGTGGGCGCTCTATAATTTCTGGTTTGCCCTGGTGACCTTCATCACCATCGGGTCGTACATCCTATTCACCCTGATGATCACCGAATGGCGCCTGCGCTTTCGCCGCGAAATGAACGCGCGCGACCAGGAGGCCAGCACCCGGGCCATCGATTCGCTTCTCAATTTCGAGACGGTGAAGTATTTCGGCAACGAGGATCACGAGGCGCGGCGCTACGACTCAGCGCTCGCCCGCTACGAGATCGCCGCGGTCAAGAACAAGACCTCGCTGTCGCTCCTCAACGTCGGCCAGTCGGCGATCATCGCCGGCGGCCTCACCGGCGTCATGGTCATGGCCGGGATGGGGGTGACCGCCGGCACCATGACCCTGGGCGATTTCGTCCTGGTGGTGACCTACCTGATGCAGCTTTACCTGCCGCTGGGCTTCCTCGGCTACGTCTACCGCGAAGTCAAGCAGTCGCTGACCGACATGGAGGCGATGTTCGACCTGGTCCAGGTGCCGCCCGACGTGACCGACCGCGAAGGTGCTGCGCCGTTGGTGCTTTCCGGCGGCGAGGTGGTGTTCGACGACGTGTCGTTCGGCTATCGGCCCGACCGGCCGATCATCAAGCACGTGTCCTTCCGCGTGCCGGCGGGGCGCAAGGTCGCCATCGTCGGCCCCTCGGGCGCGGGCAAATCCACCATTTCCAGGCTTTTGTTCCGGTTCTACGACGTCGATGGGGGCGCCATCTCCATCGACGGCCAGGATTTGCGCGACATCACCCAGGATTCCTTGCGCCGGGCCATCGGCATCGTCCCCCAGGATACGGTGCTGTTCAACGACACCATTGAATACAACATCGCCTATGGCCGGCCCGGCGCCGCCGACGAGGATATCAAGGCGGCGGCGCGCCTGGCGGCCATCCACGACTTCATCGCCTCGACCCCGGACGGTTACCAGACCCGGGTGGGCGAGCGCGGCCTTAAATTATCGGGCGGCGAGAAGCAGCGCGTCGCCATCGCCCGGACCATGCTCAAGCGGCCCACGATCCTGGTTTTCGACGAGGCCACCAGCGCCCTCGATTCCCGCACCGAAAAAGAGATCCAGGCGGCGCTGCGGGCGGTCTCGGTCGATCACACCACCTTGGTGATCGCTCACCGGCTGTCCACGGTGATCGATGCCGACGAGATCATCGTGCTGGACAACGGCGCCATCGTCGAGCGCGGCACCCACCAGGCGCTGCTCGACGCCGCCGGGACGTATGCCGCCATGTGGGCGCGCCAGCAGGAAGCGGCGCAGTTGAAGGAAGCCCTCACCCAGGAGCTAGGCGTTGCCCTGGCCCAGGAGGAAATGGCGAGCGAGGGCCTGTCGGAACAGGACCTCAAGAAGATCTGAGCGGCGCGCGCCCTCAATAGGGCGCGTAGGATTTTTCGTCGATCAGCTCGGAGCCGAGCGCTTGGTTGATCCGGCGCTTGACGGCGACCCGTTGGTCGTTGGTGCGGTAGACGGCGCGCGCCAGCGCCACGAAGGCGGCGCCGAAATCGCCCTGGCGTTCGCAATCGCGGATATCGTCCTCGATCACCCACAGTTTTTCGTTGACCGCCTTGAGCTCGGCGCGCAGGCCGCGCAACTCATCTGTGTCGGCGATCGCCACCTTGGCCGCCGTGGCGAGGCGCGCGAGCTCGACGCGGACATGGGCCAGCTTGGCCGGGTCCGCGATTCGTTCGGACTTGATCTCGGCGATGGTCAGCCGGTCGATCACCTCGCCGGGCGAGACCGAAATGGTGATATTGGGAGAGTGGTCAGCCATGGGCGGCCCTACGCCTTTCGATCACCCGGGAGATGCGCCGAAACACGCCGTCCCAATCGCCGGGACGGGTCTGGCGGTGCAGGGTCACAGTGGGATACCAGACGCTTTGCTCTCCCTCAAGCCCCCAGCGCCAGTCGGGCACCCGGGCGAGGGCGAGGTGGGCCTCGGTGCCCAGCGCCCCGGCAAGGTGGACCAGCGCCGTGTCCGAGGTCACCACCAGGTCGAGGGCGGCAACCACGGCGGCGGTTTCCATGAAGGCGCCGCCGGCGCCGTCGATCTCGGCGCCAAGGTCGATGAGCGGAAGGTCGGCCGGCCAACCCGCCACTTGTTCGCCGCCCGCGCCCTTCTGCAGGGCGATGAGGGTCACCCCCGGGATGCGGGCCAGGGCTTCGAATGCGGCGAGCGGGATCGAGCGGCCCGCATCGGCCTGGTAGCCGGGATTGCCCTGCCAGCAGATGCCGACCTTGAGGCCGGGGGCGGCCATGAGCCGTGCGCCATAGGGGGCGCGGCACGAGGGGTCGGGCGCCAGGGTGGCGCCGCGCGCCAGGGCGGCGGCGTCGAACAGTCCCAAGGCGCGCGGCAGGCTCATCATCGGCGCCCAGGCATCGATCTCCGGCACGGTATCCTCGAAGGCGATGGTTTGCGCCACGCCCGTCATGCGCCCGATGATGGGCCCCATGGCCTTGGGGCCCCGGTAGATCACATGGGCGCCGCGCCGGGCCAGGTCGTCCGCGAAGCCCATGAATTGGAAGGCATCGCCCATGCCCTGCTCGTGGTTGACCAGAAGCCGCCGGCCCTCCAGCGAACCGCCCGTCCATTCCGGCGCCGCGATGGCGCCGGCGCCGTAGCCCGGCATCTTGCGGCGCCATTCGAACGCCTCCCAGCCGCGCGCCCAGTCTCCCGCCAACAAAAGATTGAGGCCGAGGTTCCAGTGCAGCTCGGCGCGATCGGGGTGGGAATCGGGAAGCGCCGCCAAGGCGGTCTCGATCTCGGCGGTGGCGGCGGCGACGTCACCGCCCAATTTCAGCGCCGTGGCCAGGTTCATGCGCGCCCCCCCATGGGCCGGGTTCAGCGCCAGGGTTTTGCGGAACCCGGCGATGGCGGCCTTGATCTCGCCGAGGTCCAGCGCCGCGTTGGCCAGGTTGTAGCGAAAATCCGGGTCATCGGGCCGCAGCGCGATGGCGTGGGCGAAGGCGTCTTGCGCTTCCCCGAAGGCGCCCAACTGCTTGTGGACCAGGCCAAGATTGGACCAGCCTTCGGCGAAACCAGGGTCGATGGCGACGGCGCGGGCGAGGTGGCGCGCGGCGTCGTTCGCCCGGCCCAGGCGCTTCAACGCGTTGCCCAGGTTGGATAGGGTGAGGGGCCGGTCGGGGGCCTCGGCGAGGGCGGCAAGATAGCGCGCCACCGCGTCCCCGGTGCGCCCGGCAAGGCCCAGGACATGGCCCGCGGAATGAAGGAAATCGGCGTTGTCCGGGGCCAGCGCCAGCGCCTTGTCGATCAACTGCAGGGCGCGGCCGTGGCGTCCCTTGTCGGCGGCGATGAGCCCCAAGAGATGAAGGGCGGCGGCGTCCTTGCCGTCTTTCGCTAGCGCCCGCTTATAGGCGGCCTCGGCCTTGTCCCCCCGGCCGGCGCGATGATGGGCGAGCCCCGCCTCGACAAAGTCGCGGGTTTGGCGGGCCGCGGTCATGGGTGGGCCGGGAATGGGACGAAATTTGGCATGGCCGCCGATGCTAGGGCCAAGAGGTTTATGAATTCTTTACCCTGTTTGCCCAAGGGGCCGCTTAGCAAGATTGCAGCAAAGCATATGACAGGGCCGGCCGGGGACGGTAATCTCCACCGGCATCTACGGTGGGCGGGGCGGGGTCCGGGTGGGCACCGCCGCCGCCGGCAAGAAGGGGTTGAGGCAAGCAAGGCCATGGGGGGATTTCACGGGATTTCGCGGCTCGGCGCCGTCTTTTTGTTGGTGGGCTATTTGCTGGCCGTCCTTGGCGGCGCCGGCGCGCCGGCCCATGCCCAGGGGGCGGCCGCGCCGCTGGCCGGGAAGGGACAAGCGGCCCCAGCGGAACCGGGCAAGGCCTCGGCGGGGGACCTGTCTCAGGCACCCACGGCCGAGCTCGAGGCGCTGGCTAAGACCCTGGAGAACGACGCCGCGCGCAAGAAGTTCCTGGACAATCTCAGGGGCTTGATCAAAGCGCGCAAGGCCGCCGCGCCGGTCGCTGCCAAGCCCGGAATCGGCGACGGGCTCGCCGCGCGCATGGCCGGCGCCATGTCGCGGTCCATGCAGTCGCTGGGCGCGCGGGTCAGCGCCGTCATCGGGGTTCTCAGGGATGCGCCCCGCCTGGTGCCCTTGGCGGAGTCCTGGATCACCACCGCCTCCAAGCGCGACCATTTGATCGGCCTGATCTGGCGATTGATCGTCGTCGTCGGCCTCGGCATGCTGCTCCAATTGGCGTTCCGTAGGGCGACGGGGCACTGGCGGCGCGGCCTTGAGGAGGATCAAGGCGAGGAGATCGGCGGGCGCGCCGTCCGTTTCTCCCTACGCACCTTGCTTATTTTCGGCAATGCTTTGGCTTACGGTGGCGGCGCCTACGGCGCCATTTTCGCCTTGCCCATGGAAGGCGCCGCCGGGGCGGTGCTTTTGGTCGGGGCCAGTTCCTTCTTCGTCGCCATGTTGATCCTGGCCACCACGCGCGTGATCGTGGCGCCCGGGACGCCGCTGTTGAGGCCGGCGCCCATCAGCGACGAGACCGCCAATTACCTGTTCCTTTGGGTGCGCCGCCTGGTGCGGTTCTTCGTCTATGCTTTCTTCTTCCTGAAGGCGGCCCAACTGGCGGGGCTGCCGGACCCGGCCTATGGCTCGCTGGTCTATATGGTGGGCCTCGTCCTGGTCTTCTTCCTGGTGGTTTTCGTGCTGCAGAACCGCGCCCCGGTGGCCGCCGCGATCCACGGCCGGGTAGAAGAGGCGCGCGGCACTGGCGGCCTGCGTGCGCGCCTGGCCGGGACTTGGCATCTCTTCGCCATGGGCTACATCGTCGCGGTATACGGGGTTTGGGTGTTCGAGGTCGAGGGCGGTTTCGAATTCCTCATGGTGGCGACCTTCTGGACAATCGTCGCCATAACCGCGGCCAGGATTCTGGTGATGGGCGCGGCGCGCGGCATCGCCCGGCTGTTCGCCGTGGGTGCCGATCTCGAGGCGCGGTTCCCCGGGCTGGAGTCGCGGGCCAACCGCTACGTGCCGGCGCTCAAGGGTACCATCGCCTGGGCCGTGTATATCGCCGCCGCCCTGGTGGTGCTCGACGTCTGGGGGGTGGATACCCTGGGCTGGCTGGTCACGGCAGAGGGCACGGCGGTGCTGCGCACGGTGATCACCGTGGGGTTCATCCTGATCGTCGGGATCACCGTCTGGGAGGTGATCAATCTCGGTATCGGCCGCTACCTTGGCCGCATGGACGACGACGCCAAGGGCGCCGCCCGGGCGCGGACGCTGTTGCCCCTGATTCGCACCACGGCGCTGATCATCATCTCGGTGATCGTTTCCTTGTCGGTGCTGTCCGAGGTCGGTTTCAACATCGGGCCGCTGCTGGGGGGGGTCGGGGTGATCGGTCTCGCCATCGGCTTCGGCGCCCAGACCCTGGTCAAGGACGTGCTCACCGGCCTGTTCATCCTCGTCGAGGACACCATCGTCGTCGGCGATTACGTGGAGGTGGGCGGCCACGAAGGCACGGTGGAATCCCTTTCCATCCGCACCATCAGCCTGCGCGACCCGGCCGGCAGGGTGCACACGGTGCCGTTCAGCGATGTCTCCACGGTGCTGAACCACACCAAGGATTTTGCCAACGTGGTGTTGAACATCGGCATCGCCTACCGGGAAAACGTGGACGAGGTGATGGCGGTGATCGAGGAACTGGGCCGGGAAATGGCCGAGGACGAAGCCCTGGCCCCCGACATCATCAGGCCATTGGAAGTGCAGGGCCTGCAAGCCCTGGAGGATTCCGCCGTGGTCATCCGCGCCCGCATCAGGGTCAGGGCCGGAACACAGTGGGGCATGAAGCGGGAATTCAACCGCCGCATGAAGAACCGCTTCGACGAACTGGGCATCGAAATTCCCTTCCCCCACCAGACCGTCTATTTCGGCCAGGATAGCGAAGGCAACGCCGCCCCGGCCCATGTGGCCATGGTGGACAAAGTCCGGACCAAGGCCCCGGCCGCCAAGCCCGCCGCCGCCCCAAAGCCGGCCCCGGCGCGGCGCGGCAGGTCCGTGGGCAATGTCGATGACGGCGACGGCGACGGCTGAGACCGGCCGCCCCGGGCCCGGGGCGGGGAGGGGCGGGGCGGCTCAACGCTCCCCGTCGATGACCGATTTGGCCACCGAATAAGAGAATCCCGCCCGCGCCAGGGCGGCGAGGTCCTTTTCGCGCCGTTCCGCGCGAACATCCTCGCCCCGCCAGGGGCCCAGGCGGCGCCGGCGCGCGGTGCGCTTGGCCGCCGCGAGATCGGGCGGCGTGTCGTCGGGCGCCTCTTCGGCGAGCGCGGCGAGCGCGGCGTCGATCTCGGGCCTTGGGACCCCTTTTTCGGCTAGCCGGGCAATGATCGACCGGGTGGAAATCCCGCGCCCGTGAAGGCTGATTGCGCGGGCGCGGGCGAAGGCGGCATCGTCGAGCAGCCCGGCCCGAAGGTAGCGCGCGATGAGATCGGCGACCAAGGCCCGGCCCTGGTCTGTATCGGTGCCGTGGTGGCGCGCCGAGGCGGCAACGCGGCGGTGCAAAACCCGTTCCAGCGACCGCGCCGTCGCCTGGAACCGGGCGAGATAGCCGAGCGCCACGTTTTCCAAATGCCTGGCCGTCGCCCTGCGGGGGACGCGCCGCCGTGACGTTGCGGACCCCGGAGGGGCCCCGTTGGGTGGTTGGGATTGGCGCCGGGAGGAGGCCATGGCCCGAGCATGGCAGCCTGGCGCCCGCCTGTCATCCCGCCCCTGGCCTGGGCCCCGGGGGCGAAAGCCATGGACGCGTGGGAAGCCGTTGATCGCGTGCCGGGTTTTAGGGATCAACCGGCACCCGGCACCCTTTGCCTGCATTGGCGGGGTTCGGCCATGGCGGCGGCAACCGATCCAGGTTCACCGCCCATTGGGCTTGCTGATGAAGCGACTGATTCATGGGAAATATTCCCTGGAGTTAAAGATAACGATTTTCAGTAGAAATTAATGAACTATTAATAAATGTTAGAATTTTATTAAATTTTTATTCACTTATTTCTTATAGCGTTTCCGTGTCTCTCATATTTAGGGACTTGGGGACGTGGTGTGAAATTACTTGTCGTTGCCTTTCGATGCCTCGCCAGGGCGGAGGCCGGTGTCACCGGCCTGGAATACGGGCTGCTGGCCTCCCTCATGGGGGTGGTCATTTTCGCCTCCGTCGCCGCCGTCGGTCTTCAAGTGGGGAATAAATTCACCACCCTGACGCAATCCTTCAACCCGGCACGCGACCTGCAGGGTCCAACCGGGCCGCCGCCGGAAGAGGTCATGGCGTACCCCGGATCCAATGGACCGGACCACGCGAGCGATGTCGCCCAGGATATCGGAAGCGCACGGGAAAACGAGATCGGCGGCGTGGTTTGGGGGACCGGCGAATCCATCGCACCGGCGGCCAGTCTGGCGGCGGACACCGGCGGCCCGGTGATCCTTTCCGCCAAGGACCTGCTGGCCGCGGCCCAGGGTTCGAGCCTTGGCGCCGCGCCCGCCGCCGGACCGCGCGCGCTTGGCATCGGCGCGACCGAGAACGATTTCGGCCAATCGGCGGGAAATGTTGGTCGGCAGGCGGCCATAGGCGGTGGCGAAGGTGGTTCCCTGGCGTCGTCACGTGCCGGCGGCTCATTCAAGATTGGTCAGACGAATCACGGTGCCGAAGAGGGCGCGGCCCGGCTTTTAAATGGAGGCTTCTCCGGCGAGGGCATGACATCCGAAAACCAACCGAACCTTCCCTCCGGGTCCGGGGGAGGGGTAATGGGCCTGTTGGGCCTGTTCGCGGCCTTGCTCGGCCTGGTGGTGGTAATCTGGAAACTTGTCCGCCGCGCACGGTTCTTTTCCAATACCCAGAGGCAAATAAATAAATGGCAAAGAAACAGGGAAGACAAGCAGGGACGGCAATCCGTCAGGGCCTTTAGCCCAAGGGCAGGGGCAACGACCTAATTTCCAAAATTATGAGCGATCGGTCGGGACTTCCCGGCCGCCGCCGCCAAGCGCCTTTTCTATCCTGTCCGAAAACGACTGTTTCCAACCCGGGGACAGCGCCTCGATATCCATGGCCTTCTTGGCATCCTCGAGATTATCCGGATCGAAGTAGAGCAGGTGCATGATCTCGCGGACGGTCATGGGTCCGGCAGGCTCCCCAACGCCAACCAACGCGTCGCCTGCACCAACCTCTCCTTCCTCCAACACCCGCAGGTAAAAGCCGACCCGGCAGCTCTCGGCAAATTGCTTGTGGAAACCTTCAATGCCCATGCGGACGCCCAGCTTGAAGCACGGAACACGGGGTTGGGTGACTTCGACGAGTGCGTCGCCAACGCGGAAGACGTCGCCGATCCGGATCGCGTCGTCGGCCATGCCTTCCACGGTAAAGTTTTCGCCGAACTGTCCGGCGGCCTTGAAATCCGTCCTGCCGAGTTCGTTCGCCCAATAGCGATAGTTTTCCACTGTGTAGACGTAGACCGCCTTGTAGATTCCGCCGTGGCCATTCAGGTCGGCCTGGGCATCACCATCGAGGTTGAGCGTCCGCAACATGGGCCTCCCCGGGGCGGGCTCCTTGAAAATTCCTGTGCTCGTCGTCTTCTCCCGCCCTCTGCGGTCGATGTATGAGACCTCCCTTGGCTGCGCAACATTGACCGAAAGCAATTTCATTTGTGACATGTCCCTCTCCCTCCTGTGCATACAGAGTCAGGATGCGATGGGTGGAACCAACGCGTCTCTAATGCCCGGTTCATTCCATGGGCTTTAAGCTCGCCAACAAGGTCGGGATCAACTCGGTCACCGTCGGGTGAATGTGCACCGCGCGCTGGATCACCGTGTAGGGGGCGTTGGCGTACATGACATCGAGAAGAGAGTGGACAACTTCATCTCCACCGACGCCGAGGATCGCCGCGCCGAGGATTCTCTCGCTTTCCGCGTCGACCAAAATTTTCATGAACCCCTGGGTCTCGCCCCGCTCACGGGCGCGCCCGACGCGCGCCATCATCATCTTGCCGACCAATGCCTTGCGGCCTGAGTCCCGGACTTGGGCTTCCGTCATGCCGATCCGGCCCAAAGGCGGGTCGATAAAAAGCCCGTAGGTGGTGATGCGGTCGGAGATTCGCCTGGGATCATTGTCGAACATGTTGGCGGCGAGAATTTCATAATCGTTGTACGACGTGTGGGTGAAGGCGCCCCGGCCGTTGACGTCGCCCATGGCCCAGATCCCGGGCACGTTGGTGCGAAGCTCGTCGTCGACAACGATGTAGCCGCGTGTGTCGGTCTCGACGCCGGCCGCTTCCAGGCCCAAATCGTCGGTATTGGGCCGGCGGCCCACGGCCAGCAGCACATGAGAGCCGACAATTTCCTCGGTGCCCGGTTCACAGCTTGCGCTGACCACGACTTGGCCGTCGCGTCGTGCCAAGCCGATGCAGCTGGCGTTGAGCAGAAATTCGATGCCTTCGTTCTCTAGAATTTCCTGCACCGCGGCGGAGACCTCGTCGTCCTCGCGGCCGATCAGTTTCGGACCCATCTCGATGACCGTGACCCGGGATCCGAAGCGCCGGTACATTTGCGCGAACTCAAGCCCGATATAGCTGCCACCGATGATGACCAGGTGGTCGGGAAGAAAGTCGACCTCCATCATGGAAGTGTTGGTGAGGTATTCGACATCGTCGATACCGGGCATATCGGGAACGGTGGCCCGGGCGCCGACGTTGAATACGATCTTCTCGGCTTCCAGAAGATCGTCGTTGACGCGCACCGTTTTGGCGCTCTCCAAGCGGCCATGACCCTCAAATACGGTCAGGTTCTCCATATTCTTGAGCCAATTGGTGACGCCGTCGTTGGATTGTTTGACGATGGCGTCCTTGCGCGCCTTGACCTGGCCCATGTCGACCTTGATTGGCCCCTCGATGGCGATCCCGAAATCGCCGCCGCGCCGCGCCATGTGCGCCGCCCGCGCGCTGGCGACCAAGGCCTTGGTGGGGATACAGCCGACGTTGACGCAGGTGCCGCCGAACAACTTCCGCTCGATGACCGCCGTTTTCATGCCCTCTCGGGTCATCCGTTGGGCCAGCGACGGCCCCGCCTGGCCGGTGCCGATGATGATGGCATCGAATTTTTCAGTCATGTCCCGCCCTCCGATTGCCTAAATACCCTATCATTCCTGTCAGGTAAGTACATCCGGGCTGGAGTTTATGGTAGCAACCATGCAGGGCAATATCATCGACATGCTGATGGCGCCGCTCTCGCCCATGGAGCTGACCGCGGGCTGCCATGATTCGCGGCTTTCGGTGGGCCTGGGCACGGCCTGCCGGGCGAGGTTCAAGACCACCAACCGGCCCAGCCCCTGATCAGTGTGCCGGAAACCGTTGGCCGTGACGGCATGGGCGAATCACCTCGACATGGCCTATGGCGGCATGTGGAAAACGTGAATTGAATCGAAACCAACAACGATTTCAGTACCTTTGTCTGGTCCCTGCCTGTGCGTTCAATTGCATAATAACACATTGAAAAATAATGAAAAACAAGTAGGCTTGGCGTTGAGATGCGGGGCGGCGGAAGACCAGAATTCGGTTTTGCGGCGCCGTGATGGAACGCCAATCCGCCCCCAGTGCCGCAAGCCCAACCCGGGCGGTCCAAGCGGGGGAAGCGGGCCGATCGGCGAAGGGAAAAAATGGCCGCCCGGGTCGCCATGGGTTGTTTGGGGCGCGGGCGCCGGTCCAGCGTCACGAGACGATGATCACTTGCGAAAACATGAATTATGACTGACCCGGCCGAACAAGAATTTTTGCCCTTTCTCGATGATCAACCGGAGCCGCAAACCGGGGTTTGGCCGGCACAGTGGATCAAGGGCGCCATCGAGCGGGGGGTGATCCTCGCCGACGAGACGGTTCGCCCCGACCAGATTCAACCCGCCAGTCTCGATTTGCGGCTCGGCAGCCACGCCTACCTGGTCCCGGCGAGTTTCATGCCTGGCCTGAGGTGGAGCGTGGAAGAAAAGCTCAGCGATTTCAGCACCGAAAAAATCGACTTGGAAGATGGCGCGGTTCTAAAGACGGGCAAGGTGTACATCGTGCCGCTTCAAGAACACCTGCGGCTGAAAAAGCGGATGTCCGCCGCCGCCAGCCCGAAAAGCTCCACCGGGCGGCTTGATGTCTTTGCCAGGGTGATTACCGACAACGGCTGCGAGTTCGATGCAATTCGCGAAAGATACGCAGGCCGGCTGTGGTTGGAGATCGCGCCGCGGTCGTTCGATGTAAAGGTAAGAACGGGGTCCCGTTTGGCCCAGGTGCGCATGAAGTCCGGCCGCCCGCCCTCTACCGATGCGTCGGTGAAACGGCTCCATGAAGAAGTTCGATTGGTTCACGACAAAGATGGCGAAACCAACGTCAAAGGCGGCGCCATCGCTCTTTCCGTGGACATGGTGGGCGACCCGGTCACCGGGATTATCGGCTATAAGGCGAAACCGACCGACGCGTTCATCGATATCGACCTGGTGAACCATTACGACCGGGATGATTTCTGGCATACGGTTTACAAGCCGGACAACGGCGGCATCATTCTTCGAACCGATGAATTCCACATCCTGGCGACCAAAGAATCTTTGAATGTGCCGCCCAATTTCGCCGCCGACATGGTTGCCTACGACACCCTGGTGGGGGAATTCCGGGCCCATTATGCAGGCTTTTTCGACCCCGGATTCGGTTACGCCGAGGGCCGGCCGGTGGGCGCCAAAATCGTCCTTGAGATTCGCTCCCATGACGTGCCGTTCCTGGTCGAACATGGACAAATCGTCGGCCGTGTGGTGTACGAGCGACTGAGCATGGAGACCGATAAGCCTTACGGCGCCAGCATCGGCTCCTCGTACCAGGGCCAGGGTTTGGCTCTGGGCAAGCAATTCAAGCGCTGATCAACCCAGACTCTAATCCGCAGATTCGATGATCCCGGGCGTTGACAGGACGCCCCGGTCTATGGATACTCACCGCTTTTTCCGCACGGGACCAAGGATTGGCGCGGGCCGGGGCAGGCAGAACCATGCGCCCGGCGGTGTAGGAGAGGATTCGTGATTTCCGCTGTGATGCCCACCTATGGGCGTGCCGACATCGCTTTCGAGAAGGGGGAGGGGCCTTACCTCTTTTCCACCGAGGGCGTGCGCTACCTCGATTTTACCTCGGGGATCGCCGTCAATTCCCTGGGCCATGCCCATCCCCGGCTGGTGGCGGCGCTGGGCGCGCAAGCGGAAAAGCTGTGGCACACGTCGAACATGTTCGAGATCCCCGGTCAGCAGATTCTGGCCCAGCGGCTGGTCGAAAATACTTTCGCCGACACGGTGTTTTTCTGCAATTCCGGGGCCGAGGCCATGGAATGCGGCATCAAGGTGGTGCGTTCCCACTTCGACGCGGCCGGCGATCCCGGGCGCTACCGCATCATCTGCGCCAACCAGGCCTTCCACGGGCGCACCCTTGCCACCATCGCCGCCGGCGGACAGGATAAGTTGCTCAAGGGCTTCGCGCCCGCGGTCGACGGTTTCGATCACGTCGGCTTCGGCAATCTCAACGAGACCCGGGCGGCGATCGGCGACCAAACCGCGGCGCTCCTGATCGAACCGGTGCAGGGTGAAGGCGGGGTGCGGATCGCCCAGGAGGATTACCTCCAGGGCCTGCGCCAGATCGCCGACGAATACGGGCTGCTTCTTTTCTTCGACGAGGTGCAATGCGGCATGGGCCGGACCGGCAAGCTGTTCGCCCATGAATGGGCCGGGCTCACGCCCGATGTGATGGCGGTCGCCAAGGGCATCGGCGGCGGATTCCCGGTGGGCGCCTGCTTGACCACGGGCGACGCGGCCTCGGGCATGGTGGCGGGCAGCCATGGCTCCACCTACGGCGGCAACCCGCTGGCCATGGCGGTGGCCAACACGGTGATGGACGTGATGCTGGAAGACGGTTTCCTCGCCCACGTCCGTGACATGGGGGCGCGGCTGCTGGGCGGCCTGGAGACGCTGGTCTGCGCCCATCCATCGATCCTGGCGGACGCCCGGGGCCGGGGCCTGATGGTCGGCCTGGTCTGCACCGGCGATCCCAAGGCGCTGATCTCCAAGCTCCGCGACAACCGCCTTTTGACCGTGCTCGCGGGCGGCAACGTGGTGCGTCTGCTGCCGCCGCTGATCACCCAAGAGGCGCAAATCGACGAGGCGCTGGCGATCCTTGACGAGAGCTGCGCCCAATTGGGGAAAGGTCCATGACCGCGACGCCCGAAACCAGGCTGGCGCGCCAACGCGGCATGGGGCCGCGGGCGCCCAGGCATTTTCTCGACATCGACAGGTTCGAGCCCGCCCAGTTGCGCGAGATGCTCGATCTCGCCCGTGCTTATAAGCGGGGCGAAGATTCGCCGGGCGGCCAACGGCCGGGTGCCGGCAAGATGCTTGCGCTGGTGTTCGAAAAACCGTCGACCCGCACCCGGGTGTCCTTCGAGGTGGGCATGGCCCAGATGGGCGGCCGGGTCACCATCCTCGAGTCCCAGGGCTCGCAGATCGGCCGGGGTGAATCCATCGCCGATACGGCGCGGGTGCTGAGCCGCTACGTGGATGCGATCGTGTTCCGCACGCTTGCCGAGGCGAGCCTTCTGGAGATGGCGGAATATGCTTCGGTGCCGGTGATCAACGGCCTTACCGACAAGAGCCACCCCTGCCAGATCATGGCCGATATCATGACCTTCGAGGAGATCCAGGGCCCCATAAACGGGCGGACCGTCGCTTGGCTCGGCGACGGAAACAATGTGGTCGCGTCCTGGATCCACGGTGCGGCGCCTTTCGGCTACGCCCTGAAGATCGCCACGCCTAAGGGCTTCGCGCCCGATCCCGCGGTGGTCAAGGCGGCCCGCGACGCCGGCGCCGATATCACCCTGACCGAAGACCCCACCGAAGGGGTCGCCGGCGCCGCTTGCGTGGTCACCGACACCTGGGCCTCCATGGGCACCAATGGCGGGCCCACCCTGGAAGAACGGATCCGGGCCTTGACCCCCTACCGGGTGGATGAGTCGCTGATGGACAAGGCGGCCGGCGATGCCATCTTCATGCATTGCCTCCCCGCCAACCGCGATAATGAGGTGAGCGCCGGCGTCATCGACGGGCCGCGCTCGGCGGTCTGGGATGAAGCGGAAAACCGCTTGCATGTCCAGAAGGGTATCCTCCATTGGTGCCTCAGGCCCTAGGGCCTTAGGGACGCGGCGGTTCCCGCCTTGGCACGCGGCCCCATGATCGCCACCGATCTGGTGATCCCCTACCAGGTGGAACGCGCCGGGTTGCGCGGCCGGTTGCTGCGGTTCGGCCCCTTGCTCGACCGCATTCTCGACCGCCACCGCTATCCGCCGCCGGTCTCCGCCCTGCTCGGCGAAACCCTGGTGCTCACGGCGCTGCTGGGCAGCACGCTCAAATACCTTGGCGCCTTCACCCTGCAAGCCCATGGCGATGGGCCGGTGCGAATCGTCGTCGGCGACATGACCGCCACCGGCGAATTGCGGGCCTATGCGCAGTTCGACGCCGAAGCGGTGGCCGCCATGGAGGGCGCCACGGCGCCCATGCCGGCGCTGTTGGGCCAGGGGCATCTGGCCTTCACCGCCGACCAGGGGGCGGACGCGGAGCGCTATCAGGGGATGGTCGCGTTGGCGGGCCCCACCCTGACCGACTGCGTCCGCCATTACTTCCGCCAGTCGGAACAGATCGACGCCGCCATCAAGGTGGCGGTTAGGGCGCCCAATGGCGGCGCGGGCTGGCGCGCCGGCGCCATCATCATCCAGCGGCTGCCCGGCGAGGGGCGGCGCCCCGGCGGCGCGGACCGGGCCGAGCCCGATGAGGACGAAGAGAACTGGCGGGAAGCGGTGGCGCTCATGGCCAGCGTCAAGGAGGACGAACTCACCAACCCGCGTCTTGCCCCTGACAGGCTTCTCTACCGGCTGTTCCACCAACCCGGCGTGCGGATGTTCAAACCCCGTGGGCTGGCGGACGGATGCCGCTGTTCCCGGGACCGGGTGGCCGGCACCCTGGGCGCCTTGCCCAAGGCGGAAGTGCTGGAGATGGTGGAAGCCGGCGTTGTTTCGGTGAAATGCGAGTTCTGCGGCGCGGCCTATGAATTCGACGAACCCGCCCTGGAGGCCCTGTTCGCCTGAAGCGAAAGCGGTGGTGGCCATAAAGGAAGAGCAGATGCCGCGCGACCTAATTTGTCTCCCATCCTTGGAACGCTTGATAAAAGCGGCCGAGGGCGGCAGAATTCCCGGCCCGTGGGTCATTCCAGAGGTCGAGCGTCATGTGGATGCGCCGCTACAAGGCAATCGTCATCCTGTCCGCCGTTCTCCCCGCTTTTCTGCTCGCCGGGTGCGAGACCAGTGCGCCTTCCTCCCAGTTCCCGGAACTCACCTACCGGCATTTGGGGCCGCTCACCCTCGATGTCGCGCGGATCGAACTGGCCACCCGTTACATCCCGCCCTTGAAACCGCCCAATGTCGAACACCGCGCGCCGGTGGCGCTCTATGCCGCGATCCGCCGATGGGCCGGCCAGCGCCTCAAGGCGGCGGGGCGGCGCAACGTCGCCAACCTGATCATCCTGGACGCCTCCATTCGCGAGGTGCCGCTGCCCGTGAAGGGCGGGCTCAAGGGGCTCTTCACCTCCCAGCAATCGGCCCGCTACGACGGCCGGGCCGCCGTTCTTCTCGAAATTCGTGATGACGGGGGCCGCCAGCTTGCCTTCGTCACGGCGCGGGCCACCCGCTCGCTGACGGTGGCCGAGGGCGCCTCCATGGCGCAGCGCGAAAAGGTCTGGTTCGCCCTGACCGAAGACCTGGTGTTGGATATCAACCGGCGGTTGGAAGTCGAGGCGCGCCGGCACTTGCGCGCCTATCTTTTCGCGCGATAGTGCGCCAGGGCACACTCCGGCCTAATTGAACCATTTGACCGGAAAGTGCCCTAGTTCCGCCAGAATGCCGGCGTGAACAGGACCAGCACCGTGAACAGTTCCAGCCGGCCCAGCAGCATGCCGAAGGACAGCAGCCACTTGGCCGCGTCGGGCAGCGACGCATAGGTGCCCGACGGACCGATCACCGGACCCAGGCCCGGACCGACATTGGCGATGGCGCTGGCCGCCCCGGAAACGGCGGTGATGAAGTCGAGCCCCATCCAGCCCAGCCCCATGGCCAGGGCGCCGAAGGCCATGATGTAGACAAAGAAGAAACTGAGGACCGATTCCGACGCCTCCGCGGGGATGGGCCGGCGATTGAAATGGGGGATGAAGACCCCGTGGGGCTGTATCAGCTTGCTGATCTGGGACACCGTGTTGGCGTAAAGCACTTGCAGGCGAAACACCTTCAGCCCGCAGGTGGTGGACCCGGCGCAGCCGCCGACGAACATCAGGAAGAAGAACGTCGCCACGGGAAAGGCGCCCCAGAGCCCGAAATCGGTCGAGCTGTATCCCGTCCCGGTCATGATCGAGACACCGTTGAAGGTGACGAAACGCACCGCCTCGCCGAAACGCACGCCGTTGATCAGGGTCTGCCAGACGATCATCAACGTCACCGCGGTGGCGGCGATGATCAGGAACCACCTGACCTGGCTGTCGCGGATCAGCGGCATCAGGTTGCCGCGGACCGCCTGCAGGTAAAGCACGAAGGGCAAGGAGCCGAGGATCATGAAGGCCACGGCGACCCAGTCGATGGCGGCGCTGTTGAAGGCCCCCAGCGAGCCGTCGCGGGTGGAAAAGCCGCCGGTGGCGATGGTGGTCATGGCGTGGGTTATCGCCTCGAAGCCGCTCATGCCGGCGACCCAATAAAGCGCCGCGCAGATCGCCGTCAGCGCGATGTAGAGGAGGCCGATGGCGGCCGCGACCTGGGCGATGCGGGGCAGCGCCTTTTCCGAGGGGTCCAATGATTCCATGCGGAAGAGCTGCATGCCGCCGACGCTCAACTGCGGCAGGATGGCGACGGCCATGACGATGATGCCGATTCCGCCGAACCATTGCAGCAAGGACCGCCAAAGAAGAATGCCCGGCGCCGCCCGGTCGAGATCGGTGAGCACCGTGGCGCCGGTGGTGGTGATCCCCGACATGGATTCGAACACGGCATCGGTGAAGGACAGGTTGAGATCGGCAAAGGCGAAGGGCAGGGCGCCGAAAACCGCGATCACCGTCCAACTCAGCGTGGTCAGCAGGAAGGCATGGCGGGTGGTCATCTTGGTCTCGCCGGTGCGCATGGTCAGCAACATGGCGACGCCGATGAATGCGTTCAGGCCGGCGGCACTGGCGAACACTTTCCAGTCGCTGTGGCCGGCGATGAGGTCGACTATCGCCGGGATGCACATGCCCAGCGCCAGCGTCGTCAGCAGGATTCCGATGGTGAAGAAGACGGGGCGGAAATCAATCATCGGGCCACCATTAGATAGCGGATTTCCTTGGTTTTCGGGCTATTGCCGCCGATAATCGGGGCGGTTTGCAAAATTAGCCCTAAAAATCATCGATTTTTCGCCAGCTATCGAGAATTCTCGTTATCCGCGCGGATTAACGGCATATTTCGCAAATTTCACCGATTTAGGGGGCATCTTAACGAAGATTTACGGATTATTAAGCCTGGGGGCCGGGATTCCGCGGCTTGGCGGCGCTCTTCACCGGCGCGACGCCTGGCACCGGATCAAGACTTGGTGCCGATCATCGCCAAGAATTCACGCCGCGTCTTCTGGTCGCTCCTGAACCCCCCCAGCATGCAACTGGTGACCATGGTGGCGCCGGGCTTGTGGATGCCGCGGGTGGTCATGCATTGGTGCTCCGCCTCGATCACCACGGCGACGCCGCCGGGCTGCAGGATCTCGTCGATGGCGCCGGCGATCTGGGCGGTCATTTTCTCCTGGATCTGCAGTCGTTTGGCGTAGGCCTCGACCAGCCGCGCCAGCTTGGAAATGCCCACCAGCCGGGTTTTCGGAAGATAGGCGATATGGGCGATGCCGATGATGGGCAACAGGTGATGTTCGCAATGGGATTCGAAGCGGATGTCCTTGAGCACCACCATCTCGTCGTAGCCTTCGATCTCTTCGAAGGTGCGGGCGAGGATCTCGTGAGGGTCCTCGTCATAGCCCCGGAAGAACTCTTGCCAGGCACGGACCACCCGGTCCGGCGTCCCTAACAACCCCTCGCGGGCAGGATCGTCGCCGGCCCACCGGATCAGGGTGCGGACGGCGTCTTCCGCCTCGGCGTGGCTCGGCCGTTCAGGGGGCCGACCGCCTTGATCCCCGACGCGGTCGAGTTCGACGGGATAGGATGCTTTCATGGCTTCTCCTTACCGTTTTCCAACGGGTGTGCCCCACCGCGAGGCGCCAGCATAGGGTTGCCGGCCTTGATGTTTCACCTTGGCATGGCGGGGTTTGATTGAACAGCAAAACCGGGAAATGCTCTCGGCGCCGATGATCAGTGCACCTGCGGTCGATCCTCCGGTGAATCGAGGGAAAATGCCGGGATATCGATCTCCAGGGGCCGGCCGTCGCGGGTTTCCATGTAATAGCATCCCACCATGATCCCCGATGGGGTGGAGAGCGGCGTGCCCGAGGAATATTCGTAGCGTTCCCCGGGGTGGATGATCGGCTGTTCGCCGATCACGCCTTCGCCCCGGACTTCTTGGGTGCGCCCGAGGGAATCGGTGATCTTCCAATAGCGGCTCATCAACTGCACGGTTTCCATGCCCTGGTTTTCGATGGTGACATGGTAGGCCCAAATGTAGCGGTTCCTGCGCGGCCGCGATTCGTCGTGGAGATAGGTCGGCTCGACGGTGACCATGATCGAATGAGTCGTCGTCGTGTACATGGGCGTCCTCCAGGCAGGGTTTTTCCCCGGCGTTCGATGGCATCGGCATTTTACCGCACTATGGACCAGAATTGAACCATTCGACCGGGATGATCTCGCGCCCCGCCATGGTCGAGGCATTTTCCGCGCCTTTCGATCAGGCCCCGGCCGTGACCAGGGCCTGGTCGATGTCGTCCATCACGTCGGCCGGATCCTCGAGCCCCACCGAAATGCGGACATAACCCGGCGTGATGCCGAGCGCGGCGCGGTCGTCTTCGCTCAGGCTTCGGTGGGTGGTGGTCGCCGGATGGGTGACGATGGACTTGGCGTCGCCCAGGTTGTTCGAAATGTCGATCAGCCGCAGCGCATTGAGGAATTTGAAGGCGCTTTCCTTGCCGCCCGGCACCTCGAAGCCGATCAGCGTGCCGGCGCCGCTCATCTGTTTTTCCACCAGCGCCCGTTGAGGATGATCGCTAAAACCGGGATAGATCACCCGGGCAAGGTCGGCGCGGGCCGCCATCCAGTCAGCGATTTCGCCGGCATTGTCGCACATGGCCTTGACCCGGATGCCGAGGGTCTCCAGCCCCTTCAGCAGGGTCCAGGCGTTGAAGGGGCTGAGCGCGGGTCCGGTGTGGCGCAGGAAGGGGGCCAAGTGGTCCTCCATGTATTCGGGATCGCCCAGGATCGCCCCGCCCATGACCCGGCCCTGGCCGTCGATATGCTTGGTCGCCGAATAGACCACTACGTCGGCGCCGAATGCCATGGGCTTCTGCAACATCGGCGAGGCAAAGACATTGTCCACCACCATTCGTCCGCCCGCCTTATGGGTGAGGTCGGCAACCGCCTCGAGGTCGATCATTTCCAGCCCCGGATTGGAGGGGGTTTCTAAGAACACCGCCCGGGTGGGCCGGGACAATGCTTGGCGCCATTGGTCGAGATCGGTGCCGTCGACGATCTCCACCGCGATTCCGTAGCGGGGCAGGATTTCCGAAACCACGAACAGGCATGAGCCGAATAGCGCGCGGGAGCTCACCACGTGGTCGCCGGCATGGAGCATGCACATCAGCGAAGCGAAGACCGCCGCCATGCCGGTCGCCGTCGCGCGGCAGGTCTCGTTGCCCTCCAGCAGCGCCATGCGCTGCTCGAACATGGTGACGGTGGGATTGGAGAAACGGGAATAGATGTATTTGTCGTTCTCCCCCTTGAATGCCGCTTCGGCCTCCTCGGCGGAAAGGTAAATATAGCCCGAGGTGGCAAATATCGCCTCGCAGGTTTCCTGGAAGTCGGACCGGTTGGTTCCGCCGCGGACGAGATTGGTCCTTGGCCGCAATCCATTGGCTCCCTTGGCGTCGTCGGTCATGGTGTGCTCCTCCGCGACAGGGCATCAAAAAACCCCGGCCGCAGGCCAGGGCTTGGTTCAAGCACCCGGCCTTTTAGCGATTTGTTTTACGTGGACGCAAGCCGACCGGCACAAATTTCCACGAACCTGGGGTTCTTACTCCCATCGTATGTGTGCCGTCAAGCGATGGCGGGGAATGGAGGGGGCAGGGTTATCCCGCGTTGGCGCCGTCACGAAGCGCCAAGTCGGCAACCAAGCCGACCACCGGCGCCCGTTTGGCCAAGGTGTCTTCGACCAGGTCGGCGAGGGTATAATGGGACAGCGATTCGATGAACCGGGTGCGGGCGTCTTCCAAGGCCTGTTCTAAAAGCTTGCCGCTTTCGGCGGGCCGGTCCGCTTGCCGTCCGTCCACCGCCCCAAGATTGCGCTCGACTTGCTGAAGAAGGTGGCCGAGGTTGACGCCGCCGGCCGGTTTGGCCAGGGCGATTCCGCCGCCCTTGCCCCGGTAACCGACGATATAACCGAGCCGCGCCAAATGTTGGGAGACCTTCATCAGGTGGTTGCGGGATATGTTTTCCGCATCCGCGATGTTGGCGATGGAAACCTTCCTGCCGGGCTGGACAGCCAAATGCAGCAAGACGCGAATGGCGTAATCGGCGTGTTTGCTCAATTTCATTTACTCTTGCTCCAGGTTCAAGGTACTAGACTGATTGCTTTTCCCCGATCGCGTATCAGCAAGAATTCTTAGCGTTGATAAGAAACCTCTTTGCCGCTCGCGTCTACTTTATATTGCGGTCACGGTTAATCAACTCTTAACGCCGCGGCCCGGGTTATCGACCTCCGCGCCATGCTTTCGCTTGATGGCAGGGGGGTGAAACCGTTAGAACAGGGCCGGGCGGTCACATCAGCGGGTGTAGTTCAATGGCAGAACATCAGCTTCCCAAGCTGAATACGTGGGTTCGATTCCCATCACCCGCTCCATCCCCCAGCGCCGCATTCACCTGTCGTCACGAGAAGGAACGCGCCACTTGAACAGCGTGCCCGCGGGCGGCGGGGCCTCGTCGGAACAAGACCCGGGCCCGGCCGCCAAAAAAGGGTTCGTGGCCTTCCGGCATCGCGATTTCCGGCTTCTGATTTTCGGCAAGCTGTTTTCTTCGCTGTCGCTGCACATGGTGATGGTGGTGATCGCCTATCAGATTTACGACCTCACCGGCGATCCCCTGGACCTGGCCTATATCGGCCTTGCCGTTTTCGCCCCGGGGTTGGGGTTCGCGCTGGTCACCGGATACGTCGTCGACCGCTTCGACCGGCGCCTGGTGCTCGCCTGCTGCTATCTGGTGATGTTGATTTCGGCGGTTCTGTTTACCCTGTTCGCCCTGTCCGGGACCAAAGAGGTCTGGCCGGCCTTCATGATCCTGGTGTTCTACGGTACGGGGCGCGCCTTCTACATGCCTTGCACCAATGCCCTGCTGCCCAATCTGGTGCCGGTGGAGGAATTCCCCAATGCGGTCGCCTGGAACACGTCGGCCACCAAGCTGACGCAGATTGCCGGCCCCGCCATCGGCGGCTTTCTCTACCTGGCGGGGCCCGAAGTGGTCTACGGATTGGCCGCCGTGGTGTTCTCGGTGGCGGTCGTTACGACGGCGATGATCCGCACCCGCAGCCAACGCAAGGATGCCGAACCGGTCAGCCTCGGCACGCTGCTGGCCGGGGTCCGCTACGTCTGGGGGAAGAACGTGGTGCTTGGCGCCATCTCGCTTGACCTGTTCGTGGTTCTCGCCGCCGGGGCGACGGCAATGCTGCCGATCTATGCCAAGGATGTCCTCGACGTCGGCGCCTGGGGCGCCGGGCTGTTGAGAAGCGCCATCGCCGCGGGCGGCGTGGTGACGTTGTTGATGCTGACGCAGGTGGCGCTGACCCGCGATGTCGGGCGCATCATGTTCGCCTGCGTCTTCGTCTTTGGGGCCGCCACCACCGTCTTCGGCATGTCCACGTGGTTTGCCCTGTCCCTGGCGGCGCTGGCGGTGCTGGGCGCGGCGGATGCGTTCAGCGTGGTCATCCGCCAGACTCTGATCCAGGTGGCGACGCCCGACGAGATGCGCGGCCGGGTCAGCGCCGTGAACGCCGTGTTCGTCAGCACGTCCAACGAAATCGGCGAGGTCCGCGCCGGCTTCTTGGCGGCGTGGATCGGCGCCGTGCCGACGGTGGTGATCGGCGGCATCATCTCTGTACTGATCACCGGGATTTGTTGGAAGCTGTTTCCCGAACTGGTCAAACTTCAGCGCGTCGACCGCAGCATATGATGGCGCCGCGCCGGCAGCGTCGCGCAACATCGCGGCGGCCATGCGGTTCTCTTTGGCCGGATAGTGATCTAAGCTCCGGGGCCCGATGACTTGCACGCCTTCGCCATGACGTCACCGCCGCAAGACCCGGTCCCTGGCGCCCCGCTTTCGCCATGGTTCGCGCCCCTGGGCGTGGGGTTCGCGGTGGTCGCGATCACCATCATTCGGCTGCTTTACCTCACCGTCTACCCCTTCGATCTCCACCCCGACGAGGCCCAGTACTGGAGTTGGTCTCTCAGCCTCGACTGGGGCTACTTTTCCAAGCCGCCCATGGTCGCCTGGCTGATCGCCGCATCCACCGCGTTGTGCGGGTCCGGCGAGGCCTGCATCAAGGCCAGCGTGCCGATCCTGCACGGCATTACCGCGTGTTTCATCTACGGGGCCGGGGGGCGGCTTTACGGGCCGCGGGCCGGGTTCTTCGCGGCCCTTCTTTACCTGACGCTGCCCGGCGTTTCGTTTTCGTCGTCCATCATGTCCACCGACCCGCCGTTGCTCGCCTGCTGGGCGGCGGCGTTGTATGCCGCCGTGCGGCTCGGCGACGGCGCCGCGCCGGCCCTGCCCTGGTGGCTGGCGCTCGGCCTCGCCACCGGGCTCGGGTTGCTCTCCAAATACGCCATGGGGTTCTTCGTCTTAGGATTCGTGCTTTGGCTGGCGTTGGACGGGGCGGCGCGCCGGCGCCTCTTGGGCGCGCCCAAGGGCCGGGCCGGGCCGTTCCTGGCCGCCGCCTTGGCATTCCTTCTCATCCTTCCCAACCTGATCTGGAACATGGGCACCGGCTACGTCACCTTCGCCCATACCGCGGCTAACGCCAACCTCGGCGGCGCGCTGCTGCGCCCGGAGAAATTCCTGGAATTCACGGCGAGCCAGTTCGGCGTCTTCGGCCCGATCGTTTTCGCCGTCCTGGGGTGGTTGTTGCTGCGGCCCGACCGCTGGCTGCGCGAGCCCCGGGCGCGGATGCTGGCCGGATTCGTGCTTTGCGTGCTGTTGCCCATCATGGTGCTGAGCCTGGTCTCCCGGGCCCATGCCAATTGGGCGGCCACGGCCTACGTGGCGGGCTCCATATGGGTCGCCGGCGCCCTTTCCGGGGCCAAGGGGCGGCGGTGGCTGTACGGCTCCATCGCGCTCCATGTGGCCGTCGCCGCGACGCTGATGGCGGCCACCATCGGCCAGGCCGAACCGGGCCGCTATGCGGGCTTGGCCGTGCCCCAGGCGTTGGATCCCTACAGGCATTACGGCGGTTGGCGGGCGCTCGGGGAAAAGGTCGCGGCGCTCAAGGCGCGCTTTCCGGGCCTGCCGCTTCTGGGCCATGACCGGATGATGGTGGCCTCCGCGCTCTATTACGTGCGGCCTTGGCCGGTCGAAATTTTCGCTTGGCATGGCGATGGCCGGGTGACCAATCACTTCCGCCTGACGCGGCCCTGGCCGGGAGCGGTGGGCGGCGACGCGCTGCTGCTTAGCCGGCGCGGAGACCCTGCCGAAATCCTCGCCCGTTTCCGGACCTGGGATAAGGTGGCGACCATCGTCGTGCCCATTTCGACCGGCGCCCGGCACGCCGTCCAAGTCTTTCACGCCAGGGGATTTCTAGGCTATAAACACGGTCGACCATAACCGCGCCAAGACATTTAGGAAAGGCCCCTCACCGGGGGCAAACGCGCCATGAGCAGATACCGTATCACCGTCGATACCGGCGGGACCTTCACCGACGTGGTCTATTTCAACGAGGACCGGCGCGAAATCACCATCCACAAGCTTCCCTCGACCCCCCACAACCCTTCCGAGGCCATCGTCGCCGGCGTCCGCCACCTTCTCGATCAGGGCGTCGATGCCGGGGACATCGAATTCTTCTGCCACGGCACCACCGTCGGCACCAATGCGCTGCTCGAAGGGAAGGGGGCGAAGACGGCGCTTTTGGTCACCGAAGGGTTCCGCGGCATTTACGAGGTGGGAGAGCAATCGACCCCGCACGGCCCTTCGGTCTTCGATATCACCTACCAGAAGGCCCCCCTGTTGGCCCCGCAAAGCCTCACCGGCGAGGTCCGAGAGCGGGTCGATTTCCAGGGCAAGGTGCTGCGCAAGCTCGACGAAACGGGGCTGCGCGAGACCGTGCGCGGGTTTCGCGACAAGGGCGTGACCTCGGTCGCGGTCTGTCTCCTGTTTTCATTCCTCACCCCCCGCCACGAACAAAAGGTCGCCCGCATCATCAAACAGGTCGCGCCGGGGATGAGCGTCTCGCTATCGTCCGAAGTTCTGCCCCTCATCCGCGAATTCTTCCGCCTGTCGACGACCGTCATCAACGCCTATTTGCAGCCCATCCTCGAGTATTACGTCCACCATCTGGAGGCCCAGCTCGACGCCGCCGGCGTGCACACCAAGAAGCGCTACATCATGCAGTCCAACGGCGGCACCGCGACCTTCGCCGCCGCCGCGCGCAAGGCGGTGGCGACGGTGCTCTCGGGGCCGGCCGGCGGGGTCACCGCGGGGGTCAATCTGGCGCGCGATCTCAAGCAGCCCAACCTGATCACTTTCGACATGGGCGGGACCAGCTGCGACGTCGCCCTGATCAAGGATGGCGAAGCCTCCCACGCCAACCGTATCGAGATCGACGGGCGCGTCATATCGGTGCCGATGATGGATATCAACACGGTGTCGGCGGGGGGCGGGACCATCGCCCGGGCCGATGCGCTGGGCCAGCTTCAGGTGGGGCCGGAATCGGCGGGGGCGGTGCCGGGACCGGCCTGTTACGGCACCGGCGGCGCCTTGCCCACGGTGACCGATGCCAACCTGATTTTGGGATATCTCGGGGCCGACAACTTCCTTGGCGGGCGCATGGCGCTGGATGTGGCCCATGCGCGCCGGGCCATGGAAGACGGCGTGGCGGCGCCGCTGGGCATGAGCCTCACCGACGCCGCCGAAGGCGTCATCCGCATCATCAACGTCAAGATGGAAGAGGCCATCAAGGCGATCTCCACCATGCGCGGGTATGACCTCAGGGATTTCATGCTGGTGGCCTTCGGCGGGGCCGGGCCGCTCCATGCCGGACAGATGGCGCGGAACCTCGCCATGCGCGGCATCATCGTGCCGCTCTATCCCGGCGTCAATTCGGCCATCGGCTTGCTGCAGGCCGACGTGCGCCACGATTACGCGGTTTCGCGCCTGACCCTGATCACCGCCATCGGCCCCGAAGAAGTGGCCGGGCGGCTCAAGACCCTGGCCGACCGGGCCCGGGCGGAGCTCCGCGCCGAAGGCTTCCGGCCCCGCCAGATCGTTATCGAATATGCCATCGACATGCGCTATGCGGGCCAGGGCTACGAATTGACGGTGCCCTTGGCCTCGGGCCGGGTGACTAGCAAAAGCCTGGCCGCAATCCGCCACACCTTCGACGAAACCCACAACACGCTGTTCGGCCATTCGGGCCCGGAAGAGCCGGTCGAGGTGGTGACCTACCGGGTGACCGGGATCGGCAAATTGCCCGAGGTCAAGATGCCGACCTTCAGGCGCAAGGGCATGAGCCTCGAAAGCGCCGCTATCGGCAAGCGCCGGGTGCGGTTCGACGGCGCCACCTGTGATGCCGCCATCTACCAGCGCGAACGCCTGGACGTGGGCCACGCGATCTTGGGCCCGGCGGTGGTCGAGCAGTTGGATTCCACCCTGGTGGTCCACCCCGGCCAAGTGGCCCGCGTGGACCGCTTCAAGAACATCTGGATCAGCGAAGGGAATTGAGCCATGGCGCGAGCGGGTGCAACCCTAAGGCGGCGGAAACGTGGGGCGGCCGAGGTCGATCCCATCACCTTCCAGGTCATCAAGGCGTCCCTGGTCGGCATCGTCCGGGAGATGCAGAACTGCCTCTTCCGCACCGGCTTTTCGACCATCATCCGGGAATCCCAGGATGCCAGCTGCGCGCTGTTGGACACCGCCGGCGACGTGGTGGCCCAACACGTGGTGCTGCCCCTGCATATCGGCGCCTTTCCCCACTGCACGGCGGCGGTGCTGCGTAGTTACGGCGATGACCTCGCCCCGGGCGACGCCTTCCTGATCAACCACACCTACGAGGGCGGCTCGCCCCACGCGCCGGACATGGCGGTGATCACCCCCATCTTCATCGGCCGCCGCCATGTCGGTTTCGCCGCCGACATCGCCCATAAGCCGGACATCGGCGGCCCGGTACCCGGCAGCTGTTTCGCGCTGGCCAAGGATATCTTCGCCGAGGGGCTGCATCTGCCGGCGATCCGCTATCAGCGCGATTTCCAAACCATCTCCGATGTCGAACGTATCCTCGCCGCCAACAGCCGGACGCCGGAAATGGTGTTGGGCGACATTCGCGGCCAGTTGGGGGCCAACCGCCTGGGCGAGCAACGCATCGCCGAGCTGATCGCCAAATTCGGCGACGACCAGGTGCTAGCCTGCTTCGACGAATTGATGCGGATGTCCGAACGAACCATGCGCCAAATCATCGCCCAGTGGCGCGACGGCCGATTCGAGGCCGAACGGTTCGTCGACAATGACGGCATCGACCTCGACAAGCCGATCCGCGTCCATGTGGTTTTGGAAAAGAAGGGCGATAGGATCTCGTTCGATTTCACCAAGTCCAACGACCAGACCCGGGGGCCGGCCAATATCCGCCCGCCCCTGGTGCAGGCGGCCATGGTCTATACCCTGATCACCCAGATGGACCCCACCATGACCATCAATTCCGGGCTCTTGCGGGTGGCCGATATCAAGCTGCGCCCGGGCAGCGTGCTCGATCCCCATTTCCCGGCGCCGGTGAACACCTATATGCCGACCGTCACCGCGGTGACCGAGGCCGCCGTCGAGGCCATCAGCCACGTGCTGCCGGCGCGCGCGCGGGGCGACGGCTGCGGCTCACGCTCGATCATCATCGGCGGCCGCTCGACCCGCTCGGGCAAGGGCTACGTGCAATATGAAATCGTCGGCGGCGGCACCGGCGGCCGGGCCATGATGGATGGCATTTCGGGGGGATGTTCGCACCAGTCCAATGCCCGCATCGCGCCTATCGAAATCATCGAATCCGAATTTCCCACCCGCGTGCGCCGTTTCGAGTTGATCGCCGATTCGGGGGGCGCCGGCCAGTTCCGCGGCGGGCTCGGTGTGGTGCGGGAATACCAGAACCTGGGCGAGGCGCGGTTCAACATCCGCTCCAACAAGCATTTCATTCCGCCCAAGGGGGTCGTCGGCGGGGCGCCCGGCCGCTGCGGTAAGTTGACCATGCATCCCGGCGAGGGGCGCGAAGAGGTGCTGCCGGCGCGCTATTCCGACTATCCCCTTGCCGACGGCGATATCTTCAGGCTGGAGACCCCGGGCGGCGGCGGTTTCGGGGCGCCGGGCAAACGCGACCCCCAACGGGTCTGCGTGGATGTGACCGAGGGCTACGTGACGCCCAAGGCGGCGCGCGAGGTCTACCGGGTGGCGCTCAGGAAGTCCAAGGGCGTCTACCGGGTGGACCAGGCCAAGACCAAGGCCTTGCGCAAGCGGCGCTGAATGTCCACAGGCCCTAGCGCAGCACGGCGAAGGCCCGCGCGGCCCAGGGCGGAAGACCCAGGCGCGCCCCCCAGGGCAAACTTTGGCCCGCCATCGGGCGTCCCCGGGCGGCCAGCGGCAAATCGACGCCGGAACGCAGGAACACCCGTTGCATCCATGCCGTCATCCAGATGGCCATGGTGGCGCCGACCAGGACGTCGGACAGGTAATGCGCGGTTTCCAGCGCCCGGGCGAGGATGACCACCGTGGCGAGGGCGACCAGGGCGGCGCGGAAGCGCGGCATGATGAAATAAAGCGCCGTCATCAGCGTCGCCACCGTCACCCCATGACCCGAAGGGAAGGACTGCAGGGAGGCGTCGAATTCGAACCAGGAAAAACCATAATCGTCGTAGCGGGTGTAATGCAGGGGGCGCATGCGCCCGAACGAGATCTTCATGATCTTGACGACGATCCCGGTCAACGAAAGGGATGCGAAAACGAACAAGGGCAGCATGGCCCAGGCCTTGAGGCGGTCCGCGACGCCGGCAAACCGCTGGTGCCGGGCGGCCAGCCAGAGGATTGCGAAGGCGAGGCCCGAGGGCACCAACCAATATTCCGATCGCCCCAGTCTGGCGATGCCCTTGACCAGCAGGTGATAGTCCCGATCGAAGGTGACAAACCAGTCGATGGCCGGCCGGTCGAAAAACACGTAGGACAAGATCGCCAACAGAACCACCGCCGCCAAGGCATGGGGATGGCTGGCGATGGCGGCTCCCGGTTTGGCCTTGGCGGCCAGCCGTTCATCCCATCGCCCGAAGAACCGCCACCCGGGACCGTCGCGCGCCGCCAGCCAGACATAGAGCCCCCAGGCGACGGCAAAATTGATGAGCCCCGCGAAGACCACGTCGGACAGGAAGTGGCGGCCCTGTCCCACCCTAGCCATGCCGATGGCGGCGGCCAGCGCCAAGGTGGCGGCGAACACCGCCCGGCGCCGATGCCCTGGGGCCATGAGAAAAGCGAAAGTCACCAGGAAAAAACCCATGGCCGCGTGGCCCGAGACGAAGGAGCAGTTCCTGGGGCATTGATCGGTGCGCACCAAGGCCGGGGTGAAGGTGGCGGTGCCGCCGAACTCGACAATCTGGGCCGGCCGCGCCCGGCCCATATTATCTTTCAGCGCGACGTTGGTGATGAGCCCGGGACCGATGGCCAGGGACAGCGTGATATAGGCGATCGCCGAAGTACGGACGTGGACGCGCTTGAGCGCGGCAAAGGAACGGGCCAGGAGAAGGCCGATCACCAGGGCGATGACCGCCGCCCTGGCCACCGGCACCAGATCGTAGAGGAAATCGAAGGGCGGCCAATGGCGGGCGAAGAAACCCTCTCCCTCCCGGTAGAAGAGGCCGGCGAAGGCGATATCGATTTGCGGCGCGGCGGAGAAGACCAGGGCGGCAACGGCGATGGCGGTCGAATACGCGATAAGCTTCATGGCCCAGCCGGTCCCGCGCGGTAGAGGGTCAAGGATACCGCCTTGCCCTTGGAGAGGTTGATCCCGCGGACGGTGCCAAGGGCGACGGCGGTGACGCCCAGTTGCCGGAGCGCGGCACGGAATTTAGCCTCTCGGCCCGCCTCGATCAATGCCAGGGCGCCGGGCCGCTCGGCGAGATGCCGCGCCGCGCCGTCCGCCCCGGTCAACACGGTCTTGGTCCCCAGGGCGAAAACCAGGCTCGGCTCATGGAAGCCCGCGGCGGCGACGGGGGCGCCGCCCGGGGGCCGGTGCGCCTTCACCAGGGCGCCCACCCCGGCGCTCGGCCAGAGCTGTTCGATCGCCGGCAGGGCGGCGGCGAAGGTGAGTCCCAGGAACAGGACCATCGCCGATGCCGGGCCCCAAGCCATCAACCGGGCATCGTGCCTGATGTGCCCGGCCACGCCCGCCGCCAGCACCAGGCCCGCCGCCGCCGGCGGCGCCCAGGCCAGGGCGGGGATGGCGCCGGAGGCGAAAATGGCCGCCGCCGGCGCCACGGCGGCGAGGCCGAGCCCGGCCAGGCACCAAAGCGCCAGCCAGGCGCGCGCCGGCCAGCGGTCGAGGGCCGCCGTGAGCCAAACCCGGCCATGGATGGCGGCCGCGGCGGCCAACAGCGCCGCCGCCGGATAAAGCGGAAGCACGTAATGGGGGAGCTTGGTGGGGATCAGTTCGAACGCCAGCCATGCCGGGATCAGCCAGGCCAGGCAGAACCGGGTCCCGGGGTCGCGCCGGTTGCGCCAGGCCCAGACCAGCCCGAAGGGGAGCAGCAACACGCCGGGCCAGAAGGTGATAGGGGCGAGCGCCAGGTAGGTCCCCGGCGGCCCGCCGTGGGATTCCTGGGCGCCCAGCAGTTTCGGCAGGAGGTCCCCGGTCACCGCGCCGGCGATGAAATCGCTGCCGCCGAGGGTGACGGCGATGAACCAGGGCGCGGCGATGGCAAGGGTAAGGGCGAGCCCCGGCAAGGGGTGGAGCCCGGCCCACAGGTTGGCCCTGATGCCCGCGCGCCGGTCGGCCATGGCCAGTGCGGCCAAGGTGAGCGCCACGATTAACGGCAACACCGGGCCCTTCACCATGATCGCCGCGCCCAGCGCCGCCCAGAAGACCATGGCACGGGCCAGCGATGCGCGGGCGCCGGCGCGGCCGGTGCGGTAGATGCCCATCAAACTGCCTTGGGCGACGATCACGCAGAACAGCAAGAAGGCGTCGGTCTTGGCGATATGGGCCTCCGCCACGGTGAGCACCGCCGAGCCCAGGATCACCGCGCCGAGGAAGGCGGCCTGGCGCCCGAAGGCGGGCCGGGCCAGGGCGAACAGGGCCAGCACCGCCGCCATGGCGCCCAGCGCCGAGGGCAGCCGGTAGGCCCAGATCGCCGCGGTGTCGCCGCCGCCCGGGCCCAGCACCGCGGCCGCCTGGAGCCAGTGGATGCCCGCCGGTTTCTTGTTGCGGGGGCTGTTCTGGAAGCGGATGTTGATATAATCGCCGCTTTCCACCATCTGGCGGGTGGCCTGGGCGATGCGCGCCTCGTCCCGGTCGGTCACGGGAAAGACGTTGATGCCGGGCAGATAGAGCGCCAGCGCCAGGAGCGCCAGGATCAGGTAGGCGCGCGGGCCGATGGTGAGAGAGTCAAAGGTCATGGACGTCGAGACGGACAACCTTGGTGGATCGGCGCGATGGGAAGCCGCGGGCGCCAGTCTAGCAAGTTTAGCCTTGAACAAGAATTCCCGGCTTCTATAAAACCCAAGCACACCCTTGGGGGATTGAAAGAACGCATGGACCCGATCCTTTCCGTCGTCGTCCCGGTCCGCAACGAATCGGAAAACGTCCTGCCCCTGGTGGAGGAAATCCACGCCGCGCTGGAAGGCGGCGCGGCGTTCGAGGTGGTCTACGTCGACGATGGTTCCATTGATGACACCGCCGCCAAGCTGGACCAGGCCCGGGCGCGGTTCCCGGCGCTCCGGGTGGTGACCCACATCTCCAGTTGCGGCCAGTCGGCGGCCCTCCGCAGCGGTGTCGATGCCGCCAAGGGGGCCTGGATCGTGACCCTGGACGGGGACGGGCAGAACGACCCCGCCGATATCCCGGCGCTGGTCGCGATCGCCCTCAAGGACGGCGCCGGGGGCGAGGGGGGGCTCCACCTGATCGCCGGTATTCGCCGCCACCGCCGGGATTCCTGGCTCAAGCGTGTTTCCTCCAGGGTCGCCAACGCGGTGCGCCAGGGCCTCCTCCACGACGGCGTCACCGATACCGGATGCGGGCTCAAGGTGATCCGCCGGGACGCTTATCTGCGCCTGCCCTATTTCGATCACATGCACCGCTACCTGCCGGCGCTGGTGATCAGGGGCGGGGGCGCGATCCGTTGCGTCGACGTCAACCACCGGCCCCGGCGGAGCGGGGTGTCCAATTACGGGCTGTTCGACCGCCTGTGGGTGGGCATATCCGACCTGCTCGGCGTCGCCTGGTTGCTGCGGCGCGCCAAGCGCCCCGTGATCAAACCCGAGCCATGAACCGGGCCAAGCCCTACCTGCGCGGACTCGTCCTGATCGCCTTGCTCATGGGCTTGGGGTACGGGGTCAAGTCGACCGGTTTGTATGGGTTGCTGGATGAAACCTGGATCGACGAGCAGATCCGCGGCCAGGGGCTCATGGGGGACCTCGTGTTCCTGGCCGCCGGCATGATGATGACGGCTTTCGGTTTCCCCCGCCAGGCGGTCAGTTTTCTGGGCGGTTACGGCTTCGGCTTCGGTGAGGGCGCCGCCCTGGCGCTGGGGGCCACGGTGCTGGGGTGCGTCCTTACCTTCTATTGTGCGCGATGGGTGGGCCGGGCCTACGTCCTCGGCCTGTTCGCCGAGCGCATCCGGCGGCTCGACTATTTTCTCCACGACCATCCGTTTTCCACGGCGCTGCTGCTGCGGCTGCTGCCGGCGGGTTCCAACCTGGTGACCAACCTGGCGGCGGGGGTGTCGGGGATCAGGGCGTTGCCGTTCATCGCCGGCAGCGGTCTCGGGTTCATTCCCCAAACGGTGATCTTCGCGCTGCTGGGCAGCGGCATCCACCTTGATCCGGGTTTGCGGATTACCACGGGAATCGTCTTGTTCGTCCTCTCCGGCATGATCGGGCTCGCCCTGTTCCGGCGCTATCGCAAGAGCCTGGCGCTCGACCAGGAATCGGCGCAAGCGACCCCCGCGGGTCCGCAATCAGGGCCGGCCCCGGGCCCCGGGCCGTCATGACGCGCCGCGCCGTGGTGCTGCTTTCGGGCGGGCTCGATTCCGCCACCGTCGCCGCCATGGTGCGCACCGAGGGCTTCGAGCTCAACGCGCTGACCTTCGATTACGGCCAGCGCCACGGCCTCGAGATCGCCGCCGCCCGGGAGGTGGCGGCGGCCCAGCGGGCGGCGCGTCACATTGTGGTTCCCATCGACCTTCGGGCCTTTGGCGGTTCCGCCCTGACCGACGACATCCCGGTTCCCAAGGGGCGCTCGGAAGCCGATATGGCCCACGGCATCCCGGTCACCTACGTGCCCGCGCGCAACACCATATTCCTGTCCTTGGCGCTGGCCTGGGCCGAGGTGTTGGGCACCGGCGACATCTTCATCGGCGTCAATGCGCGCGATTATTCGGGCTATCCCGATTGCCGGGGCGAATACTTGTCGGCGTTCGAGGCCATGGCCAACCTGGCCACCCGGGGCGCCGTCGAGGGCAGCTTGCCGGTCAAGATCCACAGCCCCTTGGTCGACAAAACCAAGGCGGAAATCATCGCCCTGGGCACCCGGCTGGGGGTGGATTATGGCCTGACCCGAAGCTGCTATGACCCCGATCCGGAGGGCCAGGCCTGCGGCGCCTGCGATTCCTGCGTGCTCCGCCTCAGGGGCTTCGCCGAGGCCGGGATTTCCGATCCCGCGCCGTACCAGTTGCGGACCGAAGACCATGGCTTACGCGGTTAAGGAGCTTTACGTCACCCTCCAGGGGGAAGGGGCGAACACCGGCCGGGCGGCGGTCTTCTGCCGGTTCGCCGGGTGCAACTTGTGGTCCGGACGTGAAGCCGACCGCGCGACGGCCCAGTGCGGCTTCTGCGACACCGAATTCATCGGTACCGACGGCCCCGGCGGCGGCGCCTTCCAAAGCGCCGCCGCCCTGGCGGCGGCGGCCCGGGAATTGTGGACGGCCGACGGCGAATCCGCGGGCGCGCCGTTCATCGTGTGCACCGGCGGCGAGCCCTTGTTGCAGCTCGACCGGGCGCTTATCGACGCCTTCCATGGCGCCGGCTTCACCATCGCGGTGGAAACCAACGGCACCCTGGCGCCGCCGCCGGGCCTCGACTGGATCTGCGTCAGCCCCAAGGCGGGCACCACCCTTGTGCTGCGGGCGGGGGATGAGCTGAAACTGGTCTATCCCCAGGCCGGCGCGCCGCCCGAAACCTTCGCCGGGCTCGATTTCGATCATTTCTTCCTGCAGCCCATGGACGGCCCGGAGCGCGAGAGCAATACCCAGAAGGCCATCGATTATTGCCTCGCCCATCCCGGCTGGCGGCTCAGCCTGCAGACCCACAAGTATCTCGGCCTGCCCTGATGCGCGCTGGGGAACAATGCAGTCCTTCGACCGGGGTGGGTCCTGGCCGTCGCGGCGACGAAAGGTGAGAGATGGAAATTTTCAAGCGCTTTACCTTCGAGGCCGCCCACCGCCTTCCCAATCTTCCCGAAGGCCATAAATGCCGGCGTCTCCACGGCCATTCCTTCGCCGTCGAATTGCACCTCGCCGGGCCCCTGGTGGCGCCCGAGGATTGGGTGATGGATTTCGCCGAGCTGACCCAGGCTTTCAAGCCGCTCAGGGCGCGGCTGGATCACTCTTATCTGAATGAGATCGAGGGCTTGGAAAACCCCACCAGCGAGGTCATCGCACGGTGGATCTGGGACCGCCTGAAACCCGCCCTGCCGCAACTCTCCAAGGTGGTGCTGTTCGAGACCTGCACCGCCGGGTGCATCTATCGGGGCGAGGATTGCTGAAGGCCGCGCCCAAGCCGGGAAACCGCAAATCCTAGATTTGGCTGGGGCACTAGCCGCGCCTGCGCTCGACGGCCTCCGCCGCGCCCGGCTGCGCCGGCCCCCCTGCGCCCACCACCCGCGGCGGCGGCGCAACGCCGTTGAGCCGGTCCAGGGCATAGAGAAGCACCGCAAAAAACGTGTAGAAAAAGAACAAAAAATTGACGAAGGGGATAATCGCCAGAATTGCCCAGAGCCACCTGTTTCAGCCCATGCGGCCAGCCAACAACCAGAAGCCCACGGCGAACATCAAGCCCATTATCAGGAGCATCGTTCCGTAGGCAGTCAAGGCGACCCATACGATTTCCATGGGGAATTCCGGGGATTGATTCATCATTCTCTCCCAATTCCGTTGATCGATTTGGCGGTAATTTTTCCGCCTTATGCAGATTGATTTATTGACCGCGCCCGCCAGAGGGGGCGACGCCTGGGTCGGGCACGTGGACGCCCTCGGGCGGCGGGCCCGACTGGTAGAAGACATCGATGGGGATGCCGCCCCGGGGGTTCCAGAAACCCGAGATACGCAGCCACTTGGGCGCCATGGCGGCCGTCAGCCGGGTGGCGATGGTCAGCGTCGTCGCCTCGTGGAAGGCGCCGGTATTGCGCCACGACGCCATGAACAATTTCAGCGACTTGCTTTCGATGCACGCCTTATGGGGCACGTAATCGATGACGAAATGGGCGAAGTCGGGCTGGCCGGTGATGGGGCAGAGGCAGGTGAATTCCGGGCAGGCGAGGCGCACCAGGTAATCCAGGCCCTCATTGGGGTTGGCGAAGGTCTCCAGCACCGCGTCTTCCGGGCTGGCCGGGATGGCGGTGGGGCGGCCAAGCTGGGTGAGGCCCTGGTTCTCGGTGTTGCTGTCCTTGGTATCGGTCATGGCGCGATCTTAGGGCGCGGACCGGGGGCGGTCAAAGGGCCCCTGCGCCCCGCGCGGGCCGCCGCCTTGAACCCAGGACCGGCCCCCGATCTCCATGGGCCCCGGTTCTCGGGCCGGTGTCGCGCGCCTCAAATCGGCGCAATGTCTCCCAGGGCGAGGCTGGCGCGCCAGTCCTCGGCCACGGCGGCGAAGGCATCGGCCTCGATGGCCGCCCTCAGCGCCGCCATGAGGTCCTGGTAGAAATGCACGTTATGGGCGCTCAGAAGCATGGGGCCCAGCATCTCGTTATTGCGGAACAGGTGGTGGATATAGGCCCGGCTATAGCCGCCACAGGCGGGGCACGCGCAAGCGCCGTCGAGCGGCCTCGGGTCGCGGGCGTGGCGGGCGTTGCGGATGTTGATCTCGCCCCGGCGGGTGAAGCCCTTGCCGGTGCGCCCCGAGCGCGTCGGCAGCACGCAATCGAACATGTCGGCCCCCAGCGCCACCGCGCCGATCAGGTCCATGGGCGTGCCCGAGCCCATGAGGTAGCGCGGCGCGCCGTCGGGCAGGTGGGCCAATGTGGCGGCCAGGGTCGCCAGCATCACGTCTGGGCCCTCGCCGATCGCCAGGCCGCCGATGGCATAACCGTCGAAACCCAGTGCCCCCAACGCCTTGGCCGATTCCTCGCGCAGGCCCGCATACACGCTGCCCTGGCAGATGCCGAACAAGGCGTATCCCGGCCGGGCGACAAAGGCGTCCTTGGACCGCGCCGCCCAGGCCATGGAAAGCCGCATGGAATCCGCCGCCTCTTGCTCGGTGGCCGGATATGCGGTGCATTCGTCGAGCACCATGGTGATATCGGCATCCAGCTGGCGCTGGATTTCGACCGCGCGCTGGGGCGTGAGATCGACCATGGCGCCGTCGATGTGCGAGCGGAAGGTGACGCCGGTTGGGGTGATCTTGCGCAGCTTCGACAGGCTCATCACCTGGAAACCGCCGGAATCGGTCAGGATCGGCCCCGGCCAGTTCATGAAACGGTGCAGCCCGCCCAGTTCCTCGATCACCTCGGCGCCGGGCCGCAGCATCAGGTGATAGGTGTTGGCGAGGATCATTTCCGCGCCCGCCGCGCGCAGGTCCTCGGGCCGGAGCGCCTTGACCGTGGCGGAAGTGCCCACAGGCATGAAGGCGGGCGTCTCCACCGTGCCGTGGGCGCAGGTGATTTGCCCGCGCCGGGCCGCGCCCGAAGCGGACAGGAGATCGAACGCGAAGGCGCGCGCGCTCATGGCCGGTCCCCCAGGCGCGCGCCGGGGGCGGGATGGATGAGGCAGGCGTCGCCATAGGAATAGAAGCGGTAAGCCTCGGCCATGGCGTGGGCGTAGGCGGCCTTCATGACCTTTAGCCCGGCCCAGGCCGAGACCAGCATGAACAGGGTGGAGCGCGGCAGGTGGAAATTGGTGAGCAAAAGGTCGATGGCGCGAAATTCATAACCCGGCGCGATGAAGATATCGGTGTCGCCCGCGAACGCCTTAAGCCGGCCGGCCTCGTCGGCCGCGCTCTCCAACAGCCGGGCCACGGTGGTGCCCACTGCCACCACGCGCCCGCCCTTGGCCCGCGCGGCGTTGATCACGGCCGCCGTGGCCTCGTCCAGGTTGCCCCATTCTGCGTGCATGGGGTGGGCCTCGACGTCGTCCACCTTGACCGGGAGAAAGGTGCCGGCGCCGACGTGAAGGGTCAGGGTGGCGCGCCCGATCCCCCGCGCCGCCAGCGCGGCCAAGAGCGGCTCGGTGAAGTGAAACCCGGCGGTGGGCGCGGCGATGGCGCCCGGCTTGGCGGCGAAGATGGTCTGGTAATCGGCGCGGTCACGCGCATCGGGGCCGGCGGCGCGCGGGATATAGGGGGGCAGGGGGGCACGCCCGAGCCGTTCCAGCGCCGCCAGCACCTGGTCTTGGGGCAGGGCGAAATCGAGGGTCACCTCGCCGCCCTCGCCCTTGTCCTCCACGGCCGCCGCCACGCCCTGGCCGAAGGTAATGCTATCGCCCACCCTGAGCTTGCGCGCGCCCTTGGCGAAGGCGTGCCAGCGCCCTTCGCCCAATGGTTTGTGCAGGGTGATCTCCACCTTGGCGGCGCCGCGGCGGCCATGAAGCCTGGCCGGGATCACCAAGGTGTCGTTGACCACCAGGATGTCGCCGGGGCGGAGCAGCCCGGGCAGGTCCGAAATACCGCGATCCGCCAACCCGGCGCCGATGACCAGAAGCCTGGCTGCGTCGCGCGGCTCCATGGGCCGGGCGGCGATGAGCGCGCGGGGCAGGTCGAAATCGAAATCGGCGACCTTCATCAGGCGTGGGTCGCCAACCGGATCGCCGCCGGCGCCGGGTCATGGGGGCCGGCGCAAGGCCACGCGCGGTCCCATTCGGCCAGGACGTCGGGATCGCTCTCTCGGGCCCGGTGGCGCGCCTTCAAGGCCTTGAAGGCGGCCCGGTCCAGCAACCGGCCGAGCGCCCAAACCGCCATCCCCCGGACCAGGGGCGAGGCGTCGGCAAGCAGATCGCGGGCGCTCGGCACCAGGTCGGCGGTGTCCGAATTGCCGATGGCGATGAGCACGTTGCGCACGAAACGGTCGCGGCCGATGCGTTTGATGGGCGAGGTGGAAAACACCTGGCGGAAACTCGAATCGTCCAACGCCGCCAGGTCGGCCAGCTTGGGTGCGGTCAACTCGGCGCGCGGCAGGAAGGCGGGCTCTGTGCTCAACTGCGCGTATTTGTTCCAGGGACACACCGCGAGGCAGTCATCGCAGCCGTAGATGCGGTTGCCCATGGGGACGCGGAATTCCTCGGCGATGGGTCCCTTGTGTTCGATGGTGAGATACGAAATGCAGCGCCTTGCATCGATCTTGCCGGGCCCGGGAAAGGCATCGGTGGGGCAGATGTCGAGGCAGTCCCGGCAGCTCCCGCAGTGATCGAGCTCGGGCGCATCGGCGGGCAGGTCGAGGGTGGTGTAAATCTCGCCCAGGAACAGCCAGGAGCCGAATTCGCGGGACACCAGGTTGGTGTGCTTTCCCTGCCAGCCGATGCCGGCCGCCTGGGCCAGGGGCTTTTCCATCACCGGCGCGGTGTCGACGAAGACCTTGACCTCGGCCCCCCAGGTCTCGTTGATCCACCGGGCCAGAACCTTGAGCCTTGATTTGACCACCAGGTGGTAATCCCGCCCCCGGGCGTAAGCGGCTATGGTGCCGAACTCGCGTTTGTCCAGAAGCGCCCGGGGATCGCCGCCGGGCCCGTAATTCTGCGCCACCACGATGACCGACCGCGCGTCCGCCCAGAGCCCCTTGGGATCGGACCGGGCTTCGGTGCGCCGCGCCATCCAATCCATGTCGCCGTGATGCCCCGCAGTGATAAAGCCGTCGAGCCCGTCGGCGGCGCCCGCCGGTGGACTGGCGGCGGCGAATCCAGCGCCGTCGAAGCCCAGCGCGCGCGCCTTGGCACGGATCAGGTCCTTGATGGCGGCGGAATTGCTGGCCATGTCGCGGTTTCCAGCCATCTCCCAGTTTCCAGCTATGTCCCAGTTTCCAGACGCTCCCCGGCGGCCGGGGAAAGCCCGAGCTTATCGCCTCCTTACCTCCGCGCCTAGATCGGCGTGGCGCTGGGGCACATCCGGTAAATCGGTTCGATTCGGCCGGAGGCGCACCAAGGGGCAGAACAGTTGGATTTCTAATGGTTTGCCCTTAGAATGATTCGCAAGCTAATGATCTGCCCCATCGGCGGCAAGGATCAACCGAGGGAAGTCTCCGTGATGAGTGATTCGAAGGAGCTTGTGCCCGAGGCGTTGGCGGCGGCGGAGGCCGCCGCCCGGGGTGAGGACGTTCATTTCGACTCCGAAACCAGTGTCGGCTACCTGCTGCGCGACACCTACAGGGCGTTTACCAAGATCCTCCAGGCGCGGATTTCCGCCCATGGGGTGACCATCGGCCAGTGGTATTTCCTCCGTGTCCTGTGGGACGAGGACGGTTTGACCCAACGCGAGCTGTCGCTCCGGGTGGGCATGATGGAGCCGACCACGGTCACCGCGCTGAACGGCATGGAAAAGCGGGGCTACGTCAGGCGGGTGCGCAACACCGAGGACAAACGCAAGGTCAACATCTATCTGACCGAGACCGGCCAGGCGCTGAGGAACGTGCTGCTGCCCCAGGCCATCGACGTGAACATCCGTTCGGTCGCCGGTGTGTCCCCCGATGACGTCGAGACGGTGCGCCGCACGCTGCATGCCATGAAGCAAAATTTGGACGCGCTGGCGGTCTGACCACTGCCCCCCGCCGGTGCCCGATGACAGGGAGAACGCCATGCCCACCACCCAAGCGGGATCCAATCTCGACTCATCGATCACCGGTCTCCGGGTGCAGATCGCGGCGCTGACGCGGCTTTTGCACAAGGAAGGCATCCTCACCTATTCCGGCCACGCCAGCGTGCGCCTGCCCGGCCGCGACGCCTTTTTGATCCAAGCCATCAGTGAGAGCCGCGCCAGCATCGAACCGGGGGGCTTCCTGGTCTGTGATTTCGACTGCAACGTGATCGAGGGCCCGACCGGGGACCGGCCGCCCATCGAGGTATTCATCCATTCGGAAATCCTGCGCGCCCGGCCGGACATAGACGCGGTGGTGCATACCCATTCCGAACTCGCCGCCATGTTCACCATGATCGAGGGCATCGAGCTCGCCCTGATGAAGAGCCATGCCCACCGCTGGGCCTCGGGGGTGCCGACCCACCCGGACCCGAGCCACATCAAGACCGCCGATCAGGGGAAGCAGTTGGCGGCGTCCTTGGGCCCCCATAACGGGGCGCTGATGCGCGCCCATGGCGGCGTGCTGGTGGCGGAAAGCCTGCCGGCGCTGCTGGTCGACGCGGTTCATTTCGAGGAGAACGCCAAGGCCCATTACCAGGCCGCCACATTGGGCAAGATCAAGCCCCTGACCCGGGCGGAATTGGATCTGATCTCGGCCATCGACAACAACCGCGAACAGCACTGCTACAAGCTGTGGCGCCACTATGTGGGCATGGGGCTCGATGACGGCACCCTGCCCCGGGACTGGAACGAAAACCTGTGGGGCAGCGTCAACCCCGACGCCCAGCCCTGAGCCACCGCCCCCTGATTCACCCAACCCATAGGGCCCGGGCGCGATTGTCATAAAGCAATGGGGGAGCATCGACCATGGCAGAGATTTCACCGACCCGGCCCAGCCTGGACCTCACCGACCGGGTGATCATCGTCACCGGCGGCGCCACCGGCATCGGCAAGGTCTACGCCACCCGCTTGGCCGAGGCCGGCGCCAAGGTGGTGCTGGCCGATATCGTCGATGAGGCCAATCAACAACTGGCCGAAGAGCTGACCGCCGCGGGCCATCGGGTCATCGCCCGGACCACCGATGTCGCCGACCAGGCCAAGACCGAGGCCATGGCCCAGGCGGCCATGGACCAGTGGGGGCGGATCGACGGCTTGGTCAACAACGCCTCGCTGATGAGTGTCCTCGGCCGCAAGCCCTGGCATGAGATTCCCGCCGACGAATGGGACCGGGTGATGCAGGTCAACACCAAGGGGGTGTTCCTGTGCTGCCGCGCGGTCTACCCCCATATGAAGGCGCAAGGCGCGGGCAAGATCGTCAACATCGCCTCCTCGCGCATCTTCAACGGCGGCAAGTGGCGGCTCCATTATTCGGCCTCCAAGGGCGCGGTGTGGGTGTTGACCCGGGCGCTCGCCCGCGAGCTGGGCGAGGACAACATCTGCGTCAATGCGGTGGCCCCGGGCTTTACCCTGTCGGAGACCCAGATCGCCACCAGTTCCAACGAACACATGGCCGCCCGCCAGCAATCCGATAAGTGTTTCCAGCGCGACCAGATCCCCGACGACCTGGTGGGCGCGGTGATGTTCCTGCTGTCGGACGCGTCCAACTTCATCACCGGCCAGACCATCAACGTCGACGGCGGCGGTTCCATGCACTGAGGGGCTTATCGCCCCCCCATGGGCGCCGCGCCAGGCCGGCCGCCCGCGAAGCTCCGGATTGACGGCGCGCGCGGCAAGCGGGTAGACTAACCCTTAGAGTTCTTAGTAAATATTTCACCGTTGGTCACTAGGTGAGCCATGGCCATGCAGGTCGCGAACATTCCTGAAATTGCCGCCGATCCGGGGCGCAAGGAAACATACAAGGGTCTCGAGCTCATCCGCCATGCGCCCTGCGGCGCCGAGATCCTCAATGTCGATCTCACCCGGCCGCTCGGCCAGGACCTGTTCGACGCGGTTCTCGAGGTCTGGCACCAGGCCCGGGTGATCGTCTTCCGGGACCAGAATCTGGGGCCCGACGACCAGCTTCGCTTCGGCCGGCGGGTGGGCGAGCTCTCGATCATTCACACCGAAAAATTCGCCGGCGAAGACCCGGCCATCATGTATATCTCCAACGTCAAGGAGGACGGCGAATTCGTCCATGCGCTGCCGGTCGGCGAAATGATGTTCCACATCGACCAGTGCTACACGCCGAACCCGGCCAAGGCGACCATCCTGTACGCCATGGAACTGCCCAAGACCGGCGGCAACACGCTGTTCGCGGATCAGGTCGCGGCCTATGACGCGCTCGACACCGAGACCAAGGCGCGGATCGAGGGGCTTCGCGCTCTCAACGTCTACGACTACGACGCCGGCGCCACCCATACGGCATCGGAGGTCTCGCCCGACGCGCCGCGCCACGCCCACCTCATCGCCCGCACCCATCCGGTGACCGGTGAGAAGGCGCTGTTCGTCAATCGCTTGATGACCCGGTCGATCAATGGCCTGGCCGAGGCGGAAAGCCGGCAACTGCTGGAACAATTGTTCGACCATCAGGAAAATCCCGCCTTCGTCTACGAACACCGGTGGCGGCTGGGGGATCTCTTGATGTGGGACAACCGCGCCACCCTTCATGCCCGGCGCGATTTCAACGCGCAGGAAACGCGGTTGATGCGCCGGCTCACGGTGCTCGGCGAAACCCCGGCCTAATTCGCCTTAATATTCGATGCGCGCGTACTTGCCGCGGAAATAGCCGAGCGGCGATTCGTCGCCGATGGTGCTCGCCACCGCTTCGCCCACGACGATGACATGGTCGCCGACTTCCAGGGTATCGACCACGCGAAATTCGGCGCTGGCCAGGGCGCCTTCGATCAAGGGTTGGTCCGCCTTGCCCTTGGCGTGGGCGATCTGGGCGAACTTGTCCGAGTTCTTGGAGGCGAAGGTGTTGGAAATCACCTCTTGGCCGCGGGCCAGGATATTGAGAGCGAAGGCGCCCGATGCCAGCAGCGGCGTCAGGGTCGCCGATCCCTTGTCCACGCAGGCCAGGAAAAGCGGTGGGTCCAGGCTCACGCAAGACACCGCGTTCATGGTCAGGCCGTAAGGGATGCCATCCTTGCCGGTGGTGGTCAGGACCACCACCCCGCTGGCGAAATTGCCCGCGAATTTCCGCAACTCATCGACCCCGACCGGCGCCATGGCGGCTGCGTTTCCGTCTCCGTCGCTCACGTTTCCCCCCTAGGTTTCCTTTAGGAAGCGGATGACCTCCGCGTTGAACTCTTCGGCGCATTCGATATTGCCCATGTGGGCGGCATTTTCAAAGACATAGAGTTCGGCGCCGGGAATTTCCGCGGCCAGTTCCTGGGCGTACCCCGGCGCCCGGAGCGGGTCCTTGGCGCCGGCCATGACCAGGGTCGGGACCCGGATCGCGCCGTAATCCAGCGCTTGGCGCTCGGATCGGCCGGGGGGCCCGCGGAACGGCGCCCGGAACCGCGCGGCGGCCGTCGACTCCCAGGCGCCGGGCAGGCGGGCCAGTTCCTGGCGGCGGGCGATATAGGCCTCGTCATCGGCCCATTTGGGATCGACGAACATCACCTCGACGATGCGGCGCATGTGTTCGGCTTCGCCGTCATAGGTGTTGAGCACCTTGCGTGCGTCGTTGTCCGGCGAATGGCCGCCGCCGGAACACGTGACCAGTTTGCGGATCGGCCAGTCGGGCGTCTCCCGGCAGGCCACCGTCAGGCTCAACCCGCCCGACATGGACGAGCCGATCACGTAGGCGTCGGTCACCTCCATGAGCTCCAGGAAGCGGCGGATATGATCGATGCGCCGGTCGAACTGGCGGCAGAAATCGAACAGCTTGTCGCTGCGCCCGAAACCCAGGTGATCGGGCGCGAGCACGTGGAAATGCTCGGCCAGCGGCTCAATGTTGAATTCCCAGCTCAATTCGGCGGCGCCGCCGAACTCGGCCGAATGAAGTAGCAGCACCGAGGGCGCATGGGTGCGCACCCCGGCTTCCAAGTAGTGGGTCTTGACCCCGTCGACGGTGATGAATTTCCCGGCGCTCATGGGTGCCCCGAACGTGTGGTTTGCGTCGCCCCCGCCTGGCCCTTCGCGCCGGCCAGGTGGCGGATGCGGGGATAGACCTCACGCGCGAACAGGGTGATGTTGCGCACCGTCTCCTGGTGGTCCAGGAAGCCCGCCTGCAGCATCGCCAAAAGATGGCCGAAGCCGCCGGTGCGCTCATAGAAGCGTTCCACCTGGGCCACCACCTGATCCGGCGTGCCGGCCATGATCACGCCCTTGTCGATCAGGTAGTCGGTGGATTCCTGGCGGATGGCCGCGGTGCGGCCCGCGAATTGACCCTTCAGCGCGCGGATGTTGAGGTCCACGGAAACGTATCCCGGCGGGTTGCGGAACTGGGGCGCCGCCTTGGAGCGGAGGAACCAGCGCAGCTTTTCGGCGCGCTCGAGGGCCTCGGCCTCGGTTTCGCCGACGGCGACCAGCGGCATGAAGCCAAGCCGCCGGGTCGCCGCCTCGGGGCCGTCCGGGGCGGCGGCGCGGTATCGGTCGAACAGCACGCGCACGCTTTCATGGGGCTGGAGGAAACTCGCGAAATGGAAGCCCCGCTTGGCCACGCGGTCGATATTGGGGCCGTTGGTGGAACCGGTTGTCCAGACCGGCGGGTGCGGCTGCTGGTAAGGCCTGGGCCAGATGTTGACGCTGCGCTTGTGCCAATGGGGGCTCTCGTAGTTGAACGGGCCGTCGCGGGTGGTCCAGGCCTTGAGGATCAACTCGATGCCGTCCCACAGCCTCTCCATGGTCTGGGTCGGATTGGTGTTGGAGGCGAACAGCTCATAGGGCACGCCGCGCACGAATCCGACATCGAGGCGGCCCCGGGAGATGCAATCCACCATGGCCATCTCTTCGGCGATGCGGATGGGGTCGGCGCGGTTGGCGACGGGATTGCCCAGCACCAGGATACGGCCCTTAGCCGTTTCCCGCGCTAAGATGGCGGCGGTCAAGGGCACCGCGGGGTCGATGCAGGTGGGCGTCTGGTGATGCTCGTTGAGCATCAGGTTGAGGCCGAGATCGTCGGCGATGACGTATTCGTCGAGGTAGCGGTTGTACAGATCGGCGCCGATCTCGGGATCGAAGACGGCGTTGGAAAGGCTGACCCGGTCCGAGGCGTAGCTGTCCTGGGGCGGCAGATGCGGATAGGGCATCTCGGTGAAATACCAGGCGTCCATGGCCGGGATCGCGCCCTTGGCGTCGGTGGTGCCGTGGGGGGCCGCTACTGGGCGGCCGCGCCCTTTTTGGCGGGTTTGAAGGCGAATTCCTCGCGGATGCGGGGGTAGACCTCACGGGCGAACAGGGTCATGGACTTGACCGTCTCCTCATGGCTGAGGTGGCCGGCCTGATCCATCATCAGAAGCTGGCCAAAGCCGCCGACATGGTCGTAGAACGCCTTGACCTGTTCGAACACCTGGTCCGGCGTGCCGAACATCATGACGCCCTGTTCCTTGAGGTAATCGATGCCTTTGGAACGCACGGCGTCGGTGCGCCCCGCATAACCGCCTTTCAGGGCGCTAACGTTGAACGAGACGGGGACGTATCCCGGCGGGTTGCGGAACTGGGGCGCGGTCTTGGCGCCCAGGTACCAGGCCACCTTCTTGGCGAAGCCCTCGGCTTCTTCCTCGGTATCGCCGGTCGCCACCAGGGGCATGTAGGCGATGTGGCGGCGCACCTCTTCGGGATCGTCGTAGACCGAGGCTTCGCGATAGGCGTCGAACATTTCCTTCACCTTGACATAGGGCTGAAGGAACATGGCGAAGGTAAAGCCGCGCCGGGCGACCTCGCGGATGTTTTCCTTGTCCGACGAGCCGGTGATCCAGACCGGCGGGTGGGGCTGCTGGTAGGGCGTCGGCCAGATGTTGACGCTGCGCTTGTGCCAGAACTTGCCTTCGAAGTTGAAGCAGCCTTCGCGGTGGGTCCAGGCCTTGAGGCAGAGGTCGATGCCCTCCCACAGGCGTTCCAGGGTCTGGGTTGGGTTGGTGTTGGCGGCGAAGGTTTCATAGGGCACGCCGCGGACGAACCCGACATCGAGCCGGCCCCGGGAAATGCAGTCGATCATCGCCATTTCCTCGGCGACGCGGACCGGGTCGGCGCGGTTGGACATGGGATTGCCGAGGATGCAGATGCGCGCCTTGGAGGTCTGGCGGGCGAGAATCGCCGCCGCCAGCGGCGCCGCCACGTCGAGGCAGGTCGCCGTCTGGTGATGCTCGTTGAGCATGATGTTGAGGCCGAGTTCGTCGGCCAGCATGTGCTCGTCGAGATAGCGGTTATAGAGATCGGCGCCGATTATGGGATCGAAGTGCTTGTTGGGCAGGGAGACCCGGACCGAAGGGATGGTATCGGGATCGGGATGGTCGGGATAGGGCATTTCGGTGAAGTGCCAGGCATACATGTTTCTTCGCTCCCTTCCGGGCCTTGCGGGTCAGGCCGCTTTTTGGGCATCGGCGAGGAACCCGCCCAGCACTTCCATGAAGTGCTCGGGTTGTTCCAGATGCGGGAAATGGCCGCCGTTCTCGATCACCTCGAACCGCGCGCCGGGAATTTCATCGGCATAGGCCTTGCCGTAATCGGTGGTGATGACGCCGTCGGCGGCGCCCCAGATCACCAGGGTGGGGACGCTGATCCGGTGGAGCCGGCGCTTGAGCTTTGGGTTGTGCATATAAGGCTGCCAGCAGAAGCGGGCGAAGGATTCGCGGTTTCGGGCGATGATTTCGAGCTTTTCGTCCGGCATCGCGGGGTAGTCGATGTCGCCGTTCTTGGCATCGGCGTACTTCAGGGCCTGGACCTCTTCCTTGGTCAGGAACCAGATGTCCTGGATGTCGCGGTCCCAGGGGCCGCCCACCTTGATGCCGTAGGGATCGACCAGGGCGAGCCGGGCGATGCGGCTGACGTTCTTGGTGGCTATTTCGGCGGCCAGCCAGCCGCCCAGCGAAAAGCCCACGAGGGTGGCGTCCTCGACCCCCGCCTGATCCAGGAAATCGAGCATGAGATAGGCGATATCGTCCATGGTTTCGATCCAGTTGGGGCGGCTGGAGCGCCCGAAACCGGGCATCGACGGGATGATGACCTCGAACGATTTGGCCAATTGGTCGACCACGGGAGATTCCCGGGTCAGGCCTTCTTCGTCGTCGAGCAGAACCAGTGGCGGGCCGGCGCCGCGGCGCTCCACCTCGAGGTCGATATCCTGGATTTTCAAAATTTCGACGTTTCCGCTGCTTTTCTCTGCCATGCAGGTGATTTCCCCAAATCAGAATTTTTTGTCATTCGTACTCTAAGTAATTTTACCGTCCGCGCCCGGTGAAGACAAGGCCGCCCGCCGCGCCGGGCCTCAGGCGGTGGCGCCGCCGGGCTCAGCGCGGGATGGGATCCTGGCGCACGAGTTCGAGACCATAGCCGTCGAGACCGACGATGGTGCGTTTTGTATTGGTCAACAAGATCATGGAACGCACGCCCAGTTCCAAGAGAATTTGCGCGCCGATGCCGTATTGGCGAAGTTCCGAGATCGGCTTGCTCAGGGGTCGGCCTTCACGTTCAGAGACGAATCGCGACAACGCCGTCGGGCTTGTTTCGCA
>SMVB01033525.1_pt1 | contig 61435 bp, 47 predicted proteins | sample 2456461 | NCBI WGS metagenome assembly SMVB01 (sample SAMN11095934, study PRJNA526329) | marine sediment metagenome | biome: Marine sediment; feature: Surficial sediment; material: Deep marine sediment; isolation source: Hadal surficial sediment | place: Pacific Ocean | collected 2014-05 | depth...
AACGATTGCAACGCCGGCACACCGGATATCTTCGACTCCGACGGCGATACGTACGCCTGCGATATCGACTGCGACGATAACAACGCCGCCGTCAATCCGGGCGCGACGGAACTCGCCTGCGACGGGTTGGACAACGATTGCAACGCCGTAACGCCCGATATCGTGGACGAGGACGGGGATGGCTACACGTGCACGTTCGATTGCGACGATGCCGATCCGAACGTCAACCCGGGCCAGACCGAGATCGGTTGCGACGGGATCGACAACGACTGCAATGCCGGGACGCCGAACGTGTTCGATATCGACGGCGACGGGTTCGCTTGCGACGTCGATTGCGACGAAGGGTCGCTCCTCGCCGTGTTCACGTTTCCCGGAGCCGCGCCTAACGACGATCCGCTCGCCTGCATGACCGACCGCGACGGGGACGACTGGGGTCGGATCGCGGTCCCTGTGGGAGTCACTCCGGGCACCGACTGCGACGACAACAACCCTGGTGTAGGGCCCGGTTGCCAGTAGCGCAGCGTACGTGGGCACTGCACGAGAATACCCGTTGACACTTACCTGAAAACCCCGGCGATTACCCCGAATTCTTTCATTTCATGAAAAATCAGAATCGGATCGAACTAGCTGCGCGAAAGCTTCAGCGTATATGTAAGTGGGATGACGAGGGGGGACGTCACGGCCCCCTTTTTTTACCAGGGGGGGTATCTCCGTTCGCGTTGCAGTTCCAACGAGCCGCCTGGCGGCTGCTTGGCTGATCGTGCTTGCGGCGTTTGCATTCGGCACGTCTGCCTTCGCCCAGGAAGAGGTGCTGGTCGAGTTTGGCACGCCGACGCTCTACATCGCCAACGCGACCGATCCGGGTGTCGGGTCCTTCTGGGTTCAACCCACATTTGACGATTCCGCCTGGCTGTCCGGCAGCTTCGGACTCGGCTACGAGACCGGCGCCGGCGCCCAGAATCTGATCCAAACCATCGTCCCGATCGACACGCTCTCGATCTACTCGCGCACCGAATTCACCATAACTGATCCGACCCAGGTGTTCGGTGTGCTGCTGGGTTGCGACTACGACGATGGCTACGTCGCTTGGATCAACGGCATCGAGGTCGCGCGGTCGGCCAGCATGCCGGCAGGGCCCGTTGCCTGGGACACGTTGTCGGCCAACCACGAATCGAGCAACGGCTCGACGCCGTTCTACGAGTTCGTCGACATCTCGGCCGCTGCGATTCCGCTGTTGAACGCGGGGACCAATACACTGGCGGTCGGCGTCTGGAACAGTACGGCGTTTTCCAGCGATCAGGTCATCGTCCCGCGACTCTCCATCAACTCGACGTTCCGCGTGACCCGCGGCCCCTACCTGCAGCAGGGCGCTCACGATCGAATCACGGTGCGCTGGCGCACCAACCTGGCCGCCGATAGCCGCGTATTCTGCGGGACGAACCTGGGGATGCTTGGGGTCTGCGGCGAGAACCTGAGCCCGACGATCGAGCACGAAGTGAACCTGTTCGGATTGATCCCGGACACCGAGTACTACTACGCCATCGGGAGCACCAGCGAGATGCTGGCTGGGAGCGATGCCGCGCACCGATTCCGCACGGCACCATCTCCCGGAACCGCCCGCCCCACGCGCATCTGGATTCTCGGAGATTCCGGGACCGGTGACAGCAACGCCGCCGCCGTGCGTGATGCCTACTACACCTACAGCGCGGGGGACGAAACCCACGTCTGGTTGATGCTCGGTGACAACGCGTATGACGCCGGAACCGACGGCGAGTACCAGGTCAAGCTGTTCGACATGTACCCCGATACGCTGATCAAGACGGTGCTTTGGCCGACCATCGGCAACCACGACGCCATCACCTCCAACTCGACAACGCTAACCGGCCCGTATTACGACTCGTTCACGTTGCCGGAAAACGCCGAGGCCGGCGGACAGGCGTCGGGAACCGAAGCGTACTATTCCTTCGACTACGGCAACATCCACTTCGTGGTCCTCAACTCCACCGACATCAGTCGCCAACCCGGCTCGGCAATGTTGACCTGGCTTGCGGCCGATCTCGCCGCCACGACGGCGGACTGGATCATCGCTTACTGGCACCACCCCGCCTACAGCAAGGGCTCGCACGATTCCGATACCGAACTCAACCTGGTCGAGATGCGGCAGTACGTGATCCCGATCCTCGACGACTACGGCGTCGATTTGACGTTCGCCGGACACTCCCACGATTACGAGCGAACGTACCTCATCGAGGGTCACTACGGTATGGCGAACACGTTCGTCGAGGGAATGAAGGTGGACGGTGGGGACGGCTACCTCCTCGGGGACGGTGCCTATACCAAACCGTTCCTCGGCACATCATCGCACACGGGGACGGTCCACACCGTCGCCGGGAGCTCAGGGAAGACTACCGGCGGCGCGCTGGACCATCCGGCAATGTTCGTGTCGCTCGACGTGCTGGGGTCGGTGGTCATCGACATCAACGAGAACCTGGCCGACGTGCGTTTCCTCGACGACACGGGGACGATCCGCGATGAATACACGATGATCAAGGGCAGCGGGGTCGCGCCGCCGATTGCCGACTTCGATGCGTGGCCGATCATCGGAGAGGCGCCGCTGGATGTGGCTTTTTTCGATCTATCGCAAAATTTCCCGAATGCCTGGAACTGGGATTTCGACAACGACGGGACGATCGACAGCAACGTGCCGGACCCACAGCACACGTACACCGCGGGGATCTACTCGGTGGTCCTGAAGGTCACCAACATCATCGACTCGGATGAGCTGCTCCGAAGCGATCTGCTGTGCGTTCACGAGGGAATCCCGGGGTCGGTCGAACCTTTGTTGTTCGACAGTAGGACGACGTTTTCGTGGCAGGGTCTTCCGGCCGGCGTGAACTACGACGTGGTGCGCGGCGATCAGAGCTTGCTGAACGGCGGCGGTGGTCAGCTCGATTGTCTGGCCAACGACATCTCGGCAACGCTGATCACCGATTTCAGCGAACCCGCGCCTGGGGCGGGCTACTTCTACCTCGTGCGCGCGGCCAACTGTGCGACGCAAACCGGGACATACAACAGCAGCGGACCCGGCCAAATCGGCAACCGCGACCTCGCGATCCAGGAAAGTGCCGCGGGCTGCGCCTGCGATCCCGCGGATGATGTCGACGCCGATTTCATCTGCGATGCGGCCTACGACGATTGCATCGACAGCGACTTCGACGGTTTCGGCGATCCGGGCGTTGAGGGAAACACCTGCGTCGACGACAACTGTCCGACCGTTCCCAACCCCTCGCAGACGGACGGCGACGGCGACGGCGACGGCGACGCCTGCGACAACTGCCCGTTGATTTTCAACCCGTTCCAGGCCGACTCCGATAGCGACGGGATCGGCAATCCGTGCGACAACTGCTCCACGATCCCCAACCCGAACCAGACGGATACCGATGCCGACGGCTTGGGTGACGTTTGCGATAATTGCCCGTTGATTTCCAACCCGTTCCAGGCCGACTTCGACAACGACGGGGTCGGTAATCCGTGCGACAACTGCTCCACGATCTTCAACCCGGACCAGATGGATACCGACGCCGACGGCTTGGGTGACGCTTGCGATAATTGCCCCGACGTCCCCAATCCGACCCAGAGCGACAACGACGGCGACGAGGTGGGCGACGCGTGCGACAACTGCATCAACGTCTTCAACCCGGACCAGACCGATACCGACGGTGACGGCAGGGGCGACGCCTGCGACTTCCTCTGGTGACCTGTAGCAGCCGAATCAACATGGTGCTGACTGGTTAGGCCACTCACCGATTCCGGCCGGATTCAGGCCGGGCTGGACAGATGTGGGAATTGCCGTACCTATACTGAGGCATGCGAAGCCTCCTCCCCAGGGTCCGGCTCGGGCTACCCGTCTTGCTCGTTTCGGCAGTGTGCTTGCTGGTGAGCGCGGATGCGCATCCCGGCATCAACGAACAGATCACCGCCCTCGACGAACGCATCGCCGCCACGCCCACGGATGCCACGCTGTACCTCCGGCGGGGGGAGTTGTACCGGATTAACCGCGACTGGGCGCAGGCTGAATCCGACTACGGGCATGCCCTCAAGCTGGACCCCGACCTCGTCATCGTGCAGCAATGCATCGGGAGGCTGATGCTCGAGTCCGATCGCGCCGCCGAAGCGATCGATTCGCTCGAGACCTACCTCGCCAAACGTCCGAGCGACACCAAGACGCTGGCGTTGCTCAGCCGTGCATACCTGAAACTGGGTAAGAATCTCAAAGCCGCGCAAAGCTATACACGAACGCTGGCGACCGTGACCGACGGCAAACCGCGTCCGGAGTACTACCTGGAGCGGGCGCGGGCGTTGGTCGCCGCGGGACCGAAACACATCGACGAGACTCTCGCGGGGCTCGACGAGGGGCTGAAAGTGCTGAACCATCCGGTCACGCTGCAACTCTATGCAATCGAACTGGAAATCGATCACCTGCGTTACGACGCCGCGTTGACGCGACTGGATCAGATAGCGTCCCGTTCGCCACGGAAGGAAACATGGTTGATCCGGCGCGGTGAGATCCTGGAAAAGGCGAGGCGCCCCGAGCAAGCGAGGCAAGCGTATCGGGAAGCGCTCGACGCCATCGCCGCATTACCGGAATCGCGAATCAGGAACCGCGCGGTCGAGCGCTTGCTGGCGCAGGCCACCGCGGGCATCGAACGGCTGGACGCCAAGCCGGCCACGGAAGAACCCGGCGCGTCGCCCTAGTCCGGCCATTCCGAAACGGCGATTGTCCGTAGCGCCAAGGCGTGGATCTCCGCGCCGATCATCCCCTCCAGCGCCGCGTGGACTCGACGGTGCCGTTCCAACCGGCTCAACTCCTCGAACACGCTCGACACGATGACGACGGCATAGTGGCCGCCGCCGGAACTGGCTCCGGGATGGCCCACGTGCTTAGGGCTGTCGTCTTGGAGTTCGAAGTGGGCCGGCTCGAATCGAGCACGGAGGAGGCGTTCCATCTTGGCCGGGGTCGTCTCGGTCATGTCCTCTCCCAGGTGCGGTCGTCCCCGATGCGGCGCACGATCCCGCGACGCTCGAGATCGACCAGGTGCGAAAGCGTCTGCAACTCGATCAGCGCCTGCGGCATCCGAGCGGCGCCGCTGTAGGCCACGCGCGCGATCGCCGCGATCGCCGCTCGGCCCGTGCCGATCTGATCCAGCAGCGCCGCCTCGCGCCGGCGCCGGTGGTCGATCAACTCCGCGAATGCCTTGCCGGGCAACGGTGGGCCGTGGCCGGGAAACAGCGTGCGGTAGCGCCTCGCGTGCATCCGCTCGAGCGAATCGAGATAGTCACCCATCGAACCGGTCGACGGTTCGACGAGGATCGTCGAGATCCCACTGATCAGATCGCCCGCAATCAGCGTGCCCTGGCCGACGACTTCGAACGCGATGTGGCCGGGCGAGTGCCCCGGCGTGTACCGGGCACGGAGCGTCAGTCCCTCGAGGTCGATCGTGACTCCGTCATCGAGCGCTTCCCGGCGTTCGACCGCTGTCACGCACGTCGACGCAAGCACGGCGGGGTGGGCGCGGAGCGGGAGGTTCAGGGCCGCACACAGCGCCGCAGCTCCGGAGACGTGGTCCTGATGCTCGTGGGTCAGGAGGACCGCATCGACGGTATGCCCGAGCGCGCAGCGCCGCTGGATCACCTCGAGCAAGCGGGCCTGCTCGGCCGGCTCCGTCGAGCCCGGGTCGATCACGACGAATCGCTTGCCGCCGGGCATCCAAGCGTTGGTCGTGGTCGCCGGGGGCATCGTCACCGTGCGCAGGGGAAGCATCCAGATATCGGGAACGAATTCGATTCGCGGCGCGCGTTGCTCCTGCGTGTTGGCCGCGCTCAGCGCGTCCACGATTCGCTCGACCGGTTCGTCGATATTCGTCTCAAGCGCGCGGAGCAGCGGCAACACCGGCGGCGGGACGGCCCAGCGTTCCTTGGCCCAACGCGACAGCACGTCACGCGGTCGCTCAAAGAGGAGTCGTTCGATCTCGTCACCGGGAGGAACCAGGTCGCCCAGCCCCGCATCGACCTCGGCGACAAAGAAGGCGGTATGGAACCGCACGGGGAACATCGGCGGCGTCGTACGCGAGCCCGCTTCGAGCAGATCGTCGGCCGCCACCGCGAGGCCGGTTTCCTCCGCGAGTTCGCGTGCCGCACAGCGTGCGCGGGCGCCCGGTTCGCCGACGCGGTCTTGTTCGTCCGTCACCCCGCCGGGAAAGGCCCAGTGCCCAGGCATGAACCGCGATCGGCGCGAACGCAACCCTAGCAACACCTCGCGGCCACGCGGGCCCGGACGTAGCACGATCACGGCGGCGCTGTCCCGTGGCACAACCTCGCAAGCCGCTTCGAGTCCGGCCGGCAGTTCGCTCATCGCCGCGCCATGATCGCTTCGATCGCTTCGATCGTCTTGGGGATTGCCGAGGTCAAGGTCCTGGAACCGTCCTCGGTGACCCATACATCGTCTTCGATGCGGATCCCGATTCCTTCGTCGGCGAGATAGATTCCGGGTTCGACGGTGATCACCGCACCGGCGCGCAGCGGTTGGTGGATATCGCCCGCGTCATGCGTTTCAATCCCCAGATGATGCCCGATGCCATGAATGAACGCAGCACCGTAGCCCGCAGAGTCGATCGACCTCCAGGCGATCGCGTGGAGATCGCCCAGCAGGGCCCCGGGCCGGATGGCCTCGATCACAGCGGTTTGGGCGGCGAGGACGACCGCGTACAGCTCGCGTTGCCGGGGCGAGAACGTGCCGTCCGCCGGGAACGTTCGCGTGACATCGGCGCCATAACCGCCGAGCCTGGCCCCGCTGTCAACGAGCACCAGATCGCCCGCTTCGATGGACCCTGCGTTGTCGCGATAATGCAATTTGAGCGCGTTCCGGCCGGCCCCGACGATGGGGTCGAACGCGTGCTCGGCGCCGGCCGAGCGGTAGGCCGCGGCCAGTTCGGCGTCCACCTGGTGTTCCATCATCCCCGGACGCACCGACCTGAGCACGCGATCGAACCCCGCGACGGTCACTTCGGCAGCGCGTTCGATCGCGGCCAGTTCCACGTCATCCTTGACCGTCCGGAGATCCGCGACGGCCGCCGTCGCATCCTGCAACACCACGTTGAGAAAACGGTTCCGGATCGAGTCGACAAAGGCCGCATCATCGTCCGGCCCACCGACGGACGCGGACGTGGCGCGAACGTAGTTCAACCGCGTGGCGCCCTGGAGCCATCCCGATAGCCGCGTAGGGAACTCGTCGACCGGGAGCACGGCATCCACACCGACCGCGTCCTCGTGTGTGCCCTCGTGGGTCGCCTGCGCATCCTCACCCCAACGGGCGGCGACGGGATCGCTCGCCGGCAGGAACAGCACCTGGTGCGCGATGCGACCACGTAAGTAGTCCGGGCCCGGATGATCCCTGCCGGTCGAGATGCGCATGCCCGACGCGCTGAGCGCCAGCGTGCCGGTGCATTCGGTCAACCCCGTCAAGTAGAAGAAGTTGGGATTGAACTCATCCGGTCCGGCGCCGCGCACGAGAATCAGCCCGTCAGGAAAACGTTCCAACAACCGCATCCGCCTCGCGGCGGCGGGTTGCGTCGACTCGCTCATCGCGACCTCTCCGTCCTGCACCAGAGTACTCGAGTGAGTTCTTGCCGCTGGCACCTAACCGTGGGCGGAAATCTCACTCTCGGCGGGGACTGTTTGCGGAGTGGCCTGGCGTACCTGTTGCACGAGACCCTGTTCGAGCCACGTCTGCTCGCCGGACAACACCGACTTGCTGACCCGGTATTTGACCAGGTCGTCATTGTTCCAGAGCGCCTTGAACGACGCGTTGACACGGCGGCGCGAGCGGCGGCACAGCAGATCGACGAGGTGCTGGGCCTGTTCCGCCTGGGCGTGGTTCTCACTGCGCATCCGCGCCGCGCGTGAACAACTGGCGGACATCACGAACAGTTCGTTGACGATATCGACGAGACGAAAGAGGAACCCCTGTCGGCGTTCCAACTTCGGCCCGTGCACGATCATGCCATGGAACGATTGCCGCGCGAGTCTGCGCGTGCTGCGGTCGACGAAACGCATATGCCGAGCCAGCCGACCGAATTCGGCGAAGCGGGGCCAGCGACCCCAGCCGATCCATCGCGTGGGGTACCACCAGGCATAAAACGCCGCGATCTTGGGCAGGGCTGCGAGCTTGGCGCCGGCGCTCTTCTTTGGGTCGACGAGGTCGCCTGCGATCTGCAGGTGTTTGTCCACCGCCTCGCGGGCCATGAACAAGTGCATGATCTCGCTGGAGCCTTCAAAGATCGTGTTGATGCGGAAGTCGCGCATCATGCGCTCGACCCCGATCGGCTTATCCCCACGCGCGGCAAGCGACGATTCGGTCTCGTAGCCGCGTCCACCGCGAATCTGCATCGTTTCGTCGACGAGTTTCCAGCCTTCGACCGTGTTCCATTCTTTCGCCGCGGCCGCCTCGAGCCGGATGTCGTAGTTGCCACGGTCAGCCATCTCGCTGGCCAGCAGCGACAGCGACTCCATCCCGAAGGTGGTGGCCGCCATGTCGGCCAACTTGTGAGCGATCGCCTCGTGCTTGCCGATCGGCACCCCCCACTGCTGACGTTCGCCGGCCCACTCGCGGCAGATCTGCAAGCAGCGTTTGGCGGTCCCGGTCGCGCCGGCGGGCAGGGACAGCCGCCCCGTGTTCAACGTGACGAGGGCGATCTTGAGGCCCTGGCCTTCCTTGCCGATCAAGTTGGCCTTGGGAACACGGACGTTGTCGAAGCGGATCACCGCATTGGCCAACGCCTTGAGGCCCATGAAGCGACAGCGATGCTCGATCGTCACGCCGGGCGTGGACACTTCGACGACGAACGCGCTGATGCGTTTGGTTTCCCGGCTGACCGTCATCACGACCAGCAACTCGGCGAGCGTGCCGTTGGTGCACCACAGCTTCTCGCCGTTGATGATGTACTCGTTGCCGTCCGGCGTCAATTCGGCCGTCGTCTTGAGCTGCGCCGGGTCCGAGCCGGCGCTCGGCTCGGTCAGCGCGAACGCCGAGATCGCTCCGGCGGCGCAGCGTGGAAGGAATTTTTGTTTCTGTTCCGCGGTGCCGAACACCTTGAGCGGCTGTGGGACACCGATCGATTGGTGCGCCGACAACAACGCCGAGAGATTGCCGCAGTAGGTCCCGAGCAGTTCCATGATCTCGGAGTACTCGACCTGGTTGAAGCCCAGGCCGCCGTACTCGGTCGGGATCTTCATCCCGAAGGCTCCGAGCCGTTTGAGGCCGTCGATCACGTCAGCCGGGTACTCACCGGTGCGGTCGATCTCTGCCGGATCGACCTGCTCCGCAAGGAAGCGCGCAAAGCGCGTCCGGAACTCGGCAAATTCGGGCCGCACGGGATGGGTCGGGAACGGATGGATCAAGTCGAGCCGAAAGTTGCCCAGGAACAACTCGCGCAGAAAACCCGACTGTTTCCAGTCTTTTTCACGCGCGGCCTCCGCAACTTCGCGAGATTCGCGTTCGGCGTCGGTCAACGCCTCCTGGTGTTTGTCGGCTGCCATCGGGACCCTCCGCGGGGCTGGAATACTTAATCTAGTACTCAAGATAGTCCCGCGGTGCCACAGGTGTCCACTGGGGAACCTACGTATTCGGGCTATTCCGCGCCCTTGGCGAGCCCCGACGAACCACATGCCCATCATCCGGCTGACGAATGTCATCGCACTCGGCTGTCTTGAGTGCGGGCCTAGTTCACGCCTGACATCAGCATGCGGACAGGCTTGACCAGCAGCAGCATCGCAACTGTCGCGACCAGCGTCGTGACGAAAACTGCACCGAACAGCAACGGCAGTGGGAATGCCTCGAACAGGCCGGCGACCATGCCACCGATGAAGTTCCCCATTGCCGCGGCCAGGAACCAGACGCCCATCATCTGTCCGGCCAGCTTTCGCGGTGCGAGTTTCGTCATCGTGGACAGCCCGACGGGGCTCAAGCACAGTTCGCCCAGCGTGTGCAACAGGTAGACGGTGAACAGCCACATCGGACTCACGCGCATCGAATTCTCCGCATCGCCGGTGAACATTGCGCCAATCGCCAAGACGGCAAAGCCCAGGCCGAGCAGGAACAGACCGACCGCGAATTTGGCCGGGCTCGAGGGTTCGCGTCCACTCCTGGCCAGGCGGATCCACAGCCAAGCGAAGGCTGGTGCGAGGAGGACTATGAGCAGGGCGTTCAGCGACTGCCACCACGAAGAGGGGAACGTGCTACCGAACAACGTGTTGATCGTGAACCGATCGGCGAACAGCGTCAACGTGGAGCCCGCCTGCTCGAACGCGGACCAAAAGATCGCTGCGGCGAAGAAGAAGACCGGAATCGCGTAGAGCCGCTTGCGCGTCGTGTCCTTCCATTCCGGGTTGAGGAACAGCCGTGTGAAGTAGACCATCGGGAAAACGAGCAGCACCATGCCGACGAGCGCGACGAGGATGTCGATCAGTGCCACTGGCCCCTCGACTTTTCCGACGTTCGAGAAGAACAGCGCCGCCGCAAGCACCACCCCGAGGATGCCGTAGTAGATCTGCCTATTGCGGAACAGCAGGATTCCGCAACCGAGCAGGATCAGCATCGCCAGGGACTTGAAGACGAGCAGGATCGTACCTGCCTCGATCGTCCCCGCGACGATCACCTGCTCACCGGTCAGCGCCGCAACCTCCGGGCCATCGTACGTCACGGTGAGCCAGATCATCACGACGAACGAGCCGATCAGCAGCGCGATCGCCAGGTACTGGAAGAATCTGCCGAGCTTCCGCGGGCCCAGAAGGTACTGCACGATCCCCAGGGCCATGCCGATCGCGGCCGCGCCGAAGCCCCAGTGCCAGCTCCCGGCCGGATCGATCCCGTACCCTTCGAGGATCTGCTTGAACCTGGGAGACTGGGCCAGGAAGCCGCAGACGAGCGGTGAAAAGAAGGCGCCGACGTTGATCCCCATGTAGAAGATCGAGAAGCCGGAATCCCGCCGGTCATCGTCATCCGTGTAAAGTTGGCCGACCAACGCCGAGATGTTCGGCTTGAGAAAACCAGTGCCGATAACGATCAGGAACAGACCGAGATAAAACGGTCGAATGCCGTGGAACATCAGGCTAATGTGCCCGGACATGATGATGATCGCCCCGATCAACACCGCCTTGCGCTGGCCGATCAACCGGTCTGCGATCCAGCCGCCGGGTAGCGCAGTCATGTAGACCATCGCGGTGTACAGGCCATAGATTGGGCCGGCCTTTTCTATCGACCAGCCGAACCCGCCCATCGCCACCGGGGCGGTCATGAAGAGCGTCAGCAACGCCCGCATCCCGTAGTAGGAGAAACGTTCCCACATCTCCGTAAAGAAGAGCGTGGACAGGCCATACGGATGACCAAACCATCGTTCGTCGCGTTCCAGACTCATGCGTTCTCCTATCGAATCCCCTCGGGGGCGGGGACCTATTTACCTGGGCCAGCCGCGCACGTCAACCGAAATACCCGTCTAGGGGCAATCACCGGCGTCCGAGCACGGGCCGGAGATTCTAACCGCTTCCTTTGTAAGACAGGGTGTTTTGCTACCTCGCAGCACTCCCCATCTTGACGATGATCCTCCACTCGTCGGAGTGCACCGGTTGGATCGAGAGACGGCTTCGATTGACCAAGACCATCTTTCCGAGGCCCGGGCTCTCGCGGATTTCCGGCAGGCTCACCGGGCGTACAAGATCCCGCTCGTGCCGGATATCGACGACGAACCAGCGCGGGTTCTCCTTCGTCGACTTGGGATCGTAGTACTTGGAGTGCTCGTCGAACTGGGTCGGGTCCGGGTAGCCCGCGCGCACAACCCTGGCCAGCGCGACCACGGTGGGCGGCTTTTCCTGGGAGTGGTAGAACAACACCTCGTCGCCGATCTGGATCTTGTCGCGCAGCAGGTTGCGGGCCTGGTAATTGCGCACGCCGTCCCACAGGGATGTCTTGTTCTTGCACTTCTTTAAGTGAGGTAACCCGAAGTCCTTCGGATCGGATTTGAATAGCCAAAATCGTTTAGCCATGGGCGCAGGCTACGGCATCCCGGCTCCGCTCAGCAAGTGCGGTTGGATTCATCGAAGAACTCGACGCTATGCTATCCGTACGGATCGGGTCCATCGGGAGACGGGTTTGAGTGAAAGTGGTGGCGGCGGAACGAACACGAACGGGTTCTGGCCGCTCGACCGTTCGGCCTACTCGATCCGCCGACGAGCCAATTTCCCCGGCACGCGGCAGTCGATCACTGCTGCGGTCGAGGTGGTCCTCGAAGTGGCGCGCCGCTGCGGCTGCTCTTCCGACCACGAGGTGGACCTGGAAATCGCCCTGCGAGAAGCGCTGTCCAATGCGGTGATCCACGGAAACGAAGAAGACGAGAGCAAAAGCATCTTTGTGCGCTGCTACGGCGGTGCCGGAAAAATGCTGCTGATCCTGGTGCGCGACGAGGGAGCGGGCTTCGAACCGAGCGACGTCCCCGACCCGCGAAGCACCGACCGGTTGCAGCTCGACCATGGGCGAGGACTGTTCCTGATGCGGGAACTCATGGATCATGTGGAGTACCGTAGGCGCGGCAGCGAGGTGCTGCTGTTCAAGCGCTGGTCGTGAGGTGGCGATGTCCTTGTTGACCCGACTCGATCTTGACCAACTGTCTCCCGCCGGGCTATGGTCCCAACTCGACGATACGACACGCGAGGAAGCGGTGCGGTCCGTTTACAGCGACGGCCCCGGCGGCGGAAAGCTCGAAGCCGATCTAGCGATCGCGAACGCCTTACGGTTCCGACCTGACGCGGTGAAACAATTGCCGCTCGAACGTCGCGTCCGCTATCTGCTCAAGACCGTCCACATCGACGATTCGCTTGCATCGACGATTTTGCTCGCGTTGCACCTGGGCGAGCGAGCGGAGATCCTGCAAACGTTCCTCGACGAATTGGGGATTCCACAGACCGGTGGACTGATCGACGAGGGCCACGATCTGCAGCCGCCCGATGCGGAAGCGCTGACGCGGGCCGCGGCCTCGATTTGCGCGCGTTTCGATGCGTCGCAGGCCGACCTTTACCTCGCCGCCCTGGTGGCCCTGGACCCGGTCACGTGGGGCGGGCTCCGTGACGTGATCGCGGCGCGGCAACGCGGCCAGTGACCTAGCCCTTACGACTCGGATATCCGCCCCGAGCGATTCCATTCGGTTCGCCAAAAGTATTTTCAAACAAGGCCTTTTTTGGACCGAAGCGCTATGATCCGCGGCATGCCCTGGGAGCCGGGAAACCGCGTGGTGCACCGCTTCAACCCCGAGTTGGGGCCGGGGGTGGTGCGCGTGATCGAGGACCGGACGCTGGTGATCGAATTCGCCGCGGGTGACATCCTGCGCCTCGCCCAGACGACCGACGCGCTGATCCCGTTGACACTGCCGATCGGTGCGCGGGTCACGCTACAACCCAGCAACGAAACGGTGACGATCGACGCACTCCCCTCTCCGGGCCGTGTGCGTCTCACCGATGGTCGCGAGGTTGCCGAGGAGGACCTCTGGCCGCTACGCGCGGGCATCTCGCTATTCGACAAGCTGGCGCACGGAGAGATCGACAGCCTCGAGCAGTTTTCGCTACGGCTCGATGCGTTGCACGTCGCCGCGATTCGCGAGGCCGACGGCTTGGGTTCGTTTCTCGGCGGACGCATCCGTCTGTTCCCGCATCAGCTCTATGCCGCCGAGTCGGCGACGCGCGCGCCGCTGGTGCGCTGGTTGCTCGCAGATGAAGTCGGCCTGGGAAAAACGGTCGAGGCCTGCTTGATCCTGAATCACCTGCTGCGCACGGGACGGGCCGATCGCACGCTCGTGATCGCACCCGAGACCTTGACGGTCCAATGGCTCGGCGAACTCTGGCGCAAGTACCACCAGGTGTTCGTGCTGCTCGATGAGAAACGGCTCATCGATGTCGAGAAGGACTTCGGTTCGGGTTTCAACCCGTTCGATGCGCACGGGCGCGTCGTGCTGGGTCTTGAGACGCTGATCGAACGCCCCGAGTTGACCCGGCAAGCGGTCGAGTCCGGGATCGATCTGCTGATCGTCGACGAGGCGCATCACCTGCGCCGCCCACCGGGACATCCGGGCAACCCGGCCTACCGCGCGGTGCGGCCGATCACCGATCTCGGACAGCACTGCCTCTTGCTGTCGGCAACCCCGCTCGAGGATGATGCGCACGGCTTTTTCCGGCTACTGCAACTGCTACGGCCCGACGAGTTCCCGGAGGACGTGGATTTCAGCGAACGGCTCGCCACCAAGGTCGCGTTGCCGCCATGCACGAGCGCGACACGGCGTGAAGAGATCGGCGGGCTCCCTCCGCGCGAAGGGAAGCGCGTTCTCCTCGATAGCTCTGCGAGCTGGAAGGCGCAGGCAAAGTTGGAACGTGCCGTTCGATCGGGTGGCGTCAAGAACGCCCTAGAGCGAAAGAATAAGCTCCGTTGCGTACGTCACGCGCTGGCCTCAGGCGCAGCGTTGGAGAACATTTGCAGCCCCAAGGACGAAGCATTGCTCGAACTGGCACGTGCGGCGAAAACAAACGACCCGCGGCTGGACTGGCTGGTCGAGATCGCTCCGAAGTGGCGCGCCTCCGGAGACAAAACGCTCGTTTTCGTCGCCCACCGGGAATCGCTGGAAATGATCAAGACAGTGATGAGTCAGCGCGTGCAGTTGCGCGTCGGACTCTTTCACGAAGATCTCTCGCCCGGGCAACGTGATATCGAAGTCGCCCAGTTTCGGCTGGCGACGGGGCCTTCGATGCTGATTTCGACCGAGTGCGGCGGCGAGGGACGCAATTTCGAGTTCTGCACGCGGTTGGTCTTGTTCGACCTGCCGTGGAACCCGATGGTCGTCGAGCAACGGATCGGTCGTCTCGATCGCATCGGCCGCACCATCCCGGTGGAGATCGTCTACTTCGTGCCACCCGAGGGATTAGGCGCGGCGGTGGCCCGACTGCACGAGTCATTGGGTCTTTTCCGCGAACCGCTCGGCGGATTGGAGCGCGAGTTGTCGCGTGTCGAGCCGGTGATCGAGCAGTTGGCGTTGGAGGAAGAGTTCTCGCCGTCGCACGAACGGTTCGACAAAGTGATCTCCGAGTCGCGCGACGCGCAGGACCGGATCCAGGCCGCTGCGTACGGCGAATTGCACCGCAACCCTTACCGCGCCGAGCTGGCTGCGGGGATCCTCGCCCGCGTCCCACCCGACCTTGAAGAATTGACCGAGGAGGTCATCCTGGGCGTGTGCGAACAACTGGAGTTGAACGTCGAGCCGCAACGCGGCCGGGCGCGTTATTCCATCGAGCTGGGCAAACGGGCGCGCGTCGAGTCGCTCCCCGGCATTGCCATGGGCGCGTCGTTCCTGGGCACGTTCAACCGTGAGGAAGCGGTGCAGGAGGAGAGAATCGACTTCTTTGCCTCGGGCCATCCGTTGGTCGAGGGCCTACTGGCTCACCTCGATGAATCGTCCATCGGTCGTGTGGGGCTGTTGCACACGCGTTTGCCCGGCGGAAGGGCGGGTCTCGGCCTAGTCGGACTCTACAAGGATGGGCCGCAGTTCCATGCGGTGGTCGTCGACGCCGACGGCCGGCGGCGCGAAGACTGGGAAGCCGTGCTGTTGCGCCGTCCGCTGAAGAGCCGCCGTGTGCGCTCCGAAGACGTCACATCGCAGCCTGCGTGGCCGGCGCTCGTGCGCCGGATGGCCAAACATCTGGAGCCTCACGGACAGCCCGTAGCGATCGCCGCACTTGTAGTCGACAACTGATGGGGTCAGGTCTCACATTTCGACATTGGCGGCTCGACGCACCGCTAGACAGGTGTTCCCAATGTTGAAATGTGAGACCTGACCCCGTTCGTTGTTAAACGCCGATGATTGCGACGGCAATTGTGAAGTAGAGCAACAAGCCGGTGACGTCGACCAGCGTGGCCACGAAGGGCGTCGACGACGATGCCGGATCGACTCCGAACGCGCGCATGATGAACGGAAGCATCGAACCGAGGATCACACCCCACAACACCACGCAGGTGACCGAAACCGAGACGGCCAGCGCGAGCCGAAACCAATCGCTCGAGAACGAGCCCAGACTGATGCGGACGAATCCGATCACGGCCAGTATTACGCCGACGGTGAGGCCGAAGGCCACCTCGCGCCGGAGCACCCGCCACCAATCGCCTGGGGTGACCTCCTCGAGGGCCATCGCGCGCACCACCAGGGTCGCCGCTTGGGAGCCGCTGTTGCCTCCGCTAGAGATGATCAACGGCACGAACAGCATCAGCACCGCCAACTGGGCCAGCTTTTCGTCGAACAGGGCGATCACGTTGAGCGACAACAGTTGCGCCAGGAACAGCAGCACCAACCAACCCGCGCGTTTGCGCAGCATGTCCCCGAAGCCGACCTGCATGAACGGGCGTTCCAGCGCGGCGCTACCGCCGATCTTCTGGATGTCCTCGGTGGCCTCTTCCTCAGCAACGTCGAGCACGTCATCGACGGTGACGATGCCGAGCAAGGTCCCGGCGCTGTCGGTGACGGGAAATGCGACCCGGTCGTACTCCTTGAACACCTGCACCGCCGATTCCTGGTCGTCGGTCGCCTTGAGCGCAATGAAATTCCCGTCGAGCAATTGTTCGACCTTCGAATCCGGTTCGGCGAGCAACAGTTGGCGCACGCGCAGGTCGTCGATCAGAGCGCCGCGATCGTCCATCACGGGTAAAACGCTGAGTGTCTCGCTGTCCTCGCCGTTGCGGCGCAGATGATCGAGTGCCTGTTGGACCGTCCAGCCACTGCGAATCGCGATGTAGTCCGGGGTCATCATGCGACCGACGCTGTCCTCGGGATAGCCGAGCAATTGGTTCGCGACCCGGCGTTCCTCGGGCGAGAGCATCGCGAGTACCTGCTTGGTCACGGCGGCCGGGAGCTCTTCCAGCAGGCTGGTACGATCGTCCGGGGCCATGTCGTTGAGGATCGCCGCAACCTGCTCGCGCCCGAGACCTTTGATCAACTCCTCCTGGGCGTCGGGGCCGAGGTGCTCGAACACTTCGGTCGCCAGTTCGCGGCTGAGCACGCGATAGACGACGGTGCGTTTCTCCGCGTCGAGGAAGCCGATCGACTCGGCAACGTCCGCAGGCTCTGAATCGCTGATCATCGAACGCACATCGCTGAAACGGCGTTCGTCCAGCGCTCGCTCCAGTTCTTCCTGGGAGAATCCCTTGACCATCGGCTGCCCCTACCGGCGCCTCGCTACACCGGTTGGCGCAGGGTAACATCGAGCGTCGATCCTTGGTATCTTTCGGCACCGGAGTGACCCGATGCGTTTGAGACCCTACCCCGTTGTGTTGTCCTGCGCCGCCATCGCTACATTGATGCTCGGCGGTTGCGCCAACGAGAGGGGCGTCGACGACGGAAACTGGGAAACGGCCCGGGACGAAGGCCGTCTGGCCATCACGGAAGCACGGTTCGAAGATGCCGCCGCGGCGTATCGCCGCGCGTTGAAATTGGCCGGAACGACCGAAGACCCGGACCAGTCCCGCATCCAAAGCCTGAACGGACTCGGCGAGGTCTACCGTCATCAGGGCAACCTCGCGGAAGCCACGCTCTACTATAAAGAGGCGCTCGAAATCAAGGCCGCAACGATTGGACCGTATAACCTCGAATTGGGCCGGGACTACGGCAACCTGGCGACGCATTTATTGCACGCCGGGAAGCTGGACGAGGCGGAAGCGACCAATCTGGACGCGTTGAAGATCTTCAAACAGCACCACGGAGACGAACACCCCGACGTCGGCTTGACCTTGAACAACCTGGGGATGGTTGCGTGGATTCGCGGCGATCCCGCGACGGCCGAAGAGCGTATGGGACGCGCGTTGGAGATCCTGGGAGCCTCACCGTTGGCGCGGCACACCGACACCGCGGCCCTTGCGAGTAACTTTGCCCAGGTCAAACTGCAACTGGAGAAACTCGACGAGGCCGAGAGCCTGACCCGCCAGGCGCTCGACATCTGGGCCGAGTATCACGGCGATCCTTCGCTCCCTGTCGCGCGCGGGTTGAACAGCCTCGGCGAGATCCTCCGCCGTCAAGACCGGCTGGATGACGCCCTCCGGACGTACCGCCGCTCGCTGGAAATGATGGAGAGCCAACTGGGCAGCTCGCACACGGAAGTGGCCACCGTGCTGAACAACCTCGCGCTGGTCCAGCGCAAGCAAGACCGCCTGACCGAAGCGGAAGCGACGTACCTTCGGGCGGCGCAGATCCTCGAGCAGGCGTCCGGGGGGATGCATCCCGATCTCGCCGCGACGGCGTTCAACCTCGGCCGGCTCTACGTCGCCCAGCAGCGTTTCGTCGAGGCCGAGCCGCAGTTCAAACGCGCGCTCGAAATCTATGAACGAGCCGCCGGCCTGTCTCACCCGAACGTCGCGATGGTTCTGCGCGGCTACGTGGAGATGTTGCGCGCCGTCGGGCGTCACTCCGAGGCGAACCCGTTGGCTCAGCGCGCCGATCGAATCCTGGGGGGAACCGATTCGTGAAACTGGCGTTGCAAACCCGAGGGCTGACCCGGAGTTTCGGCGATTTGACGGCGGTCGATTCAGTCGATCTCGTGGTACCCGCGGGCAGTTTTTATGGCTTCCTGGGTCCCAACGGCGCCGGAAAGTCGACGACGATCAAGTGCCTCACGGGACTCCTGCGGCCGAGCGAGGGAGAGATCCGCATCCTCGATCTCGATCCGCTCAAGGACCCCGTCGCAGTCAAGAAACAGACCGGTGTCGTGCCCGAGGACCTGGCGCTGTTCGACCGGCTGACGGCCGCGGAGACCCTCGGCTTCGTGGGTCAAATCCACGGGCTCGACAGGGGGACGCTCGAACAGCGCTCCGAGGAACTGCTGGAACTGATGGACCTCACCGATCGTCGTGACAGCCTCGTGACCGATTATTCGCACGGCATGAAGAAGAAACTGGCGCTGGCCGTCGCCCTGCTCCCCGCACCGCGACTGCTGTTCCTCGACGAGCCGTTTGAGAGCATCGATGCGGTCGCCTCAAGGCAAATCCGAACCCTACTCAAGTCCTACGTCGCGCGTGGCGGCACGATCTTCCTGACCTCCCACATCCTGCACATCGTCGAGACAATGTGCGACCAGATCGGTGTGATCCACAACGGCCGTCTCGTCGCACAGGGAAGCATGGCCGAAATGCGCCACGGGACGGAGGACGGGAGAACGCTCGAGCAGATCTTCCTCGACCTGGTCGGGGCGGAATCCGAGTCGGTGCCCTCGCTGGACTGGCTGGCCTGATGCTGCGCACGATCCGGGCGTTCTTATGGATGCGATGGCGCGTATCCCGCAACGCTTTCAAGAGCCGGCAACGTGATTCGTTGGAACAGATTTCCCGCGCCCTGGGCGCGCTTGCACCGTTCTTCCTCCTGCTGCTGCTGATCCCGACCGTGCTGGGTCTTGCCGCGGGCGGACTGTTCCTGGGAGTGAAGATCGGACAGGCCGGCACGGTCATGATCTACAATAGCCTGGCTTACCTGTTCGTTCGCATCGGCCTCGCGACCGCGACCGTCATCCTGCTGATCGCGCCCATGGTTCGCTCGAGCCGCGGAACCGGGTCGGAGATGACACGACTGCTGTTGCTCCCGATCCGGCGCTCGACGCTCCACGCCTCGGAAGTCATCGGTGCGTTGAACGACCCCTGGTTGGCCGTGCTGTTCCCCGCGCTGATCCTGTTCCCTATCGGCATTGTGGCCGGCGGATCGTTTGTCGGCGGAGTGATCTCGCTTACGGGAGCGGTGCTGTTCGTTTCGATCATGATGCTGGCCATTTCGCTGGCGTCGTTCACCATCGCGTTGATCTTCCGCAAGCGAAAGCGCGCCGAACAGTTTACCGCGGCCCTGATCGTGGTGCTCTCGATGTCGGGCTTGCTCTTCGGTCTCCTCGGCGAACGATGGGGAGAAACAATCGAACGTAAGAAAGAAGCCGAACGTATCGGGATCGAGCGGGTCTCGGAGGACAACCCGGGTCTTCTCCCCTCCCAGCACTTCGACAACAAGTTCCCGCCGGCAATCCGTCTCCTTCCGTCGGAGGCTTTCATGCGGTTGGTCGAAGCGGGCGTCGCCGGACGCGGCGCGGAAACCGGACTTCAGATCCTGGTGTTGATGTCGTGGACCGGGCTGCTGTATGCCGGATCACGTTGGACGTACTCACGGCTACTCGAAACGCCGGAGACCGGGCCATCGGGCAAGACGGGCGCAGGCCTGCGCACGCGATCGCTACCGGGGGTCCGTCCGAACGTTTCGGCCGTGGCGCTGGCGACCATGCGCCTCGCGCTGCGTACGGTGCGAGGAAAGACCGGGGTGTATTTGAACTTCCCCATCGCCGCGATGATCTACATCTTGCTGGCGCGTCAACAGACCGATCTCGTGCTGCCCGACGGCCTGGGATTCGGCATGGGCGTCGGACTCATCGGCGGTATTTTCACGCTGATCTCTCTGCAACCGATCCTGATCAACGTATTTGCGATCGACGCAAACGGTTTGACCCTGCAGCTACTCAACCCATTGAGTACGGTGGAAATCCTGCGCGGAAAGCTAATCGGCGGCGGGCTCCTCGTTGCAATCTCCACGGGACTGTGCTTCGTCGCCGGCTTCGCACTCGACCCCAGCGGTTCACCGATCCTGTGGCTCGTGGCCGCGATGATGCAGGTTTCCCTTTTCCTGATGTTCGCCCCGATCGGCCTGTTGCTGTCGATGATCTTCCCCAAAGCCGCCGATCTGAGCCGCATGGGGAAGGACGGTAACCCGCAACCGATCGCGGTTTTGGTCGCCACGCTCGCGGTTCCGTTACTGCTGGTTCCTCCAGGGCTCCTGCTAGCCGCCGCCCTGCTCTTGGCGAAGAGCGTCCTGCTCACCGCGGTAGCCGCTTCGGTTTGGTTCGGCATCAGTCTCGCGATCTGCGCGCTCTCCTTGCGCGGCCTCGTAAATCTGTGCGAGCGGCGCCGTGAGAACCTGCTGCTGGTGGCCACGGGTCACTGATGGGGGACGTCCTCGAACTCGCCTTCCGGCGTGCGGCAAGGCGGCTGATCGACCCACAGAAGCGCTGGCTCGTCGCGGTCTCGGGCGGAGGCGATTCCATCGCACTCTTGCATCTCATGGAACGGTTTCTCGACCACCCCGTCGAGCACCTGGTCGTGGCGCATCTGGACCACGCTTTGCGACGAGGGTCGCGGACCGATCGCACGTTCGTCGAACGACAGGCACGCGACCTCGGCCTCGATATCCATGCCGACCGCCGCGATGTCACGAAGGCGCGCCGGCGCGACGAGTCCCCCGAAGAGGCCGCTCGGCGCGTGCGCCGCGAGTTCCTGCTGGAAACCCGCGAGCGGCACGGGTGCGATGGGATCGTCACCGGCCACACACTCGACGACCAAGCGGAAACCGTTCTGATGCGCTTAGCCCGCGGCGCGGGCATGGCCGGCCTCGCCGGGATCCCCGAGTCCAACGGCCCGTTCGTGCGTCCACTGCTCGGACTCGAGCGCGTGGCACTGCGCGAGTGGCTCCGCCGCCGCAAGTTCGAATGGCGCGAGGATCCGTCCAACCGGGACCTGCGTTTCGATCGCAACAGGGTCAGGCGGCGGCTGATCCCGTTGCTGGAGGAACACCTGAACCCACGCGCGGCACGACACCTTGCCCACGCCGCCCGCATGCTGCGCGAGGATTCCGAGTACCTCGACCGGTTGGCGGAGCAGCGTCTCAACACCGCAAGCAAGGCCGGCCGCGACGGCCGTCCCGTCCTGCTGGTCGCAGCGGTGAAGTCGTTCGATCCGGTGATCGCCCGGCGCGTGGCGTTGGCCGCGCTCAAGCGCGCCGGCGTCGATGGACGGCGTATCGGACGCAAGCACGTCGAGGCCTTGCTCGACCTCGCCGAGCCGCCCGGCAACCGGGAGATCCACCTACCGGGGAACCTGACCGCGCGCCGCGTGCGCGGCGAAATCCGCTTCGGCCCGCGGTGAACCGGTTGAAATTAACGACCGATTTCAAACGTTATCGTAAGTGCCCGATGAGTGTTTCCCGGGAAGAACCCGCTGATTGCCGGAAAAAGAAGGATCATGGCACCGGGTAGGGTCGTTCTATATATTGAGAGAGACGGGGTCATTCGGCCACGGAGGTTTTTTCCTTGAGTTCGCACGTCAAGACCATCCTTATTTGGTTCGTCGTGATCATGGCCCTGGTGTTGGGCTACCGGATTTTCGACGCCCAGGCGCGCAACAGCAAACTGCTGACTCAGTCGGATTTCTACGCCAAGGTGGCCAAGAATCAGATCCTCGAGATCACCGTCACCGGCGACGAGGTCGGCGGCTACGAGATCCGTGGGTTTCGCATGCCGGATACGCCGGGCCGCAGCGGCAGCGCCAACCTCCCGTTCACGACCTACATCGTGCAGGACCTCGACCTGATCGCCAAGCTGCAGAGCCAGGGCATCAAGGTCACGGCCGAACCGCCACACAACACGTCCTTCCTGACCACCCTACTGTTGTGGTCGCCGATGTTCCTGTTCATCGGTGTTTGGATTTTCTTCATGCGCCAGATGCAGAGTGGCGGCAACCGGGCGCTTTCGTTCGGCAAGTCACGCGCCAAGCTGACTTCGTCCCAGGGGCGTAAGGTCACCTTCAAGGACGTCGCCGGGGTCGAGGAAGCCAAGGAGGAACTGCAGGAGATCATCGAATTTCTCAAGGAACCCCAGAAATTCCAGAAGCTCGGCGGGAAGATCCCCAAGGGCATCTTACTGATGGGTCCTCCCGGAACCGGCAAGACGTTGCTGGCGCGTGCCATCGCCGGCGAGGCCAGCGTACCGTTCTTCTCGATCTCGGGTTCGGATTTCGTCGAGATGTTCGTCGGCGTCGGCGCCTCGCGCGTTCGCGACCTGTTCGAACAGGGCAAGAAGAACGCACCCTGCATTGTCTTTATTGACGAGATCGACGCGGTCGGCCGTCACCGCGGCGCCGGTCTGGGCGGCGGTCATGACGAGCGCGAGCAGACACTCAACCAATTGCTCGTCGAGATGGACGGCTTCGAAACCAACGAGGGCGTGATCCTGCTCGCGGCGACCAACCGTCCCGACGTGCTGGATCCTGCGCTGTTGCGTCCAGGCCGTTTCGACCGCCAGGTGGTGGTCGGCCTTCCCGACGTGCGCGGCCGCGAGCAGATTCTCAAGGTCCACATGCGCCACGTCACGATCGACAAGAAGATCGACGTCACAGTCATCGCGCGGTCGACACCGGGATTCTCAGGCGCCGACCTCGCCAATCTGGTCAACGAAGCGGCGCTGCACGCCGCGCAACGCAACCGTAAAGCCGTCGTCCAGATCGACTTCGAGATCGCCAAGGACAAGGTGCTGATGGGCCCCGAGCGCAGGTCGATGATCATCAGCGACGAAGAGAAACGCGCCACGGCCTACCACGAGGCGGGGCACGCGTTGGTCGCGGTCAAGATGCCGTGTGCCGACACGGTGCATAAGGTTACGATCATTCCGCGCGGACGCGCGTTGGGCGTCACGCAAACCCTGCCCGTCGACGACCGGCACACGCATTCGAAGGAGTACCTGGAAGCGACCATCGCGATGCTGATGGGTGGCAGGGTTGCCGAGGAACTGCGGCTCAACCAACTGACCACCGGAGCCGCCAATGATTTTGAGCGGGCCACCGACCTGGCTCGCAAGATGGTGACCGAGTGGGGCATGTCCGAAAAGATTGGCCCGCTGACATTCGGTAAACAAGAAGAGCAGATTTTCCTCGGCCGCGAGATCGCGCAGCATCGCGACTACAGCGAGTCCACCGCGATGGAGATCGACAAGGCGGTCAAACGGATCGTCCTCAAGGCCTACGAAACAGCCACGCGGATCCTCAAGGAAAACGACGCAGCGCTGACCAAGATCGTCGAAGCGCTGCTGGAGCGCGAGTCGATCGACGGGTCGGACATCGAGTTGATCTTGAAGGGACAGCCGCTGCCGGATCTGCCGGAACCCGCACCGGAAGCCGACACCGACGACCTCATCGCAGCAGCCGAGAAGCCGGCCGACCGTGAGCCGGAAAGCCCGGGCGTGCTCCCGAAACCCGACGAGCAACCGGCCTAGGATCGACTTGTCGCAGGGCTCAATAGCGCCATATTAAGGTCATGCACCCGCGCGCCGATCTCGAGTTGACCTTCGCGGATGGAGGCGTCATGTCGTTGGGTCTGCGGACCCGCGTGATGGGCGTGCTCAACGTTACGCCGGATTCGTTTTCGGACGGTAACCGCTACCCGGATCTTCCCTCGGCGCTCGAAACTGCGCGGCAGATGGTCGACGGAGGCGCGGACATCATCGATGTCGGGGGCGAGTCGACACGGCCCGGTGCTGATCCGGTCGAAGAAACCGAGGAAATCAACCGTGTCATCCCGGTGATCGAAGGCATCAAAAAGGCGCTGACCGTCCGGGTTTCGGTGGACACCCGGAAGGCGGGCGTGGCGCGGCGCGCGATCGAAGCCGGCGCCGACATGATCAACGATGTATCGACTTTGCGCGACGGCGCGATGCTGCCGTTGCTGCACGAGACGGGTACGCCGGTCGTGCTGATGCACATGCGTGGCGAACCGCGAACGATGCAACGTGCGACCCGCTACGACGACATCGTCGCCGAGGTCGTCGGTTTCCTCCAGGACTGCGCGGATACCGCAGCGTCCGCGGGGCTGGCGGATGATAAGATCTTGATCGATCCCGGTATCGGCTTCGGCAAATCCGCGACAGGGAGCATGACGCTGCTCAACGGATTGCCCGCACTGGCGCAAATCGGGCGGCCGATCTTGATCGGCGCGTCGCGCAAGTCGTTCATCGGGACCGTACTGGACCTCCCGGTGGAGGACCGACTGGAGGGAAGTTTGGCGATCGCCGCATTTGCCGCGGCGCAGGGAGCGCACATGGTGCGTGCCCACGATGTCCGTGCCACACTGCGAGCGGTGCGGATGATCGACGCCATCCGCAGCACGCAACGCCCGGACCGACCGTAGCGTCACGGAGGGCCGAGCCGGCAGAACAGAGATGCTCGAACGGCTTTACACAGCGCTGCATTTGCAAGAATTGAGCCTCTGGGCGGTGTTCGACATCTTCCTGCTGGCGTTGCTGATCTACCAGTTATTGCTGCTGATCCGCGGGACGCGCTCGGTCAACATCTTGGTGGCGATGGCCGTCCTCGTGTTGCTGTACTTCGTGAGCGGACCCGGGTGGATCGAGCTCAACGCGGTCAACAGCGTGCTGGGTAATCTACTCCTGTACGTCCCGTTGGCGGTATTGATCCTGTTCCAGCAACAGATTCGCCAGGCGCTGGCCAACCTTGGCACCGGTCCGTTAAGTGCGTTCCTACCCAAACGCGTCGAGCACCGTTTGATTGACGAGGTGGCGCTGGTTGCGGCGGCGCTGTCGAGCAAACGCGTCGGCGCGTTGATCGTGATCGGCCGTGGCATGGGTTTGCGCACGTTCTGCGAGACAGGGATCGCGCTCGACGCGCTTGTCTCGTACGACTTGATGATGAACATCTTCATCCGCCGTTCCGCCCTGCACGACGGCGCCGTCGTGATTGAAGGCGGCCGCATCAAAGCGGCGTCGTGCTTCCTCCCGCTGACCACGCGGCCAAGCCTCTCCCGCAGCTACGGCACGCGCCACCGCGCGGCGATCGGCATCAGCGAAGAATCGGATGCGCTGGCCGTCATTGTCTCGGAAGAAACCGGCGGGATCTCGCTTGCCGTCGGCGGCAGGATCATCGAGGGGTTGAACGCCCAGACGCTTCGCGACCGCCTCAATGAAGAACTGTCCTCGCAGATGGAGAAAAAGAAGGCGGCCCCGGCCCTGGTCGCGCGGGAGGCCGGCGATGCTTGACCGTGTGCTCGTCAACTGGCCGCTCAAACTGCTCGCGATCTCCTTGGCCTTCGGGATCTGGGTCGACGTTTCGGGTGAAAAGCGCATCGTGAGGGAATTCGAAGTCCCGCTCGACGTGCAGTTGCCCGACCATCTGGCTTTGCTCGAAGCCCCGCAGCCTACGGTGTCGGTCCGCTTGCGGGGACCCGAGAGCCTGATCCGCAAGGTGAAACCCGTGGGGATGGGGCTGAGCGTCGAGTTGACCGACCTCCCGCCCGGGGATCAAGAAATTCAACTGACCAAGGCCGATCTGTCCGGTGTTCCTCGTGGCGTCGAGGTGGACTACATCGATCCGCCCAGCGTGAGAGTGCAGCTGGACGAACGGGGCAGGCTCAAGTTCCCGCTCGATGTGGCCTTCCTGGGCCAACCCCCTCAGGGGTACGCGTTCTACGGGGCGCGGGTCACCCCGGACGAACTGACTCTCGAGGGGCCCACGAGCCAACTCTCGCTGGTCGAGACGCTGAAGACCCAGCCGGTCCGGCTAGACCAGCGAACCGAGCCGTTTGTCGCAACGGTCACGGCCGTACCGGGCCACGCGTCCCTGCGAGTCGTCGAGACGACACCGATCAAAGTGAGTGTCGAGGTTGACGTGGCGCCGGTGGAGCGCACTTTCACCAGGGTCCCGGTCGAGGCCATCGGACAGATGTACGAGACCTCGGTCTCGCCGACCCACACCGCCGTGACGTTGTCCGGACCGCCGGCGCTGCTGGGACGGCTGCGGTCGAAGCAACTGCGGTTGGTGGTAGATGTGAGCAGACTGACCCCCTTCGACCAACCCCGAAAGATGCCCGTTCAACTCGACCTGGTCGATGTGCCAGTGGAAGAGATGTCGAGGATTTCGATGAAGACCGTCGGTCGCCGCGAAGTTTCCGTGCTGGTATCGGAGCGGAGACTGCGGTGAGCAAGCGCTTGTTCGGAACCGACGGGATCCGTGCGGTCGCGGGGGACGAACCCCTCGATCCGCCCACCGTTCGCCGCTTCGGCGTCGCTCTGGCCCGGCGCCTCGCCGGAACTCACGGGGCCGCGCGCGTGGTTCTGGGACGGGATACTCGTGAATCCGGTCCGTGGCTGCGGGATGCGCTGGCGGCCGGGGTAGCCGCTGCGGGCGGCGAGCCGATCGACGTCGGTGTGGTCACGACGCCCGGGCTCGCCTGGGTGTTGCGCCAAGGCGGTCATGACGCGGGCGTGATGATTTCGGCCAGCCACAATCCGTTTGCGGACAACGGGCTAAAGGCGTTCGATCGCGACGGGGTCAAGTTGGGCGACGACGTCGAGCGCGAGATCGAGGCAATGATCCTCGATGGCGGTGTCGATGATCCCGGCGAGAATCCCGGCACCTCTCGATCACAAACCGACGTCATCGACGACTACGTGAACCATTTGATCCAAGCCATCGATCGTGAACGATTGAACGGGCTGCGCGTTGCGCTCGACTGCGCCAACGGCGCCGCTTGCAAGATCGCCCCGCAGGTCTTTCGCGCACTGGGTGCCGAAGTGCTTACGATCGGCGTGGAGCCGGACGGCCGCAATATCAACCTCGACTGCGGTTCGTTGCACCTCGAAAGCCTGGCCGAGTTCGTACGAACCCACGGCTGCGATGTCGGTCTCGCGTTCGACGGCGACGCGGACCGTTGTCTGGCGGTCGACCGGCTGGGCCGCACCGTCGACGGCGACGCGATCCTCTTTATTACGGGGCGCCGGCTCAAACGCAACGGCCGGCTTCCCGGCGACGGACTCGTCGCGACGATCATGAGCAACTTTTGGCTCGAGGAGCGCCTCGGCGCCGAGGGCGTGCGACTGCACCGCGCCCAGGTCGGTGACAAGTACGTGCTGGAAACGATGCACAACGAGCAGTTGGTGCTCGGCGGTGAACAATCGGGCCACGTGATCTTCCGCGAGCATGCGACGACGGGCGACGGGATCCTGACCGGGCTACAGTTGATCGACGCCGTACTGGCCGGCGACGAAACATTGGACCAGATCGTCGATGGGATCACGCCGTACCCGCAGGTCTTGATCAACGTGCGCGTCGGGGAGAAGCCCGATTTGCGCTCCCATGCGATCATTGGGCCGGCTGTCGCGGGCGTGGAAGACGCGCTCGCGGGCACGGGCCGAGTCGTTTTGCGCTATTCCGGCACGGAACCATTGGTTCGTGTCATGCTCGAGGGGAAGGATCCGGACCAGGTTCGGCGACAGGCCGAGCGGCTAGCCGGGGTGATACGAGACGAACTGGGAGTCTAACCGTTGAAACTGCTGGGTATCGAGCTGGCGACACGCCCTCCTGAGGGAGCCGGTGCGCGCACGCTGTTGCTGCTCGGCGACGACGGGAGTGTCGAGAAGATCCAGCGCGTTTCCGGAGTTCCGGCGATCGCCGCTGAGGTCGGCCGTCTCGCGGACGGCGAACCGTTCCTGCTCGGCGTCGACATCCCCGTCGTCGTTCCCGCGAAAGCGGCGCGGGTCCGTCCGGTCGAGAGCCTGCTGCGCCGCCGTTTCCGCCAGAAGATGCGCGCCGGCGGTCGAGCCGCAGCCGAGGATTCGGGCTTGCCCGGCGAGACGTTGATGGCCGGGCTGGCAACCGCCGGGTTTCCCTGCCTGCCCTACCCCGATCGTGACCTGCGCAGCAGCGGGTTGGCCGAAACGCTGCCGGCGTTGGTACTCAAGTCGTTGTTGTGGCAACGCTCGCCCGTCGGAAAAGAACGCGACTTCGCGAGCCAGGAGCAACTGTTCCGCGCATGGACCGCACCGGTCTATCGCCGCGCTGCACTTCCGGCGCGTAGCGGTTGGGCCGATCAAGCGATCGCGCTGGAGATGGCGCTGACCGCGCTGGACCCGACCGACGGCTACGACTTCACCGCCGTGTGGGACGCACTTCGTTCGGCCACTTCAGGGGAAGACACCGAAAACGCGGCGGCGTTGTTCGATGCGATCCTGATCGGAGCGACCGCGAAACGGTACCTGGACGCGCCGGAAAGTTGTCTGTTCGCCGGCGAGCGCAACGACGGTTACGTGATCGTGCCTGCAGACAGCCTGATGCGCCGGTTGTGGTTGTCGGATGGCGGTCAAGTCAGCGGCGAATTGTTCCCGCAGGCTTCGTTACGCAAGCGCCTGGGCAACGCCGCCCGTTTACGGACCATGGACCTGCTGAAAGTGCCTGGCCGGCCTTTGCGCCTGGAAGCGACATTCAACGAGTTGCCGCTCTATGAGTTCGACAACATCGACGAGATGCTGTGGTGGAAGCATTGCCGCCACCTCGCTGGGCCCAAGATGCCGGTCAACGGCCTCCGTGAGATCCAGATCGAGCTGGAGTCGGAAGGGCCGAGTCCGGCCGCGCCGTTGCGGCTCGTACGCAGCCGGCACCGGGCGCTGTCGTTCCGGTTCGACCAGCCCGAAGCATGGCGGCGCCACCTACCCACGCGGGACAACCGTACCTACCCGTTCCGCGTGCTGCGCGCCGTTTACGAGACGGCACCGAGCACGTAATGTCGCATGAACTGGTCTTCTACGATGGGCACTGCGGGCTCTGTCACCATTCGATCCGCTTCCTGCTGGCCCGCGACCGTGACGGTGCGTTATTCCGTTACGCACCGCTGTTCGGTGAGACGTTCGAAGCGCAGGTCCCCGACGAGGCCCGCGAGGGTCTCGCCGATAGCCTGGTCGTCCTGCGCTACGACGGGGTCTTGCTACAGCGCGCGAGCGGCGTCTTCCAATTACTGTGGAGACTCGGCGGGTTCTGGGGCGTGGTGGGGATGGTGGGCAGTTGGCTCCCCTCTAGGTTGACCGACTGGGGGTACGATCGGGTGGCCGAGGTCCGGCATCAGCTGTTCAAACGCCCCGCCGAGAGTTGCCCACTTGTGCCCGAGGAACTGCGCTCGCGTTTCTTGCCCTGAAGTTCCGACGCCGGGCGTGCCCACGGGAATGAACCGGGATAGACTGGTGTTTCTGAGGGGCGGGGTGAACGGAGATCCATCGTGAGGTTTCGTCGAGTCGTTGTTCCGGTCCTGCTGGCCGCCGCGATGGCCTTTCCGGCGCTCGCGGGCAAGGCGGGCGAGGTGCGCGCCGAGGCGTTCCGGCTGCTCAACCAGGGTGTCTCCGCGTACCGCAAGGGACTCTACGCCGACGCGGCGGACAAACTGCAACGCGCCGCGTCGATGGCGCTGAACAACTTCCGTACGCACTACTATCTCGGACTCGCGTTGATCGGCGACCGCCGCTACAGCGAGGCGATCGAAGCGCTCGACATCGCGCTCGATCTCGATCCCAACCACCTGCAATCCCACGTCGCCAAGGGCGATGCTTCGCTCAAGCAGGGCGATCTCGACGAATCGAGGGGGAGCTACTACCTGGCGCTCAAGTTGCGACCCGAGTACGCCGCCGCACTCGACGGGCTGGCACGGCTCGAAGAGGCCGGCGCAGATCAGAACGCGGCGATCGCGCTGTACCAACGTGCCATCGGCAGCGATGCCGGGTACGCCCCGGCGTACATGCATCTCGGCGACCTGTTCCTCAGCCGTCGCGAGTTCGAAGAAGCGGTGCAGCTTCTCGAGGAAGCGGTTTCGGTGCGGCCAGATTTTGCCGCGGGCCTGAATCGGCTGGCGCAGGCCTACGGAAAACTGGGCCTCGAGACTCTGGCCATCGGCACGATCCAGGCGGCGCGGGAACTCGAACCCAACGATCCGTCCCACGCGGCGACGCTCGGCTGGCTGTACCTCGGCCAGGGTCTGACGAACAACGCGGAGAACTGGTTCCTTTCCGGACTCGAGTTGGACCGTGCGCACCCCGAGTCGCGACGCGGGCTGGCGGAGGTCGCCCGGCGGCGCGGCCAGTATGACCTGGCCTTGAATCAGATAGACAGCGCGCTGGCCGACCCGCGGCTCGAGGCGTTGGAGCGGCGTAAACTCCAGGCCTATCGCGACGGTATCGGCGAGGAACTCGAGCGCCTGAGCGCGTTGGAGACACTGCGCGATGCCGGCGACGCCAACCCCGACGACTACGCTCAACTGGCGATGATCTACGCCGCACGCGCCGATTGGAGCACGGCGATCCAGGCCCTCGAATTCGCCCAGGGCAGCGAGTTGCGCGACGAGCGGCTGGGCTACGTGTTGTTCCGTGCCGGGCGTTTTCGCGAGGCGCTCGAGGTCTACGACCGCATGGATACGAACGATCGCGTCGATCTGGCGATCAACCGCGGGGTCTGCGCGGCCCGGCTCGGCCACGACCTCAGGGCCGTCGAGGCCTATCGCCATGCGATCAAACTGGAACCCGGGCACCGCACGGCGCAGCTTTACCTGGGCAACTCGCACCTGAGGTTGGGGCAGCGCGAGCAGGCCGTTGCGGTGTACAAGGCCTTCCTCGAACACGGCACGCGCGGCGAGGCCGCCGAACGTGTGCGCCGGATCCTGAGTCAGATCGCACCGGAAGCGGTGGCCGAGAGCCACGACCCGTTGGCGCCCGTCAAGACGCCCCCGGAAGAAGCCGGGACGGAGGGATCGTGATGCAGGAACGCCGAAAGTTGCTCGTCCCGGCCATCGCACTGCTGCTGGCCATTCCTTTCACCACCGCGTTGCTGGCCCAGGACCCGACGCGGCGACGCGGGTTCGCAATCGAAATCACCGAACCCGAGAATCAGGCGTTGATCGCGGGAAAGACCAAGATCGCCGCCAAGGTCGAGATCGACGACCTGGACCTCCTCGACCGCGTCGAGTTCATCGTCGGCGACGACGTGATCTTCGTCGATCGCGAAGCGCCGTTTGAATGCTTCCATGACTTCGGCGAGGAATCGCGGACCTGGATCGTGCGGGCGGTGGCGTACCACGTGGAGGACGTCACCGTCAGCGACTCGGTGATCTCGCGAAAGTTGCCTTTCACCCAGATCTCGCGCGTCAACCGCGTGATCCTGTGGGTCACGGCAACCGACAGCAACGACAATCTGGTCACCGACCTCACACGAGACGACTTCAAGATTTACGAGGACGGCGTCGAGCAGAAGGTGCTCGACTTCCACGTCGAAGAGCGTCCGATCAAGATGGCGATCCTGATCGACACGTCGGGCTCGATGGTCGACAAGATCAAAGAGGTCCACGAGGCAGCCGGGGCGTTCGTCGAGAATCTCCGCGAGATCGACGAGGCACTGGTCATCGACTTCGACGAGAACGTCTTCCTGATCCAGGATCTGACCAAGGACGTCGAAGCGCTTCAGGAAGCCATCGAGTCGACCGAACCGCTCGGCAGCACCGCGCTCTACGACGCCATCCACGCCGCGTATCGCAAGATCGGCACGTTCAGCGGCCGCAAGGTCATCGTAGTGCTGTCGGACGGCGAGGATACGTTGAGCCAGTTCAGCTTCAAACGGGTGCTCCGGGAGGCCCGCAGCAACAGCACGATGATCTACACGATCGGGTTGGGCATCGAGGGCGGCGCGCCGAGACGCGACGTCCTGAAGGACTTCTCCAGCAGCACCGGCGGCGAATTCTTCTACATCAGAAAGAAGGGCACGCTGGGCGCCGCCTACGAACGCATTGCCGAGGAACTCGGCAAGCAGTACTTCCTGACGTACTCGACCACCAACGAGGAGTGGAACGGGCGCTGGATCAAGATGAAGGTCGAGAGCCTGCGCAAGGGCGTCAAGATCCGCGCGCGCCGCGGTTACTTTGCCGTGCGCTCCCCGGGAATCGGCGGCTAGCGAAAACCCTCAGGCGCGATCGGCGCTTCCGGGGGGATCAGTTCGAGCGGCGATGGGATGTAATCCATCGGCTGCTTGACGAGCTGCACCGCAACAGCGCTGTTGATGTTGAAGATCAGCCGTTGACGCACGGGTAGATAGCCGATCCCCACGACTTCCAGACGCCACTCGCCCGGCGGCAACCCGTCGAAACTGAACGTGCCATCGACCGGCGTGCGCATGGCGACCGGATCGACCATGCCATCCTGCCGTACGATGCGCACCGAGACCTCGCCGATACCGTTCCCGTCGGCACCGCTGACGCTTCCCTTGAGGTCGATCGCGCGCGCGCCGGTTGCCGCGTCGCCGGCGGCACTGAGATCGGCCTCACCGAGCTCCATCGTGACCTCGACGACGGCGCGGAACGGATACTTGAGTCGGACGCCCGTCTTGACCTCCGACGCGTAGCCCTCGCGGCTGAGCCTGACGGTGTAGTTGCCATCGGGGAGCCGGTCGATAAAAAAGGACCCGTCTCCACCGCTGGTAGTCAGGTAGAACGTGCTCGGGTCGGTTTCGCGCTGGACCACAATCATCGCGCCGACGACATCGCGCGTGCGCGATTCGCGTGTGCGGCCTTGTAGCTTCGTGAGCTTGACCCTGGAAGGCACCTCGGTACGCACTTCCGTCGCGACTTCAGTCTCGTTTGCGGGAGCTTGAGCCGCGGCGACGGCGACGAACGGCATCCACAATATCAAGGTGGCACCCACCACCTTCACTCGCGATGTCGGTTTCATTCGGGGCGAGCCTCCAAGAATGGAACAGTCATTATACCGGCGGGATTCCCGAGACGCAGGTGCTGGCCGATCTCTTTATCGAGCTCGGTGCTCCGATGTATATTCGATCAGACAACGGACCAGAATTCGCAGCGATCAAGATTCGTCGATGGTTAGAGCGGGTCGAAGTCAAGACGCTCTTCATTGCACCAGGCAGTCCGTGGGAGAATGGCTACGTGGAATCATTCAACGGCAAACTTAGAGACGAGTTGTTGGACGGCGAGATCTTCTACACGCTACACGAAGCCAAGGTCCTCACCGGGCGCTGGCGTAGGGAGTACAACACGATCAGACCGCACAGCTCACTGGGATATCGACCGCCGGCACCGGAGGCGATCCTGCCGATTCCACCGTCTTTCGCTTCGCTCAAACCGGAGGAATCAGCTTCTGTAGTAACTTAGAAAGTGGTACGACCAATGGGGGCGGGTCAGTGGTGCTGACTTGTTGACACCGGCGGGCCGTCATCTTTTTTCGTGTCCAGGCGACTCTTTGAGGTTGGCCAGCGCCGCGTCGATTTCCGGATCCACATCGCTCGAATCGATCGCTACGTTCTCGACCTGACCCGATATCCGCAACGCCGCATCGGAGAAAGCCGAGGCGAGTGAGGCCCGGTCGACCAACTGACCCAGAAGCCGCTCGACCTCGGTATCCAGCCGGCCGGTCAGTTTCGCGTACAACTTCGCCATCTTTGTACGTATCATTTCGTCGAACTCGACCTGGGTCTTTTCGTACTGCTTGAACTTGTCGTTCATTTTCTCGCGCACCGCCTTCACGGCGGCATCGCACTCCTGCTTGAGTTGGTCGTTTGCCTTCGAGTGCCGTTCGCGGTCTCGCTTGATGTCCTCGTTCAACCGGGCCAGCTTGTCGTCGGTGCGTTTTTCATATTCTTCGATGCGGGCCGATGTCTGCTCGCTAAAGTCTCGCAAGGATCGGTCAAGGCGCTGCTCCACCTGATTCAGTTTTTGCTCGAAGGACTGCGAGAGCGGGCCGAGCAGGATGTCCTGAATCTGACCCAGGCCGCCCGACTCTGGATGCGCCTCAGCCGAGCCGCCACGGTCGGGATGATCCTGCGCCGGACCGGCTTGTGGAGTCCCAAGGTCGATTACCGCTGTGGCACCCACCTCGTGAGGCCCTTGTTTCGTGGTGTTCTTCTGCATTCGTTCACTCCCGGCGCCGAGTCCCGTGATTTCTCTCGAATTTGAACGTAGGGCCGTCAAAGCAAAGGGTCAAGTATTTTGCCCGTAGTCCCCGGAGTCGGCGGGCAAGCGAAACTATGCCGGAGGTCTTTCCGCCACTCCGGCATGGAGCGAATTCTACTTGTCTTTCTGTAGGATGGTAGCGCTGGGAGTCCGGACACTCGGGTGAAGGGAAGCACGGTGCAGCAAGTCATTGAGGAACTGGCAAGGGCGTACTCGCTTGGTGACTGGAAACTCGCCGGTAATCTTTCGAAACCGGCTCGACTCGATCAATCGTCCTCGCTCTTTGTGTGTGCCTGGGAGTAGCACCGGATGGATTTGTTCGTGCGACGACCAGGCCAGTTGTGAAACGACAAACCAGTCTCGGCCTACCTGTCCAGGCAAGAGACCTTAATCTTCATCTCGAATTAGCTGACCGTGACACTTGGAGCACCTCACAAAACTCACTGGGAACACCAAGCTACATTGGTTACAACGAAGTGAGGGGGAAGCGTCGTGAGTGACTTGAGGACGTGGCTTAGAGACCTCAGAAAGGCGGCCATCACCGACATGCGTGCCGCAGGGACGGACTCTGCCATTGCTGGCAAGGTGGCGGGACACACGGCCACAATGTCTGACCACTACACCCAGGGAACCGGACGGCACGCACGAGATGCCGTTGCCTGTCTGGGGTCAAGATCGCACAAGGGCCGTGTACAGAACCGTGTAGTGGCGAAGGACAGAGCGGGTGCGTTGTCGTAGAATGCGCGGAGTTTCAACACAAGGGCGGTTAGCTCAGCTGGTTAGAGCACCTGCTTTACACGCAGGGGGTCACAGGTTCGAATCCTGTACTGCCCACCATTTTCTGGCTCCTCAGATTCCCATGTTCACTCTCATGTAACGGTTGGGGGCTTGATTCCCCTTTGACGGTCGCTGGGTCATAATCGTGAGGATGATCCCGAAGCGGACACAAAACCGGCAACTCACAGAGCGCCAGCGGGCGTTTGCCTACCACTTGGTGGTCGGCAGCCTGGACTATTGGGGGACGCCTGCACGCGAACGGTGCTGGTACGCTGCCGAGGCCGCTAGGCGTGCCGGTTACTCAAGCCGTAATGGGAACGACCGTCGCCTGGGCTATAAGGCTCGCTGGAATCCGAGAGTAGGTGCCGAGATTCGACGGCTGGCACAGCTTTACGATTGCCCCTATTGGGAGGCCTGTGCCTAATAGGCCAATGGTCCGCGAGTTTCAGAAAGTTCGCGCCTGGAACTGGTAGACAAAACCATGATAATCAGTGCGTGGGGAAGCTTGAGAGTAGCCCGTAGGTGGGTAACATCCGCCGCGACACACAGCGGAAAATCCGTCGTGGTCGGTGCTGAACCCGAGCGGTACGTCTATCTTGCAGACGGCACGTGTCTCAACGCGGAGATCATTCGCCAGGGCTACGGGTTTGCATACGTCAAGTATCCGTTTTCGCGAATGGAGGAGTATCGGCGTCTCGAACGCACTGCCCGAGAGGAAGGGCGGGGCCTGTGGCATCAATCTGAACCGTAAGAGCCAGAGAAACACAGATACGTAGGTGGAGACCGTTGGAACACAACGATACGAGCAGCACATCGACCGGCAAGGCCACCGCTCGCCGCGGAAAGACTCTGGTGGTATCGGCAATCGCAATTGTCGTGGGTCTGGGACTAGTGATGCTGCTCGTTCAGTCCACGTCGCTACGACAGTCCCCAAAGAGCGCAGGTGGGTCGTGGGTCGCTTGGGCCGCCCTACTGCTCTGCTGCGTCCACCTGTATAGAGGGTCCAACTGGGCCAGACGGGTCCTTGGAGCGTTTCTCGCCTTTATTGGCTTGATTTGGATCTCGCAAGTTTTCTTAGGGCTTGCAGTTCAACCGATTTGGCGCATCTTCCTTCTAGCTGTTCCTGCCGCACTCATTCTGGTCCTTGCGGTAACGCTCATGTTCTCGAAAAGTGTTCGAGAGTACTTAACGCTCCAACGCAACCGTCCGGGAACACTGGGTTCGCGTGTGCTGAAGTCGGCTTGGATCGTATTGTTGGCCTACGTGGCCTTCGCCGTGATCCTGGACATCTGGAAGGCTGTCTAGTCGCCGTCGTGATGGGCAATGCGGCAGTACTGCCCACCAAGAAACACGATCGTTGAAGTCATCAAACGCGGTCTCACCTACCGAGCACTTCCAGCGCGGACACCCACTCGTAGTCCGGGTTTTGATCGAAGAAACTGGCCAGCTGGGCCAGATGCCCGGAGCCGAAGATCACCAGCACCCGCTCTTCCGGCCCCTCGATCGCGCGGGCGATGTTGGCGTAGATCTTGAGATTCCGTTCGTACCAGCCTCCGACGACCTCGGCACCGGCCGGATCCTCGGTAGTGCCCAGCAAGGCTAGTTGCAGAGGGCAAGGGCTACGCATGAAACGAACTAAAGGTTCCGTCGCGACCGAGCGTCGCCAGGCGAATAACAAGACGGTCTCGTGTTTACACCGCTCAATCGTCCGGGATCGTCACGATCGGCAACTCGATATAACTCGCATGCTCCGCGTTTCTCTCGAGGGTCATCGTCGGCGTGCCCGTTGCGGGAACTCGCGAAAAAATGGCGTCGTCGGCACCGGCGATCGCGATGCGCACGCGGTGGCCGCGTTCGATCCTCGCGGAAATCGGGTTCAGCCGGAACTCGATCGTCGCCGTTTCACCCGGCACCAGCGGCTGCGCGTCCTTGCCTGCAAAGGAGTGCACGGGTCCGAACGCTTCGAATCCCGGATCGTCCATCACCCGGCGGTGCAGCAGCCGGAGCCCGCCCTCGGTCAGGTAACGGCTGCGACCGTCGGGGCCGACGTCTTCGAGGTAGACAAAAATCGCCCCGTCAGTGTGAGTCGAGCTCAGTTCCAACCGGACCACCGGAGTGCCCGTGATCTGCATGTCCGCGTCCAGAGCCGCACTCGTGTAGGTCAGCATGCGAGCATCCATCGCACCACGATTGTCGAGCCCGAGAACGGGCTGGCCCATCTGCGTCATCCATCGATTGTTACTGCCGGTGGATACCCCGAAATCGACCTCGTAACGATCGGCGCCTTCATCTCCGGGGGGCGGCGTGGCGGACAGCAACCCGCCCGCCCGCGCGTACATCCGCTGGATTTTCACGCCGGGAGGAGGCCAGCCGGAACTCTCCAGGAACCGTTCCTCGCCGAGATTGAAGTAACGCACATGCGACCGGCGCTCCGCGCCGTTATCGACGCCCTTGATGAAGTGGTCGAAAAACTCGACGCGCATCGCGATCTGCTCGTCGATGCTCATGACCGGAGGCAACACTTGATCGCCAACGATGTACGGGCTGGCATGGGCGCCACCCCCGTGACTCGTGGCCTGGAGCAGAATCCACTGCGGGTTGGAGAAATTCGCAAAGCGCCAGAGCGCGCCCTCCGCCGTCCCGGCATCGAGCCAACTGGCGAACACCAGCATCGGGACACCCGAAGCCTCGATCTGCTTCTTCCAGTACAGGGAACAGATGTCGGCGAACGTAAGCTCGCTGCCGGGTAGTTGTTGGTCGCGAAAATCGACCCCGCCGACCGCGGCGCCGACATCAGGGTTCCCTGCATGTTGCTTGACCGCGGCAGCGCGCAGCTTGCCGTCGACGTCCGCGTCAACGCGCTTGACCGCGCCGCCCGTCGCCGGGTCGTTGCGATCCAGCATGCCGACGAATCCACTCCACGTCTCGATGAATTCGGCGGCGTACAAGCCGTAGGGCCGCGCCGGACTACGCCAGGTGTCGAAGTCCGACCAGCCGGGGCTGACCGCCTTGATCGCCGGATGCCCCGTGGCGGTCAGCAGTTCGGCGGTCGTGCCGGTGTACGACGTGCCGTACGCGCCGACCTTACCGTCGGACCAGGATTGTTTGACGATCCACTCCACGATGTCCCAGCCGTCACGGACCTCCTGCGGACTGTACTCGGCCGTCCGGGTTCCGAACGACGCGCCGCTGCCACGCACATCGACCTGGACGACGGCGTAGCCGTGCGACAGGAACGCTCGGTCCCAGACGTCGAGCGACGGATGCGGGTCCCCGGTGGCCGGATCTTCAGACGCGCGCCAGTAACGGGTCAACTCGATGAGGGCGGGGAGCTTCGCGTCGGGTGTTCGATCCCCGGGAAGGGCCACATCGACGGCGAGACGGGTCCCGTCTCGCGTCGTTACGTAGAACGAAGAGATCTCGGGATCGGCCGCATGCGCCGGCATGACGCTCAGGGCCAGCAGGCTTGCGATCGCGGCAGACAGGAACCGTTGGGACGCTGACTTCATGGGTACTCCGTCGGTTAAGTCGCAAGCGTTATTCTAGCTGAAAGAAAAAATAGTTAGCTACGACAAGAGCACAGACGACCCGTTCTGGGGATAGACTTGGCGACATGGAGTCCGGGCAGCAGTTGCTTCACTACCGGCTGATCGAAAAGATCGGCGAGGGCGGGATGGGTGTGGTCTGGAAGGCGGAGGACACCCGGCTGCAGCGCCACGTCGCGCTGAAGTTCGTCACCAAACCGGAACCGGATGCGCACACCGTGGACCGCCACCTGCGCGAGGCTCGAGCGGCGTCGGCGCTCAACCACGCCAACATCTGTTCGATCCACGACATCGGCGAGTGGGAGGGGCAACGTTTCATCGTCATGGAACTGCTGGAGGGCCGCTCGCTCCAGCAACACATCGGCGGAACACCGATGGAGATCGACGACGCCGTCGAACTCGCGGTCCAGATCGCCGGTGCCCTCACGGCCGCGCATGCCAAGGGAATCGTCCACCGAGATATCAAGCCGGAAAACATCTTCGTCACTGCAGACGGTTGCGCCAAGATGCTGGATTTCGGTCTGGCCAAGTTCGCCGGCGGCACGAAGAGCGAGCCCGGTGCGGACGACGCGACGCGCACGGCACTCGACAGGACGCACCCCGGGGCGGTCGTGGGCACGGTGGCGTACATGTCCCCCGAACAGGCGCTAGGCAAGGAGCTCGACCATCGCACGGACATCTTCTCGCTGGGCGCAGTCTTATACGAGATGATCAGCGCCCGTCGTGCCTTCGAGGGAAACACTTCCGCGGCGATTTTTGACGCGATCCTCAACCGCGCCCCGACCGCAGCGGTGGAATTCAACTCGCGCGTTCCGATCGAACTCCAACACATCGTCAACAGGGCGCTGGAGAAGGACCCGGAGTTGCGATACCAGAGTGCCGCAGACATGGGCGCCGACCTCAAACGGTTGATGAGGCCGCCCGCTGTTGCCACCGGTTCAAGCCGCCGATGGGTGAGTGTGGCGGGGGTGCTCGTCCTGCTCCTGGTCGCGGCAGCAATCGGGATCGTGCTGATGCGATCGACCGAATCCGACACGGCGCCCGCAGCCGCGACTCCAGCCGCATCGAGAGGACCTTCGATCGCCGTCCTCCCGTTCACCAACACCGGCGGCGACGCGAACCAGGAGTATTTCAGCAGCGGACTGACCGTGGACATCATCACCGAACTCTCCCGGTACCGGGAACTCTCCGTGATCGCGCACTTCGCAACGGCAGATTACAAGAAGCAGAACGCCGGCGCCGGCATCACCGAGATCGGTGCCACCCTTCGGGCCCGCTACGTGTTGCAAGGAAGTGTATTCAGGCAGGGAGAGCGAATCCGGGTCAACGTCCAACTCTCCGATGCGATCGAAGGCCGGTTGGTCTGGAGCGAGAAATACGATCGCGACCTGACGGTGCAAGACCTGTTCGCGTTGCAAGATGATTTGACCAAGCAGGTCGTCAACGCGATCGCCGGAAGCTACGGCGCCTTGACCCGTGCCGGGTTATCGGCATTGAGGCGAAAACCGCCGGCGAACCTCGACAGCTACGATTGCGTTCTCCGTGCCTACGAATACTTGCAGGTGCATTACTCAGAGAACCACGCGTCGGCGCGAGCTTGCCTCGAAGCAGCGATCAAGACGGAACCGGACTACGCGGAGAGTCTGGCCTGGCTGGGTTACCTGTACGGTGAGGAATACCATCACCGTCGCAACGAGCGGCTGGCCGAGTACGACGCGCTCGACCGGGCGTTGGAATTCGGCCTCGAGGCCGTACGGCTCGATAACACCAGCGATGTCACGCACGCGACTCTCAGCTTCACGTATTATTTTCTCGGTGACCACGAACGCGGCAAGATCGAGGCCTACCGTGCGATCGAACTGAGCCCGAACAACGCCATGTGGCTGGCTACCACGGGGACCTACCTGATTCAGTTGGAGGATTTCGAGCATGGAGTTCCGCTGGTGCGCCGTGCGATTGAACTCTTTACCCCGCATGCGCCCGGCTGGGTCAGGATGGGCATCTTTCTCGATCACTACAGCCATGCCCGGTATGAAGAGGCACTTGCGGAGACGCTGACGATCGACATGGGAGACGACTTCCGCACACCGCTGTTCCTCGCCGCGACCTACGGGCAGCTCGGTCGCCCCGCCGAGGCGGAATCGGCACTCGAGGAACTGCGAGCGGTCTTGAAGCTACCTATCGGTGAGCTTCGCGCAGAGTTAATCGAACGACACGCCTACGCGCCCGGACTGACCGATCACTTGCTGGAGGGCTTGACGAAGGCCGGACTGGATCCGGCGTCATGACCAGGCACTCCACCCTTCCAAGGAGGAATCTCATGAGCGACAAACTTACCCTGCACGAGTTGACCGGATCGCCGAACAACGTGAAGGTCCGCATCGCGCTGGGCTACAAGGGCTTGAAGTATGACCGCAAGCCTGTCGAATTCGACGACTACCCAGGGGATCGGTCGTCCGTCGTCGAGCTGTCGCGGCAGCCGCGGCTACCCCTGCTGCAGGACGATCAAACCGTCATCTTCGGTTCGGATGCGATCCTGCGCTATCTGGAAGCGAACTTCCCCGATACCCCGCCGATCTTCAGCGACGACCACCAGACGTTTGGCGAGATCGAGCAGTGGGAACTCTTCGTCCGGACCCAGATCGGCGAACCGATCGGCATGCTCTTCGGCCAGGCCTTCGCGCCCGAACCGGACGCCCAGGTCATCGCCAAGGCCAACGAACTGCTGAACGACCGGACCGGAGCCCTCGAAGACAAGCTGAACACCGGCGAGTTCCTGGTCGGCGAGCACCTCACGGCGGCCGACATCGCCTGCGCAGCGCCGCTCTACCTGGCCGACCTGACCGACGAAAACGCCGAGTCACACCCCATCGCCGGTTTCTTCCGTACCCATCTGAACCTCGGCGATGGGCGCGAGAAGACTCGCGCATGGGTGCGGCGCGTGATGGCCTACGATCCCGTCAGAGGCCGGCGCTAAGCGGGCGGCCTATGACCTCCTGATCGGAGCGGGGATCCCCCTCTCGTCGTAGTAATCCACCTTGTGCAGCGGCATGACCACGCTCGTGAACAGATTCAACAGGTGCCCGCCAATGCGCTTGTAGTGCCGACTCGTGGCCGTCAACACAACCGCCTCCTCGGTGCTCGCGGCGCTGCGTGCGATCGCCGGGATCACATTGTCGCAACGGCGCCCGGCGTCTTTGAGTTGCCGGATGCGATCCGTCGCCGCGCCCTGGTCGGCACCGTCGAGCACCGCACGCACCGCGTCGAACGCGTCGTCGGTGATCTTGCGCACCAATTGCAGCTCCGTTCCCTCGATCGAGTTGGGGAACGGATCGTCGAAGAAATCGCGTAGCTCGGTGAGGTTCTTGGCGTAGTCCCCGAGGCGCTCGACGTCTTTCACCAGGCTCATCAGGAGCAACGTGTGCGGGATCGTCGAGGGGTCGGGCCCGACGGCCATGTGCGTGATCACGAGCTTGCGCAGCTTGCGCTCGGCCTTGTTCACCCTCACGTCCGAACGGTAAATCTCCTGTTGCGCTTCCGGCGGGGCGTCGTTTTCGAACACGATGCGGCCCGCCATCATGTTCATCTCGTGCGTCGTTTCCAGCATTTCGGTGAACAACTTGGCCATCTTCGTCATCGGGTTGGGCGTTCGGAATATCTGAAGCAGTTGAGAAAACATCGAAGACCTCCGAGTCAGCGGTTGAGGAACGCAAAGAGCGCCGGCAAACCGAAGAAAACGAGAAGCACGTAGACCATCGCCCAGCGGCGGCGGCGCACCGCGAAATCGGCGAGCCTCTCGGCCATTAAAATTGGAATCCGCCGGATCGGCGGGAATGGATAAATCAGGATCGTCGCGAGCAGGTTGAAGATGAGGTGCACCAGCGCGATCGTCAGACCGGCTTGCGCGTTGGCCCCGCTGACGGCCAGCGCGGCCAGCAGCGCCGTGATCGTGGTACCGACGTTGGCCCCGAGCGTCAACGGGAACGCCTGTCGCAGCGTGATCACTCCCGCCCCGGCCAGCGGAACCAGCAGCGAGGTCGTGATGGAACTCGACTGCACCAGCATCGTCAGCAGCGCCCCGAGCATCATGGCCACGATTGCAGGCATCTTGAACGCCTTCAGGAGAGCGGCTTCAACGCGCGTCGCGAGCAGCTTGCGCATCGTCTTGACGATCATCATTAGGGCGGTAAAGATCGCGACGATACTGAACAGGAGGAGTATGATCGCCTGGCCTCGCGAGGATTCGTCGAAGAGGAACCTGGCGAGACCCTTGATCGGTACCAGCGCGGTCTCGAGTGCCGCTTTGATCGGGCTATCGTATTCGACACCGCTCGCACCGATCAGCGCGCCGGAAACCGACGAGGCGACGCGGCTCAACACACCCGTGGCGAGTTCCAGCGGCAGCAACAACGCGACGGCCATGAAGTTGAAGAAGTCGTGGCACGTGGCCACCGAGAACGCGCGGCGAAACTCGGCGGGCTGACGGATGTGACCCATCGACACCAACGAGTTCGTCACCGTCGTGCCGATGTTGGCGCCCATGATCATCGGGACCGCGTTTGCGAGGGGCAACGGATCAGTTTGAGCGGCGACCAGGGCAACGATCATCACCGTCGTCACCGACGACGATTGCATCAGAGCCGTCGCCAGGATGCCGACCATCAGGCCGACGAAAGGGTTGGAAGTAGCTTGGAAGAAGGAATCCAACAGCTCCCCGCCGAGCAGTCCCAGTCCGTCGCCAAGCCCCTTGACGCCAACGAGGAAAACGAACAAGAGGCCCACGACGAGCAACAGCCTGAACCCCGCCTTGGTGCCTCTGGCATCGATCGTCGGGGGTCGGAGAGAGACGGGTTTCTTGAGATTCGTGACCACGAACCATCCTTCCGGCCGGTGTTCCCAACGACCTAACCGCGGATATCATGCACAATTTGAGGGTGCGCCGAAAGGGCTGGTGAAGGATCCGAAATGGGGCGAATGTGCTATCTTGTGCGGCGGTTTACGGCCTGGTCCTCCCAGGGATCAGGTCCGAACCAGGGTAGCTTTCGGGTCGTCACGTTGTAGTTTTTTGAGCGTGATTCGGTCTCCCGGCTGGACCGGGCTGCCCCGTCAGCGAACATTGCGGAGTCGTGGTGTAGTTGGTTAACACACCGGACTGTCACTCCGGAGATCGCGGGTTCGAGTCCCGTCGACTCCGCCATTTCGTTCGCTCTCGCTCACTTCATGACGGGTCCGACGGACTCGGTCAGCGTCGCGCTCCGCGCGGCGACTGAGCGAGTCCCCCCCCCGCTGCCATCCCACCTGCTCTTTCTCACTAGGGGTCCGATGGACTCCTCTTGAAGGCTATTTGGCGTGTTAGGCTGCCGCCGCGATGAGTGCTTCCGTGGAACGATGCTCGCTATCGCCGGACCTCGAAGTGTCCCGCGTGCTGACCGGGCTGTGGCAGATCGCCGACATGGAGCGGGGCGGAAACACGTTGGATGCCGAGGCGACAGCGGCGGCACTGGTTCCCTACGTCGAAGCCGGGTTCACGACGTTCGATATGGCGGATCACTACGGCTCGGCCGAACTGATCGCCGGCGCGCTGCGCTCGCAACTGGGTACCTCGGGCAACGTGCAGCTACTGACGAAATGGGTGCCGCAGCCGGGACCGGTGACGCAGGACGACGTGCGCTCCGCGGTGCAGCGCGCCCTCGATCGGCTCGGCACCGAACGAATCGATCTGTTGCAATTCCACGCATGGAGCTATGACGACCCGCGCTACCTGGACTGCCTCTTTTATCTGCAAGAACTCAAGCGGGAGGGGCTGATTCACCACCTCGGCTTGACCAACTTCGATACGGCGCACCTGCGAGTGGTCGTTCGTAGTGGCATCGAAATCGTATCCAATCAGGTCAGTTTCTCGGTGATCGACCGGCGACCGTGTGCGGGCCTGACGCGGTTCTGCTCGGAGAACGGCATCAAGCTCCTGGCCTACGGCACCCTGGCGGGGGGCTTCCTCACGGAGCGCTTCCTCGACGTTCGTGGTCCGCTCCGGAGCGAGCTGAAGACGTGGTCGCTGATGAAGTACAGCCGCTTTATCGACGCCGCGGGAGGTTGGGACGCATTTCAGGGCGCGCTGCACACCCTGGACGACGTCGCACGGAGGCTCGGAGTCTCGATCGCCAACGTCGCCGGGCGCTACGTCCTCGACCAGCCTGCGGTCGCAGGAATCATCGTCGGCGCACGCCCGGGGCAAACCGATCACATCCAGGAGAACCTCCGGCTGTTCGAGTTTTCGCTCGACGAGACGAGCCGGCGCGAGATAGAAGCTGCGGTGTCCAAGCTGAAACCGATTCCGGGAAATAGCGGCGACGAGTACCGCAAACCTCCTTTCCTCACGGCGTCCGGAGATCTCAGCCATCACGTGGCGTCGAGACCTCCGCCCTACGACGCGCGCTCTGCCGCCAACGGTCGGACACGAGTGTTGAGCGGAACCGAATGGGAAAGCTTGGGTGGATACTGTCGAGCAGTCCGCGCCGGGTCGCGAATCCTGGTCTCGGGCACCACGGCCACGCATGGGGACCGTCCGATCGGGGGCGGCGACCCCGCCGCGCAGTTGCACTTCATCATCGACAAGATCGAGGGCGCGGTGCGCTCGCTGGGTGGACGGTTCGACGAGATCGTCCGAACGCGCATCTACCTGCGCGACATGAAGGACTGGGAGCCGGTAGTGCGCGCCCACGGCGAGCGGTTTCGCGACGTGCTTCCGGCCAACACGTTGGTCCAGGCAGCGCTCATCGGGGACGAGTACCTGGTCGAAATGGAAGCCGAGGCCATCATCTCCGACTAGAAGCCGGTTAGCGTGATAGTCTCCGCGCGCGTGATCCCTAAACACGGGTACAAGTTCTACGATCGGAAGCCTGCGGTCATCGACATGCGAGCGGACGTGCTCGACGGGCTCGCCTCCCGACCGAAGCGCTTGTCGCCGAAGTATTTCTACGACGAGGCCGGTTCCGCCCTGTTCGAGGCGATCACCAAACTCCCGGAGTACTACCTCACCCGGACAGAGATCGGGCTCCTCGAAACGCATCGCGACGAAATCGCGTCGCTCGTCGGCGAGGGCGTTTGCCTCATCGAGTACGGCAGCGGCAGCAGCCGCAAGATCCGTCTGCTGCTCGAACGGTTGAGGCCGCAGAGCTACGTTCCGGTGGACATCTCGAAGGAACACCTCGAGTCGGCGGCGCGTCTTCTTTATAAAGAAAATCCCTGGCTCAACGTGTACCCGACCTCCGCAGACTACACGACCGACTTCCGGCTGCCGTCCGCGATCGGGTCGGCGCCGCGAGTCGCGTTCTTTCCCGGCTCGAGCATCGGCAACTTCGACCCCGGGGACGCGGTAGATTTCATGCGCCGCGTCGGCCGGCTCGTGGGTCCGGGAGGTCGACTACTGATCGGGGTCGACCGCAAGAAAGACCGGGTGATCCTCGAAGCGGCCTACGACGACGCGGCCGGGGTGACCGCCGAATTCAACCGTAACGTGTTGCGGCACCTCAACGCCACCCTCGATGCCGATTTCGACACGTCGAAGTTCTTGCACGTGGCGCTCTACAACGAGACGCTCGGCTGCATCCAGATGTTCCTCGAAAGCACGGCCGACCAGTCGGTCCGGATCGCCGGAACGTCGATCGAGTTCCGCACCGGAGAACGGATCCACACCGAGAACTCGTACAAGTACGAACCCGGCGAGTTCACCGCCATGGCGGAGCAAGCCGGCTTCCGCCGCGACGCCTGGTGGACGGACGGACGCGACCGGTTTGCGATCTTCCTGTTCGTCGCGATCTGATAAGCGGAACCGTTCGAGGTTCAAAGGCGTTCGCCACGCGCCAGTACCTTCCTGACCGTGGACTGCAACCGCGGGACCAGGCGCTTCTCGAACCACGGATTCTTCCGTAACCACAGGTTGTTCCGCGGGCTGGGGTGCGGGAGCGGGATCGTCCCCTCCCCGTATTCTTCCGAGGCGCGCACGGTTTCGGTCAGCGTCTTCTTGCGACGCCCCGCCAGGTAGTAAGCGTGCGCATAACTTCCAGCGAGAATCTTCAACCGAAGGTTGGGAAGTTCGTTGAGGATGCGCTCGTGCCACAGCGGCGCGCACTCGGGACGCGGGGGCAAATCGCCGCTCTTACCCTTTCCGGGGTAGCAAAAGCCCATCGGCACGATGGCGAATCGCCGCGGATCGTAGAACGCATCGCGACCCACATCCATCCACGATCGTAGCCGGTCGCCGCTGGGGTCGTTCCACGGGATGCCGGTTTCGTGCACGCGTGTCCCCGGCGCCTGCCCGACGATCAGGATCCGTGCCGACCGCGCAGCGACCAACACCGGCCGGGGCCCCAGCGGAAGATCGGCGCATGCGGTACACCCACGGACCTCTTTCAAGAGTTTCGTCAAGGACATCGACGGGAGCATACCGCGGGGTGCGTTCGATGCGACGCACGGCTAGAATGATGCACGGTGGGCCTGAACCTTTAGGAGATCGCACATGTTCGAGCAACGATGGTGGGCCGTGACGCCGGTCCTCTTGCTGACACTTGTCGTCGCGTGCGGCGGCTCGTCGGACGGGGAGGGCGGCGCAACCTCGGAATCCGCACCCACGCCCGCGACGGCGGCCGACTCCACCGGTGCCACCGGAACCTCCTCGGTTTCCGGCACCATCCGTTTCGAAGGAGCGGCGCCGAGACTGCGTCCGCTCAGGATGGAAGCCGACCCCGTTTGTGAGAAGAAACACACCGAAGACGTCATGCCGGAGTACTTCGTGCTCGGCGAGGGCAATGCACTCGCCCACGTTTTGGTCTACGTGACCGGCGGCCTCGCCGACGGCTCGTATGCGACCCCGTCCGAGCCGGCAGTGCTCGACCAGACCGGCTGTAGGTACTCGCCCCACGTGGTCTCCCTGCAGACCGGGCAGCCGTTCAAGATCCTCAACTCGGACGGGTTGCTGCACAACGTCCACGGTCTACCGAAAATCAACACAGCGTTCAACCGGGCGATGCCCGCCGCGGTGACCGAGGTGAACTTCGTGTTCAATAACGAAGAGGTTTTCAAGGTCAAGTGCGATGTGCACCCCTGGATGGGCGCCTGGGTCGGTGTGTTCGACCACCCGTTCCACGGGGTCACCGGAATCGACGGGAGCTTCTCGCTCAAGGGTCTCCCGGCGGGAACGTATGACATCGAAGCGCTTCACGAACGGTTGGGTACACTCACGGCGCAGGTGACGGTGACCGACGGCGAAAGCGCGACCCACGATTTCGTGTTCGTGAAGGAATAAAGCCTATTTTTAGGGTCAGCGGCGACCGTTACTTGTTTCGACGGCGCCGGGCCATCATCTTTAGCATGGAGCCGATCCAGAGCAAAAGGAGCAGACGATGAGAACCCTCGGCAGCGTCATGCTGTGCATTCTCCTGGCCGTTTCGACGGTCGCGACGGCGCAAGAAGCACCGGTAACGATCGACAAGAAGGCCGCGAAACGGACCGCCATCGATCAGATGGCCCGGCAAACCCTGCAACGCCTGTTGAACGAAAACGCCACTGCGAATGAACTCGCCGACCACGCAGCCGGTTTCGCCGTGTTCGACAGCTTCAAGGCCGCGTTGTTTGTTTCCGCAGGCGGCGGAATCGGCGTGGCCGTGAACAGCTCGACCGGCCAGCGGACGTACATGAAGATGGGCACCGCCGGAGTCGGCATAGGGCTGGGCGGTCAGTCTTATCAGATCGTCTTTTTCTTCGAAACCCAAGCGGCGTTCGATCGATTCGTGACGAAGGGCTGGCACGCCGATGCCAGCGCCAACGCCGCCGCCGGAACGAAAGGCGCCAACGAGGTCGCGTCGTTCAATGACGGGGTGGCGATTTTCCAGTTGACGAATAAGGGGCTGATGGCTCAGGCCGACGTGTCCGGTACCAAGTACTGGAAACACAAGAAGCTGAACCGTTAGAAAACCGCCAAAAAAAAGGCCGGCCCGGGCACTACCCTCGTCGCCCGGGCCGGCCACCTTGGGGGAGGCGAGTTAGTGGGGTCTCGCCATCATCACGATCAGGAGATCGTCATCTTCTCCGGTCGCCCGTGCCAGGCGATGGTCCACCTTGCGTGGAGGGTTTTGACGTTGAAAGCTGACCGTCATGCTGCGGCCGCGGTAGGTCCGGGCATAACCGATCAGTTCGAGGCGGCCGTACGAGTCGGGGCGGAAAAACACCTGATCCGGCTCCGTGACGCTGCGCTCGCTGGTGCTGCGCCGCCCCATCAATAACTGGATGGGGCGACCGTCCATGTAACTACGATGGATTTGCGCGACCGGTGTGAAGGCTTTCCAGTCGCACAGCGTCAATCGGCCCGCCGCGTATTCGCTGCCGTCCGGAAAAACGACCGGCTGGTGCAGGGTTACGGTCAAGCAGGACGACTGGGCGGACACTTGACCCGCGACAATCACGGAAAGAAGAACCGCAGCAAAGAGTGCCCACCGAAACTGTATTTGTGTTGCACGCATTTGGGAACCTCCTTAACCAAACTCCGCCGACTCGCACCCCTCCCAAGTCGCAACTTCCGGGCCGATTTGACAAGGGTGCCGATCAGGGAGCGTAAGTTCTTTTCTGTCATTGCTTTAGCTCTTGACCTGGATACTCTTGGCCAAGGCGGACGAGTGTTTCGAATGTGAGACACCTGGCGGCCGGTAAGCTTTCTTTCGGCTGGCCTCGAGTGGTTTTCTCAACCCTGGTGTTCGATGAAACAACATGTCTCAAAAACGAGGCATAAGGCAGCTCAATTGACTCAATTTCGAGTCACCTATAATGCGGGCCATGGATCGAGCGGAGTGGGCCGACGATCGTTACGTCCGACACAAGGTCCTCGGCGAGGGCGGCACCGGTCGTGTTTGGCTGGTCGAGGATCGCCTCCGGCCGGGAACCCCTGTCGCGCTCAAGGAACTCGCCGCGCCGACCGGCACGAACCCAACCGCCTCGGAGGACGGGCTGCGGCGTGAGTTCGCCCTGCTGTATTCGCTCCGGCACCCGGGTCTCGCCGAGGCCTACGAATTGGACCTCGATCCCGAAACGTCCCGGCCCCGGTTCAGCCAGGAGTGGATCGAAGGACGCACGATCCTCGACGCAATCGCCCACGAGGGTCCGGCGAGCCTGACCGGATTTGCGGTGGAGGCGCTGCGAACGCTGCGCCTCGTCCATGACTTCGGCCTGACGCACCGCGACATCAAGCCCGGCAACCTGCTCGTCCGGGAGCGACCCAAGCTGGGGTATCGCCTCGTGCTGGTCGACTTCGGACTGGCCACCGGCCCGGCCTCGGAACCGCTGGAAGCGCTCCGACTCCGCGGCACGCTGCCCTACCTTGCGCCCGAACTGTTCGACAACCAACCTGCCGGGCCGGCCAGCGATCTCTACGCTTTGGGCACGGTGCTGTACGAAGCGATCCACGGCCATCCGCCCTACGTGCCCGACCCGCGCCACCTCGAACGCTTCATCGCCGCGGCCCAGGAAGGCCGCCGGTCGCGGCCGGCGCTCCCCGAGGGATTCGAACCCGGCCTGGCCGAATGGCTCGAGACGATGCTCTCGCCCGACCCCGCGGACCGGCCGGCGAGCGCGGCCGAAGCGCTCGACCGACTCAACGCGTGCTGCGGCACACGCTATCCGCTCGACACGGCCGAAGATCGGGCGGCACGGCTGCTTTCCGGCCCACCTGCCGGGCGCGAGGATACGATCGATGAATTGCGCCGGGAACTGGATGATCCGCACGGTGCCCGTCTGATTTTCCTGTTCGGCGAGGCGGGCTACGGCAAGACGCGACTCCTGCACTGGCTGTACACCGACGCGATCCAACGCGGCTGGCGAGCGCGGCGTGGCGCGGGCGACCCGGGGGGTACGGAGCACAAGAACCTCCTGTTGGTCGAAGACGGTCACGGATTGGACGAGCGCGACGCGCGTGAGGTCGAGCGGCTGGCGTGGGCCCGGGACGGTGGTGCGCGCGCGATCGTCGCGGCCGACCCGAACCTCGGGATGCATCCGCGGCTGGCAGCCCTGCTGGAACGCGCCGTGGGTGCGCCGGGGATTCGACGGATCGACCTGGGCCCACTGGGCACTGCAGCGCTTCGACGATTGGCCGAACGAGCCAACGCGGGGCCGGTGGCCGCGGAGCGCATCCGGCGGCTCGCGGAGCGAAGCGGCGGCCGGCCCGACGTCGCCGAGTCGCTTCTCATCAACCAAGATTGGGACGCGAAAAAGAATACAGCCGGGGCCGCGACCGGCCACCGCTTCGCGCTGCTCTCGGAGGCGACGCGTGGCTGGCTCGAGGCGCTCGCCGTGTTCGGCGACGACGGTTCCGACGACAAGATCCGGCGCCTCGCAGGACTGAGCGCGACGGCGGGAACGTTGGCCACACAGGAAGCGCTGTGCGCGGGGGTCGCCTGGCGACAGCCGTCCGGATGGCGAATGACGCCGTCGCTGCGCGAATGGGTTCGGCGACAACTGACGGACGACCGGTCGCGACGGTTACACGCCGCCGCACTCGAGTCGATCGACATCACCGGCGGCAATGCGAAAGAGTTTGCGCGCGCCGCGCGGTTGCACGCCGGGGCGGGAAAACGCACGGAAGCGATCGAGTTCGCCTCGCGTGCCGCCGAGACGCTGGAGACCGATGGTGATCCGACCGCTGCGGCGCGGCAGTGGGGCATGGCGTTGCGTTACCTCGGGCGCGAGCGAACCGGTCGCGGGAACCTACGGCTGCGTCAGGCCGAGGCGTGGCTGAAGGCCGGTCAGGCCACGTCCGCGGTGCGTGCGTTTTCAGCGGCACAACGCTGGGCGGAACAACCCACGGATCGATTGCACGCCGCCGCGCGCCGCGCGCTCGCTCGCGTGCGCGCGGGTCAGTTCGAAACTGCCCTGAAGGAAGCGGAAAAGATCGCCCATCGCGCGCTCGCGGGCGGCGCACCGGAACAACTCGCACTGGCGCGCAGGGTGGCCGGGATCGCGCTGGCGCGCAGCGGCCGGGAGGAGAAAGCGCTACCGTTGCTCGACGACGCGTACGAAATGCTCGAACGGCTGGGCGACCGTGGCGGTCAGGCGGCCATCGTGCACGCGCGGGCCAATTGCCGTCTCCGGCTCGGACGCGACGATGCCGAGCAGGATTTCCTGGAAGCGCTCGCGCTCTACGCCGAGGCCCGCGAACACGGGAAACCGGACGAGCCCGCAGAGTTGAAGACGCGCATCGGATTGGCCGTCGTCCAGATGCGCGACGGCCGCTTGGACGAGGCGGACGCGACGCTGGCGCAGGCCGACAACGAGGCGGCGGCCGGCGGTCACCTGGACCTCCAACAGGTCGCGCTCTCGCAGCGAGCGGTCGTCGCCCTGGAACGCGGTGCGTACGATCGCGCGATCGAGTTGGCCGGCGAGGCGGCCGATCTCTCGGCCCATCTCGGCGACATCGACCGGTTGCTGGTCAACCGTTGCCACGGGGCCGACGCGCGGATCCGTTGTGGGCGTGCCGCCAGCGCGGTGACCGAATTGCGTGAATTGCTGGACGGGCCGCTTGATCGCGCGGAACCGCAGAATGTCGACTACGCGCGGATGATCCTGGCCGACGCGATGATGCGCAGCGAGCGCGGCAGCGATGCCGCGGTGCGCGACCTGCTCGACGGGTGCCGGCGACGCGCCAGGCGCCGTGGAATCACGCGACCGTACCTGTTTTCAATCGTGCTGGAACTGGAACGTCGTGCGCTTCCCGGTTGTGCGGATGCCTTCGATGCCGCGTGGCGCGAGTACGAGAACGTGGCGATCGAGGACGGCGCGGAGGCGGAGATCGTCGTACGCGCACACCTCGCCCGCAGCGCATGGTCGTTGGAGAACGGAAGCTACGAGGCCTCCGCGAAAGCCGCGGGGGAAGTGTTGCGGCGTTCGGTGGGCCCGGCCGGTCACGCCTTCCAGGCGCGTGCCTGCGCGTTACGGGTGCAGGCGTTGGACCGCCTCGGTCGCGAATCCGAAGCCAAGGAAGCCCTGGCCGACGGGCGCGCGCGGCTCGAATCCATCCTCGAGCGGATCGACGACGACGACGTGCGGCGCGACTTCGCGGCACAGGTGGCCTGGGCGCCGCTCGCCGAGGAAAGTTTCCTCACCTCGCGCGACAACCACGCACGGTTGCTCGCACTCTACGACATGCTGCGCATCCTCAATTCGTCGACCGATCCGGACACGCTGCTCGAATCGATCCTCGATCTGGCCCTCAATGCGCTCGGTGCCGAACGCGGGATGATCTTGCTCAAGCAACGACACGACCGGGACGAGACGGGATTCACGGTGCACCTCGCGCGCAACCTCGACGCGGACACGATGGAAGACGTGCGTAGCTACAGCCGGCGGATCGTCGCCGCCGCCGCCGCGGGGCAGTCGCTGCTGGCGCTCGACGCCGGAACCGACGAACGCTTCCAGGACTACAAGAGTGTCAGCCTCTACGGGATCCGCTCGCTGATCTGCGTGCCCCTGCGCTCGCGGGACCGCATCATCGGCACCGTGTACCTGGATAGCCGGAACGACGGCAAACTGTTCACCCAGAATGATCTGCGCTTCCTCGAAGCATTCGCGGATCAGGCGGCGCTGGCGTTGGGCAACGTGATGGACCGCGTCGAGTTGGAGCAACGCAACCGTCAGTTGCAGGCATTGGCGGAAACCCGCACGAGTTACCACAACCTGATCGGGCGCTGTCCCGAGATGCAACGGGTCTTCGATACGATCGAAAAGTTTACGGCCACGGATCTACCAGTGTTGATCCAAGGAGAGAGCGGCACCGGGAAAGAGATCGTTGCGCGCGCAATCCATTTCAACGGCCCTCGGCGAAAACGCCCGTTCGTCTCGGAGAATTGCGCGGCGCTCCCCGAGACGTTGCTGGAGAGCGAACTCTTCGGTCACGTGCGTGGCGCGTTCACGGGAGCCGAACGTGACCACCCTGGTCTGTTCGAGCAGGCGCATCAGGGCACGTTGTTCCTCGATGAGATCGGCGACATGTCCGCCGGGATGCAGGCGCGCCTGTTGCGCATCCTGGAAGAGGGCAGCGTGCGGCGCGTGGGCGGCGAGAAACCGATCGACATCGACGTCCGCGTGCTCACCGCCACGCACCGTGATCTGAAAGCCGAGGTCGAGGCGAAAAATTTCCGTGAGGACCTCTTTTACCGCCTGCAGGTGCTGCAGGTTACACTCCCGCCCCTTCGTGACCGGCCCGGCGACATCGACCTTCTTTGCGACCATTTCCTCGAGCGCATCGCCGAGGAGCGCGAACTCCCGCCGCTGCGTCTCGCGCCTGAAGTAAGAACGATGCTGCAGCGCCACACGTGGCCCGGAAACGTGCGCGAACTCCAGAACACGCTTCAGCGACTCGTCGTCCTGGCCGCGGGCGAGACCATCGACGCGACGGTCGTCATCTCCGATCCCGACCTCCGGGAACGCCTCAGCGGCCAGGAGCCGGAGTCCGGCGAGGCCCGGTTCTCACTCAAGGCCGGAGAGAAGGACCAACTCCGGAAGGCCCTGGAGGCCACCGGGGGCAATCGTTCGGCGGCCGCCCGGTTGCTCAATATTTCGCGAGCCACCTTCTATCGGAAACTCCGCCAGAACCACCTCTAGCCCCAGAAAAAGCCCTGGAATTTAAAGAAATTTGAGTTTCATGGCCTTTGCCTTGCCTTTTCGTTCCACAGATATAAGTTTCGTAATGTATGTATATATATAAAAGGAATAACACCTAGTTATTTTATTGTCCTAACGATCCCAGGAGGTGTCCCATGCGAGCTACTGCTCTCGCCACCGCGGTCCTCGTCGTTCTCGCGATGAGCGTAACCCACCCAACCCTGGCTGCGGATCGGACAGTTCAGCCCCTGGTAGAGAATCACGAGCGCGCTTCGATGTCCGCGTGGATCGTCCAGCTCGAGCGCGCCTGGCTCCGGTTCGTCTTGCCCGGCGCCGGCGAGCCGGCACTGTGGACCCTCGTGATACTCCCCGCGGAAGAAGAAACAGTGACCGCGACTGCCGCAGACAGCTCCGAGGAAGAGGGCCGCACCAGCGTCATCCTGGAGGACGGAGCTCCGTTCTAGCCCTTCTTGGCGGCCGAAAGCTTGTTCGCGGTTCGCCGAACGGCCGCACTCGTCAGATCAGGCTCGCATCAGCGTCGATCTCGACAAGCGCCGGTCCGGGGTGGTCAAGCGCCGCGCGGATCGCGTCGTCGAGTTGCGACACCTCGGTGACGCGGATCCCCTTCGCACCGCACAACGTCGCGAACTCCGCGAAGTTCGGGTTGTGCAAGGACGTTTGCCACACGTCCCAGTTGCCCGCGCGCTGTTCCTTGCTGATCTTCCCTAGCTCGGAATTGTTGAGCAGGATGTGCGTGATGTCCATGTCGTACTTGACCGCGGTCGTGATCTCGGCGAGGTACTGCCCCAACCCCCCGTCACCGCTGACGGAGACGACCTTGCGGCCCTTGAACAATGGATCGTCTTCCTGGGTGGCGGCCCAGGCGCCCATCGCGCCGGGCAACCCGAACCCGATCGAACCCAGGTAGCCCGACATCAACACGGCTTGACGCGTGCACTCGAAGTAGCGGCCGAACGAGTAGGTGTTGTTACCGACGTCCACGGAGATGATCGCGTCCTCGGGTACCTGGCGGGTCATCGCCGCGAAGATCGAGGCGGAGTCGACCCCACGACCGCGGGTTTCCTTCCCGCGGCGGAGTTTTTCCTCGCGCCAGATCTTCCACCGCGCGGCAACCTCCGCACGTTGATCGATCGCCTGTACGTCGTTGCCGAGCCTCTCGCACAGCAACCGCGCGGTCGTGCCGATCTCACCCCACACCGGACAATCGATCGCGTGGAAGCGACCCAACGCCAGCGCGTCGAAGTCGACCTGGATCGTCGGTTTCTTCGGCGTAATCCCGGTGTGATTCGAAAAGCTGGCGCCCATCACCAGCAACGTGTCGCATTCGTTCATGAACCAACTTGCGATCGGCGTCCCGCTGCGACCCAACACGCCGCAACCGAGCGGGTGCGCGTCCGAGATCAACCCCTTGCCCTTGAAGGTCGTCAGGACCGGCGCGTTGAGCTTGTCGGCAAGCTCGATGACACCCGGCATGTCGAAACGCGCCCCGTGGCCGACGATGATCACGGGTCGCTTCGCCGCCCTCAACATCGTCGTGGCGGAATCGAGCGCCGACTCCGGCGGGCGGATCTCGCGCGCCGCGACGCGCCCGTCCGGTTTGCCCGGCTTCGCGTTTTCCGGCGCCTCCAGTACCTGAACCTCGTCCGGGAAGATCAAATGCGAAACCCCGCGATTGAGGATCGAACTCTTGACGGCCAGGTTGACCAACTCGGCATGCCGGCTCGTGTGCAGCACGGTTTGACTCCACTGCGCGACCTTGCCGAACGCCGCCTGGAGATCGATTTCCTGGAACGCGCCGGGCCCCAGCACCTGCGTATCGACTTGCCCGGTCAAAGCGAGCACGGGCGATCGATCGACGTTGGCGTCCCACAGGCCGGTCAAGAGGTTGGTCGCACCGGGCCCGGCGATCGAGAAGCAGGACGCGGGGCGGCCGGTCAGCTTCCCGTAGGCGGATGCGGCGAACGACGCGGCGCCCTCGTGACGGATGCCGATGAAGCGCATCTTGCCCGCCTCTTCCTGACGTCGCAGCGCGTTGGCCAGACCGAGGTTGGAGTGCCCGACCATGCCGAACACCCAACGGATGCCCCAGTTCGACATCGTCTCCGCCATCACGTCGGCGACGGTCTCGACGTGCGCGCGTTCCTTGGGAACGCCGATGTAGATCCCGTCGTCACGGACCTCGACGGGGAAGGTGTCGATGCCGTCGTCGTGCTGGCCCGGCGAAAGTCCGGTGGTCGGGTGGAAATCCCAGCCGTGCCACGGACACCGTAGCCAGCCGTTTTCGATCGAACCCTCGCCGAGCGGACCCTTCTGGTGCGGGCACTCGTTGTCGAGCGCGGCGTAGGCGCCCTTGTAACGCGTCATGCAAAACGTGACATGGCGGCAGGTGACCGACTTGACACGGCCTTCGGCCAACTCGTCGATCTCGAGCGCCTTTTCCCAGATGTACTCTCGATCCTGTTTCGCTTCGGCCATGGCCTTACTCCGCCCCGTACAGCGGAACGACGCCGCCGTAGGGCACGCCGGTGAGGTAGGCGATGTCACGTTTCCACGTCGTGAGATCCCGCATATTGAAGTCGGACAGCTTGTCGTGGCCGCAGGCTCGCGCGAGGATCTTCATCAACTCGACCGTCGCCCCGAAATAGTTGTTCAGTCGCTTCGCCGATTCCTTCACGATCAGGCGCGAGCGCAGCGAAGGTTTCTGCGTGGCGATCCCCACGGGGCAGTTGTTGGTGTGGCAGGCGCGCATGCCCAGGCAACCGATCGCCTGGATCGCGGAGTTTGCAACGGCGATCGCGTCGGCGCCCAGCGCCAGCGCCTTGACGAAATCGGACTCGGTGCGCAGGCCCCCGGTGATCACCAGTGTGATGTCGTCGTGGCCGCCCGCGTCGAGGTGTTTTCGCGCACGCGCCAGCGCCGCCAGCGTGGGTACGGAAATGTTTTCCTTGAAGATGTTCGGTGCCGCGCCGGTCCCTCCGCCCCGCCCGTCGAGGATCACGTAGTCGACCCCGATCTCGAGTGCCTTGTCGAGATCGTCCTCGATGTGCTGCGCCGAAAGTTTGAACCCGATCGGGATCCCGCCGCTGACCTCGCGGACCTGCCGAGCGACCTCCCGGAAATCTTCGACCGAAGCCAGATCCGGGAACCGCGGTGGGCTGATCGCCGGCTTGCCGGGTTCGAGACCGCGCACCTCGGCAATCTTGCCGGTCACCTTCGGGCCCGGCAGATGACCGCCGGTCCCGGTCTTGGCGCCCTGCCCACCCTTGAAATGAAACGCTTGAACGTTGCGCACCTTGTCGAGGCTCCAACCGAACTTCGCCGAGGCCAATTCGTAGAAGTAGCGGCTGTTCGCCGCCTGCTCCTCGGGCAGCATCCCGCCTTCTCCCGAACAGATTCCCGTGCCGGCCATCTCGGCGCCCGTGGCGAGGGCGACCTTCGCCTCCTCGGACAACGCCCCGAAGCTCATGTCGCTGACGAACAGCGGGATGTCGAGCACCAACGGTTTCGCGGCGCGCGGCCCGATCGTGACCGAACTGTCGACGGGAGTGTCCTCGAGCAGCGGCAGTCTCGACAGCTGCGCGGTGACGAGTTGGATATCGCCCCACAACGGCAATTCGGTCAACGCCACGCCCATCGCCGAAACGGCGCCGTGGTGACCCACTTTGCTCAACCCGTTCTTGGCCAGTTCCTGGATGTGCTTGTTGAACGGCTCTGCCGCGGTACCATGAGTGTCGGCGTAGAGACCGAGGTATTCGTCGCGGTTGTACGGTTGCGGATGGTCCGCGGCCCACGCCGCCACCTGTGCTTCATCGACGCAGACGGCGTCCTTGTCGACCCAGGCCGCAAACCGCGGTAACGCTTCCGCGTTGTTGTATTCGCTGACGCCGGTATCGAGACGATAGTCCCAGTTGTGGACACCACAGATCAGGTTCTGCCCATCGACATGCCCATCGGACAGCAGCGCGCCGCGGTGCAGGCAGCGGCCGTAGAAAACGGAGACGTTGTCGTCATGACGGATCACGACGAGATCGACATCGGCCACGAGCGCATAGGCGGGCCGGCGATCCTCGAGCCGGCTCCACTGCGCGACCTGGACGGCACGCGTTTCGGCCATGGAATTCCCCTTGTGTGGTAATAAAAGCGCCCGCGAAGGCCCTATCAGACTGGATTCGCGCGCCGGATGTCAACCGCCGGACGGTTAAAAAACCTCAAGAACAGGGAAGATTCCGGGAGGGTTTAGAATTCGAACCATCGCGGGGAACCCTCCGGGAGGAGGCTGCGTCTTTCATGATCGAGGGGCGGGCGGACGCAGCGGCCCCCGATTCGTTACGGAGTTGGAGTGGTCGACGTCACAACGCTGATCGCGCGCTGCCGGCAGGGTGATGCGCTGGCCTGGGAGGCTCTCGTACGAGCGTACCAGGGTCGCATCCTCGGTCTCGCCCGGCACTACATGCGCGACCCCGAGGAGGCCCGTGACGTGGCGCAGGAAATTCTCATCCGGGTCTATGAACGGCTCGACAGTTTCCAGGGCGGCGAGAAGTTCGTCCCGTGGATGCTCAGCGTGGCGCGCAACTGTTGTCTCGACCGGCTGCGCCGCATCAAGGTGCGCACGCCCGAACACCCCGTGCCGGTGGAAGACGACCCGCAGATCCCCGCGGACATCCGGACCGCGGAGCAGGAGGTGCAGCGCGGGGAGCGCCACTCGTTGCTCTACGCCGCGCTGGACAAGATGTCTGCGACCAACCGCGAGATCATCCTGCTCAAGGAGATTCAGGGCCTGAAGATCGAAGAAATCTCGACGATGTTGGCGGTCCCCGTGGGCACCGTGAAATCGCGCTCCCACCGCGCGCGCACCGAACTCGCGCGGTGCATCCGGATCCTCGATCCCTCCTACGGAAACGCCGTATGAGTTGCGAACGGAACCAGGATCGCCTGTTCGAGTATGTCGACGGTTCGCTCGACGCGAACACGCGCGACCGCGTCGCGTCGCACCTCGAATCGTGCGCCGACTGCGCGGCGCTGGCCGCGAGTCTGGCGCGAACCGAACCCGCAGACGAGGACCTGACGCGCGCGGTCCTGCGCCGCACGACTCGGGACGCCTGCGAGCAGTCCACCGAGCGAATCCCCGACTGGGTGGACGGCTCCCTCGACGCATTCGACGCGGAGTTGGTCGCCGGCCACGTGTCGCACTGCACCGAATGTGAAGCGTTCGCGAGTGTGATGCGCGCGATGACCGTCGATCTAGCGTCCCTTGCCGAGGTCGAGCCCGATGCACGGTTCCTCGACGACGTGATGGCGGCCACGGTGCGGAAGGCGCCGCAGCTGTCCTGGGCCGCGCGGCTCGAAGAGTGGTTCGGCGGTCTGGTCCAGCGTCCACGGATCGCCTGGGAGGGCGCTTACATCTTGACGGTGTGTCTTGTGTTGCTGGTCGCTTTCCCGGGCTCGCCGCTGGCCGGCGTGTCGAAGAGGGCGCTCGATCTGGCCCAGACCGACCCGAACAAGATCCGGCAACCGCTCGTCGCGTTCGAGGCCGGCCTCAGCAGCGCGGCGAACGAGGCCTGGTTCTCGACGCGTAAGGTCGCGCGTTCGCTCACCATCAAGGCGACGGTCGGTTCCGGCGATGTTTATCGCAAAGCAAAGCGCGACCTCGGAACCCTTTGGGCCTCGATTGCGTCAGACCCGGTGAACGAACAAACGGAAACACAGGAACAGATTCCAACGAACGGAGAAAGCAAATGAACGGCAGTCAAGACGATCAAACAACCCCGCCCGTCGAACCGACCGCGGCGACGGCGCAAGCCCCGGCGGCGCAGCAAGCTCCGCCGACGACGCCGGTTCCACCCGCCGGAAAATTCTTTCAAATGTCACCCGGCGTGGCGCAGGATCCGCGGGCGAAGTCTCCCGCGCTGGCGTGCTTCCTGTCGATCATGCCCGGCCTGGGCCAGGTGTACACCGGCTACTACGTGCGGGGTTTCGTCTTCGCGATCACGATCGCCGGCATCATCACGCTCCTCGCCAGCAGCGGCCCCATGAACGACTTGGTACCGTTTCTGGCGTTGTTCATGTCGTTCTTCTGGTTGCACAACATCATCGACGCGGGGCGCCGCGCGGCGTTCTACAACCGGATGCTCGCCGGGGGCACCGACGCCGATGAGTTCCCCCCGGAGATGAAGATACCCGGTGTGAGCGGTTCGATCTTCGCCGGACTCGGCCTGATCGTGGTCGGAGTGATCGCGCTCACGTACACGAAGTTCGACATGTCGCTCGACTGGCTCAAGGACTGGTGGCCGGTGATCCCGATTCTCATCGGCGTGTACCTCGTCGGACTGGCCGTCCGTGACCGAATGAAAAAAGAGGACGCCTGAAGAACCTCCAATCGGGGTTCTTGTTGACCGCCCCTCCGGTTCGCTATATATCAAGGTGACCACGCGGGAGGGGCGGACATGGTCTCGAAGCGCTTGCACCGACTTTTGTCGACTGTGGCGCTGCTCGGTGACGGTGGGCCTACAGCGGCCTGCAACGCGTCAAGAATTCTCTGTTCCGCTAGCCGGAGAGCATCCTTTCGCGCTGCTCGGCCCGCCCGAAGGTCAGCAGCATCACCGCCAGGTCCTCGAGACCGTCTTCGTTGAAGTCGCCTTGGAGCATCTCCCACGGTTCGTTCCCCAACGTTGAGATCACGGGATTCGGATACACGGGACCGTCGTATCCGAGGAACGGATCGCCGGCAGCGGACGTGTACGGACCGAGGCAGAA
>SMVB01082219.1_pt1 | contig 61233 bp, 50 predicted proteins | sample 2456461 | NCBI WGS metagenome assembly SMVB01 (sample SAMN11095934, study PRJNA526329) | marine sediment metagenome | biome: Marine sediment; feature: Surficial sediment; material: Deep marine sediment; isolation source: Hadal surficial sediment | place: Pacific Ocean | collected 2014-05 | depth...
CACCTTCACTCGCGCTGGTGACAAGTTTCGCATACTTGGCAAGTGTACCCCTTGTTGCATAGGGTTCTGGTCGTCTCCACCGTGCGCGTCTTTGTTCCAGCTCAGCATCGTCCACATCCAAGGTTACTGTCTGGGCTTCTGCGTCTACGGTAATCTTATCGCCGTCTTCCACTAACGCGATCGGCCCGCCGTCGAATGCCTCTGGTGTCACATGACCAACCACAAATCCATGCGAGCCACCGGAGAACCTGCCATCGGTGATCATCGCTACTTTACCGGAGAGATCTCGTCCATTGATGGCGCTGGTTGGGCTCAACATCTCGCGCATGCCAGGGCCGCCTCGCGGACCTTCGTAGCGCACAATGACCACATCACCGGCCACCACAGTCTTGTCCATGATCGCGGCCATCGCCGCTTCTTCACCATGAAAGCAGCGTGCGGTGCCGGTGAAAGTCAGCCCTTCGTGTCCGGTGATCTTGGCCACCGCACCTTCCGGTGCTAAGTTGCCGCGCAGGATAACAAGGTGGCTGTCCTTTTTGATCGGGTTGGAAAATGGGCGGATAATCTGTTGATCTGCCGGATAGTTTTCGACCTCTGCCAGATTCTCTGCCAGAGTTTTGCCGGTTACGGTAAGACAGTCCCCATGCAGCAGCCCTTCGTTTAAGAGCATTTTCATCAGCGGTTGTATGCCGCCGATATCAATGAGTTCGCTCATTGAATAGTTACCTGCCGGGCGCATGTCAGCGAGCACCGGCACCCGCTGGCCGACGCGGCTGAAGTCATCGAGTTCCAGCTTTACGTTGGCGGAGTGAGCGATCGCCAGTAGATGGAGTACGGCATTGGTAGATCCTTCCAAGGCAATGGCAACCGTAATCGCGTTTTCAAAAGCTTCCAACGAAAGCATGTCGCTGGGCTTCATACCCAGTTTAATCAGATTGCGCACCGCTGCGCCGGCGTTGAAGCTGTCCTGACGCTTTTCATCACTGATCGCGTTCTGCGCGGATGAGTTTGGCAACGATAAGCCCAGCGCTTCCAGCGCAGAGGCCATGGTGTTGGCGGTATACATGCCGCCGCACGACCCGGGTCCCGGGATGGCAGTGGACTCCACTTCTTTGAGCGAAATATCGGACAGGTTACCGGCCGCATGTTGGCCGACGGCTTCAAACACCGAAATAATATCTCTTCGTTCCGCACCCGGCATAATCGTGCCGCCGTACACAAACACCGCCGGGCGATCGATACGCGCAATCGCCATGCCGCAGGCTGGCATGTTCTTATCGCATCCGCCGATCGCCACGAAGCCGTCGAAGCCTTGTGCGCAGACCACGGTTTCGATGCTGTCTGCGATGACTTCCCGCGAGGCCAATGAGTAGCGCATGCCCGGGGTACCCATGGAGATGCCGTCAGAGACAGTGATGGTATTGAACAACACGGCTTTGCCGCCGGCTGCGTCTGCACCTTTCACCGCTTCATCGGCAAGTTCGTTGATGTGCATGTTACATGGCGTGACCATCGACCACGTCGAGGCAACCCCGATCTGGGGTTTTGAGAAATCCTCTTCAGTAAACCCGACGGGATATAACATGGCCCGGCTCGGTGCCTGTTCGACACCATCGACGACTATCGATGAAAATGGGCGTTCGTCAACCATGCGCTTACTCTCTCTTCATAGCGGTTTGACCATCACCGCTGAATTGCGTTGCCAGTTATACAACGACTGTTTTTGCTGCGGCAGTGCGTCTGGGCCTGACTCACTGAAACCTTGTTCTATAAACCAATCCCGAGTCTGGGTTGTTAGGGCAAACAGGGTTTTAGCACCGTTTTGCCTGGCGCGCTGCTCGGCGGCTTCGAGTAACCCCGAGCCGATGCCGTTACCAGATTGATAATTAACATGCACCGCCACACAGGCCAGTTCTGCCTGGTCTGCAAATGGGTAAACGGCGCAACAACCGACCACTATGCCGTCGAGTTCAGCCACCAGGAAGTTGTCGATCTCTTGTTCCAGTCGGTCACGCTCACGGCGCACCAACGCGCCTGATTCTTCCAGTGGTCTTATGACTTCTACAATGCCCGCGACGTCTTCGAGTTGGGCTTGGCGTATGGCGTTGTTTTTTTGCTCCACCACCTGCGTGCCCACACCCTCGGCAGTGAACAATTCCGCGAGCAGTGCGCCGTCTTGCTCAAAAGAGACCAGATGAGATTTGGTCACACCGCTGCGCACTGCCTGTTGCAGATAACGCAGACGATTTTGTTTGTCCGGCTCGTAGCCTGCGAGCGTTTGTTCAAGCTCGCTGGGTGTCAGGGTACTGATTCGGCTGCCGCTGTCGTCTGTGAGGTTTGGCAGCTCGTCAAACAGAATCAGCTTGTCCGCTTTGATGCTGATGGCAATTTCTGTTGCCAGTTCTTCTGCGGGCAAGTTGAACGGTTGACCCGATGGTGAGAAGCCGATTGGAGACTGTAGCACCAGCACACCGGCGTCCAGGTTTGCTCGTATGCGCTTGGTGTCCAGGCGTCGCACGGTACCGGTGAATAAGTGATCAACACCATCGACAATGCCCACCGGTCGGGCGGTAACGAAGTTGCCTGAAATCACCGGTATGTCGACATTGTGCAGCGGTGTGTTTGGCAGGCCGGTTGAGAACATGGCTTCCAGCCGGGTGCGAATTTGTCCGTTCACTGCTGCAATAGTCGACATCGCCGCTTCGTCGGTAACCCGGCGGTGCAGGTGGTAGAAAGATTCCGGTAACGCTTGTTCTATTTGTGGCCGCGCGCCGTGTACCAGAATGAGCCGCACCCCCAACACGTGCAGCAGTGCCAGATCGTGCACGATGTTGGTCAGATTGACATGTTCCAATGCTTCACCAGACAGCAACACCACAAACGTCTTGTCGCGATGCGCGCTGATGTAGGGGGTAGAGCCGCGGAACCACCGGGCGTAGGCCTTGGTCTCCATCGCCTAGCTCAAGCAGTAGCGCGCAATAACGTGGCGCAGTGTGTTTTCGGCGGGTGCGATCTGCTCCCGGGCAAGATATTCATTAGGTTGATGTGCCTGATCGATGCTGCCTGGCCCGAACACTGCCGTTTCCATGCCCAGGCTTTGCAGGAAGTGACCCTCCGTGCCGAATGCAACGGTGCCTGGCGCGCGGCCGGTGTGAGCTGCAAGCGTCTGTATCAGGTCACCTTGCAGATTGGACTCAAATGGAGGTACCGGTGGGTAGTGTGTTTCCAGGCTTAAAGTGGTGCCGCAGTGGGCAATAATCCGCTGCAGTCGTTCGCGCAGTCGTTCGATCGTTTCATCGGTGTTCATGCCGGGCAGCAGCCGCATATCTATTTGCAACTCGGCGTGGCTGCAAATGCGATTGGGGCTATCGCCGGCATGCATGCAGCCTAGATTCATAGTGGGCACTGCCACTTCGAACGCTGGATTCTTGAATTCTGCAGCCAGTTCTTCACGGAATGCGATGAGATCTCCCATGACCTTGTGCATGGAGTCCAGCGCGTTGCAGCCCAGGGCCGGATTCGATGAGTGGCCGGATGCACCCTGCAAGCGAATCGACATGAAGGCGATGCCCTTGTGCGCATATATGGGCGTGAGGCCGGTCGGTTCACCAATGATTGCGTATTCGGCCAAAGGCTTGCCGCACTCAACCAGATAGCGTGCACCGGCCATCGAAGACTCTTCGTCGGAGGTGGCGACGAAAGTTAACGGGGCGCTGAGCTGGCGGTCCGCAAAGGTCGCGGCGGCTTCCAGTGCGACCGGGAAAAAGCCTTTCATATCGCAGGTGCCGAGGCCATACAGCCGGTCATCGACATCGGTGACTTTGAATGGGTCAGATTGCCATTTGCTTTCGTCGCAGGGCACCGTATCTGTGTGTCCCGCCAGTACCAGGCCACCTTCGCCTGAGCCCAGCGTTGCCACCAGATTAGCCTTGTGTGGTGCGTCAGGCAGAGGCATTAGTTCGGTCTCGAAACCGAGGTCGTCCAGCCAGTTGGCCAGGTGCTCGATCACGCGCAAATTGCTGCGATCGATCTCCGCCGTGGTGGAGCTTACCGAGGGCTCACTCACCAGTGCGGACAACATGTCGTCGAACTTCGGTATCACTAAAATGCCTTGCGGAACCTGATTAATGGTGCGCTTTACCAAGGGCGCGTATTGTATCCGTAAGATTGGGGGAAATGCACCTAAGTGGTTTAAATAAAAAGGGTTTTCCCACTGTGATCCAAGTCATATCCACCACTGTTTTGGCTTGCAAATTAGCCGCTTAAGGGGATACTGCTCGACTATATTTTTGGCATTAATGGATAGATGCATTGGCTAGTTCGCCGCAATCCAACCCCACCGCTGTAACTTCTGCAGAGTCATCCGAGCCACCTCGCGCGGCGCCGATTTCTGTCCCTAAATTTGGTGATCCGGCAGTTCGGCTGACCCGGAACCGAGGTTTCGGTGGTCGAACGTTCGACGGCAGCGTAGAACTGTTGCTCGATTTGCCGGTTTTACTTGAGGCTTTGGTCGAAGATGGCTTTATCAGCCAGCGTCAGGCAGAAGATGTTCTGATCGCGCCGCGGACCAAGAAAGAACTGAGCATGCACCCGCTTGAAATCATCTCTGCAAAAGAATATGAGAACCGCAATGCGCCGGGTAAGACCTTAGATTTAGAAACCATGACCGTTTGGCTCAGCCAGCGCGCCGAGCAGGAATACGTGCGCATCGATCCACTCAGCATCAACGTCAATGCCGCCACAGAGGTGATGTCTTACGCTTTTGCCCAAGGCCATAATATTCTGGCCATAGACGTCAGCGACGACCAGGTGGTGATCGCCAGCGGGCAACCGTATATGTTCAGCTGGGAATCCATGTTGACGCAGACCTTGCGTGGCCGGCGCATCAAACGCGTGGTGTGTAACCCCGCAGATCTCAGCCGCTACCAACTAGAGTTTTACACCATTGCGCGCTCCGCGGCGAAAGCCGAGGAAGCGGGTATGGAAGTGTCCGGCATTACCAACTTCGAGCAGATGCTCGAGCTGGGGTCGATGAAGTCGCCGGAAGCCAACGACGCCCACGTAGTGAACATCGTCGACTGGTTGCTGCAATACGCTTTCGATCAGCGTGCCAGTGACATACACATTGAGCCCCGCCGGGACAAAGGTCTTATTCGTTTTCGCATCGATGGCATCTTGCACCATGTCTACGAATTACCCAGCGCCGTGAACGCGGCAGTGACCAGTCGTTTGAAGATTCTTGGACGCATGGATGTTGCCGAAAAACGTCGTCCCCAGGATGGCCGTGTGAAGGCTGTCAGTCAGGATGGTGGCGAAATCGAGCTGCGCCTGTCGACACTGCCTACCGCTTTCGGCGAAAAGATGGTGTTGCGTATTTTCGATCCAGAGGTGTTGCTACGCAGCTTCCAGGAGTTGGGGCTATCCGGAGAGGAATATCAGCGCTGGCATGGCATGACCCACGCGGCGAACGGCATTGTGCTGGTAACCGGCCCGACCGGCTCAGGTAAAACCACCACGCTGTATAGCACCCTGAAGCAACTCGCCACCGACGAGGTCAACGTCTGCACCATCGAAGACCCTATCGAGATGGTCGAGCCCAGCTTTAATCAGGTGCAGATTCAGCACAACATCGACGTGACCTTTGCCGCCGGTGTGCGTGCCTTACTGCGCCAGGATCCAGACATCATCATGATCGGCGAGATCCGCGATCTCGAGACTGCAGAAATGGCTATCCAGGCAGCGCTCACCGGTCATCTGGTTATCTCCACTCTGCACACCAACGACGCACCCACAGCCATAACGCGTCTACTCGATCTGGGCATCCCGCCCTTTATGATCAAAGCCACCGTTCTCGGCATCATGGCACAACGCCTGGTTCGTACCCTGTGCCCACACTGCAAAGTCGAAGAAGAAGTCGATCTTGAGGCATGGCAACTACTGACCAAACCATTCCGAGCCAAAGCGCCAGCCAAAGTCTACGCCCCCCAAGGATGCTTGGAATGTAGAGACACCGGCTACATGGGCCGCATGGGCATCTACGAAATATTGCCGATGACCCATAAAGTCAAGGCCCGTGTACGCAGCGATTCAGACATCGAAGAAATACGCAAAGCAGGCTTCGGCGAAGGCATGCGCACCTTGCGTCTATCCGGTGCACAGAAAGTCGGCGCTGGCCAGACCACCATCGCCGAAGTGCTGCGCGTCTGTCCAATCTCCCAGGACAGCTGACCCCAATTCTCGGCGACGAGAGTTCTCCTTGTGATTGCCGCTCCGGATATGTTGCAATAACGCGCTTTAACCGCTTCGATTTTAAGTAGAACTCAATGACCGAGCCCAATTTTGCCGACCGCGATGGTTGGATCTGGATGGACGGCGAACTGGTGCCGTGGCGCGAGGCGATAGGTTTGCGCGCCCAGGGGTTGTCTGTGTACCTGAGCATCGCCTGTTGGCCGTGGCCGGATTACCTGGCCGGCATTACCCGCGACACCGTATTTTCTCTGGCGGCAGAACAAAGCTTGACCATCCATGAGCGGCATATCACCCGGGATGAAGTGTACATCGCCGATGAGGCATTCTTTACCGGCACCGCAGCCGAAGTGTTGCCGATCCAATCTTTGGACACTTGTATCATCGGTAGCGGCGCACGCGGACCCATCACCGAACAGCTGAAAAGTGCTTATTTCGAGCAGGTGCGCGGGCAACGCGACACCTTCCCGGATTTGCATACACCGGTGCAGTGAAAACCCTGATCATCGCACCCGCCTGGGTTGGTGATATGGTCATGGCCCATACCCTGGTGCAACGTCTGGCTACGCTCGATCAAGACTTGTGTCTGCACGTGGCAGCCCCCAAAGCAACTGCGCCATTGGCGACACGCATGCGGGAAGTCGATGAAGTGACGATTCTGGACTTCGACCATGGCGAGTTGGGCTTCACCAAACGTTGGCGGCTCGGTCGCGACTTTCGCGGCCAGAACTTTGAGCAGGCCTATGTATTGCCTAACAGCTGGAAGTCGGCGCTGGTGCCGTATTTTGCCAAGGTGCCCCGGCGGGTCGGGTGGCGGGGCGAAGCTCGCTACGGGTTGCTCAACAATCTGCGGCGCCTCGACCAAGAAAAATACCCGTTGATGATCGAACGATACATGGCGCTCGCGGAAAATACCGGCGCACTACCTGCCAAACCCTATCCGCGGCCCCACCTGCAAGTCGATGCAGACAATGCCGCACGCTGCCTGGATGAGTTGGCGCTGAGCAGCGAGCGTGTGACAGTGGTTTGTCCCGGGGCAGAGTTTGGTGTTGCCAAGAAATGGCCCGCAAAACACTATGCTGAGGTGGCAAATGCACTGCTCGCTGCAGGCCGCCAGGTATGGCTGATCGGCTCGCCAAAGGACGCTGCTGATTGCGCAGCGATTGCGGCAAGCGCCGCCGGCGTACGCGACTTGTCTGGTCGGACTTCGTTATTAGACGCGTTGGATCTCTTATCGTTTGCCGAACAGGTGATATGCAATGATTCCGGGTTGATGCACATGGCGTGTGCACTGAATATCCCCACGGTGGGTATATTCGGCTCGACCTCAGCAAAATTTACGCCGCCGTTGGGCGACCGGGCGGTGGCCATTGCACAGCAGTTGAGCTGCCAGCCGTGTTTTCAACGGGTCTGCCCGCTCGGGCACACAGATTGCCTGCAGAAACTTGCACCGTCCCAAGTGCTAGAGCAGCTTGGGCTATGAACGGCTTGCGCATACTTGTTGTGAAAATGTCTTCCCTGGGTGATGTGGTGCATGCTTTGCCGGCGGTAACCGATGCCCGTGCTCACGGTGCACAGATCGATTGGTTGGTCGAAGAGGCTTTTGCCGACATTCCCGCGCTGCACCCCGGTGTGTCGCGAGTGATTCCGATTGCCTGGCGACGTTGGCGTAAGGATTTGCGTCGCTCTGCCAGGGAAATGCGGCAGTTCTTTACTGAACTGAGACTGCATCAATATGACGTCATCATCGACGCCCAGGGGTTGATCAAAAGTGCTTTGGTCGCGTTGCTGGCCAAAGGCGATCGCCAGGGCTTTGCGCACACTTGTGCTCGTGAACCCTGGGCTGCGTTTGCGTATTCAAAAGGGCATGCCATTGCCCGCGGCCAACATGCTATAGACCGCCAACGTCAACTCTTTGCCGCGGTCCTGGGTTATGACTTGGACATGGAAGCGGATAGTGGTATATCGGCAAGTGCGGCTAGATCGAATCATGTTTTGTTGCTGCACGGCACTACCTGGGCGACCAAGCATTGGCCCCGGGACATGTGGCAGGATCTGGCTCAGCGCGTGCAGGCAGACGGTTATGAAGTCATGGTTACCTGGGGCAATGCGCAAGAACAACTTCGTGCGCAAGCCATTGCAGATGCCAGTGGTGCAACCTTGCAAGAGCGGCTGCCATTGGCTGAGTTGGCCGGTGTGTTATCGGCTGCGGCAGCAGTAGTGGGCGTAGATTCCGGTTTATGCCACTTGAGCGCCGCGCTGGGTACGCCGACGCTAGGGCTCTATGGCCCCACCGATGGTCAACTGACAGGTTGTCGAGGACAAAGCGCAGGGTTTATGCAGGCCAGCACGCATTGTTCGCCGTGCTTACAGGACGCTTGCCGCCGCTATCGTGGGGAACCTCGGTACTGGCACGACGCTGTCGTTGAACCCGCATGCTTCGCCACGCTGCCCCCTGAAGATGTGTGGCAGCAAGTGAAAACATTGATGCAACGCAAGACCAGGGCTGAGAGTTTGTAATGCGCTTCGCGCTATGCATATTTAAGTACTTTCCCTACGGGGGCATTCAACGCGACATGATGAAAGTGGCGCGTGAGTGTCTGCATCGCGGCCACCAGGTGAAAATCTTTACCTTGCGCTGGGAGGCACCGCCGGCACCAGAATTAGATATAAGCCTCATACCTGTCGTTGGTCTCAACCGGCATTCTCAATATGAGCACTTCGCCGACGAGGTGAACAAGGCCGTCGCTGCCGACGCCTTCGATCTGGTGGTGGGCTTTAACAAAATGCCTGGTCTGGACGTGTACTATGCGGGCGACTCTTGTTACATCGAAAAATCGCTGTCCCAGCGCAGTGTGTGGTATCGCTTGTTGCCCCGATTCAAGAGTTTCCATAAAGCCGAGAGGGCTGTTTTCGACCGCGCCAGTAGAACTGAAATATTGACCATCTCCGATGTGGAAGCACCACGCTATCGGCACCATTATCGTACCCCCGCCGAGCGCTTTCACGCGCTGCCGCCGGGTATAGAGGCGGACCGCATAGCGCCAGCGGATACCACAGCAGTGCGCCGGGAGTTACGCGCGGAGTTCGGCTTGGCGGCGGATCAGTTAGTGCTGTTGAGTGTCGGTTCCGGTTTCATCAAGAAGGGTCTCGACCGTACTTTGTTGGCCTTGGCAGCACTGCCAAAAGATCTGCGTGCGCGCTGTCATTTGTTCGTCATAGGCCGCGATAAAGGCGACGCTTTCGAACGCATGACAAACCGGCTCGGCTTGAAAAGCCAGGTCACCTTTTTCACTGACGGTCGTGATGACATACCGCGGTTCCTGTTTGCGGCAGATGCGCTGGTGCATCCGGCTTACGATGAGACTGCAGGTATGGTGATCATCGAATCGATGCTGGCCGGTCTGCCAGCGGTGGTCACCAGAAATTGTGGTTATGCGAAATATCTGGCAGAAAACAATGCCGGCATTGTCTTGCCATTGCCGTTTTCCCAAGCAGCGCTCGATGCAGCATTGGTGCGTGTATTGACATCAGATGAGCGGGCAGGGTGGCGTAGCAACGGTTTAGCGGCGAAAAACCAAACAGCATTGTTTCAGTTGGTGCCTGAGGCGGTGGACTATCTGCAACGTTTTGCCGTCCAGCGTCGGCCATTGTTGATCTTTACTCTTTTTCGCTATTTCGCCTATGGTGGGCTACAGCGCGACTTCATGCGTGTGGCGTTAGCCTGTCAGGCCAAGGGCTATGACATCGTGGTGTATTGCGTCGCCTGGCTCGGCGAGCAACCCGCAGGATTTGAGATAATTATTGTCGATGTGGCTGGTGTCTCTAATCATGTGAAATACGTAAGCTTTGCAGATTATGTGCGTGAAGATGCGAAATGGCGTCTACCCGCAGCGATTATCGGGTTTAACAGAATGCCAGGATTAGATTTTTACTACGCGGCTGATTCCTGTTTTGAGCACAAGGCGCGCCGCATGCGAACACCTTTGTACCGGCGCACTCGGCGCTACAAGATCATGTCGAGTTTCGAAAACGCGGTGTTTGCCGAAGAGGCTAAAACACGCATCATGTTGATTGCGCCAGCGCAAAAAGCACAGTTTCAACAGTACTACCATACCCCGGATGAGCGCCTGCATTTGTTGCCGCCCGGGGTCAGTCAGGACCGCGCCCGTACAGACGACTGGCAAAGCCAGCGAGCGCAAATACGTGCTGAGATTGGCCTCGCCGACGATGACTTGCTGCTGATACTGATTGGCAGCGGGTTCATCACCAAGGGCGTAGATCGAGCCCTTCGCGCCTTGGCAGCGTTGCCTGATGCGCTCGCCCGGCGCACTCGTATGCTCATCATCGGGCAAGATAATCCGAAACAGTTTATACGGCTTGCGCGTAGCTTGAATGTTGCGGATCGTTTGACCGTGATTAAAGGTAGGGATGATATTCCAGCGTTGTTGCAGGGCGCAGATCTAATGGTACATCCCGCCTATATGGAAAGTGGCGGCATGGTGTTGATCGAGGCCGTGATTGCCGGCCTTCCCGTGATCGCCACGGGTGTCTGTGGTTTTGCACATTACATCAGTGATGCAGACGCCGGGGTCGTCATTGCGGAACCCTTTGAGCAGAACTCGCTCAATCAGGCGGTGATCGCAGCACTGGAAAACCCGCAACAACGCGCACGTTGGTCGGCACACGGTGTGCAGTTCGGCCAGCATCAGCAGCAGCTTTACGATATGCCGGCTCATGCTGTGTCCTATATAGAGGGATATATAGAGGCTCATATAGAGGCTCATATAGAGAGTCGCATGGAAAGGATAGCGCCGTGACCTTCCTGCGTGCAGACATCGCCGAACTCTGGTCCGAGGCGAGCGCCATCGATACCGCGTTCGCACAGCGCGGTGAGATCTTTCGCGATGTGCCCGGCAGACGCACCATGCGTATCCAGTTGGCGGAGAAATATTATTTCCTGAAACTGCACTATGGCGTGGGTTGGGGTGAAGTGGTCAAGAACTGGCTGCAATTGAAATGGCCGGTGGTTGGTGCTGACAACGAGTTCAACGCCTGCACGGGATTAGCAGCAGCAGGCATTGTGGCGCCAATCCCGGCAGCATACGGCAAAAGCCGCGGTAGTATTGCAGTGCGTCGGTCCTTTGTTTTATGCGATGAACTACAGGGTTATACCAGTTTAGAAGATGTCACCGACAACTGGGCCGAGCAACCACCGACGGCAATCGAACGCCACCGACTGCTCTATGCAGTGGCGCGGTTCGCCAGCAAGTTCCATGAGCAGGGCTTTATCCACCGGGACTTCTACATTTGTCACTTGCTGGCAAACGACACTGCTCTGGCAGCTGGCCGGGTTGAGCTGGCAGTGCTTGATCTGCACCGCGCCCGGCGCTTCAAACAAGTTCCCGCACGCTGGTTGAAAAGAGACCTGGCAGCGTTGTTGTTCTCCAGTTTGGATCTCGGCTATACGCGCCGCGACTGGTTGCGCTTCATTCGTCTCTACAGCGGCAGACCACTGCGTCAGGTGTTAAAAGAACAGGGTCCATTCTGGCAGTTGGTATTTGCACGGGCTGAGAAGCTCTATCGGGAAGGCACCCGCAAAGGCAGCGTCAAAGGGCGCTACATTCCGTGAAATATTCTACTCAAGGCCTGGCCATGGCAGGACATGATCTGCTGGCACCCTTTATGGTAGACCTATGCCTGGACCCGAGTACAGATATCTCAGCGCAGACTACAACCGAGCTTACTTTTACGTCCGTCGCCCGGGTGTTGCCAGGGCGTCGGGTCAGTGGTGTGGCTGAACATGAAGGCGAGACTGTGTTCGCCAAGATGTTTTACGGCAAACGTGCACGGCGATATTGGCAGCGTGAGCTGGCTGGTGCCGCGCGATTGCAGCGCGCGGGTGTCAACACTGCCGCCGTGCTGGACAAGGGGGCGACGGCCGACAGTGGCGGTTTCGTTGTGCTGTATGAACTGTTGGCCGAGGCGCACAACCTGCGTGATGATAATTTAGAGGACATGATGGCAGCGGTGCAGATGTTGGCTCAATTGCATGACGCTGACCTGGTGCAGACCGATGTCCACGTAAATAATTTCCTCAGGTCGGGTGGCCAGTATTACGCCATCGACGCAGACGGCATCCGTCCGGCGCGCCTGCTGCGCCAGCAATTTGCCAACCTGGGTATGCTGTTGGCCCAGCGTGCGCCTGTTCATGATGGCGATATTGCAGAAGTTTGGGCGGCCTATAGTGCTGCCCGTGGCGCCTACGTGAGCAACATGGGTTCGACGGAGCTGTTGGTCAAGTTGACTGCACAGCAACGTAACAAGCGCGTACGTCGTTATCTGCGCAAGACCCAGCGTGAATGTACCCGGTTTGTGCGCAGGAAATCGTTCACCCATAATTTTTTATGCGATAGGCAGCATTGGCCGCGTTTGCAGCGTTTCATGGTCTTTCCCGAAGCCGTTGTCGGCGAGGGCACGCCGCTCAAGCTGGGAAATAGTGCGACGGTAGTGCGGGTCACCATCGATGATGAGCGCTATATCGTCAAACGCTACAACATCAAAAGCCTCGCTCATCGCCTGCGACGATGGTTCAAGCGGCGCGCCCGACATGCGTGGTGCAATGGCCACTTGTTAGCTTTTCTCGGCATCGATACAGCCCAGCCGGTGGCCTTACTGGAGCGAAAAGTGGGTTGGTTTACCGGTGTGTGCTATCTCGTCATGCCGGATTGTGGGGAGCGCAATCTGGGTCAGATATTGTCCACCGACGAAACCTGTTTTGCTGAGGTGGCGCCTGCCACAGTAGCCCTGTTGCGCGCTTTGCAGGCCGCGAAACTTGAACATGGTGACCTCAAGGCCAGTAACTTTGTGATGGCCGGAGAGCGGCTGTCACTAATCGACTATGACGCGGTGCGCCGTGGCGGCTATGAAAAAGATCATGCCCGTTTCCTCGCCAACTGGGATGATCAACCTGAGCTCAAACAAGCCTGGTCAAAGATGTTGGAGGAGGCGGTACCGTGATTGTTCTGGGCTTGTCCGGGGCACTTAAGCATGATCCGTCTGCTGCTTTGTTAGTCGACGGTGAGACGGTTGCCGCTGCGGAAGAAGAGCGATTCATTCGTGATAAACATGCGAAAAACAAACTGCCCCTGCACTCAGCCAGGTTTTGTCTTGAGTATGCCGGCGTCGATCCGGCAGACGTTGACTATGTGGCGTTTCCTTACGCGCCGATAAACCTCCGCGGGCCGGCGCGATGGCACTACGCCAAACGTTACTGGTATGCCCCAGATCGTTCATTGGATGCACTTTTCAATGGCAATCGTCGCTTTCGCGCGCACCGTCGCTCAATCATTGGTCTGGGCAAAGAGCTCGGCATCAACTGGTCACGAACCCAGTTTGTGCCCGTCGAACATCATCTGTCTCATGCTTCCAGCGCTTATCACTTATCTGGTTTTACCCAAAAGTGCGCAATTCTGGGGGTCGACGGCAAGGGTGAGTATGCGACCACCTTTCTCGGCTATGGCGAGGGCGGGCGCATTCATAAAATCAAAGAGTTTTACGACCCGGACTCGTTAGGCGGGGTCTACGGTGCAGTAACGGAGTATCTGGGCTTCGAGATGCTCGACGGGGAATACAAAGTGATGGGCATGGCGCCTTATGGGGATGCCAGCAAATATGACCTGTCGCCACTCATAGCTGCTAAGGGCGACGGTTTCAAAGTAAACACGGCCTTGGTGAACGCGGTGGGTTTGCGTCGTTACAAAGATGCCGGTCAGAAGTTCTTTTTTACCCCCAAGCTGGTTGATTGGCTCGGTCCCAGGCGTCTGGACGATGCTGCAGATGATCCCTATATCCACTACGCCGCGAGTATGCAGGCACTGTTTGAAAAATGGGTTATGACCCTCATCGATCATTATCTGGCTGATATTCTGGCCGAGACGGGCAAGCTGGCCTTTGCTGGTGGTGGTGCGCTGAACGTGAAGCTCAACCAACGCCTGTTGGCCCGGCCTGACGTCGACGAGTTATTTGTACAACCGGCCTCCGGTGACTCGGGCACGGCGCTTGGCGCAGCCACCCAGGTTGCCATGAGCCATGGTGACCGGGTGTCGCCCATGCGCCATGTCTATCTAGGTCCGAGCTACACCAACGAACAATGCCTGACCGCGCTGCAGGCACATACCGGTGAGTGTCAGTGGCAGAAAATGACCGACCCTGCTGGCCAGACTGCAGACTTGCTGGCTGCCGGTCATCCGGTAGCCTGGTTTCAAGGCCGCATGGAATTTGGTCCACGTGCGCTGGGTGGCCGCAGCATTCTGGGCTGTCCAAATGCGCCGGGGATTGCCGATCGTATCAATGAGCAGATCAAATTTCGGGAACGCTGGCGGCCGTTTTGCCTGAGCATCCTGGATCAGGTTGCGGCTGAAATCCTCCAGAGCGAACATCCGGCACCTTATATGACCATCACCTTCAACGTCGCCGAGAGTTGGCGCAGTCGCATTCCTGAAGTGGTGCATGTCGATGGTACGGTAAGGGCCCAGGTGGTGGAGCGAGACACCAATCCACGGTACTACGCCTTGCTTGAAGCTATGCAGGTGCGTACCGGCAACGGCGTTGTGCTCAACACTTCGTTGAATCGGCGCGGTGAAGCCATGGTCTGCTCGCCGCAAGATGCACTGAATATGTTCTTCGGTTCAGATTTGCAATATCTGGTGTTGGAGGACTGGCTCGTGACCAAGTGTTGAAAAAAAGAATCCTGCAGATCTGCCCCCACGATGTGACGCCGTTTAGCGGGTTGTGTGCACGTTACCAACAAGCTGCTGCACAGTTAGGCGCAGATGTGACGACGGTGTTTTTGAGCCCTGCTCACTCTCAGCCATTGGCCCACGCCGAATATCTGCAGTGCACTGATCTCGCAGATACGAAAGGGTTACGCCGTGCACTGCATGGCTATGCGAGCGAACCCTGGGACCTTGTGCTCTGTCATCGATATCGCAGTTATCGGGCGGTTGTCCGCACGCCGCTGGCAGCCAATCATTGCATTGTTGTGGCCCATGAATATGGTCTCATGGACCGCTGGCAGAGACGCTTGAATCGCTCTCTATTCGCTGCGGATATGACCTTTGCCGGTGTCTCCACAGGCGTTGCTGAAGAATTGATGGCTGGCGAACCGGTGGTGCTGCCAAATGTAGTGGACGTGGAACAAGCCCGACAGCAACTGCTGTCACGGCAGGATGCGTTGGCGGTGTTAGGGCTTGAGCCAGGTGGCTTCACCATTGGCGTGGTCGGGCGTCTGCACTACAAGAAACGACCCAGCCTGGCGTTACAGGCATTTCAAGCCTTCGCCGCCAATCATGCAAACGCGCGTTTGGTCTTTCTCGGTGAGGGCGAAGAACGGGTCGAACTGGAACGCGAGGTTGCCTCTAACATTCACATTCTTGGCAATGTTGCCGATGCCTCGAAACTGTTCAACGCCTTTGACGCGTTGCTGCATACAACCCGCATCGAAGCATTCGGCATGGTCGTGTTGGAGGCTTTGTTTGCCGGGGTGCCGGTGGTGACATTGCGCCAGGGTGGTCCGGCTTATGTACTCGATGAGCTGGGTGTCTATGCCAGCACGGATTCCGTTCAAGGCTTCGCCGATGCACTGCACCGAGCCCAAGTCCTGGATCGAGCAGAGTTGGCGCGCGCGGGGCTGGCACGCGTGCAACAGCATTTCTCGATTGCTGCGTTGGCTACGGCTCTGCAAAAACTGTTGCCGGGTCAGCATCCCGGCGGGTAAAAAGCGGGTTCTCCATCCGGTCGCGTCTTAAAGCGTTTGTGCAGCCACAGATACTGCTCCGGGTGATGACGAATTTCAGCTTCCAACAGCGCGTTCATGCGCTGTGCATCTTGTTGGTCGTCGTCGGACGGGAAATTTTCGATGATGGGTGAGAAGGTCAGCCGCCAACATGCATTTTCGGTGTCGCGGGTCTGACGCAACATTAATACTGGCGAGTTATTCAGCCGTGCGAACCGTGAAGTGGCAACGATGGTAGCCGCCTGTATGCCGAAGAAAGGCGCGAATACAGAATGCTTGCGGCCATAGTCCTGGTCTGCGGCGTACCAGATTACGCGCCCCTGTTTCAGGCGGCGCAGGGTTTGCCGGGTATCTTCGCGTTCGATAACGCCGTCGAAATAGCGTTTGCGTCCGCTGACCTGCAGCCATTCCCACACCGGGTTTTTGTTGAACCGATACATCACATCGATGTCACCGCATGCACTGAGCGGCTGGCTGATCGCATCCATGACCGCATAGTGTGCACCGACCAGAATAACGCCACGGCCGGCGGCCTTGGCTGCCTCCAGGTGTTCGAGCCCGGAGATCGAAAAACGGTCCGCCAGATTCTTGTTGGGGTTCAACCAGGGGATCATCAACTCGACCGCGCCAATAGCCACTTGTTGGAAAACGGCACGCACCATGGTTTGTTGTTGCGTAGCCGAGAGCTCTGGAAAACAGCGTTCTATATTGGTCTCGGTGACAATGCGGCGCGATTTGGCGACGCTATGCATGAGGTTGCCGATGCCTTTACCCAGTGCAAACACCCATGGCACCGGCAGGTGCGCAACAAGCCAGGCCAAGCCGACCAGTATCCAGGTCGGCCAAACAGCCGGCGCGTAGATTTTGTGTATGGGTTTGCGTGTCGCCATGGCGCGCGGATGATAGCGCAGAAACTGGAAATTGGGGCAACAACGAATGAGGTGGTTCTATCTCGTGGTAAGATTCAAGCCCCTTGCATCTGCGTTGAAATTTTCTTGGACGTAAAAACAGCCATTCCGGAATTACCTGCTGTTGGTCACCTGCATATTCTGGTTGTCGGCGATGTGATGCTGGATCGCTACTGGCAAGGTCCGGCCGAGCGAATATCTCCAGAAGCGCCGGTGCCGATCGTTGCGGTTACCCATACCGAACATCGGCCAGGCGGTGCTGCCAACGTAGCGCTGAATATTGTCAGCCTTGGTGCGCAATGTACTCTGGTCGGTCTCATAGGAAATGATGAAGCCGGCGCCGAACTCACAGCCACCTTGATCGCTGCCGGTGTGCACTGCGATTTAATCAAAGTGCCAGACTGGCCAACTATCGTGAAACTGCGTCTGCTGGCGCAAAAGCAACAACTCATACGTGCTGATTTCGAAGCACCGCTACCGGACTTTGGTGCCAGTGAACGCATTGGCGTGGTGCAGAACAAGATAGAAAAGCACCTTCGCCAGGCAGACGTGCTGGTCGTGGAGGACTATGACAAAGGTGCCATCGAAGATCCCCAGGCGTTGATCGCTGCCGCTGTGAATGCCTCGGTACCGGTGGTAGTCGACCCGAAGATGAAACCTCTGCAGGTGTATGCCAGGGCCACCTTGTTGAAACCAAATCGAAAAGAATTTGCCCATGCAATGGCCACTGGTGTTGCCGGTAAGGGCCAGGGTCCAGAGCAGGATATAGGTGCTGCAGGTCAGCAGCTATGCAGTGAATTGCAGCTTGGCGGCGTCATCATTACCCGCGGGGGCGAGGGTATGGATCTTTGTACGGTTGACGAAGTGCGACATATACCCGCACGGCCCGTCGAGGTCTATGACGTGACCGGTGCAGGCGATACCACCGCGGCGGGCCTGGCCATCGGTTTGGCTTTAGATTGGTCGCTGCTCGATTGTGCCCGCATTGCAAATCTAGCAGCCAGCATCGTCGTGTCTAAATCCGGCACGGCGTTGGTGTCGGGTCCGGAATTGCGCAATGCAATGCAGGGCGAGATTGCAGACCGTGGCATGATTTCACGCGGCGAGTTGCAAGCTGCGGTTGCACACGCCCAGGCAAACGGCGAGCGGGTGGTGTTCACCAACGGTTGTTTCGACATTTTGCATGCTGGCCACGTCACTTACCTGCAGGAAGCGGTAGCCCTCGGTGACCGTCTGGTGGTCGCGATCAATGGTGACGATTCGGTCACTCGTCTCAAGGGCGAAGGCCGGCCAGTGGTGCCCTTAGAAGGCCGTAGCCGGGTGCTGGAAGGCTTAAGTTGCGTGGATTGGGTTGTCAGCTTCGATGAAGATACGCCCATTCCTTTACTCGAACTACTTAAACCAGATGTATTGGTCAAAGGTGGAGACTACGGGCCAGACACTGTGGTTGGTGCAGATCTGGTGCGTGCCTATGGCGGTGAGGTTCAGGTGTTGAGCCTGGTGTCAGATGTATCCACCTCTGCCATCGTCGACCGTATCCGAGAATTGGGGTCAGAGCAAAAGGGCGACATTCTCGCGTAGGTGAGACGGATTGGTGGTACCCACCACAATACTGTGCACGCCGGGTTGCGCAGCCACGAATGCCAGGTCTTCGGCCTTGCCATGACCACTGCTGAGCGCCTTTTTTATCAACACCCCGCAGCCTTGTCTTGCTGCCTCGGCAATCAGCCCGCGGTCTTCGGTATGCTCCCGGTTAAGTGTAGCCATGATCACATCCGCGCCCAGTTGCAGTGCGCGTTCGGCACCCGCAATGGTTTTGTGCGAGATGCCCACCGCGCGAATCTTGCCCGCTTGCTTTAACGTCATGAGCACGTCGAGGGTGCCGTATTTATTGAGAATCTCCAGATCGTCGCCGTTTGAATGGATCAATACGATATCCAGATAATCGGTGCGCAGTCTTTGCAGAGATCGCTCCACGCTGAACCGACAATGCGCGGCGCTGAAATCGTAATGCGAGGCGCCATCGACAAATTCCTCCCCCACCTTGGTGCATATGAGCCAGTCCTGGCGCTGCTTGTCGAGCAGGGCGCCAAGCCGTTGTTCGCTGTAACCATAAGCGGGTGCCGTGTCGAGCAGGTTGATGCCCAGTGCCGAGGCTTCGGCGAGCAGTTCGCGTGCTTGCCGATCCGTCGGTATCTTTACCTTGGTCGGATACTTTACGCCCTGATCCCGACCAAATTTCACTGTCCCCAGACTCAGCTTGGCAACTTGTAAACCAGTTTCGCCCAGCGGCGCCAGGCTCAAGGGCTGCACCTGGGTTACCACGGAGGATCCCCTACCGTGGCGAGCGGCTGGATGGTTTCGAGGTCATCACTGAATTCAGGTGCATCCAGCACCGCCAGCACTTTGTCACCGAGGTCCGGGGCGAGGGTCAGTTTGGTCGGAAAACACTGAATAAAATCCCCGACTCTGGTGACGAACGCCTCATCGGGTTTGAGGCCGCTTCGTTGTTTTGGCTCTGCGCGGTCGACGTTCAGCACGGAGAATTCGGCATCGTCCCAGTTCAGCCACGGCACGCAGATATTGAGCTCTCGCCGAGCGATGGTGAGTTGCTCGGCATCGGAGCGGTTCACGCCCTTAGCAGCAAGCTGCCCGCCCAGGTACCAGATCAGTTGGTCATCTTTTCGATGTGCCGTTATGGTCAGGCGCGGCTCGTTGGTAGTCACGCCGGTCAGGCAATGACCATATAGAGCGATGTCATGGGTAGGTCTGACGATGACCTGTTTCAGCGGCCGTTGTTGCATTTCGAGGTTGGGGATACCCAGGGCGTGGACCAGCGCACCGCTGCCGTTGCCGGCGCAACTGATCAATTGCGCGGCATGTACAGTCTTATCCACCAAGGATATGTCATAGCCGCTGTTGCAGCGTCGGATGTTGTTACCGTCTGCGTTGAAGGTAAAAATACGCCGGTCATGATCACGGGTAAGTGTGCGCAGCAGGTCTTCACTGTCCAACACAAAATCGTTGAGTTCGTACACCACCCCATTGAAGCCGCGAAACTCGTCTGGCCACTGCGTGTGGCGCACTCTGTCTATCCTGCCGCGCAGCGCTTTGCTGGCAAAAAAGGCAGTCAGCCGTCCCAGTGCCGTATCGGCGGAAAACATATAGTAGTTGGGCGAGAGAATGCGCGTGCCGCGTAAATCAACTTCGCCAGATCCGTCCAGACAGGCACGCCAACGACGCGGCATGCTGGCGATAGCTTCTGAGGCGCCGGTCAGCACACCGCTCAGCGCATATTTGAGACCACCGTGCACCATGCCTTGAGAGGCCAGCGTCTGGCCGGTGCCTAACGCGTCTGCTTCGAGCAGGATCGCATTGTAGCCGCGCTTACATAGGAGATTCAGCGCCCACGCACCGGCTATGCCGCCACCGATAATGGCAGCGTCTATGCGGGTGTCGACATGATGCGGCGTGTCAATTTGGTGTTCGGCCATAAGTTGTGGTGAATCATTCGTGTTGCAGGTGGTGTGATTGACAGTTTAATGGCGACCCATCAGTCTGCAACTATGATGAGTTGGGTTTACCAGATTGTTTTGGGCTTGGCATTACCTCTGGTTTGGTTACGCTTGCAGCTACGGGCGCGCCGGGAGCCGGAATATGGGCAGCGCCAACAAGAGCGGTTTGGTGTGGTGCCGGAGCATGTGCGCGAGCACTGCGTTTGGTTCCATACCGTTTCCGCTGGTGAGGCCATTGCCGCGGCACCGTTAATACGCGAAATGACAAGCCGATTCCCCACCATGCCTTTTCTTGTCACTACCATGACCCCAACTGGTTCACAGCAGGTAATGCAGCGTTTACAGGACTGCGTCGATCATTGTTATGCCCCCTACGACTTTGGTTTTGCCGTCAGACGCTTTTTCAACCGTGTTCAACCGCGTGCCCTGGTGCTGATGGAAACAGAATTGTGGCCTAACCTCATTGCAGAGGCACACCGTCGCGGTATTCCGGTGATGCTGGTCAATGCCCGCTTGTCGGAACGCTCGGCGCGGGGCTACCAGCGTCTGGCAGGGCTGACCCGCTCAATGTTGCAACGATTGAGCTACATAGCCTGTCAAAGTGAGGCGCATGCGCAACGCTTCATTGCGTTGGGCGCCGACCCCGACCATGTCGCCGCTCTGGGCAGCGTTAAATATGATGTTGCCTTGCCGGCTGGCTTTGCTGCCGCCGTGCAAGCGCTGGAGACCGAGTTTGAAGTAGGTGCGCGACCGGTCTGGATAGCCGCCTCCACCCACCCCGGAGAAGATGAAATTGTGTTGCGCGCCTTCGCGGAGATTCGTAGTCGCGCTCCGGATCTGTTGCTGTTGCTGGTGCCCCGGCATCCTGTCCGTGCAGAGGCTTTGTGCGAAATGGTGCGGGCGGCTGGTTTCAGTGTATCCCGGCAGAGCGTGCGTGCAGATGGAGAACGGCCGGGACCCACTGATGTCGTCATCGGCGATGTCATGGGTACCTTGATGAGCCTCTATGGGCTTGCAGATGTTGCCTTCGTGGGCGGTAGTTTTGTTGATGTTGGTGGACATAATCCGCTGGAACCGGCGCTCTGCGCGGTGCCCGTGGTCAGCGGACCTCAGCAGTTTAACTTCACCGATGTCATGGCAGATCTACAGACCAGAGGTGGCCTGCAGACCGTCCACACCGCCAGCGAGTTGGCGACCGTCGTTACCGCCTGGTTGGCGGACGATGCGCAGCGCAATCGTGCCGGTGCTGCGGCGGCGGCGGCCCTGGACGAAAATCGCGGTGCTACTGCCCGGGTGGTGGCTTTGTTGGATGATCTAGTTGGCGCTGCGTTGGCGCATTGAGATCAAGCGTACTACTTGATCGTTCGGGTCGGTGAAGGAGTTCAGCTCCTCCAGATCGGCGTCGATCAGGGAGCCGGAAACATCTTTCAACAGCAGCAGGTCGAGGACGTAATTGTAGCGCGAGTCGGCGTAGTCAAACTGCGATCTAAACAGAAATTGCTGGGCCTGCAACACATCAACGATATTGCGTGTACCTACTTCGTAGCCGACTTCTACCGCTTCTAAAGCAGATTGGGATGAGGTAATTGCTTTCAATCGAGCGCGTACCCTGATGACGTCGGTGGCGACGGCTTGATAAAGATTGCGGATGTCTCGCGTGACAGTGCGTTGCTGATTGAGTAACAGTTCTTGGGCCTGACGGCTCAACGCACTGGCTTCTTTGGTGCGTGCGCGAATCAAACCACCCGTGTAGAGCGGCAGGTTGAACTGCAGACCGTAAATCGTGATGTCGGTGGTATCTGGGCCGAAGAAGTTTGCTGAACCGGTAACGGAATGAGCCTGGGTAATGGTCGCATCGATGGTCGGTAGATGACCGGATGCGCGCGCCCGCACATTGCGCTGAGCTGCGAGCAATTGGTCTTGTGCGGCCTTGATGCCGAGATTTGAAACCAATGCCTGGTTGACCCAAGCAGCTTCGTCCTGCGGGCTTGGGTTCACGATCGGCATCTTTTCTGACAGGCGATCTACCCTTTCGTAAGTAATACCGGTGAGGGTACCAAGGCTTTCGAAAAATATATTATGGTCGCCGTCTGCCTGAATCCTGCGGACCACAGCGCTGTCGTAAACGGCTTGAGATTCCAGTACATCGGTAATCGCCACCAAGCCGACATCGAATCGTTGCTGTACCTGCTCCAGCTGTCGTTTCACCGCCGCCTCTTCGGCGGATGTCGAATCGAGCAGATCCTGGGCGCGCAAAACGTTCAGATAAGCTTGCGTCACGCGCAGGATGAGGTTTTGTTCGGCTGCTTGCAGCTCGAAACGTGCTGCCGAGACCGAGGCGCGGGCAGATGAAAGGGTGAACCAACTCTCCAGGTTCAGCACCGGTGCGCTTAATTGTGCACTCCAACCATGATCGTTAAAATCCTGATCCAGGGCATCGAAACCTGGGAATTCGCGTTCAGTCCAATTGGTCGTGGCGCGAGCGCCCAGTGAAGGTAACAAAGCTGAACGTGCCAGCGGTATCGCCTGCTCCGTGGCGGCAAAACCTTCTCGGGTGGCGCGTAAGAAAGCGTCATTCTGTTGCGCTGAGATGTACACATCCAGCATATTTTCGGCAATGGCATGGTTGCTCAACAGCAACACAGCTGCACAGGCGATAAAGCGAATTGAACGTGTCATAAGGCCCTGTTGTGGTTCGATAACGGCATAATTCTACACACCCTTAGCGTCAAAGTCGTAGGACTAGCGCAAACGGTTTGCAACAAGTCGCATATTCCGCCAATTTAACAAGATCCGCGGGTGACCCAGCCCCACGAGGTAGGTATATTGCTTGGCATAGACCGGGTTAAATAGGTTGAATTGAGCTTTGCCAGAAAAGCGTCCAGAGACTGAAGCAGACATCATATCGCGCTCCAAGGTGCAGAGCGGAGCGCAGATTGACTGTGTGCAGCGGCCAGATGGCCCGCGTCACTATCATGTTGATCTGCCCACGCACATGGCCGAGTGCGACGCTAACTACCACCGCCTGCTGCGACTGTTTCCGACCCTGCGTGATGAACAAGAGCGTTGCATAGCGCTGCCTGTGGCCGCATTCAATTCCCAGGTCGTATTTGAGGTGCTCGAAAAGGGTCCTTACACCACGCTGCTGCAGATCGATGTTAAGTCTGATGAAAAATGGATGAAGTTGGCCGCCGCTCCGTCCATGACAGTACGTGTTTATCACGATGCGCAGAATGCGGAAGTTGTCGCCTACCAGACCCAGAACCGCTTCCATGGCGCTTACGACTATCCCAATACACGCATGCGTCAGCGTGATGAAAAAGTTCAGATCAATCGCTTTTTAGGTGAATTCCTCACTTTGTGCCTGGAACATGGTGCGAGTACACAACCCATTACCTTATGATCGCTGCGTCCTTGACCATCGTCAGGTCCTGTGACTAACGCGGTTCTGCAAATATCAGACTGTCATCTTGTCGTACCTGGCGGGTCACTCATTGGCGTCGATACCCAGGCCTCATTAGAGGCGGTGCTGGCCCAGGCCTGTGCCGAGGCGACACCGGATGCGATCATCGCCTCCGGAGACTTGGCCCACGACCCGAGCCGGGATGTGTACCTGCGTTTCGTCGAAACCGTACGACGCTACAGCTCGGCACCTTTGTTGTGCCTGCCAGGTAACCATGACGTGCTGGAGGTCATGCAGGCAGCCCGTCTGCCGATGCAGACCTTGGAGCTCGGTCGCTGGAGCATTGTCTGGCTCGACTCCCATGAGGATGAACTGCCGGTGTCGCTGGTAAGCGAACAAGACCGGCAGCAGACAGGCAAAGCGCTGCAACTTGCGCTCGGCCAGCATGCGCTGGTAGCCACGCATCACCCGCTTATTTCGGTTAATTCACCCTGGCTCGACAAGGATAGGATTCAAAGCGCTGTAGAACTGATAGAATATCTAGCCGAATGCAGTGTGATTGGCGGTGACGTCAGGTTACGCAGTGTTGTATTCGGTCATGCCCATCAAGATGTCGAAGGTCACTGCGCAAAGGTGCCGGTTTACGGTGCGCCTTCTACATGCTTTCAGTTTAAACCAGGCAGCGAAAAATTCGCTATAGATACTTTATCGCCGGGCTATCGATGGTTATATCTGGCAGATGACGGTGGTGTGACAACACAAATTCGCAGAGTGGAATCGTTTTCCATTCATGTTCAATTAGACGCGTAAGAGGTTATGGTAGAGAAAGCGTATTCTGCAGCATCGCTGCAGGTCTTGTCTGGTTTGGAGCCGGTGCGGCGCCGACCTGGCATGTATACAGACACCAGCCGTCCCAATCATCTGGTGCAGGAGGTGGTAGACAACAGCGTCGATGAAGCCATCAGTGGCTATGCGCGCGCGATAGACGTCACCCTGTTTAAGGACGGATCAGTCGAGGTTATCGACGATGGGCGCGGCATGCCGGTGGATATTCACCCCCAACATAAAACATCAGGGGTGGAGCTGATCCTCACACGTTTGCATGCGGGGGCAAAATTCGATGATGAAAGTTACAGCTTCTCGGGTGGCTTGCACGGAGTCGGTGTATCGGTGGTGAACGCGCTGTCATTGTGGCTTGAAGTCGAAATCAAACGCGATGGTCAGATCTATCAGCAGAAGTATGCCAAAGGCAAACCGAAGGGCTCGTTGCAGGTGATCGACAGCGTCGGCAAGCGCAACACCGGTACCTGTCTGCGCTTCCTCCCCGAGGCCAGCTACTTTGATACAGCCACTATCTCAGTTCCGAAGTTACGCCACCTGTTACGCGCCAAGGCAGTTCTTTGTCCCGGTTTGCGTGTCAGTCTGACGGTTGAGGCGGACGCGGAACAAAATGAAAGTTGGCACTATGAAGATGGTCTCAAAGGCTACCTGGCTAATGCTTTGGCTGGCGCCGAGGCGATACCTACTGAGATTATCCTGCATACCGCCCAAGGCAATGCCGAAGCGGTCGACTATGCGCTGAAGTGGATCACCGATGGCGGCGAACTCATTACAGAGTCTTATGTCAATCTCATCCCGACCACCCAGGGCGGCACCCATGTCAATGGTCTGCGATCGGGCTTGAATGACGCCTTGAAGGAATTTTGTGAGTTTCGCGATTTGCTGCCCCGTGGGGTCAAGTTGACCGGTGAGGATCTGTGGGAACAGTGCAGCTATGTATTGTCCGTTAAACTTGCAGATCCACAGTTTGTTGGGCAGACCAAGGAAAAACTGTCGTCGCGTCAATCGGCAGCATTCGTGTCCGGTGTGGCCAAAGATGCCTTCAGTTTGTGGTTGAACGAACATTCCGCAGATGGTGAGCGCATTGCAGAACTGGCCATCAACAATGCGCAAAGACGCGTGCAGGCGGCAAAGAAAGTTGCTCGCAAGAAGATCACTTCGGGGCCGGCACTGCCCGGCAAGCTATCCGATTGTTCCGGCCAGGATACAGACCGCGCGGAGCTGTTTTTGGTTGAAGGTGATTCGGCCGGAGGTTCGGCCAAGCAGGCTCGTGACCGTGAATTCCAGGCGGTGCTGCCATTGCGGGGCAAGATTCTAAACACCTGGGAAGTCGACTCCAGTCAGGTGCTGGCCTCCCAGGAGGTACATAATATTGCTGTGGCTATCGGTGTTGATCCCGGCGTTGGAGACTTATCCGGCCTGCGGTATAACAAAATTTGCATCCTTGCCGATGCCGATTCCGATGGTTTGCACATCGCGACACTGTTGTGCGCCTTGTTCGTCAAACATTTCCGCACCCTGGTCGAAGCCGGCCATGTGTTTGTTGCCATGCCGCCTTTGTATCGCATCGACATTGGCAAAGAAGTGTTCTACGCGCTGGACGAAGCGGAAAAAGAAGGCGTCCTCGACCGCATTGTGGCCGAGAAAAAGCGCGGCAATCTGGTGGTGCAGCGCTTCAAAGGCTTGGGTGAGATGAATCCCTTGCAGTTGCGCGAAACCACCATGGACCCGAGTACCCGACGGTTAGTGCAGCTTTCCATGGAAAGCGTGCGCAAAACCGAAGAGGTCCTCGACATGCTGTTAGCCAAGAAGCGTGCATCTGACCGTCGCAGCTGGCTGGAGAAAAAAGGTCATCAAGCGATCATCGCCTAATCCAATCACCAATACAGCGGACAAATGATAAAAGAATCTGAAGTGGAAAGTATGCCGCTGGCAGTCTATACCGAGCGCGCCTACCTCGATTATTCCATGTACGTCATTAATGATCGCGCGCTGCCGCACCTGGCAGACGGCCTCAAGCCTGTACAACGCCGCATCATTTATGCCATGAATGAGTTGGGCCTCAATAACCAGGCCAAATTTACCAAGTCGGCACGCACGGTTGGCGATGTACTGGGTAAGTTCCACCCGCATGGCGACACTGCCTGTTATGAAGCCATGGTGCACATGGCACAGCCCTTTTCGTTTCGTTACCCCTTAGTCGATGGGCAGGGCAACTGGGGCGCACCCGATGATCCCAAATCCTTTGCGGCCATGCGCTATACAGAATCGCGTTTGTCGAAATACGCAGGTCTGTTGTTGGCTGAAGTGCGCCAGGGTACTGCGGATTTCGTACCTAACTTTGATGGCACCACCAGCGAACCCAAGCTGCTGCCCGCGCAACTACCGTTTGTGTTGCTCAACGGCAGCACTGGCATTGCCGTTGGCATGGCCACAGATATACCGCCGCATAACATTAACGAAGTCATCAGCGCGTGTGTGCACATGTTGGATTCACCCAAGGCCACCGTTGCGGATGTCATGACCCACATCAAAGGGCCGGACTTTCCTACCGAAGCCAACATCATCACGCCGCCCGAAGAAATTCGTGAGGTTTACGAAACCGGTCGTGGCAGCATCAAGGCGCGCGCGGTTTACCACCTCGAAAATGGTGAGATTGTCGTTACTGCGCTGCCCCATCAAGCTTCACCGGCAAAAGTACTGGAACAGATCGCGCAACAGATGCACGCCAAGAAGCTGCCCATGCTGGTGGATCTGCGTGATGAGTCAGACCATGAGAACCCGACCCGCCTGGTGTTTGTACCTCGATCCAATCGAATCGACACTGAGCGCCTGATGAGTCACTTGTTCGCGACCACGGACCTGGAGCGCAGCTGCCGTGTCAATTTGAACATTATCGGGCTCGACCAGCGCCCGCAGGTCAAGAACCTGGCCCAGATCATAAAGGAATGGCTCACTTACCGGCTCGATGTTGTCACCCGTCGGCTGAACTTCCGCCTCGACAAAATCAATGAGCGTCTGCATATCCTGGACGGCTTGCTGATCGCTTATTTGAACCTCGACGAGGTCATTCGCATCATTCGCCAAGAAGATGAACCGAAAGCGGAGCTGATGAAGCGCTACACGCTATCGGAAATTCAGGCCAATGCCATTCTCGACCTGCGCTTGCGCCAACTGGCCAAGCTGGAAGAAATCAAGCTTAAGACTGAGCAGCAGGCGCTAAACACAGAAAAGTCCGGACTGGAAAAAAACCTCGGCTCCAAGGTGCGCATGAAAACCTTGATGAAAAAGGAGCTGCTTGCCATAGCGAAGGACTATGGCGACGAACGGCGCTCGCCGTTGTTGCAGGTGACGGAGTCGAAAGCCTATAGCGAAGAAGACTTGCTCACCAACGAACCCGTTACCGTTGTGTTGTCAGAAAAAGGTTGGGCCAGAGCAGCCAAGGGCCATGACATGGACCCTCAAGAGCTGAGCTATCGCAGCGGTGACATGTACGGGCAGTCTGCGCGTGGCCGCACCAACGAAACATTGGTGTTTTTCGATACCAAGGGTCGCGTGTATAACATGGCGCCACACACGCTGCCTTCCACGCGTGGTCAGGGAGAGCCTCTGACCGGACGTTTCAAGCCGCCACCCGGGGCACGCTTTGTTGGCGTGGCGATCGGCTCGGTGGACACTCGGATACTCATGGCCTCCAATGCAGGCTTTGGCTTTGTTGGCACGTTGGCTGACATGGTGACGAAAAACAAAGCAGGCAAAGCAGTGTTGAGCGTACCCGGAGATGGCGTGGCGCTGGCGCCCTGCTTGTTGAATAACCTCCGTATCGGAAAAGGACCAGACACTGCCTGGGTAGCCGTGGTGACCGACCAGGGTCGAATGTTGGTATTCAGCCTGGCGGAGTTACCCGAGCTTTCTCGCGGCAAGGGCAACAAGATGATTAATATTCCAACAAAGTCCTTCAAGGCCGGTGAGGAAGCGATGATCTCCGCTGTCGTGCTGAGCGCCGACGATGAACTCGTGGTACATGCCGGCCAGCGTCATCTACGGATGAAACATAAAGACCTGGAGAACTATATCGGTGAGCGTGCACGTCGCGGTCGTAAACTGCCGCGTGGGTTTCAGAAAGTCGATTTCCTCAGCGTGGGTTGAGACGTTAAGAAGCAGGTGCCTGGGTAAAACCTAAAATCAACATCGCCTGGCTGTCCACCAGGTGGGCTTGTTGTGTGGGTAGCTGCTGGATTGTGTAGGTATGGTTAGCGTCGTTCACGTCCGCCAGCAGTGGATGGGAAAACACCGTTGCCCAGGTTTTCTCAGTGTCACTCAGCGCTGCATAGACCGCTTCGGATAACAGCACGGTTTGCTGCTTGGCCAGTGCAGCCAAAGTCATGAGTTCGTCTATGTCGGTTTCAGCTTGTAGTGTATCGAAGCTCAGCATATCCATGTCTGCCGGAGAACCTGGGCATTTTGTCTGGTTCAAATAACAGCGGAAGCTGCCTTGAGTTTCGAATTCTGCCAGTAGCTGCTGAAGCAGGAATGACGCGCACGCGGCTTGACTGGCATTGACCATTTGCTGATCGAATAATATCACCACGCCGCGCTCTGGTACCGTTACCGCGATACCCTGATAGATGGCACAAACTTCTTGTGCCATGTTCATGGCGTCGGCAACAGCAGTGGTGCGCTGTTCACGAGCGAGCGCCAGTTGATTGTGTAGATTAGCCGTCAGGCAGAAACTCGATTGCAGGTTGTCGACGCTGGCACGAGGCAGCGACACGATGGGCAATGAACGATTGCCGCGGGCAGAAAATTGCAGAACCCCCAGACTTATGAAGGGTGCGACAGCCAATACTGCGAAGCTTAGAACCCAGGCCCAGATCCGGGGTGCCCGAACAAAAGCAGTTTCGGACAAGACCACGCTGACAGATCCGGTGGAAGTGTCGTCCAGGGTGGCCATGGTCGGGTAGTGATGAGCCAGGTCGATGCTGCCGCTAAGCGCAATGACTTCACGGTTGGTATCGTAGAAGACCACGCCCAGGACTTCATCGTAACGCAACACGTGATTCGCGATGACCGCCAGTTCGATGCGTTGCTTGTGCAGCAGCAGGCCGGCGTTGGAATTAGCCAGGGTCCGGGACAAGGCGTTGCCGTAACGAGTCATCTCCTGCTCTGTAGAATCCGCTGGAGACCAGATCAACAACAGGCAGGCGCAACAAAACACGGTAGCTATTGCGGCGGCGGGTAAGGTTGACTGGTTTGGCTTGAAGCGCTTCCACCAAAACGGCAAGGGTGGTACCTGCAAGTTCATCACATGAGGTGGCTAATCTAGCATACAAAGGAGCCGCGGAAAGCTACGTTAGACAGTAGAATGAGCGATCTTTTTTGTGCAGAAGTAGAACTTGGCAGACGAACTCATACTCATCAATGTTTCAGGACAGGACCAACCAGGTTTGATGTCCGTGCTGATGGCAACCCTCGCCGAATTCGATGCGCATATTCTCGACATCGGTCAGGCGGTGATCCACGAAGATCTGGCCTTGGGGATATTAGTCCGTGTGACCAGGTCCGTAGTTCAATCGTTGACCAGGGAGGTCATGCTGCGCGCCGACCGGGTAGGTTCGACGGTGCGGATCTCCCAGGTCACACAAGACAATTACCGGCTTTGGTTGGAATCCTCGGGCAAGACCCGCTACATCCTTACCGTATTGACAGCAGATGACGGTGGTGAACCGCTGCATGCAGTGAGCGCGCTCACACATCGCTTTGGCTTGAATATCGATACCGTGCGGCGCCTGACGGCTCGTGGTGATCGACGCCACCAAAGCCATGCCGCCCGCTTATGCGTAGAAATGCGCGTGCGTGGCCACATCGACGATCTGGGCATCCTCTCATCGGAGCTGATGGTAGCTGCTGAAAAGTTGAATTTTGACTTCAGCCTGCAGGAAGATACGGTGTACCGACGTAACCGACGTCTGGTTGCATTCGATATGGATTCCACGTTGATCACCGCAGAAGTCATCGATGAACTGGCCCGGCGCCATGGGGTCGGTGATCAGGTTGCAGCCATTACGGATGAAGCCATGGCCGGCCACATCGACTTCAAAGAGAGCTTTCGCCGGCGCGCCCGATTACTTAAAGGCATGCCGGTCTCCGTGCTCGACGACTTGGCTAAAAATGTGCAGTTGAATAATGGTGCAGACCGGTTGCTGCGCGCCTTGCGACACTTTGGTTACAAGACCGCCATCATCTCCGGCGGCTTTCAGTACGTTGGTGAACACCTGCAGCGCAAGCTGGGGATTGACTACGTCCACGCCAACGCGTTGGAGGTGGTCGACGGTGTCATGACCGGTGCCGTAGACGGAGAAATAATTGATGCTCAACGCAAAGCCGGGTTGTTGCGTGAGATAGCAGACAAAGAAGGCATCGCCCTGCAGCAGACCATAGCCATTGGCGATGGTGCCAATGATTTGCCGATGTTGTCGAGCGCGGGTCTCGGCGTTGCGTTTCATGCAAAACCAGTTGTTCGCGAGAGCGCGCGTCACGCCATCTCAAACTTTGGTCTGGACGCAGTACTTTATCTAATTGGCTTCAGCGATAGAGATATAGATCAAGCCTTGGGGCAGTAGTTTACTCTTCGGTGCTAAAGTCATAAGTCATATCCTGCGAAGGCTCCTGCAGATAGTGCCCTTGGATATAGTTTGCACCTGCCTGCCAAAGCGTCGATAGAATGTTGGCGTTTTCTACCATTGGCACCACCGTCAGCTTACCCGCACCCTGCAACTTCTTGATGTCTGCGACCAGTTTCGCAATCTTTTTCTCATCTGTGCCTATTTCGGTGATGCAGGTTCCATCAAGTTTCACCATATCGACGGGCAGATGACGTAGCGTTTCAAACGGGTCATCGATCAGCCCGAAGCGAGATAGAGATGCACGGCAGTGCATGTCGCGCAGGCCTTGGATAAACTCTCGGGTTTGACGCAGGTAAGTGGTCGCATCCTTTTCTGTGACCTGAAAAATAACTGCATCGCTGGGTAAACGTGCAGCCTTGATGGCAACCGACAGCCATTGCAGAAACTCGGGGTCGGTAACGCTGTTGCAGGTCAGGTTGATGGTCAGGCGTGTCGCGTGACCCTTGGAGCGATGTAGACTCAAAGTCTTTATCGACTGCAATATGACCCAGCGGTCAATCTTGCCGGCGACGTTGTTGTCGATCGCGGGTTGCAGGAATCGAGAAGGCTCAATTTGTGCGCCGCTTTCGTCGGTCATGCGCAAGAACACCTCGTAGTGCTCGTCGGAATCGCCGCGCAAGCTGATGATCGGTTGAAACAAGAGCAGAAAATTTTTCTTCTCTATGGCTTCAGTTATCTGACGCAGAATCACCCGTGCGTCGTCATTGTCGTCGACGGAGTCGATATCGTTAGACCGAATTTTTACAGTGTTAGAAGTATCGCTTTCTATCAATTCCACTAGATTGGCAAAAGCTGCGTCCAGAGTTTTGCTGACACCGGCGGTGTCGTCGAGTTCAGCGCCGCTTACCGTAATGGTTGGACGCACTGTTTTGTCTTGAACTTCGAACATCAGATCACTCACCGCGGAGCAGATCTTTTCGCCCATTTCACATATTTGGTCGTAGCTTTCGCAATTTACGGCAACAGCAAATTGATGGCCGTTGAGGCGGGTTACCGGATAGTCTTCAGTATGTTCAGTAATCTTCTGCCAGATTTTGCGACAGATGGTCTCAACGCCTACCAGACCATAGGCTCGTTGCATTACATTGAAGTGGTCCAACCCCAGCAGCAGCACATAAGATGTGTCGTCGCCACTGTTGAATAGAGTTTCTGCAGCCTTGACGAATCCCGGCAGCTCAAGTTCTGCGACTTTGGATGGAGTAGCCGGGTCGGGCGCGCTTGCAGTTTCTGTTGTACTTTCGGCTTGTTCCGGTCGCACCGTAATCTGCAGGCAGGCTTCGCCTTCATACTGAGAATTTGACAGGGTCATGGTGCCAGATATAACGTCACTGTTGCGACCGCTGCTGACAAACTCCAGGGTCGCTTCATCGCTGGTATTTCGCAGAGCTTTGAATTGGGTCTTCAGTTCGGCCGCGCTTTCCGGGGTCAGCATATCTATCAGCGATTCGGCACAAAGATCGTCCAGATCAGTAAAGCCAAATAGATCGAGGTAACCCGCATTGGCATGTATGTGCATTCCTTCGTGAATGTATGCGATGGCTGCTTTTGAACTTTGCAGCAACAGTTGACAACGTTGCTCAGCTTCGTTGAGAGCATGTCGCACTTGTCCGAAGTGTTCTTGCCGACAAACGTGTGCTAACTCGCGCTTAACCACCAATACCAATTGTTCGGCGCATTCTGCCGGTACCACATCGGTTGCGCCAAGATTCAGAGCCGCCGCCACAGTCCACGTGCTGCTTTCGCCTGCGCTGTCGGTGACCAGGATAATAGGAATATGCGGTGCATTTGCGCGTAGCCGTGGCAGGAACTGATCCAAACCATCCAACTTGTCGGTGAGCAACACGATATCTACGCTACCGTCCGCCATGAGTTGAGCGATGTGAGCCAGATCATCGCTGATGATGAGCTTGGTCGCGATACCAGCATCGCGCAACTTCGAGTCGAACTCGTAGGCGCGGTTCTCTGATTTTTCCGCAATCAGAAGGCGCATGGTTACATGCTGTGAAAGCTGTGCCGACATATCCTTTTTCGCCCAGGTCCCTCCTGATGGAGGTTATGGTCCCTGGTTAGTGTCCTCTCTAGTCATAGCTGACAGGTTGTCAATATTGCTATCGGAGCGCGTATTTTCCAAGTAACCATCCAACATACGAAATGTGAACTGGTTAAAACTTTCGGTCTTTAGTTGCGATTTCAGCAGTTGTCCGGTGGTTTGGATGCCCTGACGTTGGATTTGAATCTTCTGTCTGCCTGCAAATGGTAGAACCGGAGTGATAATGGTAGCGGTCTGGTTCAACGCTTCTATTTCGGGTAACAACAAGCCTCGGGCATAGTTGGTTGGACCGCCTCTCTTCTTGATCGATCGTAGTGCCACGGGAATGGCGCGCGGTGATAGCAACTCAACCCCCATGCTGATCCGTTCGCCTTCTTGACGAATCCAACGAATAACTGCCACGCACCATCGGGCCGCTTGTTCTTCGCGTAGTGCCACCAACTCGCCGACGGTGGCGTTTGATGGCACGGCATCCAGCCACTCCATACGGTAGCCACCGGGGCTGGTATCAGTGGCGACAGTCTCATGATGAACAAAGGCGCGCAGCTGAGATTCAGCCGCGGGTTTTTGGATGAGGATGGTTTCTGGTGACGCTATGTTCGGATTCTGTGGCATCCGAACTTTAAGATCGTGGGCCTGGGACCATACGTCTGACTCTTCGCTATGACTGGCTTCGTAGTCGACATCAAGAAACGGGTTTACTTCGCGCCGTAGCAACTCGTCTGTATTGGCCAACTGATCGGTAAAAATACAGCCGCCGGAGAGGAAGTAATGGCTGGCGCTCAAACCCACTGCTACACGAACCGGCACGTTGGTAGCAAAACGCCCGAATGTACGCGTTTGCATGACACTCCAAGCTTCCACCAGATGGGTTAAGAGGTCTCGTCCCAGGGCTTTGGGGATGACAAAACGACTGTCGACATCATTCAGGTACGCCTCGATCTCATAGGCCAACACTTCCGTGTGCAGGCCACGTGGCTGGGCCTGATCATGCACCAGTTTTGCATATTGCGGACCCGAGTCAGCCAACAGATCGATGGTTAACAAAGCGTCCGTAGCGCCGCGCTCAAGGCCCACCGGTGCGGTCCAATCCTCCAACGCACTAAATACGCTGCTGAGTTGCCCATGATGTAATTGATTGGGCTTGCTCGATGCCAACAGCAACCCGCGCAAATAGGCAGCCTCGATAGAAATAGGTTGGTCTGAGTGATTTTCATCGTCGACCAGGCGGAAGTCTGTCAACTCGAGCATTTCGCTGAGGCGGTAGAGCTCATTGAGTTCCCGCCAGAAATTGTCCGGTGGTGCGACATATAACTGTAGAGACCGCAACAAAATACGTGATAGATCCGAGATCAATCGATGCAGAGCACGTTGCAACAGGTCTTTGTGACCTGACTTGTCGTTTGAGGCGCCCTTTTGCCGTGCCGCGTAGCTATCCAGGACAACGCTTTTGTAGCCGGTGCAAAGATTCTGTAACAGTCGTTGTGCCTGGGGTTCCTGGGCGGATTTTGCCGCGGCAAACAAGCTACGGTCCAGACGCGCGCAAATGTAGTGCAATAACGGGCGCACTGCTTCGAGAAAGTTGTATTTGTCCTGTGCGCTGGCCTCCAGTAACGCCAGTTCAGCCGTAGCTATCTGCAACTGGGCTGCGGTTTCGGCAATATTTGCCAGCGGCAGACCGGCTGCCCATTGGTTGAGCGCCGTGCTGCTGGTCTCGACAAAACTGAGCTCTGACAAGCTTGTCTCGGGGGCTTCGAGGCGTAGATCGAGGTATTCGGACATAGCTGAAATTATAAGGGATGAACCGCCATGATGTTGTGAAAAGGTGTGGGCTTTGTCGGCTAACCGTTTACGATTCGCTTGGCGCCTTCGCCCGGGATCTCACGCACCAGCTTTGGTAGCAAGTAGCCCGGCAAATCAAGCTGCATACCCGCATAGATTTGCAACGCCGTAGCGTCATCGACGAAAAAATGATGGGTCCCGGCGACCCGGTCGGGCATGTGTAAGTAATAGGGTTGCACACCCTGTTGGAACAACTTTTTCGCCAGTGTGATTTGACATGCACTGTTGTCGTTTATGCCACGCAGCAATACAGATTGGTTCAACAACCACAGGCCGGTCGCGCGCAGAGTGCTTAACGCCCGGGCGGTGGTAGCATCCAACTCATTAGCATGATTGGCATGAATGACCACCACACATTGCAGCCGGGTAGCTTGCAGCATGTTGACCAGCTTGGCGGTAACGCGTTCGGGTAATACCACGGGAATGCGGGTATGGATCCGCAGACGCTGCAGATGCTCAATGTCTGCCAGGGCGTCGATGAGCGCGCTCAAGGCTTCGTCATCCAGTAACAGGGGGTCGCCGCCGGACAGAATGATTTCTTCGATCGACGCATCGGCCCGCAGTATCGACAGTGCAGCCTGTAACTGATCCTGGCGATGGTCGGCGTAAGGGAAGTGGCGCCGGAAGCAGTAGCGGCAGTGTACCGCGCAGCCACCGGTCACAATCAGCAATGCACGTCCATTATATTTGTGAATTAATCCCGGCGCCGGGTTCGTGTTTGCGTTGTCAGTGGCTTCCATCAGTGGGTCCTGGACAAACCCAGGTACCTGGAGTTGTTCGGCAGATAATGCCAGCACCTGCCGCAACAGTGGATCATCGGCGTTGCCGGTTTCCATGCGCGCCGCGAAACCACGTGGTACCAGCGTGGCAAATTCCGGGTTCGCCAGACTTGCCGGCAAGCTGACGCCAACGAAGTCCAATAGCTCCCGGGTGCTGCGGATCGCGCAGCGTAATTCGGCGCGCCAAAGGTCAGGCTCCCAAGGAGTTTGAATCGGAGTTATCATGCGTGCCGTCAAATTAATAAATGTTTGCGAGAAAAATGGCCACCTATTCTACCAACGAATTTAAGTCCGGAATGAAAGTCTTACTCGAAGGCGATCCTTGCACCATCCTGGAAAACGAATTTGTAAAACCCGGTAAAGGGCAAGCCTTCAGCCGGGTAAAATTCCGTAACCTCAAATCCGGCCGGGTTTGGGAGCGCACCTTCAAATCCGGCGAAACCATTGAAGCCGCTGATGTGATGGACCTTGACATGGAATATTTATACAACGATGGAGAGTTCTGGCATTTCATGCGCACCGATGGCAGCTTTGAACAGATTGCAGCCACCGCAACCGCGGTCGGGGAATCCAGCCGATGGATGAAGGAGACTGATGTCTGCATGGTGACCTTGTGGAACGAAGATCCCATCGCAGTAACTCCGCCAAATTTTGTTGAGCTGGAAGTTACTGAAACTGATCCGGGCCTTAAGGGCGACACTGCCAGTGGTGGCACCAAACCGGCGACGCTGTCCACCGGTGCTGTCATCAAAGGCGTTCCCTTGTTTGTTAATATTGGCGACACCCTGAAGATTGATACGCGCTCCGGTGAATACGTTAACCGCGTAAGATAGGTCGGCCTGCACCGGCGCCAGCCATGTCCGCTTGGCAACCGACAGCCACTGTTGCAACGTTGCGCGCACGCGCGGAGATCCTCGCGCAAATAAGGGCATTTTTTACCGCCCGCGACATCATTGAAGTGCAGACCCCGCTGCTCGGCAAAACGACCGTCACTGATCCAGATGTAGAAGCAGTGGCGGTGGCGGGTTATGGCTTCCTGCAAACCTCCCCGGAATATTTTTTGAAACGTCTATTAGCGGCCGGCGTGCCCAGTTGCTATCAAATGGCGCCTGGGTTTCGTCATGATGAGCGCGGGCGTCTGCATAACCCTGAATTCTGCATGTTGGAGTGGTATCGGTTGGCGTTCGATGCCCGGCAGTTGATGTTCGAAGTCAGCGAGCTATGTGATGTGGTGCTGGGTGAGGGGAGCTATCAGACACATACCTACGCCAGTCTGGTAGGTGATCTCAACAGGCCTCGTGAGGAGCTCGATCTGGCCTTTGCGCAAGCGTGCTCTGACCTGTCAGGTCGTGTCTTTATCACCGATTACCCGGCCGGCCAGGCCGCCCTGGCCAGGATAGATCCCGTCCAGCCGGAAGTTGCGGCTCGATTTGAGCTGGTAATAGACGGTGTGGAGATTGCCAATGGCTATTGGGAGTTGACCGATGCAGCCGAACATCGGCGTCGTTTTGCCGCGGACCTTGAAATACGTCGCGCCCGCCAACTGCCCGTGCATGAAATCGATGAGTTGTTTATAGCTGCCCTGGAACATGGTTTGCCTGCCTGCGCAGGTGTGGCGCTCGGCGTAGACAGACTTGTTATGAAAGCACTTGGCTGCGAGCAGATCGAACAGGTTCTGACCTTCAGAGATTGAGCAGGCCGAGTCGTTGGCCCATGCGCACCTTGCTACCAGGTAAAAGCGTGGCGTCAAATGTAACCGCACCTTGCGGCAGACAACAGATCACCGTAGAGCCGAGTAAGAAGCGGCCGATTTCCTCGCCGCGGGTGTAGTGTGCATCGTATTCGGTCAGCTTTTCCGCGCGATAAGGCGAGCCGGGTCCGGACCAGACCGTTTCGATAGACGCGACAATCATGGCACCGACCAGGATAACCAGCAGCAGGCCGCATGCGGTGTCGAAACGGCACACCAACCGCTCGTTACGGGCGAACAGTCCGGGTATAGCCTGTTCGGTACTGTCGTTTACTGAAAATAGACTACCCGGGATGGCCAGCGTCGCCGTCAGCGTGCCGCTGAAAGGCAGGTGCACACGGTGATAATCACTGGGAGCCAGATATATCGTGCAGAAAGATCCGTTGAGAAAGCCGTCGCCGAGAGCGCCGGCCAGGTTCGTCAGGGTGTAGTTGTGTCCCTTTGCTTGCAGTAATTGATCGTCTTCGATGCGCCCGAGTTGACTGACTGTGCCATCGGCCGGGCACACTAAGGCGGCTGGTTCCTTGGCCAGCGGTCGCACCCCCGGTTTTAGCGCCCGACAGAAAAAATCGTTAAACGAGCAATAGTCTGAGAAAGATTGGCGTTCGGCTTCGTCCAGGGAAACCTGGTAGACCCGCGCAAACTGTTCGATCAACAAGCGCTTCAGCCAGGGTTTTTCGCTGGCGGCGATCTTTCCACCCAGGCGTGACAAGCCATGCTGAGGAATAACCTTTTGCGCGCGGGTAAACAATGCGCCCATCAAGGCAACTCTATGGGCGTGTCTTCGCGGTTACCCCATTCAGACCATGAGCCGTGATAGCCGCGTATGTCCATGCCTAGCAAGCGACCCAACATATAGGACAGGCCGGATCGGTGATGGGTCTGGCAATGCGTAATGACAGCACCACGACCACTGATATTCAACTCGGCCAGACGTTCTTCCAGATCTTCGACTATGCGGGTTTGCCGCTGGGGGTCTTGCAACTGCATCCAGTCCAGATTGATTGCACTGGGAATGTGTCCCACTCGCGCCGCCGACTGACGCTCACCGGCATACTCTTCGGCGGAGCGTACATCCCAGATCACTTGCTGTGGATCGGCGATGTTGGCCAGCACATCTTCAATTTCCGCAATCGGCGAAGCATCGATGGTCAGGCTGACTTTGGATGGTTTAGGGGGCTCGCCGGGTCCTGCTTGCAGCGGCAAGCCGGCGTGAGCCCAGGCCGGTAAACCACCATTGAGGTAGCTCCAGCAACGCTGTCCGATCACGTCCAAGGTCCAGGCAAATCTGCCCGCCCAGCCACCGCCCTCATCGTCATAGACCACACAGTGTTCGTCGCCGGTGTAGCCGATACGTGAAAACAAACTTTCCAATACCGCGATTTCCGGCAACCGCCCGACCGCTGGTGGCACACCGCAGACCAGTTCGGCCGGCGTAACCAACACAGCACCGGGAATATGTGCTTGCTCGAATACTTGCTCACTGGTTACCTGCACAAGCAACAAATTTTCATCGGATTTCATGCGCGTGTTCAGTGCATCAGGTTCCAACACTGCAACATCAGCTTCTGCGGTCACGTAAAACCCCTTTGTTATCCATTGGCCGGAAGGCATATTATCTCAATCGGCCGGCGTTAACCCAGGAGGTATCTTTTGAGCGCACATCTAGTGTGGATGGACTTGGAAATGACGGGTTTAGACCCGCTAAAAGAGCGAATCATAGAGATCGCGACAATTATTACCGATGGCGATCTGAATACCATCGCCGAAGGTCCGGTGCTTGCCGTTCGCCAGCCCCAGGCGCTGTTCGATGCCATGGACGATTGGAACAGTAGCCATCACAATGCTTCGGGGTTGCTCGATAGAATCGCCAAAGACGGGGTCACCGAACGCGAAGCTGAAGCCACGACGTTGGCTTTTTTGGAAGCCCATGTGGGTGAAAGCGAGGCACCGTTATGTGGCAACACCATCTGGCAAGACCGGCGGTTTCTATCGCGCTACATGCCCGACCTGGAAGCCTACCTGCATTACCGTATGGTGGATGTCAGCAGCATTAAAGAACTGGCGAAACGCTGGCGGCCGGAAATTGCTGCCAGCTTCAGCAAAAAGAATGAACACACCGCACTGGCCGATGTGCGCGAGTCGATTGGTGAGCTGAAGCATTATCGGGAACACTTTTTTCGCATGAACTCGGGGGATTGAATATTTGCGGCGTTTGGTCTTAGACATTGGCAGCGGTCGCGATGCCAGGATGCATATTGCTTCGCTGCTTGCGCCCCGATGGGGTCCCCGCGCTCCCGCCCGAGCCCTCCTCCCCTCCAAGGAGGCGATGAGGTCTTGCGTCGTTCACCCGGCGCTGCGTTTTAGGCTCAGTAATATGAATCCTGACCTCGCAACCTATTCAGTGTATTTAGCGCAAACTGAAAATTTGAGCCTTTTGGGATCAGTGCAATTCGGCTAGTTCGTTCATCTTGTCTCATCATTTTGTCCAAGCCTGTCCAAAGCCCAGACAATATGCTCGGCAACCATTTCGGAAGCACTTGTCAGCCGCGCACGCAGCAGATCGATCGCAGCTTTGCTGGCGGGTCCATTGCCCAGCGCAATGGCCAGATTGCGCTGCCACTGTTCATACTTAATCCGGCGTATGGCTGAGCCTTCGGTCATGTGTAAGAACTCATCCTCGGTCAAGGCGAACAAAGACAGCAGATCTGCTGAAGCAAGCCCGTGTCGCGGTTGAAAATCCGCTTCTGTGGTGACCGGCGCATCGCGATTCCACGGGCAGTACAACTGGCAGTCGTCGCAACCGTAGATGCGGTTGCCCATGGCTGCGCGCAGTGGCTCGGGAATCGTACCTTTATGCTCGATGGTCAGGTAGGAAATGCACCTTGTCGCGTCGAGCTTTTTAGGCCCTATGATGGCGTTGGTCGGGCATACCGTGGCGCAGGCGTTGCACTTGCCGCAAGCGTCTTTGACTTCGATTTCGTCTATCGTCAAAGGCGCATTGGTATAAATTTCGCCGAGAAAAAACCAGGATCCGGCATGTTCATTTAACAGTAGAGTGTGTTTGCCCATCCAGCCGAGCCCCGCTTTTGCCGCTAAAGCCTTTTCCAGTACCGGTGCTGAGTCGGTGAAGGCGCGAAAAAGGTGTTGAGGCAGGACTTCATTGATGCGCTTTGCGAGCTTTGCCAAGCGTCGGCGTAACACTTTGTGATAGTCCCTTCCCAGGGCATAGCGGGAGATATAGGCTTTGCTCGGGTCCTCCAGGATGCGAATGGGTTCAGTATTCGGCGGCAGATAGTTCATGCGCGCGGAAATAACCCGGCAGGTCTGGGCTTGCAGCAACTCCGGGTGTAGCCGTTTGTCGACATTGCGCTGCAGATAGCCCATATCACCGGCAAAACCCGCTTGCAGCCAGGCGCGCACATGTGGCTCGTGCGCGCTAAGATCCACATCGCTGATGCCGATTTCTTGGAAGCCGAGTTCGCCAGCCCAGGCGGCGATTGTGTTTCGATCCGGGAGCATCCGCAGTCGTCTTAATATTTCGTAAGCGCAGTATAGTGCGTTGGAGTCAATTCGGTTTCATTATGAGCAAGGCTACCGCACAAGTTTTCGACGCCGCCGCCAGCCGTGCGATTGATGCCCATGCCATCGCTGCTTTGGCGACCTCCGGGTATACCTTGATGCAACGTGCTGCCGATGCGGCGTTTGCTTGTTTGTTACAAAATTTCCCTGGTATTAAGTTCGCCGCGATCTGTTGCGGTAAAGGCAACAATGCCGGAGATGCCTATTTGGTTGCCCGACTCGCACACCAATATGGCATTAACACCCAGGTTTTGGCAGTGGTTGCTCCAGCCGACCTGCAGGGCGATGCTGACCATGCCTGCCGTGATGCATTAGCGGTTGGCGTGTCAGTCACCACTGATCCAGACAGTTTCTGGGCCGCGCTGGCTGCTGCAGGCTCGCCGCTGGTCTTTGTCGACGGCTTGCTCGGTACCGGGCTCAATGGTGCGCCACGCGGTGACATCGCGACCTGCATAGACAATATTAATGACCATGCCGGCCAGCATGGTAGCGGTGTACTCAGCATCGACATCCCCTCTGGTGTCAGCGCGGATAGTGGCGCGGTTGTTGCGCAAGCGGTGCGTGCGGCTGTCACACTGTCCTTTATTACCCAGAAGATTGGCCTGTTTACCGGCCAGGGCATCTCTTATGCCGGGCTGCGTTTGTTCGACAATCTTGGCGTGCCAGATGAAATGTATGTGGCTGACGGCGTGCCACTGTTGCACTGGGATGCAGAAGTGCTGCCTGCTTTAGATGCCAACACCTACAAACACCGACAGGGTCACGTGGTGGTTGCCGGTGGTGATATGAGCATGCCCGGCGCGGTGGCGATGGCGGCAGAAGCGGCGCTGCGGGTCGGCGCAGGCATGGTCAGCGTGGTCACCCGGGCGCAACATGCACTCGCCATCGTTGCGCGAACGCCTGAGGTCATGGTGCAGGACTTGGATGCTGCAGCGGATGTAATGGCGCGCGCAGACCTGATTGTTCTAGGACCGGGCCTTGGCCGTAGCGACTGGAGTCGAGCATTGTATGAGCTCGCTGAAAAGTGCGATAAACCAACGGTTCTCGATGCCGATGGTCTGTATTGGTTGGCGCAAAATGGCGTGTGGCGCGGAGGAGAGTTGATCATTACACCGCATGCAGCGGAAGCGGCACGCCTGTTGGCGTGTTCCGTTGAGCAAATCCAACAAAACCGCTGCGCTGTCTGCGATGACTTGCGCCAGCGCTATCAGTGCCAGGGTGTATTAAAAGGCGCAGGCTCCGTGGTGTTTAGCGAATCTGGCCTGGTCATCTGCGCACATGGCAATGCTGGCATGGCCAGTGCCGGTATGGGCGATGTGCTCAGTGGCGTACTGGGTGGCTTGCTGGCCAGCCAGCCGACGGACAATATGGCGGCCATGGTGCGGGCCGGCGTTGCTTTGCACAGTGCTGCGGCAGATGTCGCTGTGGCGGGCATAGGTGAACGAAGCTTGATCGCCACCGATGTCACCGCTGCCTTACCTGGGTTGCTACGTGGTGGAAGCTGACGTGCAAGATCGAGTAGAGCCGCTTGCCGATGAGCAGGCGACGCTTGAGTTTGGGTGTAAGCTGGGTGAGTTGTTGTGCCAGGAATACGCAGGTCGTGCAGTTGTATTCTTGAGCGGACAACTGGGAGCAGGGAAAACGACCCTGGTGCGAGGTTTATTGCGCGGATTGGGTTATTCAGGTGTCGTTAAGAGCCCTACCTATACGCTGCTGGAGCCGTACAATATAGACGGTCAGGAAATTTACCACTTCGATCTGTACCGGGTGAATGACGGCCAAGAGTTGGAGTTCGTAGGATTTGACGAAATAATTGATGGTCCCGGATTAAAATTGTTTGAATGGCCAGAAAAAGCATCGACATGGTTGCCGCCCCCGGATGTGCACGTGCGGCTGTCTGTGGTCAGCAAAACGGAACCTGCATCGCGGGAGGTTTGGCTTGAGCTCGCCTGAGCCAAATTCACCTGGGCCCCAAATGTGGCGCTCGAGCCTGGCGCTAATCCTGCTGCTGGCTGCATTCCCTGGCCATGCCGTGACCCTGCAGGGCGTGCGCATGCATGAAGCGCCGGATTCAACCCGCGTGGTGTTCGATACCGATGGTGCGGTGGCCTACAAAGTTTTTAATCTCACAGACCCGCACCGGGTGGTCGTCGATCTGCAGGGTGTGGTGCCCAAGTCTGGCTTCGACCCTTCGGTGGTGGCGGTTGGCCGGGAGCGGGTGTCGAGTTTACGCGCAGCGCGACATGACGGCGACTATCGTGTTGTCATCGATACCAAGGGTGCGCTGACCCCCAAGGCGTTCACCTTGTTGCCGATAGAACCCTACGGTCATCGTCTGGTGATCGACCTGTTCGATCCGAATCAATCGAAACCGCTACCGCGGGCAATGCCGCCAGCAGAAAATCGTGATGTCGTGATTGCCATTGATGCCGGTCACGGTGGCGACGATCCCGGCGCCATAGGCCCGCAGAAAATTCAAGAGAAGCACATTGTGTTGCAGATTGCGCGCCGGGTGGAACGGCAGATCAGTGCAATGGACGGCTTTCAGGGCGTGTTGATACGCAACGGCGACTATTACTTGCCCCATCGTAAACGTACCCAGCTGGCGCGCGATAAGCGTGCGGATTTATTTGTCTCGATCCATGCAGATGCCTTCAAGCAAGCCAATGTAAAAGGTGCTTCGGTCTACGGCCTGTCGGACCGGGGGGCGACCAGCGAAATGGCACAATGGTTGGCGGAACGAGAAAACCGTTCGGATTTGCTCGGCGGTGTCGGCCACGTCAGTCTGACAGATAAAGATCCTGTGTTGGCTCACGTGTTACTCGATCTGTCTATGGATGCGAATCGCTCCTTGAGCATAGACGTCGGCAGAGCGGTGCTGGCTAATTTGGGACGCGTAACCAAGTTGCACAAAAGCCGTGTGGAGCAAGCTGCCTTCGTGGTGCTCAAATCGCCGGACATGCCTTCCATTCTGGTGGAGACAGGCTTTATCTCGAATCCTGCAGAGGCGCGGCGGCTGTCTCAGGCTGAGCATCAGGATAAGTTGGCAAAAGCCATTGCCTTGGGCATTGAACAATTCATGCGCAGCAATCCCCCGCCCGGCACACGCCTGGCAAAAATCTGGGAATTCCGTCAGGAAATGCGTTACACCATCGTTCGTGGCGATACTTTATCAACCATCGCCATGCGTTATGGCATCAGCTCACGCATTCTTAAATCCAAAAATGGCCTGCGCAATGACAACATAAGGGTTGGCCAGGTGTTATTGATCCCCGGCGTATAAAGTTGCTGCCACCCCGCGTAAAGCGCCTCGATAGTTTTGTTGCCGATCAAATTGCCGCTGGCGAAGTGGTCGAACGGCCTGCGTCTATTGTCAAAGAACTGCTGGAAAACTCCCTGGATGCCGGCGCGCAGCAGATTGATGTGCGCACTGAAGATGGCGGCGTGGGGTTGGTTTGGGTCGCCGACGATGGTTGCGGCATCGCCGCAGAAGATCTGGGTTTGGCCCTTGAACGTCACGCTACCAGCAAAATAACCAACGCCAGCGATCTGCTCGGGGTGTCCAGCCTCGGCTTCCGCGGTGAAGCGTTGGCCAGCGTTGCCTCCATCGCCCGGGTACGGATAAGTTCGGCCACGGCGGCGGCAGAAATGGGTGCAGTGCGGGAAGTGCATGGTGGCGAACTGATACGCGAAGGCCCCATCGCGCACAATCGAGGTACCACTGTAGAAGTACGCGACTTGTTTTTTAACACGCCGGCGCGGCGCAAGTTTCTCAAAACCCAACGTACCGAGATGGCGCAGGTCGAACAGATAGTGCGTCGTTTGAGTCTCGCTCATATGCAGGTTGGCTTCTCCTTGCAACAGAAAGGTAGCCAGGCGGCGGGCAAACCAATGTTGCTGCCCGCAGGGCGCATCGAAGAACGGCTGGCGAGCGTGCTGAGCAAAGACTTCGTCGCAGCTTCCGTGCACATAGACGAACAGCGAGACGGCCTGCGCCTGCACGGTTGGGTTGGACTGCCTCAACATCACCGGCGCCTGACCGACCAGCAGTATTTTTATGTTAATGATCGCGCGATACACGACAAACTGGTCGGCCATGCGATACGGCAGGCCTACCGGGATGTCATGTTTCATGGACGTCACCCGGTCTATGTGCTGTTTTTTGAGCTGGCGCCGGATGCCGTCGACGTCAATGTGCACCCCACCAAACACGAAGTACGATTTCGTGACGCTCGCCGGATTCACGATTTTATCTTTGCCAGTCTCAATCGCGCCTTGCGCGAAGTACGTCCGGCGCCGGAGCAGGACAGCGGCTTGAGGGGCGGTAGTGTGTTGCGGCCGACCTCTGGCAGGTCTGGACCAACCGGTGGACTGATGCAGTTGGTGGCGCAGAATGCGCCGGATTGGACGAGCGCCGTGCCAGTGCTGGATGATACGGGTGGGACGAGCAGTGACGCCGCGTCGCAGATACCACCGCTGGGCTATGCCCTGGGTCAGCTGCATGGGGTCTACATCCTCGCGCAGAATGCCGATGGCCTGGTCATCGTCGACATGCACGCCGCCCATGAACGTGTGACCTATGAAAAACTGAAAGCTCAAGCCGCGGCACAGGACATTCCGCGTCAGCGTTTGTTGGTGCCGGAAACCCTCAATGTCAGCGAGGCCGAAGCAGACCTGGTGGAACAAATGGCAGATGAACTAGCCGCATCCGGTCTGGTGATCGAACGCACCGGAGTACAATCGATCTGTCTACGTGAAGTACCGGCCCTCTTAACACAAAAAAAGTCAGCGCAGCAAGATCTCAGGCGCATGGTCATCGATTTTATCGCCGAGATAGGAGCTTACGGCAGCAGTGATGAAATGCAGCGTGGACGCCTGGACTTGATGGCGAGCATTGCCTGCCATGGATCCGTACGCGCCAATCGTCAATTAACCCTGGCTGAAATGAACGCGCTGTTGCGCGACATGGAAACCACCGAAAATGCAGGTCTGTGTAACCACGGGCGCCCGACCTATTTCACCGAGAGTCTGCACCAGTTGGACAAGCTCTTTTACCGGGGGCAGTGAGGTGGCGGGGCAAGCGACACGCCAGGTGGTATTGGTGCTGGGTCCCACCGCGGTTGGCAAAACTGCAGTAGCCATGGCGCTGCAGGATCGGCTCGGCGGTGCTGATCGAGTTCGATTGATCAGTGTCGATTCGGCCATGGTCTATAAACGCCTTGATGTCGGCACCGCTAAACCCAGTGCTGCTGAACTGGCCCGCTATCCCCACGACCTTATCGATATCCGCGATGCGTCCCAGGCGTACACCGCCGCGGATTTTGTCGCCGATGCCGATGTCTGTATCGATCAGGCCTTCGCCCGCGGCCAGCTGCCGGTGTTGGTGGGCGGCACCATGCTGTATGTAAAGCGCTTTATTGAGGGTATCGCAGACTTACCCGCAGCCGATCCTGAACTGCGAGCGACGTTGCAGCGCGAGTTCGATGAACACGGTGGGCTGAAGTTGCATGCTGAACTGGCAACTCTCGACGCAGACGCTGCGCGCAAGATTCACCCGAACAACTCCCAGCGATTGCTGCGCGCGTTGGAAGTCATTCGCCTGACCGGCCAGCCGCTCAGTAGACAATGGCAGGAACTCGCCGGACCCTCGGCGGTCGAACGTTTAGACGCTGGCATCACCACATTTGCGATCCTGCCGGATGACCGAAAAGCGTTGCACCTGCGCATAGCCAGACGCTTCGACGCCATGCTCGCAGCAGGTTTCGAAGAAGAATTGCGCAGCCTGGTCGCGCGCCCGGAGTTGCACCCGGGGTTGCCGTCGATGCGCGCCGTAGGTTATCGCCAGGGTCTGCAGTATCTGGCTGGCGAGTTGAATAAAGAGCAATTTCGTGAGCAAGCAGTCACCGCAACCCGTCGACTGGCAAAGCGTCAGCTGACCTGGTTGCGCAGCTGGCCGGCACTGCAATCGTTGACCTGGGGCGATCCGCACCAGCTGGCAGATTTGATCCTTGACCGCATGAAATGACTGCATGAAGTGAGCGCCTGACGTCAACGGGTCTCAGCAATCGCTGGATTACGCCTTGTGATGTTACGTGTTACGCTTGGTTTCACATTGGTGAAAGGAGAACACAATGTCGAAAGGGCACAGCTTACAAGACCCTTACCTGAATGCTTTGCGCAAGGAGAGGGTGCCGGTGTCTATCTATCTTGTGAATGGCATTAAATTACAGGGCCAGATTGAATCTTTTGATCAGTTCGTTGTGTTATTGAAGAATTCGGTGAGCCAGATGGTATACAAACACGCAATATCAACCGTTGTCCCGGCTCGTAACGTCAAACTCGCTGCAGATGGCGACGAAGAGGAGTAACTAGACGGCCCTCCCTGTTGTTGGCGGTCGTTGGTAAACGTTTTAGCACAACCCATGTTATTTGAACGACCCGAAGCAGGACGTCATGCGGTGATTCTGCATATTGAGCTGAAAGCTCAGGCCAATCCTGCACAAGACGAATTTATTGAGCTGGCTCGGTCTGCTGAGATCGACGTCATTGAGGTTGTGGTTGCACCCAGAGCTGCGCCAAATGCAAAAACCTTCGTTGGCTCAGGCAAGGTCGAAGAAGTTGGTCGTGTGTTGAAAGCCGCAGATGCCGACCTGTTGCTGGTCAATCATGAATTGTCAGCCGCCCAGCAGCGCAACCTGGAACAGGCTCTAGACTGCCGTGTGATTACCCGTACGGAATTAATCTTAACCATCTTCGCCGATCGTGCGCGCAGTCACGACGGCCAACTGCAGGTTGAGCTGGCTCAGCTCAAACACGCACAAACTCGATTGGTACGCGGCTGGACTCACCTGGACCGGCAGAAAGGCGGTGTCGGTTTGCGCGGCGCGGGCGAGAAGCAGATCGAGCTCGACCAGCGGATGTTGAGCGAACGGGTGAAAGCGGTGGAGAAGAAAATCGCTGCGGTCACCAAACGGCGCGGTCAAAACCGCCGTAGTCGAAGTCGTCGAGGCACGCCGACGGTCGCTCTGGTGGGCTATACCAACGCCGGTAAATCTACTTTGTTCAATCGCATGGCGGGGGCCGAGGTATACGTCCAAGATCAGCTTTTTGCCACCCTCGACCCGACCATGCGGCGCATACCGGTTGCGGGTGTTCGTGATGTCGTACTTGCCGATACGGTGGGCTTCGTCAGTTTGCTGCCACACGCCTTGGTCGAAGCCTTCAAAGCGACATTGGAAGAAGTTGTGCAGGCAGCTCTGTTGTTACATATCATCGACGCTGCCGACCCATCGTGGCAGGAACGCATCAGTCAGGTGCGGGATGTACTAAAAGATATCGGTGCAGATCACGTGCCGGAAATCATGGTGTTGAATAAAATCGATTTGTTGGCAGATAAACCGGAGTCTGCAGTCAAATGTGTGGATAATGGCAGCCAGCGAGGTGCGTTCCAGGTCAGTGCCAAGACGGGTGTCGGTATCGATGCTTTGCTGGATGGAATTGGCGCCGCCTTAGGTGTGGTCGCACCCCACGAGGTGGTGCTCGATTCCGCCGACGGACGCACACGCGCCTGGTTGTATAGATCAGGCGCAGTGCTCAATGAACAAATAATGGAAGACGGTAGGCTGCAGTTGACCTTGCAAGCAGACGAAAAGCTGCTCAAACAGTTGCAAACTTCGACGCAAGTGTTGTTGCGTGATGGCAGCACGCTGCCTAAACTTTCAATCAGAAACTAGTACGACCGGTCTTTTAAAATCTATGGGTCGGGTAATCGAAAGCGGAGAAAAGCATGGCGTGGAATGAGCCAGGTGACGGTGACAAGAATAAAGATGCTTGGGGTAGCCGGGGTGATCAGGGTCCGCCGGATCTTGATGACGCGATTCGTAAACTGCAGGCTCAGTTGTCCGGCATATTTGGCGGCGGTAAGCGTGGCAGCGGCGGTGGTGATGGGCGTGCGCGTTTATCCGGCGCTGCCATTGGCCTGGTAGCGTTTGTACTGCTTGCCATTTATGCATTCACCGGCATCTATCAAGTTGACCAGCAAGAGCGCGGTGTCGTTTTTCGTTTTGGCGAGGCGCAACAGACGCTCAAAGATCCGGGCCTGCATTGGAACCCGCCGTTCATAGATGAAGTCGATTTAATCAACGTCACACAGGTTCGCTCGCACAGTGCCCAGTCGCTGATGTTGACCGAGGATGAGAACATCGTTGACGTCAGTTTGACCGTGCAGTGGGTGGTCGATGACGCGATAGCTTTCAGAGTGAACGTCAAGAATCCTGAGGTGAGTTTAAATCACGCCACAGAAAGCGCACTGCGCCATGTTGTCGGCAGCTCGACCATGAATCAGGTGATTACCGATGGCCGCGAAGAGATCGCGATCGAAGTGCAGAAGCGTTTGCAACGCTATCTGACCAATTACGGTACCGGTATCCTCATACGCAAGGTGAATATTGATCGTAGTGCGCCGCCTGGCCAGGTGGAAGATGCCTTCAATGATGTGCAGAAAGCCAAGGAAGACCGCCAGCGCTTTATCAACAACGCCACCGCGTACCGAGAGCAGGTTGTGCCGGAGGCACGGGGCCGTGCCCGAGTACAAATTGAAGGCGCCAATGCGTATCGCGATCAAGTAGTGGCCAGGTCAACGGGTGAGGCCCAGCGCTTTGAAAAGCTATTGACCGAGTATCATTTGGCGACGCGGGTTACCCGCGATCGGCTTTATATCGATGCGCTCGAAACCGTACTGACTAATTCCAGCAAAATTCTCATCGATGTGGAAGGCGGCAACAATATACTGTATTTGCCATTGGGTGAGCTCACCAGGCAAAGTGCTGGCGGTGGCGTGATCGATCAGACCATGATGGACAACGCTGTGGAGCGTATTCTGCGTGAAGTGAACACGACTCGCGCCAACAACTCCCGCCTGCGCGGAAACTAGGAGAACAGCATGTCGATGAAAGCACTTGTTGGATTGGTCCTCGTATTGGTCATCGTCGTAATTGCGAGCCAGTCTCTATACCGGGTGCATGAAACCGAACGCGCGATCCTGCTGCAATTCGGTAGCATGGTGCAAAGCGATGTGGAGCCTGGCTTGCATTTCAAAATACCGATTGCCCAGGAAGCAAAGCTGTTCGATGCCAGGGTTCTTACCCTGGACTCAAATGCTGAAACTTACTACACCCTGGAAAAGAAACCGCTCATTGTAGATTCGTTCGTTAAATGGCGGGTTGCTGATGTGGGTATTTTTTATGAAAGTACGTCTTTTGATATTCTTCGCGCCGAACGGTTACTACAGGAGCGGGTCAATGAGGGCTTGCGTAACCAGATCAGTCGTCGCGATATGCACGAAGTGATCTCCGGCGCACGTGATCAACTGATGGGTGAACTACTAGAGGATCTTGATGGCGTGATGCGCGGTTACGGCGTTGAAGTGATAGATGTGCGGGTAAAGCGTATCGATTTGCCAACGGAAGTTTCTTCATCGGTTTACGAGCGCATGAATTCAGAACGCCAGATTGAAGCGCGCCAATTTCGTGCGGAGGGACAAGAACAATCCCTCGCTATCCGCGCAGGTGCAGATCGCGAGGCAGTGGTTATCGAAGCAGAAGCGTATCGCGAGAGTGAAGATTTGCGCGGCGACGGCGATGCCAGTTCCGCCGCTATCTACGCGAGTGCGTTCAACAAGGATCCGGAATTTTACGAATTTTATCGCAGCATGAACGCTTACGTGAAAGTGTTTTCAAACAAAAGCGATTTGTTGATTCTCGATCCAAACAGCGAGTTTTTTAAATTCTTACAGAAGGACGGCTAAACCAGCCGCGACCTCACTACCCAGATGAAAACATATTGGCGCCTGCCTCGGGGCGTGGATGAACTGTTGCCGCCCGCTGCGTGGGAACTCGAAATGTTACGACGCAAAGTGCTGGACGTATTCGTCAGTTGGGGTTTTGAGTATGTAGAGCCGCCTGTTATTGAGTATCTCGAGTCTTTGCTGGTCGGCAGCGGTGAAGATCTGGATTTGCAGACTCTGAAAGTGGTTGATCAGGTCAGTGGCAAGCAGCTTGGCGTGCGTGCCGATATGACCTCCCAAGCCGTGCGTATAGACGCACACAGTCTGGTAACCGACGATATTCAGCGACTGTGTTATGCCGGTCCTGTTGTCTTCGCCAATCCACAGCTCGCACAAACCTCCAGGGTGCCTTTCAAGGCCGGTGCCGAAATTTTCGGCTCCACTTCTTTGGCCGCAGATGCCGAAGTGGTCGGCCTGATGTTGGAGACGATGGCAGTTGCGGCAGTTGCAGAGCCGGTACTGCTGCTCGGTCATATGGGCATCTACCGGGGTCTGGTCGACGCGCTGCTGCAATCAGGTGCGTTGGCGGCCCAGCATGAACATGAACTATTCCATAGTGTGCAGCGCAAGTCCGAAAGCGATATTGCAGCGCTGCTCGATGATTCAGAGCTGGCGCTTATGGTCGCGAACCTGCCGTCGCTAATGGGTGATGCCAGCGTACTCGACTGCGCACGTACGCAACTGTCTAATGCACCTGCGCCAGTACTTGCGGCGATTGCAGAGTTGGCGGAGCTGGTGTCCATGGTGAGTGCGCTCAATCAGGGCGTTAGTGTACGCGTGGATATTGCAGAGCTATCGGGCTATGGCTATCACAACGGGCCGGTGTTTGCGGTGTACCATCCTCAACACGGCAGTGCGTTGGCTCAGGGTGGGCGTTATGATGGCGTCGGCGCTCACTTCGGTCGCCAGCGGCCGGCCACCGGCTTCGATGTAAATCTCAAAAACCTGCTCGTTGCCGACAGTGCCGCACACATCGACGACGCCGTTTTTGCACCCTATGTTCAAGCTGCCCAGCAGCACGACTTGCAACAGGCTGTGCGAAAACTTCGTATAGCAGGGCAGCGGATTCGATGCGCGCTGACCGAAACAGAATCAACGCCCGCAAACTGTCGCCGAAAATTGGCCCTCGTTGAGCAGCAGTGGCAAATTGTCGACTGCGCCGATTAACGTTTACTGACACGAATTGGATAGAAAAATATGGGCCGCAACGTTGTCGTTATAGGCACCCAGTGGGGTGATGAAGGCAAGGGTAAAGTTGTTGATCTGCTGACCGAATCGGTGGCTGCCGTGGTACGTTTTCAAGGCGGGCACAACGCCGGTCACACGCTGGTCATCGACGGCGAAAAAACCGTCCTGCACGTTATTCCCTCCGGTATTTTACGAGCGAATGTGCAATGTTTGATCGGTAACGGTGTGGTCATTGAGCCCAATGCGCTGCTCGAAGAGGTGGTTGCCTTAGAAGCCAGGGGTGTGCCCGTGCGTGAACGGTTGCTTATTTCGCCCGCCTGTCAGTTGATCTTGCCCTACCACGTGCAACTCGATCTGGCCCGTGAGGAAGCGCGTGGCAAGCGCAAGATCGGCACCACCGGTCGCGGCATCGGACCCGCCTATGAAGACAAAGCAGCACGTCGTGGGCTACGTGTGGGCGACCTGTTCTACTGGCAGGATTTCGCCTCCAAACTCAGTGAAGTGATGGAATACCACAACTTCATGCTGACCGAATACTACAAGAAGTCGGCGGTGGATTTTCAGCAAACCCTCGATGAATGTGCCGCCATTGCCGAGCAGATAAAGGCCATGGTTTGCGATGTGGTGCCGGTGTTGCATGGCCTACGTGAACAGGGTCAGAACATTTTGTTCGAGGGTGCACAAGGTGCGCTATTGGACATAGACCTGGGAACTTATCCTTATGTCACTTCATCGAATACTACGGCGGGTGGCACGGCGGTAGGCAGTGGTTTCGGCCCCACTTACCTAGATTATGTGCTGGGTATCACCAAGGCTTACTCCACGCGAGTAGGTTCAGGGCCTTTCCCCACGGAATTGTTCGATGATGTCGGCGCGCGGTTAGCACGGCGCGGCAATGAGTTCGGCTCCACCACGGGCAGGCCGCGCCGCTGTGGTTGGTTCGATGCGATTGCCTTGCGCCAGGCAGTGCAGATCAACAGCATCTCTGGTTTGTGTTTAACCAAGCTTGATGTGCTGGACGGTCTCGAAACCATCCGCATTTGTATCGGCTATGAAGACCCGGACGGGAGTGTTGGCAGTGCCCGTTTCGGCAGTGAATATTATTCGGCGGTCAAGCCGGTCTATGAGGAAATGCCGGGCTGGCAGGAATCTACTGCCGGTGCAATTGATCTCGCGGCGTTGCCTGGGGCTGCACGAGCCTACATCGAGCGGATCGAAGAAACGGTTGGCGCTAGCGTCGACATCATCTCCACCGGACCCGATCGCAATGAAACCATCGTGCTGAAAGATCCATTCGATTTGTAGCGGACCCATCCAGGAGAAACCATTGGATTCAAAATTATTGGAGATGTTGGTCTGTCCCGTCAGCAAAGGCGCTCTGCACTACCAGAAAGATGCGCAAGAATTGTGGTGTCGCCTCAGCCGCTTAGCCTATCCGATACATGATGGATTTCCAGTGATGATAGAAGCAGAAGCGCGTACCCTGACCGACGAAGAATGCGCAACGCTACCGACATAAAAAGAGCCTAGCTATGAATTCAGTCGTCATCAGTGGATCCGGCCTGTGGACGCCGGAAGAAATTATCACCAACGAAGAATTGGTGAGCGCATACAATGCGCATGCGACGCTTTTCAACGAATGCCACGCCGCTGAAATTGAAGCCGGCTCGCTGCCGGAAAAACCCCCTTCCACTGCCGAATTCATTGAAAAAGCCAGTGGCATAAAACAACGCTACGTTTATTGCAAGGAAGGCATTTTAGACCCCAACCGCATGCGGCCTTTACTGCCGGTGCGCGACGACGATGAACTTTCGCATCAGGCAGAGATGGCGGTGAATGCAGCTCGTCTGGCAATGAGTGCTGCCAATAAGGACGCTGCTGACATCGACATGGTGGTGGTCTCCTGTGCATACACTCAACGCGCTTATCCGGCCATTGCCATTGAAGTGCAACAGGCACTCGGCATCGAAGGCTTTGGCTTTGACATGCTGGTCGCCTGTTCGGCGGCGACTTTTGCCTTGCACCGGGCCCACGATGCAGTGGCGGCAGGATCTGCCGGCTGCGTGCTGGTCATCAATCCGGAACTGACAACGCCGCAAATTAATTTCACCGACCGCGACAGTCATTTTATTTTCGGCGATGTCAGCACTGCGATGATCATTGAACGCGCAGACACCTGCACCGCTACGCATAGCTATGAAATATTGGGCACCCGGGCGGTCACCCAATATTCCAATAACATACGCTCAAACTTTGGATATCTGTCCTACGCGGATGACAGCGACCCCTACGCAGACGAAAAATTGTTTCACCAGAATGGCCGCAAAGTATTCAAAGAGGTGTGTCCCATGGCGGTGGCTCACTTGATCAGCCAGGTTGAGAAAGTCGGCCTGGCTGTTACCGACGTCAAACGCTGGTGGTTGCATCAGGCCAATATCAACATGAACAACATGATTTCCCGGCGTCTGTTGGGCCGTGATCCAGAGCCAGGAGAGGCGCCCATCGTGCTCGATGAGTTTGCCAATACGGCTTCAGCGGGTTCCATTATCGCCTTCAACCGTCACCACCAGGACCTGGAGCCTGGTGACATCGGCGTGATCTGCTCTTTTGGTGCGGGTTATTCCATTGGCTCCCTTGTGGTCAAAAAGCGCTCGTTGAGCTAGCGCGGGTTCAACCGGTGTCGGGTTCATCCAAGAAAGCGATCTACGCTGCGTTGGCAGGTAATTCGTTGATCGCCGTGACTAAATTCGGTGCTGCTGCATATACCGGCAGTTCGGCGATGTTGAGTGAAAGCATTCACTCTCTGGTCGACACCGGCAATCAGATATTGTTGCTGTTCGGCATCAGGCAAGCGGCTAAACCTGCCAGCGTGGAGTTTCCGTTCGGCCATGGCAAGGAAATCTATTTCTGGTGCTTTATCGTGGCCATGTTGATTTTTGCCTTGGGTGGCACGGCGTCGATCTACCAGGGTATACAACACCTGTCCTCGGTTGAGCCGATTGCCAATATCCTGGTCAACTATGTGGTACTGGGTTTTGCGCTGATTTTTGAACTAGGTGCGCTCTGGGTGGCGTTCAAAGAGTTCAATAAGAGCCGTGGTGAGCGCAGTATTATTGCGGCGGTCAAGGAGGGTAAAGATCCGACGCTGTTTGTGGTGGTCTTTGAAGACACGGCAGCGACGCTGGGTCTGGTCATCGCCATGCTGGGTCTGGTGATGTATCAACTCACCGGCAACTCGATCTTCGACGCGATAGCTTCTATCGCTATCGGCGTGGTGCTCATCATTACCGCATTCTGGTTGGCAGTGGAGAGTAAAGGTCTGTTGATCGGCGAGAGTGCCAGTGCCCAGGTGCGTAGGCAGATTGATGACATTCTCAATCAGGATCATCGAATCATCGTGCTCAATGAAGTGGCGACTTTGCACATGGGGCCGGAATTCATTGTGGTGACGGTTTCCGCCGACTTCATCGATGCGCTGTCAGCCGGAGAGGTCGAAAGCGCGGTCACTGAGTTGAGCGACAGCATCAAAGCCCTCGATGCACGTATTAAGCGAGTGTTTATTGAAGCCGAGCGGCACAGCGATCACTTCACCTCGCCCTGAAGGCTAAATGAAGGCCAAATTGTTCACCAATGATCGCTGTTAGAATGAACGCGTGAGTTGGTGCCCAGGAGAGGACTTGAACCTCCACGGGGTTACCCCCACTAGCACCTGAAGCTAGCGTGTCTACCAATTTCACCACCTGGGCAGGCGGGTGCGGACTGTACTGAAATCAGATGTAAGGTGTCAATATTGCCAAAACGGCGAAACCCGAAAAGACGGCCGGCTAATCGCTATACGGCCAAAGAAATTACCAGCTTGATCGCAGATCAAGGTGCGCCGGTCAGTTGGGGAGAGCTGGTGGAGCTAGCCGCCGCCGATAGTCCTGCAGCGATTACGCAATTGCGCCAGATGCTCAAAGGTCTGCAACGTAATGAGGAAATCCAGCGTGACCATCACGGTGCCTATCATGTGGTGGGTCGTGAAGCAGTGACGCAAGCCCTGGTGCAACGAATCGGTAAAGACTTCCATGCCAATGGCGTGCCTATAGAGGATGCAAAAAGCTTTTCCCTGCGCGATGGAGACGCTGTCGAGATGAGTATCGTGTCCGGACGCGCGCATATATTACGCGTCATCAGTCACGCCGATACACCGGTTACCGGTGTGTTGCGCAAGCGTGGCCGTTACCCTTATGTTGAGGGCTTGGGTGCCTTTCGCGGCCGCGTGTCCTTGGTGGAAGCGCCAACCGAAGGCCACGACGGCGACACGGTGCAGGTGCGCATTGTCGACCGCGACCGGCGCGGTTTGCTGGGCATCGTCGAGCGGGTCCTGCCTGCCGAAAGCGTTCTCGATCAAGCGATCAACACAGCAGTTGCCGGCGCGCATATACCGCATATCTGGCCGCCCGAGATGGCCCAGGCAGTGAGTAAACTGCCGAAGTCTGTACACCCGGGGCAACACGACCAACGAGTCGATCTCACCACTACCGCACTGGTCACGATAGACGGTGAAACAGCGAAAGATTTCGATGATGCGGTGTTCGCCCAGGCGTTGACCGGCAAACGCGGCGGATTTCGGCTGCTGGTGGCCATAGCCGATGTTGGCCACTATGTTCGGCCTGGTTCGGTATTGGACCGTGAAGCCGTGGATCGGGGGACCTCGGTGTATTTTCCCGAGCGCGTTATTCCTATGCTGCCGGAGCAAATATCCAACGGTTTGTGTTCGCTGCGGCCGCAAACTCCGCGCCTCGCCCTGGTCTGCGATATGCAGGTCAGCAGCAAAGGGCAAGTCGAGCGCTTCAAGTTTTACGAAAGTGTCATCTATTCCCATGCGCGGCTGACTTATAACCAGGTGCAAGCATTTCTCGATGGAACCGATAAGCTGCCCGTTGCGCAGGAATATGCGGCGGCAGTAGAGGCGTCGGTGCAGGCCTTGGCGCAAATCCATAAGGCCATGCGCATAGCGCGTGACGAGCGGGGTGCATTGGACTTCGAAACCCGTGAGGGCACCGTACAGATTGAGTACGGCCGTGTTGTTGCTGTTGAGCCGGTGCCGCGCTTAACCGCAAACCAGCTCATCGAAGAGGCCATGATCGCAGCCAATGTTTGTGCTGCGAGGTTTCTTGAGGAACACAAAACGCCTGCGTTATATCGGGTTCATGAATCGCCGGACGCCGACAAAGTTGAGGAGCTGCGTCAGGCGTTATCCTTTGTTGGCGTACGCATGGCGCCAGGCGACGTTTCACCCGCAGCGATGCAGTCGGCATTGGCGCGATTACCCGAGCATGCGGACAAGTGGCTCTATGCCCAACTGGCCTTGCGAACTCTGAAGCAAGCGGTCTATACACCTAATAATCAGGGGCACTTTGGTCTCGCATTGCCGCGCTACATGCATTTCACATCGCCCATTCGCCGCTACCCGGACCTGATTGTGCACCGTGCGATAAAAACTGTGTTGGCAAGGCAAGCTGGCCGCAAGCTGAAGTTCAAAATCCCCGCGCTTGATGAGTTGCACCGGCTCGGCGAGCTGTGTTCCAACAACGAACGCCGGGCTGAAGGGGCCGGTTGGCAAGTCGACGCATGGCTGAAATGCGATTTCCTCGCAGACCAGGTCGGCAACACTTTCGACGGTATTGTCGCCGGCGTGACTGAATTCGGTCTGTTTGTTGAACTCGATGGCTATTTTGTACAAGGTTTGCTGCACATCTCTAACCTCGGCAGTGATTACTTCCAATTCCAGGCGCGCATGATGTCCCTGGTAGGCGAGCGTAGTGGTCGTCGGTTCGCTCTGGGCGAGAAGCTCAAAGTGATCATCCGTGAAGTCGACCCTCCGCAAGGACGCATCGACCTGGTGTTGGCGGGCAACGCGAACACCAAACGGCCGAGGCGTTAGGTGAGCGATGTAATTGGTATTCAGGCGGTGCGCGCTGTGCTCACGGAGTCTCCGGAGCGAGCGCGCAGTTTGTATCTGCAACGCGGTCGCCGGGATGCACGCATGAATGAACTGATCGCCTTGGCCAAGGCGGCTGGTGTGCGCCACCAGGCAATGGATGGGCAGTGGTTCCGGCGGCGGGCTGGCGAAGCCGCGCATCAAGGTGCTCTGCTGGAGTGCCACGAGCTGGCTTTAGCCAGCGAACAAGAGCTGTTTGAACGGTGGGCGCAATTGGGCCCAAGGCCGCTGCTGTTGATACTCGATGGCGTCACCGATCCACGCAATTTTGGCGCTTGTTTACGTTCCGCCAACGGCGCTGGCGTAGATGCTGTGATCGTGCCGAAGCGTAGAAGTGCACCGCTCAGTCCGGTCGCTATGAAAACAGCTCAAGGTGGCGCCGAGGACTTGTTCATCGTCGAGGTCACTAATCTCGCGCGTACCATCGCTGCGCTACAGGCGCGTAACGTCTGGGTGGTTGGAGCGGATGGCGAGGCATCATTCACTTACAGTGAAATAGACGGCTCAGGCGCCCTGGCAATCGTCTTGGGCAGTGAAGGTAAAGGCCTGCGACGGCTGACCAAAGAACGCTGCGACCAATTGGTTAAAATACCCATGCTCGGTAGTGTTGCCAGCCTCAATGTATCCGTCGCCACTGGCGTGATTCTGTTTGAAGTGCAGCGCCAGAGGGCTTCACAGCCGCTTGCGTCCTAGCCCCTTCCCCCCTACAATGCGCGCCCCCACATGGGTGGACATCAATAACCTTGCTTCACGCGCTTTTGGTCGTAACTGAAATAGCGGAAGCGAAGCACTCAAGCGCCTGCGGCTGATGAATAGAAACGAGTGCCAACCGTAAGGAAAAGCAATGCGACACTACGAAATTGTCTTTCTGGTGCATCCGGACCAGAGCGATCAGGTTCCCGGCATGATTGAACGCTACCACGCCATGATCGAGCGCGGTAACGGCGTCATACACCGCACAGAAGACTGGGGCCGCCGTCAATTGGCATTCCCCATCGCGAAAATCCACAAGGCACATTACATCCTGCTCAACATCGAAGTGGACCAACCGGTTTACGACGAACTGGAAAGCGCGTTTCGTTTCAATGATGCGGTCATTCGCAGCCTGATCATTCGCCGTGATGGTCCCGAAACAGGCACCTCGAAGATCTACGAAGAAGAGTTGCGCGACCAGGAAAAAGACAAAGAACGTGAGCGTCGCCGTGAAGAGGAATACGCCGCCCGCGCCGCCCGTAACGCAGCAGCCGAGAAAGAACAAGCGGCTGAAAGTGCCGCGGCGGATAAAGAAGACGCAACTGAGCCGGTAGCCGAAGAAGCTGTGGCAACCCAAGCAGCCACGTCAGGCGAAACCGCTACCGAAGATGATAGTAAAAAGGAGGTCAGCGAATGAGTCGTCGTCGCATGCAACAAACCAAACAAGATGGTGATATCGATTACAAAGATCTCGATACATTGCGCCAGTTCATTGGCGAGTCGGGCAAAATTGTACCGAGTCGAATCACCGGAGCAACGGCACGATTTCAGCGTAGGTTGGCCAAAGAAATAAAACGGGCGCGCTATCTGGCGTTGATACCGTATACGGACCAGCATAAGTAGCGCGAGGAGATACAAATGAACGTGATACTACTGGAAAGAGTCAACAATCTTGGCGTCCTCGGTGACGAAGTGATCGTTAAGCCGGGCTTTGCGCGAAACTTTTTGATTCCAAAAGGTATGGCTGTGCAAGCCAATGACGATAACCGTGCCGTATTTGAAGGTCGCCGGGCGGAGCTCGAAAGTGCGGCGGGTGATAAGTTGGTAGTTGCTCAAGCCCGTGCGGAGAAGCTTACCGAACTGGTCATCACCCTGGTTGTAAAAACCGGCGAGGAAGATCGCCTGTATGGCTCTGTCGGCACTCAAGACATCGCCAATGCCCTGGTCGCCGAAGGCCATGAAGTGGTGCGCAGCGAGGTCAGTATGCCCGGGGGTGCGATCCGGATTGCCGGTGAATATGACATAAGCTTACAGATGCATTCGGATGTCACCGTCGACATCAAGGTACATGTGGTCCCAGAATAAGAAGCACGTTAACAGTGCCAACTTAAAAGGGCTCTTGGTGAGCCCTTTTTTTTCTTTAGCTCTTGCATTCGCCGCTGCAAAACTTGAATCTGTCTAACCCAATCGCTCAATCCACATCATGTCTCAGTACCTCGACGATCCACCTGCCGCTGTTAATTTGAAAGTGCCACCGCATTCGATCGACGCGGAGCAGTCCGTTCTCGGTGGTTTGATGTTAAACAATGATGCCTGGTTTGACCTGGTCGAGATTGTTAAGGGGACGGACTTTTACCGCACCCAACATCAGATTATTTTCGAAGCCATGATGGACCTGGCCAATGCCGACGAACCCCTGGATGCGGTCACGGTGTCTGAGCGGCTGCGCTCCCAAGGCCTGTTGGAAAAAGCCGGCGACGTGACCTACCTGGCCGAACTGGCAGAGTCTACACCGGGCCCAGGCAATGTGTTGGCCTATGCGAAGATCGTGCGCGAACGGTCTGTGATGCGTCAATTGATCGGCGCAGCCAACAAAATTGCCGATGCTGCCTTTTCTCCGGACGGTCGAGACAGTGCGGCCTTAGTCGAGCTAGCGGAAAAAGTCGTGTTCGAGATCGCGGAAAATCGCAGCAATGAAGGAGGTCCGGAAAAAATAGCACCGCTGCTTTCCAAGGCGGTAGAAAAAGTCGAGTTTCTCTATAACACCAAGGGTGCGATCACCGGTCTTGCTACCGGATTCACCGAGATAGACAAAAAAACCACCGGTCTGCAATCTTCAGATCTG